>Ga0126373_10003956_pt1 | contig 11225 bp, 10 predicted proteins | sample PanSoiMetPlot_11_FD_92545 | JGI IMG/M metagenome (GOLD analysis project Ga0126373, IMG submission 92545) | Tropical forest soil microbial communities from Panama - MetaG Plot_11 | ecosystem: Environmental > Terrestrial > Soil > Tropical forest > Bulk soil | place: Panama | collected 2016-02-17
CCAGCAGCGGTATTCCTTTTGGAACTCTCCGTGGTGGCTGCGACGTGAGCGAAATGCAGCGCCAGCTGTTCTCGCGCAGGCGCGACGGTTCTTCGCGCCGCGAACGACAGCACCCTCGACCGCCGCAACAGATCCAGCATCCACGAGTGCGGAGTCTGCGAAGCTTCCACCTGCTCCATCTTGAACTTCTCGCTCCAGGCGATGACCGGCCGCCAGATGAGTTGATCGAGCAGAATGATCACGGCGATCATCACGCCGACACCCCAACCGATGGCGCCCAAATCGCCGGCGTTGGATGCGGTTTGCAGATACGATCCCAGGCCCGGAAGGCGCAAATCCCGGTTACCGAGGACGAACATCTCGCACGCCATTAGAAAAAACCACGCGCCCGCCACCGACATCATCGAATTCCACACCAGACCGATCGCCGAGTATGGCAGTTCCAACTGCACCAGCCTCTGCCACCAGTTCAAGCGGTAGATGCTGGCGGCTTCCAGCATTTCACGCGGAATCGACTTCATCGACGAGTACACGCTGAAGGTCATGTTCCAGACCTGGCCCGTCAGGATCAACAGAATGGATCCCAGTTCCACACCGAGCTGCTTGGTGGGAATCAGCGACACCATCGCGAGCATCACGCCCGGCAAAAAACTGAGCACCGGAATGGATTGCAGCGTGTCGAGCAAGGGAACCATGATACGTTCGGCGGTCGCGTTATGCGCGGCGATCCATGCATAAACGATCGTGAACCCGAAGCTCAAGATGTAGGCCACGAGAATTCGCGCCACCGAATAAGCGGCGTATTTCGGGAGCGCCGAGGCGTGCAGGTCGATTTGAGGCTGCGTGTTCACGGGGCCGGCCCAGTACTGAGCCAATGCGAGGAGTCCGTAAAAAAGCGCCAGGCCGGCGAGCAGAATGGGCGCGTCGCGCAGCAGCGACGACGCCGATGCGGACAAACCCTCCAAGTGCAGCCAGGTGGGCTGTTTGCCGGCCCCGGGCGCTAGTGACGCCACGACTCTTCGCTCGCCTCAACGGTGGCTGGCTGATAAAGCAGCAACCGGTCGCTCTCCGAGTCGTACGTGAAAATGTCGGCGTAGCGGCCCCAATCGAGAGCTGTGTCGATTTGCCGCTGTACTTCATCGCGCCCGAAGTGCTCGTCTAGGATGTCGCGGAAGAATTCGAGCGGCATGGCGTGGTCCGACTTGCTTGCCAACGCGGTGTAGATTTGCTGCAGCAGCGGGACGCGAGCCAGCGACGCCTCGCGGAACAGCACTTTGCGCGTCGCGATGTCCCCTTCGGCGAACTGTTTTCCGGCGGCCGTGATCTCGAGGTCGCCTTTTTCAAGCTTGGCGAATCCGAGCAGCGTGGCGGCCTCGACGATCGGAAGCAGATCGTCCACTTCCATCCGCAGTTCCTCTGCCACGTGGTAGAGGTCTTCTTTTCCGCCGCGATCGTTTAACAGCTCGAGCAATCCGCCAATGCCTCCGGGTCGCGCGTGCGGCAGCATGCGGTAGGGCGGTTTCGCCGGGCGTCCCGGCGCGGGCGGCTCGGCCTCGCGGTCGGGTTCGGTCATGAGCTTGTAAATGTAGTCGACGTAGAGCAGAAACTCAGCCGAGTTGCGCTGCCGGGGCTGCTCCAGCGGTATCAGAAAATCAGCGCGGATTCGCGCCGGGTTCCGGCTGAGCACCAGCACGCGATCAGCCAGCATCACAGCCTCCTCGATGTTGTGGGTGACCAGAAAAATGCTGCGGGTCGGCATTTTCTTTTGCATCCACAGCTCTAACAACTCACCGCGCAGATTTTCTGCTGTAAGAACGTCGAGCGCGGAAAACGCTTCGTCCATGAAAAGAATTTCGGGCTCTACCGCGAGCGCGCGCGCGAACCCCACGCGCTGCTTCATGCCGCCTGAAAGCTCCTTCGGATACGCATTTTCGAAGCCTTTCAGCCCTACGACCGCCAGGTTCTTCAGCGCGCGGCGATGCCGTTCCCGATGTTCCATTCCGCGCGCGAGCAGCGGCGCTTCCACGTTCTCGATCACAGTGAGCCACGGAAATAGAGCGAAGCTCTGAAATACGATGGCGACGTTCGGTTTCGCAGAAGCGAGCGGCTGCCCATGCCACAAAACGTCACCAGAGGACGGTGCTGTCAGTCCGGACAACATTCGCAGCAGCGTCGATTTCCCCGATCCCGAAGCGCCCAGCAGCGCGATAATCATGCCGGGCTGAACCGAAAGATCGGTTGGCGCGATCACTTGAACTTCGCCTCCATCCGGCCGCTCGAATTTCTTCTCGATACCGCGCGCTTCGACAATTGGCTCGACGGGTTGAATCACCTGGCTCGGAAGCAGGGCGGGTTCCACTGCCCCGTCCACACCGGTCCTCTGCTGACGTGCCTCGGCCAGCTCGTCCATAAGGCTCTGCCAGGCCTCTTCCGGCAATTCATCGAAGAAATGGATGCGCTCGCCGGGATTCATCTGATCGACGACCGCATTCATCTCATCGAGCGGCCGCGAATGCAACAGCACGTAGGCGTGATAGTAAGGAAAAGCACCAGCCAGCTTGGCCGCGAGATCGATGGGCAGCTTTCGGAAGAGCGCTTGCTGCTGTTCGTAGGGAACGGTCATCAACAGTTCGGCGGCATCCACCACGGGCATGCCGCGAAGCATCGTTGTAGCGCGATCCCAACGCGCCTGCGAGAGTACCGTTGACAGCTGCTCGTTCACCAGGATTCCCAAACCTACCACAGTTGGCCGCCGCGCTTGAAGTAATCGAAACGTAATCGCTGGAGGATGATCTGCGGCCCTCTGCCCGCACGGGCGCGATGCGCGATACTGGCTCCAGAATGAGCAGCGTGGAACTTCAGCGCCGCCATCAGTTCCAATCCGCCGGGCGCGGCGTCGCGGTTCTAATCCCTTGTTATAACGAGGAAACCACGATCGCAGAGGTTGTTCGTCAGTTTCGCGCGGCATTGCCGGGAGCCGAGATCTGCGTTTTCGACAACAACTCCACCGACGGCACGGCTGACGCCGCACGCCGAGCGGGCGCCAGCGTCTACGTCGAGCGTCGGCGAGGCAAGGGCTACGTCGTACAAGCGATGTTCCGAAAAATCCAGGCTGACATTTATCTGGTTGTGGACGGCGACGGAACGTACCCGGCCGGTGCTGCCGCGAGCCTGATGGAGCCGGTGCTGCGTCACGAGGCTGACATGGTGATCGGCTCGCGCCTCGCCACCTCGGCGAACAGCCAATTCCGCTGGTTGAATCGCGCCGGCAATCGGTTCTTCTTGGTGTTGCTCAAGCTCATCTTCGGCGTCCGCCTGACGGATCTGCTCAGCGGCTATCGGTGCTTCAGCCGCCGGCTCGTGCGAGGGCTGCCATTGTTCGGCGGCGGTTTCGAAACCGAAGCCGAGATGACTATCAAAGCTCTGCAGCGCGGGTTCACAATCAGCGAGGTTGCTGTCGATCTGGTGGCGCGGCCGGCCGGCAGCCGGTCCAAAATTCGCCTAGTGCAGGACGGCTTCGTGGTTCTCAACTGCATGCTGGTCCTGCTGCGCGACTACAAGCCGCTCACTTTTTTCGGCGGCGTAGGCATACTGTTTTGGCTCGCCGGCTTGATCCCGGCGATTCTGTCCGCCCTCCAATTTTCGAGGACCGGCTCGCTGCCGCCGTTTCAGTGCCTGACTGCAGCGCTGTTGCTCTCCGCTGGCGCAGCGTCAGCGACCGTCGGCCTGGTTCTCCACTCGATCGCTCGCCGGTTCCAGGAGCTCGATCATCAAATTCAAACCCTGGCTGACGATCTGCGCAGCGAGAACTCGCGGTAGCATAGACAGTCGATGGACATTTCGGGAAAAGTAGCACTCGTTACGGGCGGCGCTTCAGGGCTCGGCGCAGCGACGGTGAGGACGATCGTGGCCGCGGGCGGCCGCGCCATGATTCTGGATTTGAATGATCAGCTCGGCAACGCGCTGGCAGCCGAGTTGGGAGCCGGCGCACGGTACGTGCAGGCTGACGTGAGCCAGGCCGCCGGCGCCGAGCAAGCCGTGAAAGCCGCGGTCGACGCCTTCGGCGCTCTTCATATCTGCGTAAATTGCGCCGGCATTGGCGATCCGCAGCGTGTCGTTTCCAAGGAGGGCCCAGCGGATCTGGAACGCTTCAAGAAAGTGATCAACGTGAACCTGATCGGGACCTTCAACGTGGCGCGGCTCGCCGCCTGGGAGATGTCTCGCAACCAACCCCGCGCCGACGGCGAACGCGGAGTCATTATCAACACCGCGTCCGTTGCAGCTTACGACGGGCAGATCGGACAGGCTGCTTATTCAGCATCCAAAGGAGGGATCGTGGCACTCACGCTGCCGCTGGCGCGGGATCTCTCGAGCCTTGGCGTTCGCGTGATGACGATCGCGCCTGGCCTCTTCGATACGCCCCTACTCGCTCGGCTACCCGAAGATGTGAAGGCCTCGCTGGGAGCAATGGTTCCTTTTCCGCGACGGCTCGGCAATCCGGCCGAATACGCGCAACTCGCCAAGCAGATCATCGAGAATCCGATGTTGAACGGCGAGGTGATTCGTCTTGATGGCGCCATTCGCATGGCGCCGAAGTAGTGCGCGCACGCGTTAGCTGGACCGCTTCGTGTTGACTTCGAAATTCAAGTCGCCTCCGCCGTTCATCGTGATCTTGAGCTGATTTTCGGCCGCGAGCTTTCCGGTACACTTGAAGCTGAGCTGCTGGCCGCCGGCATCGACGTCGAACCCAAACGACAGCGTTTCGCCGTCCATCTTTCCGTCCGCGATCTGGATATCACCCTGCGGCCCGGTCACGGTTCCCGAAACCTTGTCTCCATCCAGCTTAAAATTGAACGTCAACGAAATTGTCTGCCCATCAGGCGTGTTGACATCGCCGACCCATTTTCCGCCCACGTCGGCGGCGCACAGGCTTGCGGCCATCATCACGACGAAAACGATCAGCAAAGCGGCGCGGCTTGCGAATTTGGTCATTGGAGGTCTCCTTGGAAGCGCTACGACTGTTGACGTAATGGTATCACGCGATCTCACGGAACACGCTCGAGCGTGAGGCGGCGCGTTAACCGCTCGGAACCCAGACGAATCGAATTCGGTGTAGTGCCGAAAATCAGCTTGCCATTCTCGAAATGAAAAATGCGTCTCTGATCCGTGCCGACGTAATCTGGACGCCACGCCGCTTCCACTTTGAACGCTACGCCGCCAGCCGTTTCGTCGATGGTCACGGGACCCGCGTACGCGATGTAAGAGCTTAGCAGCGCCGCCTTCATTTGATCGCCGGCCGGTTTATCAGCCGCGATCGCGGGCACATCGCCCGACATGATCTGCAAATACAACCAGCCACCGCGCACGACGATCGAACCCACAGGATGTTCTCCCCAGGGACGGCGTACTACCTCGCCGTTATCGCGAACATCCTCCGCCGCGACCAACTTCCAACGGCCTTCCAAGCTTTCGGCGGCGCTGGCCGAAGCAAGCGCGATGAGAAGTGAGGCGGCAGCGAATGTACGCATGTGATGCATCGTATCAGAGTTGTAACTCTAGTTCGCGGAACCAGGGCGTAGAATAGTTGCGTGCAATATCAACAATTGGGCAACACCGGAGTCTTTGTTTCGCGCCTTTGTTTGGGCGCAATGACGTTTGGCGGCAAAGGGGGCATCTTCGAAGTAATCGGGGGGCTGCCGCAACATGATGTCGATGCGCTGGTGGGCAACTCGCTCGACGCCGGAGTGAACTTCATCGATACGGCCAACATCTACTCAATGGGCGAGTCGGAAACCATGGTCGGCAAGGCGCTGGGGTCCAAGCGCAAGGACATCGTAGTCGCCACGAAGGTTTTCGCAAGGATGGGTCCTGGCGCGAACCAGGTGGGCCTCTCGCGGCTGCACATCATGCAGGCCGTGGAAGCGAGCCTCGATCGCCTTAACACCGACTACATCGATCTGTACCAAATCCATGGTTTCGATCCGGTCACGCCGCTCGAAGAAACGCTCAGCGCTTTGACCGACTTGGTGCATCAGGGGAAGGTCCGCTATATCGGCTGCTCCAATCTAGCCGCGTGGCACATCATGAAGGCGCAAGGAATCTCCGCCGCACAGCACTTCGAAAAATTCATCACGCTCCAGGCCTACTATTCGCTCGTGGGACGCGAACTCGAGCGCGAACTGGTGCCGATGATGCTGGATCAAAAGATCGGCTGCCTGGTGTGGAGCCCGCTCGCCGGCGGATTTCTTACCGGCAAATTCACGCGCGACGGCTCGGCCGACAATGCCGCGCGGCGGGCGAAGTTTACTTTTCCGCCGGTGAATGTGGAGAGGGGCTACGATATCATCGACACGCTCGCCGCGGTTGGCGCGAAGCACAACGCGAAGGTTGCACAAGTGGCGCTCGCCTGGCTGCTGTATCAGCCTTCGGTGTCGAGCGTTATTATCGGCGCGCGAAACGCCTCGCAGTTGAAGGACAATCTCGCCTCCGTCGACGTGAAGCTCGACGCCGACGATCTGAAACAGATCGACGAAGTGAGCAAGCTCTCGCCGGAATATCCGGGCTGGATGCTTAATAATCAGGGATCGGACCGGCGACCTGGACAAGCGCGCGACTGGTCGCGGTTCATCGCGACAGCAAAGTAGCTTCAAAATGAGATTCCCAGAGCAACGGCAGCCTGGTTCTTATTCAGAATGTTGTTCTGCCCGCCCCAAAGCGTGTAGCGGACCTGCGGCAAAATTGCGAAGTGCCCGATACAGTATCGCACACCCGCAACGAAACTCGCGCCCGCTTCGAGATCGCTTCTGAAATCGTTTTTGAACGCGAAAGTGCTGGAGGCGCCGCTCGCATCTGCAGTCGTTTCTGTGCCCGTCTCATGCACGTCGGCAAACCTCAAAGCCCATCCTGTTCCAACGAAGGGCTGCAACGCGGAATTGCGCCGGAAATAATACTTGCCCAGCACTGGAAACTCCCACTCATTGGCGCGGGTACGAGTCGTCTCGCCCGTAGTGATTGCAACGCCAGACCCAATAAACGACTCGATCAGCGCGAAGCTGGAGGTGTTACCGACGCGCTGATAGAGCGCATCAGCTTCGATTGCAAAACCGGCGGGAAGCCGCACTTCCAGTGACGGTCCAACGATGTACGGCCGCGATTCGTCATTACCATTAGTCTGATCGACGAGAGGAATGCCGCCCAACACACCAAGGGAAACAGGTTGCGCGGACAACAATCCGATTGCAACAAACACAAATAGGACGTTCGAAGCGAGAGGTCTCATGCCGGCACTGACGGCACTTCGAATACCAGCTTGCTCTCGCGTATTTCAAGGAGTTTTCACTTACACCAGCGTGACAGCGCCACAACACGAGTGTCAGCGCGGCCCTTACTTACCGGGCGATTAGTCGCGCGATTACCTCTTCGATGATCGCATCGGCTTTGGTTTCGATCTCCGCCTTGGTCTGGTCCTGGATGGGGTGTGGAACGTACACAGCATCGAAGTCCGGACGGCCCAGTGCCGCCGCTTGAGCGCGCGCGGCCGTCATGAATTCGTGCGTCGCTACCGCCACTGCCGGGAGACCAAGTCCCTCGACTCTCAGCGTGTCGTGCAAACTGCACGTCGTGCACGACCCTCAATCAGCCAGCGCTTCGATCACCGCATCAGCCGAACGGATCTTCTCGATCACGCCCGCCGGCGCAGGTTTCGCAAACGTCGGCTTCATCTCGCGAATCACACTGGCAACCGAATAGCGCTCTTTGAGCAGGCGCTCTACACGATCGAGGAAGATGCTGCCGCCCGGCTTGCTGATATCGAGCAGCGCAATGGTCTTACCATCGAGCGTCATGAGACGCGGAGCCGGCGCCGCCGCTGACGGCGCGATCTCGTTCATTGGGTTCACTAAAGTGATCGGCATTTCGATTTCCTCAAACCGCATATGTGACCATCTGGCTGCCGCGCGGTCCAGCGGACCAGCTTCCGAGCACCGCGGAAAATTTCCCCGCCGTGCCGCCTGTGACCACGATTTTAATCGACTCGGGCGCCCGAAACTTCTGATAGCAAGACTCGCCATCGATCGTGATCTGCTTGTACGAACCGCGCTGCGCTACTCCCTCGCCCGCCTCGCCCTCGTAACAGCGCAGCGGCACGCCGGTATTTTCGAAAAGAAAATCGCGCACATTCTGTTTGGTGAATCCATCACGATGGATGGTGTGCACGTGCTCGGGACCAAGCGCGACCACGGCTTCAAACCCCAAGCAGTTGCGATAGCTCCACACTGTGGCGAGCGAGTAGCTGATGGATTTCAGTACGCCGTGCGCTGTACGAGCATTATGCTCGCTCACTCCGTGCGGCGGTTCGGCTGCGAACAGAGTAATCGCGCTTTGCTCGCGCGCCAGGCCCTGATCCACGTGCAGCGGCTCCCACGGATTCTCCTCTTCGTTCTCCGCGATGCAATACGAAAACTTGCCGGGATTGCCGAGGGCCGACATGTCGATCCCCTCCGGACGCGCTCCTCCCAGATTCAACAGGATCAACTGAAGCGCGCGCCCTAGCGTACTGTTCGCCCGCGCGACGTTGCTAAACGCGTTCTGGCGCGAGTGAAATCCGAGCTCACGTCGCACCGGCCCGTTCACGATGATCAGCGGGGCAGCGAAGTGCGTTGTTGCCTGCACGCCATGCGCGTTGAAGCGCTCGTCGGCAACCGCGCGCATGAGCGGAATCAGAACGCGCATCATCTCTGGGACGCAGCCAGCCATGACGGCATTGGCCGCGATCTTTTCCACAGTCGCCTCACCGTAGCACGGCGGAATCCGAACGATAACTTCCTCCGGATCGCGCCCCGAAGCGCGGACGATTTTGTCGACGCGCTCACGCGTAGGCGGAATCACCGGCAGCGCGTCACCGAATGCTTGGAAGCAGTACTCAAAAGGATCTTCCGTATCGGCGAGGTCAATGGTGCACGCCCGCCCCCCGCACGTGGCATGCAGGTTCAGTGCCGCAGCCGGAGCGTCATTAGTCTGCACTTCCAGATGCCGTGACATGCAGCCGGGCTTGCTCGCGGGTGCACCGTCGTAAGGCGTTGCGATGGGACCGTGCCCCAGCAGGGCGGCGAGCTCGTTGAGCACAGTCTTATCGAATCCAGGCTCCTGCCGGACCACGCGATCTTCGTCCATCAGGAACAGCGTAGGAACCGTGGTCGCGCCGAGTCGCTTCGAAACTTCGAAGCCCGGATCGCGCTCCACCGGAAATCGCAAGCCCATCTGCCCGACGAACTCGCGCGTGGCCTCTTCACTATCCTGCGAAATCGCCCGAACGCGCCCATCTCTGCCAGAAAGCGCATTCAAGTACGGCGCGATCAGCCGACAGGAGGGACAGTCGGTTTGAAGAATCGCAAGCAGCCGCAAATTCGCCATCGTTCGGTTACCACCTATCGATATGAATCGGATTGGCCGGCGGCTTACCTTCGCACCAATAATGATCGAAGTTGGTGATGCCGGCAAGCTCCGTGAGGCAGTCTTCGTCGATCCACTCACGCCCGGTAGACGTACGCGGCTCCTGCGCAAAGATCGCGAGCGATGCGTCGCAGATGATCTCCGGTGTCCGCCACTGCGACCGGTCCGCCATTCCCAAATTGATCGAAGCCTGGCTTTCGATGATGGTTCGTGGCCAAAGTGTATTCGCCGCGATATTGTTCTCTTTGTGCTCTGCGGCCAGCCCAATCGCCAGGCGCGCCATACCGAGCTTCGAGATCATGTAACCGACGCGGCCCGGCGACGCGTCGAGAGTCAGCCTCGGACACATATTCAAAATGTGCCCCCATTTCTCCTTCACCATGTGCGGCAACGCGTAGTGACAAGCAATGTACGCTGCGCGTACATTGATCCCGACCATCAGATCGAAGCGTTTAGGCGGCGTTTCGAGAATCGGCCGCGTCCAGATGGCGCCTGCGTTGTTAACCAAAATGTCAACGCGTCCAAGCTCGGCGGCGGTGCGGTCCACCATGTTGCGAATCGCGTTCTCATCTCTCACGTCGGTTGGAATCGCAATCGCGCGACGCCCCAGCGCGCGAATCTCGGCAGCCGTCTCATGGATGCTGCCCGGCAGCTTTTCGGTGGATTGCTCGCTCTTGGCCGCAACCGATACATCCGCGCCCTCCTGTGCCAGACGAATCGCCAACGCTTTCCCGATGCCGCGGCTCGCGCCCGTAACAATAGCGACGCGGCCGTGAAGATCGGGATGCAGAACGCGGTTCGGATCAGCCATATCTCACCGACTGTACCACTCACCGCGCGCCGCGACACAATTCTCGATCCCTGCGTTACTTGATCAAATAGCTGAACCCGAGTATGAATTGAAACGAATTCTTTTGGAAACCAGACGGAGGATCGTTCAGAAACGTATCGATCAAGCCCGTTGATGCGCTGATGCGCTTCGATACCGGCATCGTTGCCAGTGCGCTGAATAAGGCCGAATACGCGCCGGTATTGTTCCACGCCGGCGTGAAGGCCAGATGTTGGTCGAGCACCAGACCTCGTTTGAACGCGCGCCGGAAGTGTTCCGCAAACAGGGAGCCGATCAAGTCCTCATCTGGCCCTACCTGGAATTGCTGCTGTAGGTAGCTCACGCCGGCCTTCAGATCCAGCTCTTCATCCGCCGTTTGGATCGCGGTCCAGCCGATCCCGCCGCTGTAGGCTTGCTGCAGCGCCAGGCCTTGTGAATAGTTGTGATCGAAGTCAGTGCGGCCGAACACAAACAAATTGTGATCGAAATATCGGTCTTCTTCGACGTCGCCGTGGAAAATCGACGTCCTCACAGTGGGAGTATGCGGCTGCGAGAGATCGCCATAGGCCGCGGTAAAGTCGAAAATCGTCCGCGTGCGCGGGCTTAGCCAAGCTTCGGCCGGTTCAGCGCGCACGAGGTTGATGGCTCCCGTAAATGTGCGGTTGTTTTGCGTCGCTTCGACTAGCGTTGCGCCGACAGTGACCGCGCCGGTCCAATCATGGCGGATATTCGGCGCATGCTCCACCGCCTCTTCGAACCTCGGCTGATCGACCATCGCGGTCGTGTTGGCGAGCGGAATGGTTTGCTCCGGCCGCGGCGGCGCGACGAGCAGAGCTTGCTGGTTCTCGACCGTCAGCGTGCCTTGTGGGATGGTGTCTGCGGCCACGCGCTTGGGTATCTTGTGGCCTTTGAGAATCACCGCGACCTTGCCCGAGGTTCGGAGTTC
>Ga0126373_10003958_pt1 | contig 11225 bp, 11 predicted proteins | sample PanSoiMetPlot_11_FD_92545 | JGI IMG/M metagenome (GOLD analysis project Ga0126373, IMG submission 92545) | Tropical forest soil microbial communities from Panama - MetaG Plot_11 | ecosystem: Environmental > Terrestrial > Soil > Tropical forest > Bulk soil | place: Panama | collected 2016-02-17
CTTCCGTTGGGCTGCTGAACGATCTGGAAGCCTATGCGTACGGGATCGACGCGCTCGAATCCAAGGACTTCATCACGTTGAGTGAGGGCTCCGACGATGCAGATGGAAATCGCGCCGTGATCTCCGCCAAAACCGGCCTCGGCATGGCCGGACTCTATTGGGATGGATTCCGCCACCATCCCTTCGCCTGCGAGGGCGGACACGCGGACTTCGCTCCTAGAGATGCCGTACAAACTGAATTGCTCGTCTACCTCCAAAAGAAATACGGCCGCGTCAGTTGCGAACGAATTCTCTCTGGCCCGGGAATAAGGCGCATCTACGAATTTCTTCGCGACACACGCAAGGCCGAAGAACCGCCCTGGCTTCGTGAGCAACTCAATGCTACGGCTGATCCCCCACCTTTGATTTCGCAGCTTGCGCTCGAAGGCAAAGCAGCCATTTGCGAGCAGACAATGTCGATTTTCGTCAGTGTGTTCGGAGCGGAAGCCGGGAACTGTGCCCTGCACTACATGACGACCGGCGGAATTTTTATCGGTGGAACCATTGCCGCCAAGATCGAGAAGAAAATGAAAGACCGGGAATTCATGCAATCCTTCCTCGATAAAGGCCGAATGGAATCTCTGTTGAGGGATATGCCCGTTAGGATCATCGCGAACGATGACTGCGGGCTGATGGGCGCAGCGCGCTACACGCTCGTGCAGAAAGCATTTCGCACCGGCAGCCGTGCCGCCGACTAAGATAGGCGCCACTTTGACAGAGTGAAGCTCACGCTGATTTGGGGTCTCCAAAGCGAACGGGTTCATTCCTTAACACAATCTGTTTGCCGTCGGGTGTGTACTCGGGTTGGTAGCTGTCATACGCGATATCACAACCTATCCCGGCGAGAACGGCCGAATCACATTCGTTTCGAATCTCAGCGGAACATACCAGCTTTACACGATGAACCCCGATGGCAGCGATATGCGGCAAATCACCAACTTGCCTCCGACAGAAAATACGGTGTGGGCGCTCCTTCGAGCATCCATGTGAATGTGCTTCGCAACCCGAGATCGGGGTATTTAGCTAGTCAGGTGCGGCACCCCAGCGTGGCAGGAATCCACCTTCTTCGATTTGCTCCATCCTTCGTTGGGCGCTCATTGCGGCCCCCGGCTTGATGCGATTCTGCATCCTGGCGGCACGAGCCGACCTGGATAGGTCTATCACCTTCTTAGGCCGGCTTCCGTCAGACTTTATGACAAAAATGGCAGAACTCGAGAAATCGGGCGCATCTCGTTCGAACACGATGGCGTCGCCTTGCGGTGACCAGGAGGGCGCGGAATCGTGGGCACCAGCGAAATAGTTCGTTCCGTTATTCGTGAGCCGGCGCCGTCCGCTGCCGTCGGAATCCATGTTCCAGATCTCCTGGTTTTGCGGATTGCAGCAATGGCTGGAGAAAACGATCTTTGTGCCATCAGGCGACCAATCCGCAAGCTGGTCCTCCTGCTCGGCGGGCGTTATTCGTCGCAATAAGGAGCTGGCCGTGCCCGCCTTCACATACAGAGCAGCAAAGATTCCTTCGTGGGCAATGCCCGTGAACACCAGCGTCTGCCCATCTGGCGATAACATCGGTGAAAGATCGGCTATTCCAAGCTCGTATTTCGTCAACTGCGTCAGTCCATGCCCGTCGAGCGCGACCGTATAGATCGCGCACTCCTCGATCTGCAGGTTGCAACGATCGAAGAGCAGCGACTGCCCGTCTGGAGTGAAACTAGGCCGCTCATCATTGAAGTTGTCTTCTTTCAAAACCAAACGCTGATTGCTCCCGTCAGCGTTCACCAGCCAAATCTCACCTGCGCTGAAGAACGGAGGCGAGAAGATGTTGAAAACGATCTGCTTCCCGTCGGGCGACCACGACTCCCAAAAGGCGGCCCGCTCTCCTAAATTGGTGACCTGTTTCACACTACTCCCATCGGGGTTCATGGTGTAAACATCCGGCCCGAGAATGAAGGCGATCCGGCCATTCTTGCCAGGAAACGTAGCATGGGCTGGCAGTGTGGCTAAAATGCAGCAGAAAAGAATTCCACGAACAATCCACGCTCTTGGTTTCGAATAAATCATGGTTGCTCTCCTCTGAAAGACGTGACAGTTACGTCGGTCGCCATTCATCTCAAGTTTGCTGAGCCTCTTTGGGCAAACTCGAAAATGGGGCGGATTTCGTTCAATCTCTATGAACTGCTATCCGCGTTGGTTCTCTCCGTCCTCTGTCTCGCTCGGCTGTGCTCCCCAATCTGGCGTCAGGCAGTTACCATCAAGGCAGCCTCCAACGATTAAATCGGTCGCCACCTTCTTCACGTGTGTGCCGTCGGCGTTCATTGTGTACAGGTTGATGGGGCCTCCGCCGGCGAGAGTGCCCTTCGTGAACACAAGCTTGCTCCCATCGGGGGAAAAGATCGGGTACAGAGCCTTCGGGATAAGTCTTTGCAGGCCACTTCCATCCACATTCATGACCCAAACGTCGGCTGGTTTCGGTGTGTCCTGGGCGGTGTAAAACGCAAGTCGCTTGCCGTCTGGAGAAATGGCGGGTCCACCAGCTTCGAATCGCGGCTCAGTCAACCGTCTCTTGTGAGAACCGTCGGCATCCATGATCCACAAAGCAGATACCAGCCCACCAGCTTGGCTCGTAAACACAATCTGCTTTCCGTCCGGCGTGTACTCGGGCTGGATACTGTCATATGGGATGTCGTCCGTGAGCACCACTCTGTCCGTTCCGTTCGTCCGCATGGTTGTGATCACTCCTGCTCCGTTCTTCAACGAGATCGAGAGGAACACAAAGCGCTGCCCGTCTGGGGACGAGCGGGCAAAAAGGTCGACCAATCCATCGTGTGTGATTTGCGTGAGAGCTGTGCCGTCAGCGTTAATGACGTACATCTCCAGTGCCCCCGTCATGTCATGCGAGAAAACAATCTTGCGGCCGTCCGGAGAATAGTCGGGAAACCAGAGTGCATTTCCGGTAGGGGGCAGATTCGTAATCTGCCTCATATCGCTGCCGTCGGGATTGATCGTGTAAAGCTGATAGGTTCCGCTGAGGTTCGAAACAAAGGCGATCCGGCCGTTCTTGCCAGCATAAGTAGCGTGCGCCGTTCCAACAGTGAATAAAGGAACGACAGCCGCCAGCATCGCGCTGGTTATTAAAGAAAGAACACGTGTCGATTTCATGATGCCTCCTTTGGCATCTCGCAAAAGAGATTCGTTCCCGTCATGACCTGTAGGGACCGGCGAGAGTTTTCACAGCTACTCCGACGACGCGCCCCAGCGAGGCAGTGCGCCACCTTCCTCAATTTGTTTCACCTGGATTTGTCCCTGGGCGCCCAAGACTATCGAGCTTTTTCTGGCGCCTATGTCCCTCCGTGTATGCGGCAGAGTAATCGCCTTGGTGAGACCTGTTCCGTCAGGTTTCATCACAAAGATGGCGGAACTGGATTTATCGGGAGCGTCTCTCTCAAAGACGATGGCGTCGCCCCGCGGCGACCATGACGGATGGAAATCATGTGGCCCGGCGAAGTAATCGTTGCCGTTGCTGGTGAGTTGGCGGAGTCCGCTGCCGTCGGGACCCACCACCCAGATCTCTTCATTCTGCGGATTGCAGCAGTGAGTCGAGAAGGCAATAGTTTCCCCGTCCGGCGACCAGTTTGGTTGTCGCGGTGAAAGGGGCACGGGAGTTAGCCGTTGCAAAGGTGTATTACTGCCCTTCAAGTAGAGCGCGGCGATGATCCCGTCATGAGAGATCCCCGTAAATAGCAACGATTGGCCGTCCGGAGAGGCCGACGCAGACAGATCTAATATCCCCAGTTCGTATTTCGTGAGCGCCGTCAGCCCACTCCCGTCTACTCCGATCCGGTAAATCGCGCACTCTTCCACTTCTCGATTGCAGCGGTTGAAAATTACGAACTTGCCGTCGGGCGTGAAACTGGGACGATCATCACTGAAGTCCTCCTCCTTGAAGATCAGCTGTTGATTGCTGCCGTCGGCATTCATGAGCCAGATCTCGCCTACACCGCCGACAGCTGCCGGACCCTCGTTGAAGACAATCTGCTTGCCATCCGGCGACCAGAACTCCCAACTTGCCGCCCGATCAGCGGGCACATGTGTTAAGTGTCGAACATCGCTCCCGTCGGGGTTCATGGTGTAAACATCTGGGCCGAGAATAAACGCGATCCGACCATTCTTGCCAGAATACGTGGCGTGCGCGAGCGTGGGCCACGACAGGACTGCCAGGCTAAGTAGTGAGAGCAGGCACAGCACGATTCTGAATTTCATGGATTCCTCCGAATACTTTTTTGATTGCGCCACTGTGTTTCCATTCGTTGTCATCGGAGACAGTTGACATACACGCGACATTCCCCTTGCTGATTAACTTTGTTCCTGCCAATCGCTTGCCAATGTGGCTGTACTGGGACAGAAATTCCTTACCCGCTTTCATGCACACTTCTCCTGGCTCAATTGCCAGTACAGGGAGCCCCACGTGCATCGGGCATTCAGCGAGATTGCTGAGAGGAAGTGCCGATCGCAAATTTATGCATCAACGACGCGAATCAGGCATAGTAAAAATGCGACATTTATTTGTTTTTTTTCTCGGACAAGACCAAGCCTAAGTTTCCTGAAGTCATATCGAGGTAACCGAAACGTTGAGCAATCTCGAGCCAGGTGCGCTGGGGACAGGAACCTTCGCATCGAGTGCCATAGAGGGCGGGATCAAAGCGATCAAGCCGCTAACCGAAGTGGGGGTAAAGATTCTGCTCGTGCGTTGGGCTACCCATATTCCAGCGGAAATCCAAAATGGAACGTGAAAATTTCTTCGAACTGTGCAGCGGTCCGTTGTAGTACGGGCCTTGCGGAGATTACAAGACGCTGGACAAATGTACAGACATACGGACGAAGCTCGTGCCGGTACGGGGACTATGAAGGCGAGATTGGTTGTCCCATGTATACTCCTCCCCAACGGGCTCTCACCTTAGTTACGGGCAATCAGCGAATCGGTATCTCGGAATTCAGTTATGCATTGCGTACTGAGTGCGCGTCCGCGACAGGAGCTAGCTCCGTTTGTGCGCGCCTATGCGCAGCGCACCGTCGGTCCCGCCGATCGTTCTTGGACCCAGTCTGTTCCTGCCCAGCTTGAACAAATTCTGAATCTTGAGTTCGGGCTCTTGCCGGGCATTCGACATCGGCATCGAGACGTTTCCCAGGATACCCTTATCGGCGGGGCACAGGCAGAGTTCTCGGGTACATTGGGCCTTCGACCGGGAGTGGAGTCATTCGCGGCGTTCTTTTGGCCCTGCGGGTGGTCCCAGCTGTTCAATATCCCCGTCCGAGAAACTACAAACCATTTCGATGATGCAGCGGCTCTCCATGGTGCCGCGATTCGAGAAGTCTGGAACCGTATGGGCGAAGAGCCAACTTTTGAGAAGCGCGTTGCGATTCTTGAAGCCTTTCTGATGAGCAGGCTCTCTCACGTCAGAGCGCCCGGCAAAATAAACATCGCGATCCAGTACCTGTTTGAAAGCCATGGAGCGGTCAAAATCCCGAAGCTGGGCCGGCAAGGCGCCTTGAGCCTGCGTCAGTTCGAGCGCCTCTTCCGGAGCGAGGTGGGAATGTCGGCGAAAGCCTTCGCCCGTATCGCCCGTTTTCAAGCCACCATGGATGCGAAGTTAGCGAATCCAACAAGGACGTGGCTGGATATCGCGCACTGCTTCGGATATTACGACCAGATGCACATGGTTCATGATTTCGAGCAACTCGGACGAAATACTCCGACCCAGGTTCTTGCGCAAATAGGCGACGTGCGGCCCTCGGCGCTCATTTCCCGGGAAAATTCGGAAACTTCAGAGTCGAGACGCGTGTCTTAGAACCGGAGCACCAGCCTGCAAAAAAAAACAGGGTGAGAGTCCAGGAATCGCGCTGTTTGACAAGTGTATGAACTGGACCTAGAGCACGCTTTTGTTTCGGTTTTCTGAAGATGCAATGAGTGATATCGGGACGATAGCGCGTTTCGACCAGGGGAGAAGGCGCATAGCATGAAGTAAAATCAATGTCGAGAACAGTGGGAATCGATGATTTCCCTCCGCAACGGCACGGTATTCCTCTCGCTCGCATTCTCGGTGATGCTGAGGGCACAAGAGATCAAATACATCGACCTTACGTCCATCACACAGCGTACCGAACTCCGGCATCAACCAGCACCGCCTTCGAATTGTGATAAGGCGGTGGGATTGCGTTGGCGGTGGATACGGCGGTGTTGGTGTTGGAGACGGTGCACCCGACCGGCGCGACCCGCATGCTTTGGGAGTCTACTTGCTGCGTGTCACTCCTACCGACATCGATTCAACTCAGCCGTTCGAGGCTGAGTTCCGAGTCCTAAGCACCGGACTCGCCAGTATCGATCTGCCAGTCTCGCCTCACTTGTCTGACCTTCAACCCACCGATGCGTCCGTGGTCTTCGTTTATTGAGCCTTTGCCCTCGTGGTACGAGTAGAGGGGCCGCAACGAGGGACGCCCTCGGTCGGACTCGTCGAGCTGTACGGCTCTGCGGATCACGAGGGAACCATTTGGGGGTTGAAACCGGGCGAGTGGATTACTGTTAGAGCGAATGTAAAGCTGCTCTCATGGCCGTCGGAGTTGGTCGCCACAGATTTCCGGGGAGAATTTTGGTTGCGGCGAAACACATTCTATCCACATCCTGGAGGTGGGTTCACTCAAATGGAGAACTTGTACCCAAACGTTACACTCCCCGAAATCTCGGTGCATCCACTTCATCCGGCAGCTTCCGAGGATCGCACGCAATAGCGCCTTGCTCTGCATGCGCAAACATCGCTAGCTGAAGCTATCAAGGCGATTTCACGTACTGACCGCGTAGTAATTTCACTTCATGCGAGGCACGGGAGATTGCGGACGAAAGACAGCAGTCGCGGGACCTCTGCGGAGAAACATTTCAGGGGATGCCGCGCCAGCGAGCTCTTTTACGAAGATCGCCGACTGCAAGAAATCCACGTTGTCACGTTCAAACGCGATCGCATCGCCTTGCGGAGACCACGTTGGGCCAAAAGTCATGGGATAAGCTAGGAAACGTGAACTCTCTGAGACCCGAACCATCTTTGTTCGTAGTCCAGACCTGTGGGGTAAGGGTGTTGGGCGGGTAGGAGGCGCGCGTCGAGAAGGCGAGACTGTTCCGATCGGCGGACCAGTCGGGCAAGAATGCCTCGAGACCTGGCGGCGATACTGACCGAAGATGAGAGCCATCGGCGTCCATCAGCTAGATCGAGGCGATTAGACCAGCTCGAACAAAGCCGCTGAATGCGATGTCTTGCTGTCCGGGGAGTATTCAGGTGTGAGGTCGAAGATGTCGGTATTCGGACCAAATGGAATTAGCGCCTTCAGGTTCGAGCCATCAGAGTGCGTCTGGAAGATTTCGCAGCCACTGCGGGCGAGCGGGCAGCGTTCGAAGACGATCGCAGTCCCATCAGGAGAGAGGTTGGGGAACGAATCGAAAAACTCGGGATCATTTAAAACGTGATGACGATTGCTTCCATCGGCATTCATCATCCAAATCTGGGCGGGTGCTGTGCTTGAGGCAAAATGGGCGAATACCAGCTGCCTGCCATCCGCCGACCAAGACGCACAACAAACGGATTCGGCGCTCCCTCCAAATAGCGTGAGGTTGCGCGCGTCGCTCCCGTCGGGATTCATTGTCCAAATGTCAGGCCCTTCGCCCAAGACGATGCGCCCCATCCTTGCCGGGATAAGTGGCGTGCGCGGTGGTGGCCAATCCCACTAAGACAACGAGTGTGACAGCGAGTGAAAACGACATTTTCGTGTCGAACATATTGCCTCCGAATCTTTATCTCTTACGAGCTAGGTTAGGCTCATTCATCCGCTACGCCTCGGGAACGAGGAGAGCTACATTGTGTCCTCCGATCAAACCCGACACCTTAAACTTGCTGACCGGAGCGACGAAAAGCCAGGCGCCTTCAACATGCAACTTTCCGCCCTTTGTGCCGGGACCGCTCAACGTCAGGTCTGCGCTCAACGAAGAATCTGTGCCGATACGCCAGGTGACAGTACCGCTCACAAAAACGTCAGAGGCGAAGGCAGCGTTGTTTAACTTGGTGGTCCAGGATGGCCCGAAGTCGGTGTGATACGTGCCGCCGCGCAAGCCGAAGCCATCGCCGTTCACAAAAAAGCTTCTCTGCAAGGCGTCTGTGATCGCCGCCACTGCAACCGTGACAGCCTTGCGGTCGGTGCTGCTCGCGAGGTTGTTTCCGCTGGGATCGACTTCAGCGGGCCGAGCATCTTTGACCAGCGACGGAAAGCGTCCGACGGCGGGCCAGGTGTAGAAAGGCTGCTTGGCGCAAGTTGTGTCCCCGGGCGTGAGGGCCTCAACGAAATGGGAAGCGATGTCCGCGGCGCAGTTCGCGCCAGCGAAGAGAAACGTGGTTGGCTTGTGAAGGGCGTCCGCGATCGTGACTGAAGAACTCTGCGGAAACAGGGCTGCAACCTTCCTGTCCATGGGTAATTGAAAATCGACTTCGCCACTAATCACGAGAGTGGGAAGGCGGGGATAGGCTGCGTGTTGCGGCCGCACCAGTTGCGGCGGAGTCGGCTCTTCCCACCAAAGGCAGCCTTTATTAGAACTAAAGATTAGCGAAGTGGGAGCGGAAGTCGAAAACGGAAAGAAGAAGTTGGCAGGAAGTTTCCTGACAGCCTTCCTGTATTGCTGCAGCCTGGTGGCGACCGGAACAGACCAGTCCCACGGTACGGGTCGGTAGTCCACGCAAGTGGCGACGGCCGCGCCGACCGAGAAACCGGTTGGGTCGCCACTGTCTCCCTCCAAAGTAAAGTAACCCTCTGCGGCCAGTCTGAGGAGTGGAGCCTTGTCGCCGTTCTTGAGAGCTGCCGCGGCGGCCAATATCTCGCCGGCCGGGAAAAAGGTGAAGGTGTGATTGAACAGCACGAAATTGAGAAGGGCCTCTTCGTTGATGCGAACGTGAACCAAATTACCGCTTGCATCGAGCGTGTCTCCTTCGACCGGATGCGCTCGAATCGAAGCGACCAGATCGTCGATTTCATGGGCGGCACTAGGATGATCGACACCACAGGTGGGCGAGTGCCGACACTCGATCGCCAAGGTTTCCGAGAGATTTTGAGCGCGAACCTGATCAAACACAAAGCTGTTGAGTCCAGGCTCTCCAACCGGGGAATCGAGAACGATGGAGCGCAGGTGTTGGCCGAATCGCGTGGCATAGGCCGTCACCACGACTCCACCCCAGGAGCCACCGTAGAAATCGAGCTTGTCGTAGCCGAGCGCGGCTCGGACGGCCTCGATATCTTCGGCAACATCGCCCGAACCATGGAAACTGGCGTCCGGCCCCAGTTGCGCCGCGCAATCGGCAATGGCCTTGGTAAAGGGAGCGGTTCCATGCTGCAGTTCTTCGCAGTCCAGCGCCTCAGAGAACCCCCGTCCGCGTCCGTCAATGAGAAGCAAGTCATGAGTGTCGAGATTCCCTCCGAACAAGAGTTGAAAAAAAAGTCGATTGTCGACGGTAGTGCTGTCGCCGCCGCCTCCGCCCGGATCGCCAACGATCGCACTAATCGCCGGTCCGGCTTGAGTGTGAGGATAGAGTTCGAAGTAGATCGAAATTTGTGCTCCACCGGGATTCTTGCGGTCGACGGGGACACTGACAAAGCCGCAAGCGGCGCCAACCGCCTCCGGCGGGCAGGTCGTAGAAGTGACACTCGAATTAGCCGACGTAGGAAGTTTTGCCACAAGTAGCGCTCGCGCCGGATCGGGAAGCCGGCGCAAAGCCAGTGCGCGCTGCAGTTGACGAGAGTGCAAGCCCTCACGCGAATTCAAAGCAGCGTTGGCGAGACGATTCGGGGGCGGAAATTTCTGCCCGAGAAGGTCCCTTGCACACAGCGTGCAAGCAACGCCCAAACCAGCGGTCAGGACTAACCACATGAATTTCTTAAGAACCATTAAGAACCTCCTCGTACTCGAACTGCCCACGGTTCTCTTCTCCGCTACGAAGGCCGCATTGGATTTTGGCTACAGTTACGAGGTGAATTTATGCCCGAGCGCGAGCCCAATCGCCTAGTAAAAATGCGACATTGAGAAAAAAGTTACGCTGCTTTCGACATTCCGGCGGGAGCACGACTGTCTCCGAGCTGCGCAATAAGGTGTGTGGGTGTATTTCGTCCAAGAGCCTGGAAGTCGTGAATCATGTGCATCTGGTCGTGATATCCGAAGCTGTGAGCAATGTCTAGCCAGGTACGATTCGGAGCTGCTACTTCTGGGAAAAGGGGCTCAGGAGCGCTTGAATACGAGGTATACTGCTGGCAATCTGTTTTCGCTACAGGCCAGTAAAGGGTGCCGCTTCGAATCCCCCCGCGCTTTGGCTCTGGTGAGGTCAAGCTATGCAAGATACCAAAGACGGGCCGATAAATCAGGAAAGCCCCCTTACCGCTCAATCGCAGGCTGCAGCACTTGACTCACCCAACCTAATCGAGGCCTCCCAAAACCCAGATTTGCCGACGATTATCAAAGTACCGAGTTCACCGGTTTCGTCAGAAGCGCCTACGTCCTTGGACGTTACAGCTAGTTCTGGTCAACAGGCCGGGGCGCAACGGCCTTCGACAATAGTCCAGGCTGGCAAGCTACTTCAGCCGGGCACGCTGTTGGGCAATCGCTACGAAATCTTGCAGGTATTAGGCGAAGGCGGAATGGGCGCCGTTTACAAAGCCAGGGACCGCGAACTCGAGCGCATCATCGCGCTCAAGGTTATTCGGCCCGATTTGGCAGGCCACCAGGAGGTCCTGCAACGGTTCAAGCAAGAGCTGATTCTCGCACGGCAGGTGACAGACACGAATATCATCCGCATCTTCGATCTGGGCGAAGCCGATGGGGTCAAGTTCATCACCATGGAGTTAGTCGAGGGTGAAACGCTGCAACACATGCTGCGCACGCGGGGCAAGCTGCCGGTTCCAGAAGTGGTGGACATGCTGGAGCAGATGCTCAGCGGCCTGCGAGCCGCCCACAAAGCGGGTGTGATTCACCGAGATCTTAAGCCCGGGAACATTATGCGTGACGCGCAAGGCCGGGTGGTGATCATGGATTTCGGGTTGGCGCGTTCGCTAGAAAGCGATGGCATGACTAAGACTGGCGCCATGCTGGGCACCATCGAGTACATGTCTCCCGA
>Ga0126373_10003959_pt1 | contig 11223 bp, 7 predicted proteins | sample PanSoiMetPlot_11_FD_92545 | JGI IMG/M metagenome (GOLD analysis project Ga0126373, IMG submission 92545) | Tropical forest soil microbial communities from Panama - MetaG Plot_11 | ecosystem: Environmental > Terrestrial > Soil > Tropical forest > Bulk soil | place: Panama | collected 2016-02-17
CGCTGTAACCGAGTCGACACGAATTGAATTGCGCGTCGAGATGTTTAATGTCTGGAACCACACGCAATTCAACAACCCAACAGGCAACTTCAACTCCGGCTTGTTCGGGCGGGTCACGCAGGCCAGGGATCCGCGCATCCTGCAAGTCGCCGGGAAGTTCTACTTTTAGGAAAAACTTCGGGCCCCCTTTCAGACGCCGGCCCGCAACCACCGATTTAAGCGAGGGTAATGGCCGCAACCTCGTAGTCTTCTAGACGAGGAATGGTGAAGCGCAGCACCTGGTCCTCGAGCCGGAAAGGTACCCTTGTCTCAGCGCGCAGCAGTTCGACGGCCTTGACTTTTACTCCGGCCGCCAGCTTCATGCTGACGGTCTGCGCGGTCAGCGGGTAGGTTGCGTCGAGCCAGCCATGGTGCGCATTCGGGTTGGTGTAATTTACCAGGTGCACAGCGTAACCTGGGGTCGTCTCCCACGCGAACATCTCGAGGAATCCGTCACCCTCGACATCGACAATGCGTTCGTCCCGAGTGATCCAGCGGATGGTGTTGTGCAGAAGGCGAAGCAGATCGCCGTGTCCGGTGAGCCAAAAGGTGCGCTCGATGTCTGCGGGAAAGTAAGCGAAACGGCTCGGGCCTGTTTCGCGCAGCACCAGGGCTGGCTCATCGGTATGCGGAACCGGCGGGTATGCCAATTCCGGCGGATACTCGACGAAACCCGGAACGACCGTCAGCACGGGATCCTCGACCGGTCTCAAAGGCAGCCGGTTCTGCCCACAGGGCAGCCAGTTGGTGTTCGCAAAACCGGCAAGAACCGGGTGGCTGCGTTCGATGCGGCCGTAGCACGCATTGCCATTGGTGCCAATCACGTCTCCCGCCCTGCCAATGCCGAGCAGGTCTGCGAGGCCGAAGTCCGCGCGCTGTTTGAGATTCTCGTCGTAAAGGCTGGTTTCGAAGCTGGCCATAACCGAGCCGCCGGAATGTGCATAAGCACGAATTTGATCGCATTGCCGGTCGCTCAACATGGCGATGTTGGGCAACAACAGTGCGCGGTACTTGCTGACCCTTTCGAGCTCGAGCCGGTCTTCGTGTACGAAGTCGAAGGCAAAGCGGCCGCTAAGCAAGGCCTCATACACGCCGTGGGTGGTCTCGCGCATGTAGTCGCGCGAGTGCGCGACGGCGGGGCCTGGATATAGAAGCTGGGTGCTCTGGCCCATGACGACGCCAATATTAGCGATGGACCGCCGAGGCTTGAGATGCGCATCGTGCTTTGCGGCCCACTGAAAATAATCTGCCCCCAGTTTCTGCCAGCGGCGATCCTCTCCAAGACCCGCTTCCGAGCCGATGAAGTGGTAATAGAGCGCCATTCCGCTAGCCAGGGTCTGGTTCAGCCACATGCTCGCTTCGGCGGGATTTTTGGTGGCATTTCGCCAGCGCACGATGCCTGTGGAGTAAGCGGCGCTGACATTGGCCGAAAACTTCCCGTCCATCACCGCATTGCACACGCGGCCCTGCAACGCGCATCCCCAAACCGCCGGATCGTCGTAGGTCCGGCCCTGGTTGTCGGCCTGGAACCACACCGCGGTTTTCCCGAGCCGATCCAGATTCGGGCCGCAGCGTAGATTGCCGCCAAGGTTTGCAAAGTAAAAGCTATCCCGTTTTTTCTCTTTAGCGATGGAATCGTACTGGTGCCACAGCTCGAGCACGCGCTCATTGAACACCTTCCAGTAAGCCGGTGTGTCGGAGGGCGGCAGTTTGCTGCAAATTGCGCAATGGCACTTGGGCAGGCTTCCGATGGGCGGCCACCCATTGGTGTAGAAGCAATCAACGTCGTAAAGTGAGCTCACCTCCCTGATGATGGCCGGAACGTATTCATCCATGTAGGTTGAGAACATGCAGGTTTTGAACAATCGCGGATCTTCCCGACTGAACTGCACGGAGCCGTCTGGATGGCGCATGGCCCATTCCGGATGGGCCTCGAGCGCATCGCCCCAGTTGAGGTCTGGACTCATGCGGGCGACGCAGCGCATGCCTCGCTTTTTGGCCGCGGCAACACATTCTCCAAAAAAATCGCGGCCATCCAGGAACTTTCCCGGCCTGTGGAATTTCACCTTGGAAGGATAAAAAGCGAGAATGCCGGTGACGCTGACGAATAGGATATCCGTTTTGGCGGCATGCCAGAAGTCGGCCCATTCCTCGATGTTCATGACTGCGGGGTCGTGCTCGGTCATGTTGCTTTGGCCGACGCGGCGAATGTTCTCCTGCCACGGCAAGGTAGCCGGGTCAATCGGAGAAAGGCGCAGCGGGAGCGGAATGAGTTTCGGAGTGGCTCCGCCTGCGGCTACCTCGGCGATGGTTCGAACCGAGGGCCGAGCGTTTGGATGGAGTGCCTCGATCGCGGCCGCCAACGGAAGCGTGGCTGCGCCGGTCTTCAGGAAGTTGCGGCGGTTGAGCATCGGGCCCACATTATCGCACCGTGCGCCAGATGGTTATAGCGGGTTGCGTCGACCGTCGAGTGCGGCCTCGTGCATCACTCAAAACAGGCGGCGGTGACTCGGCCGAGCCATGCGCGTCCAAAAACCGGAAGCGCAGGAGCTTTTGCTGTTTTTCACGAAAGCGCACACGTGCACATATCGCTCCTGGGCCCAGAGAGCGGCGCCGGAAATCTCCGGCCCGTCGAACCGCACATCCTTCCCGAGCCCGGTGGCCTGCTCCGCGAAACCCTCGGCCGCTCCGATTTGCGTTACCAGCGCGGATACGGCTTCGATGGTTGCGGGTTGGTGCGCGGTCGGGTCTCGATCCAATGCGTCCAAGGCATAGCTCCGCACTAGTTTTTGAAAGAACCGGCGCGTGGTCTCCGCGTGATCGAAGATGTCCAAGCCAAGAATTCGACCGCCGATAGCGAACGCTACGCCACATTGACCCTCTTGCCAGCTAAATGCCCGAGCGAACTCCTCGAGTGAACTGGCATGGTTCTCGAAGATGGCGGACATCGCCCCGGTTGGGGACGAAGCCTTGAGACGCGTCGCTTTCGCAGCGATATTTCTCCAGACCGCTCCCTGGTCCGATTTGCGTGTCCCATTCGAACCCATCGACCTCGTGACTTGCGCCAGCCGCTCGCCTCGTCCGAGCGCATACATCAAGTAGTCGGCTGTTTTCAGGTCCGCGGTCGACATGCCCCAGCGTCCAGCCTCCACGCAAGACACGGGAATCACCGTGGTGCGCTGTGCCGGCGCGAGTATCGTCAGGTTCAGAACGCGATTCTGTTTCGCCCCGACAAGTTCTTCTCCGTCGACAAGAAGAACCGGGAGGTCCGCGGTGTTTTCAAGGCGTAGCTCCGGGACGGATCCGCCGCCGTGAAGTTCCCTCACTCGCACTTTCCCCTGGGCGATCCCATCCTCCAAAAGCAGGTAATCCAGGGTTGGGACCGGCGTGTTTCGACGCACCAATGGAAATAGAGTGAGATTCCGGAATTGCGAAGACCGGCCGATTTCAAAGTATGAGAACTCTTCCTGAAGGGTCCACATGTTCGTTATGCCTCGCGCAACTGTGATTCCGTACCGAGATGATTTTTACCAAATCAAAACCGCCCTCGAGTTGTCCTTCTTCCCCAAAAATTTCATAGGAAAAAGGAGAGGAAAAATGACAACTCTCGGACTGGATGCGCGTCTTTACGCTGCCCGGGTTGCATCAGAAAAATGCCAACTCCAGATGTCCTCTCTTGCGCTAGACTCGGTCGCGTCCGTCCGGGGGATCTTCTTGTTAGCGAGGACCATCAGACGCGGAGAAACACTCATGGTTTGTGAGCTAGCTCCCCCCTCCTTCGGGGGCATAGATAGCAAAAGGATTCTTGCCGCTCGTGATCGAGCGACTTACATTCTGGGCGACGCCTATATTGAGACTGCGCGGCAAGTGGCTTTCCGAGCGGCCGCCAGCGTCCCGGGCACCACAAAGAGCCGAGAAGCAAACATCAAGAGAGCCTTGGAATATAACGGAGAACACCGAGCCTGCAATCGCGCATACCTAGATGCCGACCAAACCTTCGACCATTGCGTGATGACCGAACTCAGGGACGCAGAAAAGGAGCAGGAAAGTAATGGCTACCGGCTAACTGAGGCGGACTTCATCAAACGCCTGGTCAAGCACCTGATATTGCTTTCGCTGAGCAGGAACTCCTTCTGGGCGGCTGTGGCTGTCTTTCAGGTCCTTTGCAACTACCCAACCACGGCATTGAATCTTGTGTATCCGTTTGTCGCTCCCAATCGCTCGATTGACAAGGAGAAGTGGCAGTGTAGCCGGAATCGCGGCAAGTTGTTGAAATTCACCGGTGAGCGTTTCGGAGTACACCCCGAGAATCTATTCATCGCGCATCGTTTTCCGGTTTATTCCCGCTCGGACTGGCAAGTTCGCACAGTCAAGGATTGCCTCGAAGTCTTTCGGCCTTTTGGCAGAGTGAGTGTGCCGGAACACTATCAGGGGTGTACCTTGATTCCGTACCATGACGACGACCCCCGGGGCGATGAGCGCATTGAAGTTGACCGCATGGCCATACTTTTTAGCCCAGCAGATCTGAACCGGCTCCTGGCGCCGGCCGGCCTAAGGCCTCTCGAGGAGTCCATTAGACGATTGAATTTCGCGGCGGTACCTAAGAGACCGGCAGCAAGCAAATGCTATGCCAGATAACTACCACAAGCCGACTACGTTGATAACGTTCGGGTTGCCCTCGACGGATGTGGATTTTCTGGCTGAGCTTCAGGAATTCATCGAGAGCGAGGCGGAAAGGCGACAGCGTATCGCCCCGGATTGGCTGTCGATTCGCATCGATGGCGTCGAGCGGTGCGTAATCGAGGCGGAGTCGGGGTGCCGGCTCGATTTTGAAGGAGGTACTTCGAAGGTCGAAATCGTGGGACGCGACGCGGCAGGAGAAGTGGTCATCGCGACCTATCTGCCGACATACGACGGACCCAAGACGGAAGCTTGGAAGGTTTCGTTGCCGTCGGGCGATGAAGTCTCTTGTATTTTTGAGTATGACGATGAGGAATGTGTTCGTGTTGAGGCAAAACGAATCGCCAACCCAAAATTAGGCGGGAAGCACGCCCAGCCAGTAGGAGCGCTCCAGCAAGAATTTGCCGGCTTTTCAAGGGACCGCGACGTGCTTCGACCAGTCTCCGTTGAAGAAAGGGACAAGGGCAGCGTGTGCCGGGAATTTGGTGTGGATCGCCGATACCTGAGGGTTCTCCTCGATCGCGCCAAGGGCAAGTTCAGATCGCTTTATGCATCGCTCACGGCGTCAAGCCGCCCGCTCACACTTTTCGATCCGTCTCGCGGCCGCTCGGAGCCGGGCCCTCGGCTAACCGGAGCCCACCAAATGCCTCCGCGCGATATTGATCCACTGCGAGTGTTCTTGGTGGCGGAGAGCGCGCCGCTGCGTGAAAGTCTGTGCGGTGCACTTCGCAGCGCGGGCATATCCGTCGTTGGGCAGTGTCGAGATTGCGATTTGACGGCCAAGGAGATCGCTCGAACGCGGTGCGACGTATTGCTCGTGAATCCTGGCACCGCGGTGAGCCATAAGGTCAAGACTATGGAGTTGCTGCGCGAGATTTTGAATTTCACCCCTCGAATGAGAGTGATCGTATTCGGGATGATGATGGAAGACCCTACCTGTTTCCTGGAAGCGGTAGGTTCGGGGGTTCTCGGTTTCCTTTTGCCGGATGCATCTGCCGCGGAGATCATCTCCGCGGTCCGCAGCATCAAGCGGGGAGGAATCGTCTGTCCCGAGAGGTTCCGTCTGATACTGCTCGAGCATTTCTCACAGAGGCGCTTCCCAAGGTCGCGTTTTTCTCTCGAGGCTGACGCTAGAGGACTTGCTGACCGGCAGCGTGATCTTTTTGGCTCTTGTCGCCCCACGGCTGACAAATGAATAGATTGTGGCGCAGCGGGACTGCCGCATCAATTGCGTCTACCGGGAATGACTGTCTGGAGCGAGGTGCGCGTAAACTGCGCGCTCAAAGCGCTCGTCCACAGCGATCGCTCGATCATCGCTAAATGGAAGGACTTGCATCATGATGACCGCGCACGTTTTCTGAGGCGGGTCAATCCAGAAAAAGGTGTTGTAAATGCCGGCCCACGCCAAAGAGCCGGCGGAACGGCCACCTTCGACGGGCTTGGCGTTGATGGCAAATCCCAGGCCGAATTTGTCAAGCGAACCGGGGATGCGGATGGGATCTTTGGCGAACTGAGGTGTCCAGCTTCTCAGTTCCACGAGCGTCAAGTCTCCAATCTGGTTGCGACTCATCTGCCGAATGGTTTCGGATTGAAGAAGCCTTTTGCTGCCGAGTCTCCCGCCGCCGAGCAACATCTGCTCGAACTTTAGGTAATCGCTTGCAGTCGAGTAAAGCCCGCCGCCACCGTAGAAAGATCGCACGGGTGTGAAGGGCTCGGGCGGGGATTCCTTGAAGCCGCCATCTTCCTGCCGCTCGTGAACGGCTACAACACGCGCTTGCTTTTGTGGAGGGACATCGAAAAACGTATCGGTCATTCCAAGCGGCTCGAATATATGCTCACGAAAATAGTCCGCCAGAGTCTGGCCGCTGATTTTCTCGACCAGCTTGCCGAGCCAGTCGTAACTGATTCCATATTCCCATCGCGATCCGGGATCAAACATGAGTGGCGCCTTGAGGAAGCCGTCGTCTCCCTGAGAGGGTGGGGGGACAGCTCCGCTGGCCGCATAGTCGTGCAGCTTTTGATCGAAAAACTCGTAGACGTAGCCGGATGTGTGCGAAAGCAGTTGCCGGACAGTGGGCGGAGTTTTGGGAGGCCTGAATTTTAGTTTTCCCGTCGCGGAGTCGAGCTCCACAAGCACCTGAACCCCGGAAAGTTCCGGGAGGTAAGTGGCAGCGGGTTCATCCAGTTTCACGCGTCCGCTTTCGATGAGCTGCATGACGGCCACCGCGGTGATCGGCTTGGTCATGGAAGCGATCCGGAAAATCGAATCGAGGGTCATCGAAATGTTTTTGACCGTGTCCCGGTTTCCCGATGCTCCCTGGTATACGAGCTGATCTCCTACTGCGACCATCGCCACAATGCCGGGAAGCTTCCTCTCCTTGACCGCCTCTCGTAGGACCTGGTCAATTTGATTGCTGGATTCGGTCGAAGTGCCTGCAAGCAGCGGTGCAATTCCCGCGGTGGCCAAGGCGGCGATCAGGCCGCCGCGCCAAAAGGAAACCCCGAAAACTAGCTTGCTTTTCGTGCCGCGAGGTCGCATGAGTGTAATCTCGACGGACTTGGTCGCGTGCGGAGTATACCTCACACTCATCCACGAGAGGCCACGGTTCTGGCGAGCGAGCAACGCTATCCGGAAGTTGGCCCGGGTACGCGTGCACCTCAATGAGGATTATTCGATTGAAGGCAACCTTGGCCGTGGACTGAGCCTCAAAGCCACCGTGGACATGGCGCGGGTCGAGCGCTATGTTGGTAGCTCCATCAGGTGCGGTTCAGAACCCTGCCAAACGTGACGCGCCACGGGAGACCAAAACCGATGAATTTCGCGCGAGTGGCGGTGTACTCGATTCTGTCCACTTCGTTGTTCACAGCTATCGTGCGTGCGCAATCCACCGCGGATAACCGGCGACGTCTGCCGGTCCGCCCCTCGGGCTGTTCGGAAGCTCCCCCGCAAGACGCGCCATCATCCACGTGCGTTCCTTCTTCTTCGGTGGAGGCCGAAGAGGCGAATGCTCCGCCGCTGTTGCCAGTCGAAATCGCCCTAAAGCTTCCGGTTGGTACTCCGCTGCGCATTGCGTTGGACCAAAAAATCCGCGTCAAAAAGCCCGGCGCCCCGATACACGGGAGAGTGGTTGAACCTGTCTACGTCTTTGACCAGGTAGTGATACCCGCCGGCAGCATCGCCACCGGTCAGGTGAAGAGCATTGCGACAGTTTCGGGATTGCAGCGCACCTTGGCTTATTCGAATGGGAATTTCTCTCCCTTCCACAGATACGAAGTCAGCTTCAATGCCGTCACGCTGCCGGACGGAAAACAGCTCCCGATTCAAACTACGGTTTCAGCGGGAACCGCAGACGTGGTGCACTTGGTAAGCAATCCGGCAAAGGAGAAGCAGAAGGGGGCGGCGGGTCGCGCCACAGACCAGGCCAAAGTGGAAGCCAAAGGGAAAATACATGAGGCCAATGCGCAGGTACACGAAGCTTGGGAGGAACTGACGGCTCCGGGAAAAATGCACCGGCTGAAAGGGCTTCTGCTCGCACAATCGCCGTACCGCCGCCAGTATTTGGAGCCGGGTACCCGCTTTGTCGCAGACCTCGACGTGCCGCTCGATTTTGGAGCTACGAGCCGCACGGCCGCGCAGCTTGCCAGCGTAGGCAGCGAACCACCCCCCGACAGCACGCTAAAGGCCCGACTGGTGACCGAACTTAGTTCGGCGACCGCTTCGCGTGGCACTCCAGTCATCGCCGTTCTGACAGAACCGCTGTATTCGCCGACACACCAGCTGATCTTGCCAGCAAGTAGCAGTCTCGTGGGTGAAGTCCTGAAGGCTAAGCCTGCTCGTAAGCTGCATCACAATGGCGAGTTGCGTGTGGTTTTCGAGCGCATTGAAACCTCGGACGAAGGTGTGCAAGCACTGGCCCAGCTCGAGACACAAGCGCAGGAGCAAAATCTGGCGGAGCTCCACCGCGCCGACTCCCAGGCGATGGTTGGGAACTTAGAAGGCGTCGAGGTGGCGCGCAGCTCAAATATGAAACTGGACGAAGAAGGCGGAGCACATACAACCGACAGCAGGACACGCTATTTATCGAGCGGCCTCGCCGTTTTGCTCGCCGCGGCCGCGTCGCATACGGAAGTTGAGCATGGTACGACAGAGACTGCCGGGCCTGGCGTGCGGACCGCGGCGGGTGGTTCGGGGTTCCGTTTGACAGGGGCGGTCGTGAGCCTGGCGGCGAAATCGATGCCTGTATCACTGGCATTTGGCATTTATGGCGCTTCGACCTCCATCTACGCGAATTTTCTTTCGCGCGGCCGCGATGTGGTGCTGCCAAAGGACGCGCTTATGGAAATTGGCTTCGGTTCTCCCCACGCCGCCGCATCACAGGGAGTCTCGCAATAAATCACTAGAGTTAGTGGGAGCGCACCAGACCCGTTTTGGCAGAGACGACCTTCACTAGCATGGAGATGGTTGAACAATCAGACAGTCCGGCTGGCAAAGATGATAATTCCGCAAACTCCCACTCTTAGGGTAGCGTCGAGCTTCGCCTTGCGGCGCGGGGTCACTTGCCTGAACTGGCGCCCACGGCTTCATCGCGGCCGCGGCGACGGACTTCGATATTGAGCCGCTTGATTTTCTGGTTCAGCGTGGAAAGCGGGATAAGAAAGCGTTCTGCGGCTTCGGTTTGGTTCCAGTTGGTGCGCTCGAGCATATCCACGATGATGCGGCGCTCGACCTCGTCCATGATCTGAAACAGCGAAGGGTGCGGGTTGTCGGCCGCGGTGCGCGCGCCGGGTTCCCCGGGAAGCGCGGGTAGAAATTCCGAAAGTTGCAGCCGCACGCCGCGAACGATCTCTTTGCTGCGAATTGCTTCCGGCAGCAGGTCCACATCAATGCGGCTCTGCGTCGAAAGCACCACGGCGCGTTCGATCACGTTTTCCAGTTCCCGCACGTTGCCAGGCCAGTCGTAATCCATCATCAATTTCATGGCGTTCGCCGTGAACTGCAAAGGCGCTCGGTTGTTTTCCGTGCAAAACCGCTCGAGGAAATGCAGAACGAGAAGCGGCACGTCCTCGCGGCGCTCGCGCAGAGGCGGAATGCGCAGGTGAATGACGTTCAAGCGGTGAAACAGGTCTTCGCGGAAGCGGCCTTCGCGCACCAGCGTGAGCAGGTCGACGTTCGAGGCGGCCACGATGCGCACGTCCACCTTGATCTGTTCGGTCCCGCCCAGACGCATAAATTCGCGCTCCTGAATCACACGCAGGAGCTTGGCCTGCGTTTCCGGGCTGATGGTGGCGATTTCATCGAAGAAAATCGTGCCCTGGTCGGCTACCTCGAAAAGCCCCTTTTTCGAAGCCACCGCGCTCGTGAAAGCGCCCTTGACGTGTCCGAAAAGCTGCGACTCGAGAAGATCCACGGGAATGGAGCCGGTATTCACCGGCACAAAGGCTTTGTCCGCGCGCGGAGAGGCCGAATGCAGCGCCTTGGCGATGAGCTCCTTGCCGGTGCCGCTTTCGCCGCTGATGAGCACGGTCGAACGCGAGGGCGCCACCTGCGCGACGAGATCCAGCAGCACTTGTATCTTCTCGCTTTTGCCGACGATGTTCGGGAAATTGAAGCGCTGCTTCAGGGCGCGCTTGAGGTGAAGATTCTCGTCGCGAAGCCGCCGCGACTCCACGGCTTGCGCTACCTGCGCGAGCAATTCGTCGTTGGACCACGGCTTGGTGATGTAATCCATTGCGCCGTTCTTGAAGGCGGCGCGCGCCATGTCGATCGAGCCGTAGGCGGTGATCAAGACCACGGAGAGGTCGGGATCGCGGCGGCGAATCTCCTTGAGCATGTCGAGACCGTTGCGGTCGGGCAAGCTGACGTCCAGCAGCAAGAGATCGAAGGGATGCTCTTCAAGCTTGGCGAGCCCGGACTCTCCGTTTTCGGCGCTGGCCACGCCGTAGCCTTCGCCTTTGAGCAGAACCTCCAGGCCTTCGCGAATTTCGGATTCGTCGTCGACAACTAGGATGGAGCCCTTAGACATGAGCCGCTTTCCTGGACGCGGGAAACTCCACGTGGAACGAAGTGCCCTTCCCGGGCGTCGATCGCACGTCAATCTTTCCCGCATGTTCCTTGATGATGCCGTAGCTGACCGACAGACCCAGGCCGGTGCCGCGGCCATTGGACTTGGTGGTGAAAAAGGGATCAAAAATACGGTTGATATCTTCGCGGGCAATTCCCGCGCCGGTATCCGCGATTTCGACTTCCACGCTGCCATTCTCGGCGGAGGTGCGCACTTCCAGCATTCCTCCGCCCGGCATGGCGTCGCGCGCGTTCAAGAACAGATTCAGGAAAACCTGCTGCAGTTTGTTGGCGGAGCCGTGCACGGCCGGCAGCGACTTGCCGAGCTCTTTCACCACCTGAATCCGCGCGGTCTTCAGGGGATGAGCAACCAGAGAAAGAGTCTCCTCGACGACGCGGTTTACGTCCACGCTCGAGACTTCGGCGGCCCCGGTGCGCGAGAA
>Ga0126373_10003960_pt1 | contig 11219 bp, 7 predicted proteins | sample PanSoiMetPlot_11_FD_92545 | JGI IMG/M metagenome (GOLD analysis project Ga0126373, IMG submission 92545) | Tropical forest soil microbial communities from Panama - MetaG Plot_11 | ecosystem: Environmental > Terrestrial > Soil > Tropical forest > Bulk soil | place: Panama | collected 2016-02-17
CAGATTTGCTGACAGGTAAAGAATGTCAAAACGCATGCCGTAGCTTGAAGTCGAATTCAGGTTTTGATAAGGAAACACACTATCGGCATAGAGAAACGTCCAGAAGAACAGCAGCAAAAATGATCCCAAAACTACTCGGGACAACTTTCGGTTGGTTCCGTCGCGACGAGGCAAGGCGGCGACAACTGCCATAAGCATAACGACATGAAGAAAGAGCAGCGTATCGGAAATCGAGTTTTGGGGAACCTCGATATGAAAACCAAGTTCGTAGTGCAGCTGGAGGTACTGGTTCCATGCCCACAGGCCATATCCAGTCGCGAGGAAGAACCAGAATGTGCGACTTCCAAGCGTGTTCTGGATTCCATTTCGGATGGCGAAACTGGTTGCTAAGAGCAGAAGAAGGAAATAGCTGATCCCGCTGTATGAAACAACGAAAGACCCAGGCTCAACCGCGAGTGAAAGAACGGCCTTAATGACTACAATTCCGATTAGCGCCGTCCGCCAAGAACTGTGCCTGAGCCCCATTTTGAGATTGGGTGAGAACCACTTACCGAATCAGTGAAAAGAATTCGCTTTGATTGCCCCAGCTTGGCGGATCGTGGCGAATGCCGTCCCTTATACTCGCAATTCGAACGACTCGCAAGTCTGCCCTGAACCGTTGTCGATAAACGGCCCTTGCAGGCCGCCCTTGACAGCCCTTCGCCACGCGCGAGGAGAAGTGTTTGTTTTTTCTACTTGACAACGCCGACGTTGTTATACAGGGGATTTTTCCGCCAACGCAGTGGTGATGTGTCTCTGAAGGTTTAGGAGAACAGTCCGGTTTCGGTTGCTATCGCCGATCTGGATGGCGACGGCAACCTTGACCTCGCTGTGGCAAATACGCAAAGCAATAGCGTGAGCCTGCTTCGCGGCAAGGGCGACGGAACATTCCAGAGTGCTCGCGGCTTCGGAGTGGGGCGGTCACCGTTTTTCGTTTTAGCTTCCGATTTGAACGGCGACCGCGAACCCGATCTGGTGTTCTCACTGCTCTATAACGCCCACATTTCGGTCTTTCTGAATACCCCAGATAGCAGGTCCGCGGGACAAAGCCCGGCTCTCGGACCCTGAACCCCGACGGTCGCTACGCCCGCTCCACTCGTGGGAAAGGAAGCCTCAGGCTGGAATATCGGCCGATCTAAAAGGTGGTCGCTAAACGAGTGAAGGTGGATTTGCCGGAAACCCGTTCGCCGCACTGGCAGATCGGACAAAGCGCCAGGTCCGACCGGTAATAGCATCTGCAATTGGCGCAGGGCAGACCGTACAGAATCTTCGGGCGAAGCCCACCCGCCAAAACAGATCTTTTAAGCTCGGCTTCGTGCGTTGAGGCGTTGGTACTATTCATAAGTTTTCGTGTCCTGTTTCTTCGCTGCTCTTATAGTTCTAAAAATCGGGCATACTTCAGCTCATTGAATGAGGAGTTTTTCTGTGCGCAGCCCAAGGAATTATTTAGTTAGATGGTCATGGTGATTATTGACGGGACGGAGGTCATGGTCGGACATCCGCCCCGAAAGCTGACTCGTCTTTTGGTTTAAGCGCTACTTCACGGGAACCAACAAGAACGCGTGGCCTTGTCCGTTGTGCAGTCCAGCTCCTACAATGCTGCCGTTGCTGCTAATGGCGTTTGCTCCCTGCAAATCCCAACCTGACTTGGACGGAATAAGGTTATTGAGATCCAGCATGCCGTTATCCGGAGTCCACAGAACGGCATGTGTGTCCGCGTCTCCCGCTGTTCTGGAGAAACCGACCATCTGGCCGGCATCGTTGATCGCGTTTGCCTGGCTGAAACTGCCGCCCAGAGTGCCTAGGTCAGTCATACTTCCGTTTACATACACGAAGGCGTCGGTTTGTGTATCGCCGGGCAGAGATGAGGAACCCACGATGGTCCCGGAACAGTTGATCCCATTGGCCTGCGCCATGGGACCGCCGAGCGTCCCTAGATCCTGCATCCCGTGCGTCATATCCCACAGAAACGCATCGAAGCTGCCGATGGCGGTAGCGGAGCCTCCCACGACCTGTCCGATGCAATTGTTGCCAAAGGCATAGCTACTGGTACCGCCAAGCGTACCCAGGTCCAGAATGTTCAGACTCGAGTCCCAGATTACAGCGTGGTAGGCCGAATTATCGCTGGTCAGGGACCAACCGGCGATTTGGGTATTTGTTTTCGTCAGCAGATTGTAGTTGACGGCATTCGCCTGACTGGCCCCACCACCCAATCCTCCCAGATCCTGCATGATTCCGTTGTTCAGCAAAAAGGCATCCGCGGAGTGATCTGTTTGAGCCTGCCCGACAATCTGGCCAGCATCATTGACGGCCTCGGCCCAACTTATATTGCCGCCCAACGTGCCCAGGTCTATCATGCCGGTGTTTTTCGCCCACGAAAACGCATGAGTGATCGCGGGGCTTCCATCACTGACTCCCACCACGTCGCCTTGGTCATTGACTCCATATGCATTGCTGATATTGCCCCCAGGGAGCGTACCGAGGTCGACTGGTTTTTTGTAGTGAAGTTGTGCGCTGGCGGGCAAGCCTGACACAGAGAATGCTGCCAAACAAAACGCGATTAGCATGTGAGAATGGTTCACTCGTTTCATATTTTTCTCCGAATTTGTTTAAGTCACAGCCCCGGGGAATTGGATCTGCCCCTAGCGGACCAGCGTGACGTCCGCAGGTCCCCCTGACGCCGCGGTGGTCGCTGGTCCTGTGTGGCGCAGTAGCTCCTCCTTAAAAAGGTAGGCGGAAATCAGGAGAAGATTTTGCGGGGGCCTGGAGATGCGCGCAGCAAGTGTTGACCTCTCACCGCTGTTGACCTCGAGCGTCGACTTCGTGCAGGGGGGAGCGGATTTGGGCGAGACGCAATACATTGACGCCTACCAGCGTGGCAATTTCTGGAAAGTAGTAAAAACGAAGAGCAATTACCACGTGCTGCTGGGAACACCGACGATTCTGCCGACCCAAACTATCAACGTGACGGCGTCGCAGGGGTCGGTGATCACTAACCCCTTTCTGCCCGGACACAAGGTCGGCACGATGGATATTTTTGCGTTTGACGCGGCGCTACAGGGGTTTCTCCACAACCTGACGCAAATCACGCCAGATACGCTCCCCATCTTCATCAACGATGACGTGTATCTCACCGAAGGCGGATGCTGCATCGGCGGCTATCACAGTGCAAACGCGTCGTAGCCGGCGGGTCAGACCTACGCCTATACAACGCCAGTAGATCAAGGCTCGGGCGTGTTCTCGCAGGATACAGCGGCGGCCTCTCACGAGATCGGTGAGTGGCAGGATGACCCATTTGTCGATAACTCGCTGCCGTGCCTCGACAACAGCATCTTGGAAAACGGAGATCCCCTGGTGCTTGACGATCTTCCTACACGGTCGGTTCCTTCACCTACCATCTACAGGATCTGGTGTTTATTGACTACCTCGGAGCGCCCACTGGAATCCCCGTCAATGGCTGGTTGAGCTTCCAGAACGATGAGAAAAATACCTGCCCCGGATTGCCGTAGATGTTTTTGGTTGGTCGGGAGGCCCGCCTCTATCGGGAGAGCGGGCCTTTCTTTGTTGGAGATTGCGCCCCAGACTTCCCGATGTCCGAAGAATGGGACACGGGGCGCAGTTACTCTTACAGCGACTGAATAAACTCGAGCAGAATTGCCCGATCGGTCGGCGACAAGGCGTTAAATTGCTGCACTGAACCCCACACGGTTTTCGACCCAGGCAGGGTCAACGAGGGGCATGGCGAGTAGAATAGAGAACAGGCGGAGTGGATTTAGCCTCTCGGTGGCTTATAGGCTCAGCTTTCGCTGCGGCCGCCTCAATCCGGTTTGGCCTGACTCTGTTTCGTGCTCCCACTCTTCGAACTGGACAGGCAGATTTCCCGCACCGGCTTTCGGAAAAGGCTCACGCTTTTTCCCACGGAAGGCTCGCCGGCCGGTGTGGCAACTGGATCAGACCGTACACGGACTGCAGGGAGGCTTCCGGAAAACGCGCAAATCCCGGCCGCGGCTCGCTGTGTTTGTCTCATAGCCACCGACACAGCCTCCGGCGGGCATCCTCGACGGGAGCTCTAACCACATCTTGATCAGACGCAGCATGGCTCCATCGACGACCCTTCGCCGCCGACTTCATAAGCTCGGCATGTGGAATGCTGTCAAAGTAGCTGCTGGAATCCGCATCCACGATCTGTCGATCGTGCTTCGCTGAGGGCTTTACGGTCGCAAGCTCCTGTATGCAAAAAAGTGATCCCACGCTCTCGCAAAAATTGCGAGACGAGTGGGACCACTGGGAATTCAATGTAAAATGCTGGTCAACTCCCTGCATTCCTCCGGCTTACCCCCAAAGAAGCTGTTCTCGAATTCGTACTAATTCTTGGGAGTGTTATTGACCAGCTTGGTGACGATGCCTTTGCTGGTGCGCGGATCGAGGCCCGACAACACCAGGTCGGCTTTGCCGTCGCCGTTCAGGTCACCCGCCACCAGTGCCGCGTTCTCACTGCCGCCCCCGGCGTAGGGCACAAACTGGCCCAGGCTTCCATCGCCATTGCCCGGCAGGACATAGGTCACCTGCCCGATTTCGTCGGCGATGGCTACGTCCATGGCGCCATCTCCGTTGAAGTCGGCGACGCTGGGAATCCAACTGGGATGGAACAAGGTGGCGACGGTGGGCACAGCGAAGAAGCCCTGATGCGCGAAGTTGCCGCGTCCATCACCGAGCAGCGTCTCCAAGGCACCCGGTTCGGAGAGAACGACATCGGGAATACCATCGTTGTTCAAGTCGCCAATGGTGGCCCCGAAGATTTGCTCCGTGGAAGGGAGGTTCTTTGGCGTCGTGAAGGTCCCGTCGCCATGGCCCAAGGCTGAGAACACGGTCGGCTGCCCGAACGGAGTCTGCGGAAGTCGAATCAGCAGGTCCGGCTTGCCATCGTTGTTCAGGTCAGCGGTTAGCACTTGCTGGCACATGTCGGCGAGGCGAATGAGCGTGGGACTTGCGAAACTGCCCTTGCCATCACCCGCCAGGAAGGATGCGCCGAGAGCATCGTCGGTGCATGCAACGACATCGAGGTTGCCATCACCATTGAAATCCGCCATGGCGACAAAGTTTGGGCTGCGTGCAAAGTTCCCCGGAGGCTGAATGATTTTGAAGGTGCTGGGTGTCTGGAAACTCCCATCTCCATTCCCTAGTACGATGGACAGAGTCCCCGTACCAATGAAGTTGGGAGTACCGGAGTTGGCTACGACCAGATCCAGGTGACCGTCGTGGTTGAGGTCGCCGGCTGCCAGGCTCAGGGGATTGGTTCCCACTGTGATCGAGGTATTTTTGGAAACGCCGCCGCCCTTCTGGTCGATCAGCACCGAAATGCTGTTGCCGTTGACGGAATCAATGCCGGCATTGGCGGTGGCGATATCGGGAATTCCGTCTTCATTGAAGTCGGCGAGGATGAGCTGATCGGCGCGGGTGGAAGTACCGAAGGTGCGTTCGACCTGGAAGTTGCCGTTGCCTTTCCCGAGGTAGACGGAGACGGTGGCGGCGCCGAAATTCACAGTGACGAAATCACGCTTGCCGTCGCGGTTGTAGTCGCCTGAGAGAACCTGCAGCGGGGTTACTCCGACCAGGAAGTTTACCGGTTTGCTGAGACTGCCCTTGCCGTCTCCCAACAGAATGGTTGCTGTCGAGGTGTTGTGGCTGCTTACAACCAGGTCGGGATTGCCGTCGCCATTGAAATCGTCTACAGCAACATAATTGGGCGAATAGCCACCATTGGGTTTGGATCCGGAAACGACAGTAAACGTGGCAGGTGTCTGGAAAGTTCCATCGCCCTTGCCCAGGAGCACCGATACTTGGTCCGTTGCCGAGTTAGTGACCGTAATGTCGAGCTTGCCATCGTGATTGAAGTCCGAGACGGCTACTCCAGTTGGACCTGCCGCAACCGATATGAAAGAGGCCTCCTGAAACTGGCCATTGCCCGTACCGAGCAGGACGGCAACCGTGTTGCCGTGCTGGCTTTGCGAGCTTCCACCATCGGTGACCGCCAAGTCGAGGTGGCCGTCGCCGTTAAAATCCCCGGCAGCGATACCGCCCGGAAATTGTCCGACGGCAAAGGTGAGGGGGGCCTGGAACGTGGCGTCACCGTTGCCCAACAACAAGGCGACGGTATTGCCACTGTCGGCGATCGCTAAGTCCAGCTTTCCGTCACCATTGACATCGGCGCTGATCATGGCGGCAGCTGAACTGGTGCCCGTGAACGTCATCGGAGATCCAAACCCTCCCCTGCCGTCGCCACGGAGCACGACCACGCCGCCTTGCTGAGTCAGCGCTACGTCGTTCGCGCCATCCTTGTTGAAATCAGCAATAACAACGGCTCCCTTGATTTGTGAGCCGGCATTGAGAATGACGGGGGCCGAAAAGGAGCCGTCACGGTTGCCCAGAAGTTCCACCACCTGCTGGGTGGCGGTCGCGAAGATATTTTCTGTAATGACCAGATCGGGGATGCCATCGCCGTTCAGGTCGCCTTGTGCGAAGTGGCTTGGCTGCTCGCCGCCGATGTTGAATTCCCGGTGCGCGACAAACGAAGCTTGCTGTTGCGCGGCGGCAGTGCCGATTAGGGTTACAGTTGAGCCCAGCGCTACCACCGCTAGAGCCTGCGACAATTTGGACGCGAATCTCTTCATAACGATTGCAACTACCTTCTCCTTTGAGATTTGCTTTTCAACCACAGCTGCGACGCCTGATAGCCGCCGCAGGGCCGAATTCCCCGGACTCGGTACCGATGGACGATAGCGTAGCTACGGGAAGAGGAGTGGTTGTCATACGCAAGTCAACAAATCGTGAAAAGTTCATGCTGACCCACCTGCAGAAATAACGTCCGCACCGGGGAACACTCAAGTCTGGATTCGGCTTGAGAAGGCGGTTCCGACGGTTGGATATTCTTGTCCGAAACCGGTGCAAGGGGAATACGCTGCTCGGCTTTGAGGACAAGGCATCTCTCCGACATTCGGACGACAACGCAGGTTAACTGTCGTAACTAGGCGATGCACAACTTTGCTACCCCGACGCAAGCGAAGGCGACATAGAGATCCGCCAGGTCTTCGAGCCCGAAGACTTCGCACCCGCCTTTTCCGAAGAGGATATTCACCAGGGAAAAAACTTCCGCTCAACTGGCAGACAAGGTAGCCAAAAAATAGTCCCATTAGCACTGACGTATCCAAACTGCCGACTGTACGGGAGAGGATTCGCCGGCAATCCCTGAAAGTCGCACTCGCGGGCAGGTAGTTGATACACTTTTTACTTTCTTTTGACAACACTTGATCTGTTCGCACCTAGAATTCTGGCGTACCGAGTCGCATGAGGAAAATCTATGCGCAAAATCGGCGTTCTGAATCTCGTTTCCGTTCTAGTTCTCCTCTTTGCAGCAAAGGTTGCGTCAGCCCAGAAATACACGGTGACGGACCTGGGCACGTTGCCCGGAGGCAACAGCAGCGTAGCCTACAAAGTCAATGACCTCAGCCAGGTCGCGGGCAATTCGACTCTGCCGGGAAACGCGTATGGCCATGCATTTATCTACCAGAACGGTACGCTTACCGATGTCGGCACCTTGAGCGGCGGTTGGAGCGTAGCTTTCCAGGTCAATGCTTCCGGAGAAGCCGTCGGATACGCTCCACTTTCAACCGGAAACGACCGGGCGTTTACTTTCAGCAATGGCCAAATCACGGCTTTGCCCACTCTGGGCGGAGGCTTCAGCGATGGTTACGCCATCAACGATTTCGGTCAGGTGGTAGGGGCTTCTGCTACCAGCACGGGTGACACTCATCCATTCCTTTTCAGCAATGGTCAGATGATCGACTTGGGGACGCTCGGTTCCCCTCCTGGCCCCGAATATTGGAATTCTGCCCAAGGGATTAACAACCCCGGCCAGGTGGTTGGCTATTCCTACACGGCGACAGGTGGGTTCTTCGGTTTTCTGTGGACCAACGGCAAGATGAAGAACCTTGGTGCGTTGGGAGGCTCATTGAGTGAGGCGTGGGCTATCAACGATGCTAGCCAAATCACCGGCGGAGCTTACCTCAAGAATGGCGTGGAGCATGTGTTCCTGTTCAGCAAGGGAAAGATGATCGATGTTGACGGACGCACCGGATTCAGCAACAGCATTGGTTGGGCGATCAATAAGTTCGGGACGGTTGTTGGCCGGTTCGACGTAGCCTCCGGAACCCATGCATTCATCTCAAACGGCAAGCTGCAAGATTTGAACCCCCTCATTCCGGCAAATTCCGGTTGGGTGCTCGAAGAAGCTCGCGGCATCAATGACAGTGGGCAAATCAGCGGTTATGGCACGCACAACGGTGAGGAGCGAAGTTTCCTGCTGACGCCAATTCACTAAAACTGAGACGTGATGGATCAGATTGCACGCTCGGCCAAGGCGCCACCCGCTTTACGCCTGACGCGGACTTGAAAAGACTGGAACGGATGGAGACTACCGAACGGGACGTCTTCCTCTAATATCTTTCAGCGGTCAGTGAGTGCTATAGTTTTATGTCAACCGTGTGGCGCGGAAACAGCGGCCCGACCCTTGCAGGGGTGTCCGATCAACAGTCTGTGAAGCACAAGTGGTCTCCTGAAGATCGAGCAGCCGCGCCTCGTCAACCAGGCTTCGATGCCCGGTGAGTGCGCGTAGACCGCGCCTTGGAGGGCGGAAAAGCAGGGGATGGTCATTCTTCTGATGGGCGTCTCGGGGTCCGGCAAGACAACGATTGGAACGCGTCTGGCCCAGGAACTGAGATGGACCTTTGCGGACGGGGACGATTACCACCCCGCAGCAAACATCCAGAAGATGAAGAATGGCATTCCTCTCACCGATGAAGACCGCGCCCCCTGGCTCCTGGCGCTGCACAACCTGATTGCCCAATGGCTCAGTGAGGGGACCGAAGCCGTTCTCGCGTGTTCCGCTCTAAGAAAGGCGTACCGGTGCGAGCTGCAAATATCAAGCGAGGTTCGGCCGGTCTATCTCAAAGCCAGCCCCGAAGTGCTACGCGCCCGGCTTCGTGAACGGGCAGGGCACTACATGAAAGAAGGCATGCTGGCCAGCCAACTCGCGACACTCGAGGAGCCGGACGATGCCGTTGTGATCGAGGTCAACGGCACGATCGAGGACAACTTGCAGCAGATACGCCAGAAGCTTGGTCGCTGATCACCGGCTTTTTTGCGTGGCGATGAGTCGAGAAGAGATCTCACTCCCTGGGTAACTATAAGGCGCAGTGACAGTAGCCTCCCGGTGGCAATTGGCCAGGTTTTCACCCATGTAGCCGGTACGTTGTGTTACCCATGTCTCCGGGCCGGACCCTGAAAAGTTTGGTGAGCGCGGCAGGATTCGAACCTGCGACCCATGCCTTAAAAGGGCATTGCTCTACCAACTGAGCTACGCGCCCACTGCGGGGTTCAAGCGATTGAAACCACTACAACTAATTTACCACGGTGTCGGACGATGCGCTCTGATCTGGCGCACATTCAGCGCACACTATGGCTTCCAGCATCTTCATCGCGCTGCCGAGTCACTGACCGACTACACGTCGATGTTCATCGTCGTGCTCAGGTAGCGTGACGCAGGATGCTCTAAATTTTTGTTAACGAGAGTTGACTTCCGCGCAGCTCGTCATTGCCAGGGATTCTATCTGCTCGGAACGGCGACTACATTGTGAGGACGGCGCGGAAACGGACCTTGCCCTCCGCAACGCGGTTGTAGGCCTTCGGTGCTTCGGCCAATCGGTAAGTCTCGACAATCGTTTTAATCTTTCCTTGCGCTACGAAATCAAGCGCTTCGTAAAGATATTCTGAGCCGTTTTGCTGGCTGCCAATGATTCGAATCCGCTTCGAGATGAGGTCTACCAGCGAAACCGAAATTGGCTCCGCGTCGGCACCCATGGTGACAAGCCGGCCGTCGGGTCGCAGTCCCTGTATGCTGTCGACCATCGCCTTGGTCGAATTCGACGTACTGAGGATTACATCTGCGCCCCCTGCTGCCGCAAGGCCGTTACCGTCGCGCACAACTTCATCGGCTCCAAGATCGCGGATCATTTTGTCTTTGTCGGGGGAATGCGAAACCGCTATAGTCTCGAAGCCCGCCGCCTTCGCGTATTGCACTGCCAAGTGCCCAAGCCCACCGATTCCAAGTACAGCCACGCGCTCATGCGGCTGCGGATCGGCCCAGCGCAGCCCGCTGTACACTGTATAACCGGCGCAAAAGATTGGCGCTGCTTGCTCATAGGAAACCTTGTCAGGAATCAGATAGCTCGCATCGGCATACATCAGCATGTATTCCGCATGTCCGCCTTGCACCTCAATTCCTGTACTCTTCAGGTAGGGACAGAACATTCTGCGACCACGCTGGCACCACTCGCAACGGCCGCAGGTAGATTGAATCCAGGCAGTACCCACACGGTCGCCGACCTTTCGCGTGGTGACGTCGGAAGCCACCGCAATGATCTCGCCGACCGGCTCGTGGCCGAGGATTCGGGGAAACGGTCCGGGCAAGTGTCCGAGCGTTTGATGCACGTCGGTGTAGCAGATGCCGCTAGCATGCATCTTCACGAGCACTTGATTAGGTCCGGGCTGCGGTTGCGGGACTTCTTTAACCTGCCACGAACTGTTCACAGCGGGAACCACCGCAGCTTGCATAACACTTCCTCCTAGCAAAATTCGATGCGCGCGCATTTGTGTCGGTGCATGATTTTGGAAGCCTGTCGATCGGACACTCGGTTGATGATCAGTGGGTGAGCAGTCGGCCATCCGGAACCTATTGTCAGTTGGCGCATCCACCTGGTCATTCTTGCTGCCCTCCTTCAATAAGGCATTGCGCCGCGCATTGCAGACCAGGACTTGATGAGTCTGTCGCTCAGCCGACTCTACGCGCAGCTTCATTCTTGTGAAGCAAGGCGTTCTTTCATAATGCGTTGACCGTCTGCCCCTTCCTAACTTCAACCCTCTTGCAGTTCGACGGCGGACCATACATTTCACCAATTGACCGTGGCTTCGTAGGTTCCGGGTTCCGACCAACCGCCTGGAACCGAGCTGAAACTGGAGCCTCTCGCAAAATCGTCCACTCGTCTTCGCCTACCTAGATAGAAGAGGATCTCAATCCAAAAAGATTGTCGGTCCCAGACCCGCGACCATTGACCCTGCAGATTGGC
>Ga0126373_10003961_pt1 | contig 11218 bp, 7 predicted proteins | sample PanSoiMetPlot_11_FD_92545 | JGI IMG/M metagenome (GOLD analysis project Ga0126373, IMG submission 92545) | Tropical forest soil microbial communities from Panama - MetaG Plot_11 | ecosystem: Environmental > Terrestrial > Soil > Tropical forest > Bulk soil | place: Panama | collected 2016-02-17
AGACAATGTTCCGATCGGCGTGTACATGAACTATGCGATGCACCCGATCAATTTCTATCTGAGCGGCGTTATCAGCGCCGATTTCCCCGGTGAGGCGTCGCGCTACGTCGAAGATCTCTTTGACAATCGCGCCGTCGCGATCTTTACCCAAGGGGCTTCGGGCGATCAGAACCCGAGAGACTTTCGGTCGCCAACAACGTTCATGGGCCAGCGAGCGGCCTTAGTGGACCCGGCGCATGGACCATTCATTCAGACGGTCGGCCCGGCCCCTCGTCCTGCCGATCAGGCGGCGCCGCAAGGCTTCAATGCTCAGCAAGCCTCCTCTGAAAGGAAGGCGATCCCCGCTGAAAACCTGGAGGCATATAAGAAAACGATCGCGCGCACCGGCGACTATGTCCGCATGCTCGGTGCAACGATCGGGTCAAGCGCTGTGCGGGTGATGCGCGAATCCATTCAGCCCGTAAACACAGCCCGCATCTGGGCGGGTCAGGAGAAGTTCACGTGCCCCGGACGCACGCGAAACGATGCCGCGAATCCGGCGCGGGAGAACGTGTTCCCTGGATACAAAGAGGGGGCGGACGTGAACCTCAAGGTTGGCCTGCTGCGGATCGGAGACATTAACTTCGCCAGCGTTAACGGCGAAGTGTATAGCCAGATCGCCATGAAGCTCAAGGCCAACGCGCCAGCCAACAAGACGATCGTGGTCACGTTGGCGAACGGCATGGCCAACTCCGGATACATCTATTCGGACGAAGCGTACAGTCATCTCACTTTTCAGGTGATCGGATCGCGTCTTCAGCCGGGTTGCGCAGAGGGTCGTATCGTCTCGACAGCGCTGGACCTGATGCATCGGTCAGGCGAGTAGGGCGCCGCCGAAAAAGAGGAATGCGGACGCGGGTTTCTGTGTTGAAACGTTTCAACTAGAAAAATGACGGGGAGCAAGGGCAAGACTTCAGGGAGTTTTACATGAGAGGCATTAACAAACGATTCGCACTTTTTCTTCCGCTGCTGGCCATGCTGCCAGCGGCAAACGCCCAGACCGTAACGGGGTCCGTCGCCGGCACAGTAGTCGATCCCGGAGGCTCGCTGATCGTGGGCGCCACGGTTCAACTGACGAACGAAGTCACAAAGCAGGTGCGTGAATTCACTACGGCGGGGAACGGCACCTTCACGTTTCCGGACCTCTTTCCGGGTGAATACGATCTGAAGGTCACGCAGACCGGTTTTAAGACCTATGTTCAGAATGCGATTACGGTCGGTACGCTCGAAAAAGTCGATCTCCACAACGTCAGACTCGAAGTCGGTGATGTCAGCACTTCGGTCGAGGTCAAGGCGGAAGCCGCCCGCGTCGCTACGGACAGCTCCGATCACTCGACGGACGTGAACCTCAAGCAGATCGAGGAGACTCCGATACGAGGGCGGAACTTCCAGGCCATCATCAAGAGCCTGCCGGGCGTGGTCGACCTCAACACATACGATCAGCGCGGCTGGGGAGCCGGCAATTCCATCGTCAACGGCGGTCAGCAGGGCCAAGTGTTGGTGACTCTTGACGGTATGGCGGCTCAGGACTCCGGCGCGCCCGGTCAGAACACCTATCAGGCGCCGAGCACGGATGCCATCGGCGAAGTAAAACTGCTCACCGGGAACTATAACGCCGAATACGGCGCGCGCAACGGCGGCCAGATGAACGTCACCATCAAGAACGGCACCGCGCAGTTCCACGGCAGTGCTTATTATTACTATCGTCACGAACAGTTCAACGCGAACGAATGGTTCAACAACGAACTGAACATAGCCAAACCGCGGTACCGGTACGAGAATCCCGGCGGCACCATCGGCGGTCCGATCTGGATCCCGGGCGTTCGCTTCAACAAAGACCGCAATCACCTCTTTTTCTTCTTCTCGTTCGACAAGCTCTGGAACACGCAGAGCACGGCGCTGAACAAATTCACCATGCCCACGGCGGCGCAACGCGCGGGCGACTTTTCGCAAACGGTTAACCCGAACGGCTCGCCCATTCTGATCCGCGACCCCAACACCGGTCTGAGCTGTTCGGCCACCAGCAGCGCCGGATGTTTTCCGGGTAATATGATTCCCGCGAGCCGATTCAACCAGATCGGGTCCGCGATGCTGAATCTTTTCCCCCTGCCCAACACGACCGATCCGACTGGCCAGCGCCAGTACAACTTTACGGACGTTCTGAGCAATACTGACCCGCGCACCGATAAGATCCTGCGAGTCGACTACAACATTTCGAGCAAGGACACGATGTTCGTGCGCCTGCTGCAGGATTATCAGGCGCAGTCCGGCTACGGTGCCATTCTAGGCGCGGCGGGCGACGGGTGGGGCCAGTTTCCGCACAGCTACTTCATTCCGTCCGCCGGGTTCGCAACCACCTACATCCACACCTTCCGTTCGAATCTGATCAACGAGGCTACGGTCGGCCAGAACCGGGCTCACCAGCAGAACGTTCAAACCGATGACACTCTTTACAACAAGAGCCTGCTGCCGCTCACGTCTGGCGGTCAGACTCTGACGCTGCCGACGATTTTCGGCAACGGTCCGAACTACCTCAACCTGCTGCCCAACGTCAACTTTGGCCTTCCGAACGGTTTCAGCGCGTCTTCGGCGCCGACGGCAGTTCCGAATCTCCCGAGCTTCGGGTTCGACAGCCGGTGGCCCTTCGACGGAACGGACAACCTTCTGACCTTTACGGACAACATCACCTGGATCAAGGGGAGCCATCAGATCAAAGCGGGATACTATTTCGAGCACGACGCCCGCAACGTCAGCGTCTATTCGGTCTACAACACGGCCGGCACCTACTTCTTCGGTTCGGATCTCGGCAGCCCTGTCGATACCGGCAACCCGTTCTCCAACGCGCTTACCGGGAACCTCTACGGCTACGGTCAGGACAACCTGAAACAGATCAACCGCGCGCGCTACAAGCAGAACGAATTTTTCATTCAGGACAACTGGAAGATCACGCGCCGTCTGACGGCCGATATCGGCGTGCGGTTCCAGCGCCTCGGCGCGCTCTATGAAGCGCCCGGCCAGACCCTCGGAATCTTCAACAGCTCCGCCTACAGCGCGTCCAAGCAGGGACAACTTCTTTTCCCGATCTGCACTGTGGCCGTTGCGGCGAATGCAAGCTGTCCGGCCGCTAACAAAGCGTCTATTAACCCCCAGACCGGCACAACTTATCCTTATGCGCAGCAGGGCACGTTCGCGCCCGGCAGCACGGCGGGGCTGAACGGCAGTCCGTTCTCGGGAATCGTGCAGCAAGCCTCGGGGTCGGGTACGTTCTTCCACACGCCGGCGCTGCAGTTTGCTCCGCGCGTCGGATTCGCCTATGACGTGTTTGGGAACGGCAAGACCGCCCTCCGCGCCGGCTTCGGTATTTTCTACGGCCGCGCGTTCGGCGTGGATACCCTGGGAGCGACCGGCGTCGGTATCGGCCCATTGGCGGCTCCGACGCACTTCCTGGCGCCGATCGTTCTCAACACGAATATCTCCAGCCTGTCGTCCTCTTCGCTGGTCTTTACGCCCCAAACCACGATCGGAGGACCGTTGTCCTATCCGCCGCCGTCGACTTACGACTGGAGTATCGGGGTCCAGCACGATCTCGGCAAGGGCTTCGTTATCGATGTTTCCTATGTGGCGAACGTGGCGCACCATCAGTTCGTACAGGACAACTCGTCCAACACCTCGGGCATCGATCTGAATGCGGTCCCGCCATTGACGACCTGGACTCCCACTGCCAACAATGGCTCGCCGGGGCCGGTGGCGAAGTTCCTGGATCCTACCAGCGCGAACGGTGGAACCGGCGGCTTCTATTCTGCGAACCTGATTCGCGCCCTGGCCGCTCCGTATCCCGGCTGGGCGCAGATTCAGATGTACACGCAGAACGGCGAGTCGAACTACAACGCCCTTCAGGCGCAGATCAACAAACGCGTGGGCAAGAACCTGCACTTCGGCGCAAACTACACCTGGTCGAAAACCCTGGTGTACACGCGGTATCAGTACACGCAGGACCACCTGAACTACAACGTCGCCGGGGTGAACAACACGACCGGCGGCGGGACGCGTCCGCAGGCGGCGAATGTTACCTTCGGCTACGCCATTCCGGGAGCCACGAAATACTGGAACAACAAGGCGGTCGACCTGGTCACAAACGGATGGAATATCGAGGGCATCCTGACGTTCTACTACGGCTCGGCGCTGGCGGTAACGTGTTCGGCCAACGGCGCTCCGATCGGTTACTGGACCGGAACGCCGACCGGTGGTCTGCCCTTCCGCTGCCAGCAAAGCGGATCGTTGTTCAATTCCAGTCAGACCCCCACGGCAGCGGCTCCGCTGTGGTACGACTTCAACGTTTCGGCCTTTTCATTGCCGCCCGTCAACTCGCTCGGCATCGGCAACGCTCAGCCGACCATGACGTACGGACCCGGCGTCGAGAACTGGGATCTCAACCTCTTCAAGCAGTTCCATGTCTGGGGTGAGAACAAGATTCTCGAACTTCGCTTCCAGGCATTCAATGCGTTGAATCACTTCAACCCGGGTAACCCGAGTATGAACCTGTCCCTCAACTGCAATGCGGTGAACGGCGCGTGCACTGCGGGCGGAGCGAATACCAACGCGGCGTTCGGCACGATCACCGCCGCCGCCCTGCCCGCCCGGCACGGAGTCATCTCGGTTCGCTTCACATTCTGAGCGGATCTTCTCGAAAGGGGGCAGGCTTATAGGCCTGCCCTTTCGTTTGGATGCTGCTGAGTTCAGCAACCCAGAGTTTCCGGAGATCCGTCGGTTGTCCATTCCGGAACTCCGCCCAATTCCCCAAAAGGGTCTTCTGGCAGGTTCCTCCCGCCAATTCGGCTTGTTCCGCGGACGTTCCGGATTCCGCTTTATGCCCAGCGAGTCTGTTTCATCCTCGGCGGTCGCCAACGGTACGTGACTTTCGTCGGTCTATCAGCTTTTGCGATTCGATTAACGCGGCGACTGTTAGATCCCGGAAAATCGCCGGCTCGAAGAGCGATTTGCTGCCGGCATTTCGTCTTAGTTCCGGGACTCTATGCTTAACGGCGTAGTAGCTGGCGAGCATTTCCGGAACGGTTGTCACGTCGTGGGGCTGGCGGAAGATATTTCGGAGTCCGCTCATTAGCCCTTTGATCGTTCCCTTGTGAATTTGTGGATCGATTCCATTCACGTCACTCGTGGACCGTTGAGCCCGGTACTGCTTCCTCTCAAAAATGAAGACGCGGTGTTTTCCGTGCGTGACGTGCGATCGATAGAGAGCGAGACCTAACTCCACTGGCATGTTGAACCGGGGAACGCCGCCCGAGACCTCCACGCGGGATAAGTCGTGAATCGAGAAATCCGATTTTTCGATTAATCGGATAATCGTGCCAAGCCGGCCCTGATTCGGAACGGCGAGAGCCGCGTTGATCCCGAGCCCGAGTTGCGTCAGGCCGACAACGTACGCGAGGTATAGACTCTCGAACTCATGATCGTACGGTACGTTCAGGAAAACAGATTCGATGCGTTTTCTGCCGACCACCCTATGTCTTCGGCGCAACCCGACGAGCCTGCTGACGTACGGCCTTCCTTGCCGGTGCCTTTCCACGCGTTCGTCCGGAAGCGGCGGGCCCTTTCGCTTGGACTGGTCTGCTCATTATTGCGCGAATGGTTTTCACACGATCGGCGCTGACACCGAGAATCTCGCCCATCTCTTCGGGAGTAGGCACTGAGTTGGCGATCACGTGCGCGTTCACATGTCGATTATAGGGCAGCACGTTCGGGCGCTCGTTTGACCGCCGTCGTTGGGTTTTGGTGAAGCCTTTCGTTTGTAGAATTTCCGGCGTGGCAAGCCGGCCCGCGAAGGGCCGCGAGTGATCAACCAAAGTGATCAGGATCGGATACGGAGATGCTCGCTCGCCGTACAATCGCCGCGCTCTCGATTTCAGAACCCAATGCACAGTGAATAGCGTCGCTGGGGAATTATTCGCAATTCAAATAATAGGTCGGTTCTTAATGTGCGCGTTCTAATATTAGGCCCGTCGGCCCGCTGACATTCAGGTGATCGTTCGGTTAGCAAGTCTCAAGGACAGTTTGAGTTACCGACAAACGGAGTAAACGGAGTAACGCGATTTCAAGCTGACACTCAGCTTAAACTATTGAAAACAATGGAGCGGGAGACGGGGATCGAACCCGCGACGTCCAGCTTGGGAAGCTGGCATTCTACCGCTGAATTACTCCCGCCGCTCGGAACTTCGATTCAGCTAATTATTAACATACTACTCCGCGCACTCTCTTCACGTCAGCGGCTTCCGATCCTTCTTTTTCGCCCGCCCGCGAATCTTAATCTGCACCGGAGTCCCCGTAAACCCGAACCGCTTCCTCAATTGATTCACCAAATACCGTTCATGCGAGAAATGCAGCGGCCCGGCCTTGTCCGTGAACAAAACGAACGAAGGCGGCCGCACCCCGGCCTGCGTAATATAGAGAATCTTTCGATCCTCGAATCGCAGCGTCTCCACAAACCGATTCAACTCCCCCGTACTGACCCTCTGATTCGCCGCCTCACTGCACTTCACAATCAACGGAAACAGCCGCTTCACGCCCGCCCCCGACTTCGCCGAAAGAAACACCACCGGCGCATACTCCAGGAATTTGAGCTGAAACCGGATCTTCTCCTCGAACTCTGCCTTCTGCGCATCAGTCGCAAGATCCCACTTATTCACGCACAGAATCACCGACCGCCCGCCCTCGTGCGCGTACCCCGCGATCGTCGCATCCAGCGCCAGCACGCCCTCGCTCGCGTCCATCACAACAATCGTCACGTCCGCCATCCGAATATTCCGCCGAGCCATCACAACGCTCAGCTTTTCGGCCATCAACTTCGTCTTGCCCTTGCGCCGGATCCCCGCCGTATCGATGAAAACGAAGCGCTTCCCATCGTGCACCACCACTTCATCAATCGAATCGCGCGTCGTACCTGCGACCGGCGAAACAATCGCGCGCTCCTCGCCCGTCAGCGCGTTCAGCAAGGTCGACTTGCCCGCATTCGGCCGGCCGATAATCGCGACACGGATCCCGCGCTCCTCAGGGCTTTTTTCTTCTTCCGGAAAATCCTCGGTGACATGATCGAGGAGCAGATCGATCCCCGTCCCGTGCTCTGCCGAAACCGGATACACATCGGCGATCCCAAGCGAATGAAATTCATGCACCAGATCTTCATTACGCCCGGTGTCGATCTTATTCACCGCCAGCGTCACCGGCTTCCCCAGCTTGCGCAGCATGTCGGCCAGTTCGCGATCGGCAGCGGTAATCTCGGCGCGCCCGTCCACAAGAAAAATCACGCAGTGCGCGCGCTGAAGCGCCACCTTCGCCTGCTTCAGAATCTGACTCGGAATATATTCAGCATCGCTGACCACGATGCCGCCCGTGTCGATCAGATCGAATCGACGGCCCTCATAGATTGCGGGCATCTCAAGTCGATCGCGCGTAATTCCCGGCTCATCGCCCACAATCGCCCGACGCTGCCCCGTGATCCGGTTAAATAAGGTCGATTTGCCGACATTCGGACGCCCGACGATCACAATCGCCGGATATTCATTCGGCATGGAATTGCCATCATAGCAGCGCCTGTCATCATAGATACCGTGAGCGTCAGCTCTCCCGTCCAACCCAGCCGATCTCTCAAAAGATTTTTCAAGCCGGGCGGAGCGCTCGCCGCGGCGCATGCGGCCTATGAATCCCGCCCCGGCCAGTTCGCGATGGCGGCTGCCGTGGAAGAGGCGCTCGCCGAACGGCGTAAAGTGATCGTTGAAGCCGGAACCGGTACCGGCAAGACGCTCGCGTACCTGGTTCCCGCACTGCTCTCCGAGAAACGCGTCGTCATTTCAACGGGAACCAAGGCCCTCCAGGAACAGCTCTACTTCCGCGACGTTCCCTTTCTGGAAAAGGCCATAGGCCGCCCCCTCCGCGTCTGCTACATGAAAGGCCGCAGCAATTACGCCTGCCGCCAAAAAATCCACGAAGCAGCGGCTTCTCCAGTGCTTAGCGGACTTGAAGAAGTCGCGGACTTCCAGATCATCCAGGAGTGGGAGAAGACCACTGAAACGGGCGACCGCGCCGAAATCCGCGCGCTGCCCGAAGAGAGCACGGCCTGGTCGAAATTCGACGCGCGCTCCGAACTATGCGCGGGATCGAAATGCGCCCAGTATGAACGCTGCTTCATCACTCTGATGCATCAGCGGGCGTCGGAAGCGGACATCATCATCGTTAACCATCACCTCTTCTTCGCCGACCTGGCCGTCCGCCGGGAAGAAATGGCTGCTATTCTTCCCGATTACAATGCCGTCATCTTCGACGAGGCGCACGAGATCGAAGACATCGCCGGCCAGTACTTCGGCTTTTCCGTCAGCACCTACCGCGTGCAGGACCTCCGCCGCGACATTTCCGTGCTGTCACGCGCGCGGCGCTTTGGTTCGGAAGAACTCGACCGCATTCTGATCCGGCTCGAGGAAATCACGCTCGCGTTTTTCGGTGCGCTGCCCGGCGCAGAAGGGCGCGCCAGTTTCAGCGAGCGCGCGGCGTTCCTCGCCGAGAACGCTGAACTCTACGCCGACCTTCTCGCCGCCTTCGATCTGCTGATGAGTCACCTCAAGCTGATCCCGGAGGCGCCGCAGGAGGTCATTCCGCTCTTCCGTCGAGCCCACGAACTCCGCCAGGCGCTGGAATTTCTGATGGAAGGCGCCGATCCCGGTTTCGTCCACTGGATCGAACGACGCGGACGCGCCGGCGTCTTCCTCCAGGCGACGCCGATCGAAGTCGCCGATCTCCTGCGCCAGCACCTTTGGGACAAGGTGGACTCTGCGGTCCTGACCTCCGCCACTCTCGCGGTCGCAGGCGGATTCGATTACGTCAAATCCCGCCTCGGCCTCGAGGACGCTCGCACTCTCGTCGTCCCGAGCCACTTCGATTACGCGAGCCAGGCCCTCCTTTATATACCGAACCACCTCCCGAACCCATCGAGCCCGGCTTACGTGGCCGCCGCAAGTCTGGAAATCCTGAACATCCTCGCCGCCAGTCGCGGACGCGCATTCGTTCTGTTCACCAGCTACCAGCAGATGCGCCAGATTTATGATCGCGTCTCCCTGCAGATCGAATACCCCGTTCTGCTCCAGGGAACCGGCCCCCGCACCGCACTTCTCGAAGAATTCCGGGAGACGCCCCACTCCGTTCTGTTCGCAACCAGTTCCTTTTGGCAAGGCGTCGACGTTCCAGGCGAGAGTCTAAGCTGCGTTATCATTGATAAGTTGCCCTTCGCGGTGCCGAGCGATCCGGTCGTCGAGGCGCGGATGCGGAATGTGAAGGAAGCGGGTGGAAATCCGTTTTACGATTACCAGATTCCTCAGGCCGCCATTGCGCTCAAGCAGGGGTTCGGGCGGCTGATTCGCACCGCATACGATCGCGGGGTGCTCGCCCTGCTCGACAACAGGATCGTCAGGCAGCGATACGGCCAGGTTTTTTTCGACAGCCTGCCGGACTACGCATTCACGATGCGTTTCGCCGACGTGGAGAAGTTTTTCAATGTTTGAAGTTTCCGTGGAACACACTTTCGCCGCTGGTCACGCGCTCCGCAATTATCGCGGCAAGTGCGAGAACGTGCATGGCCATAACTATCGCGTTCAGGTGATCGTGCGCGGGGAAGAACTCGATCAGACCGGAATGCTGGCGGATTTCGTCGAACTCAAGCGTCTTCTGCGCGCCATATCCGAACCGCTCGATCATATCTTCCTGAACGACATCGAACCGTTTCGCGAAGTGAATCCTTCAGCCGAAAATATCGCCCGTTACATCTGGGAAAAGATGACCGAAGGCCTTTGCGTCGACAATCCGGTTGAGGTGGCGGAGGTGAAGGTCTGGGAGACAGACATTCAGTCCGCCACATACCGTCCTTCTATTCGGTCCAGCCCTACTCAGTCCAGTAGGTAACGAGGAGTCCTTCGCCGGCCACCTGCGCGTCCACCGCATAGTCGGCAAGGCGAATCGAATTCTCGCCGTCCTGAGCTTCGATATAAAAGGATTCGGAAAAGCCGCCCGTCGAATTCGGCCAAAGGATGCGCGCCACTCCGGCGAGTGTCCCCTGAACCATGGTTGGGTTTCCGACGTAAGTCTTGCCTGTCAACCCCGGAATCACCTGAAAGAAGATCTTCGAAGCGACAACCGAAGTATTCGTTGTGAGGGGCACGGGAGTACCGGGAGTCGGAACATTCACGCGGCCCAAGCAATTGATGGTCATTAGTAATCCTCGATCGCGAGAGTAGCCCTTTCCGGCGCTGTTTTCTCCGTGGGTCCCTGCAAACCTCTGAATCTTCGCGAAATCGACTTGCGCAATTTTTGTCACTGATAAAGCATCGGCGCGCGATCTGTTCGCCACATCCTCACACTGGACGGCATCTTGCTCTCCACAGCATCCGGATATGACCATTCGAATAACCGGCGGCGCGGCGATTCTCGCGCTATGCGGAATGCTCTCGGGCATCCCCGCGGTAGCGCAGAACTCGCCCGCCCCAGATAACACCAAAGTCAACAAGGGCGATAGATCGGCCGGGGCTCCGACCGCGGATCAGGCGAAGAACAACAAATCGGATCGCGAAATCATGAAGGAGATTCGTAAATCGATCCAGGAGGACAAATCGCTCTCCAGCTACGGCCACAACGTCAAAGTCATCGCGCAGAGCGGTCAGGTCACGCTGAAAGGTCCGGCGCATTCCGAAGAGGAACGCAAATCCATCGAATCCAAAGCGACCGAAGTCGCCGGCGCGGGGAACGTAACGAACCAGATGACGGTTAAGGAAGAGAAATCCAAGTAGAGCAGGGAGGCAATATGGCAGACAAAAATACGGCGGTATTTGGAATATTTGAGTCGCGCGCGGGCGCGGAACGTTGCGTGGATCTTCTCCTCGCCAACGGTTATCGTTCTGACGATATCTCGATTCTCGCGCCTGATCAGGCGGTTACCAGGGAACTCGCCACAGAGAAGAACACGAAGGCTCCCGAAGGCGCAACGACCGGAGCCACAACCGGCGGCGTGATCGGCGGCACTCTGGGATTGCTTGCAGGTATCGGCGCGCTTGCAATTCCGGGGGCTGGACCTTTCATCGCGGCAGGTCCGATTATGGGCGCTCTGGCGGGCATTGGGGCTGGCGCG
>Ga0126373_10003962_pt1 | contig 11213 bp, 14 predicted proteins | sample PanSoiMetPlot_11_FD_92545 | JGI IMG/M metagenome (GOLD analysis project Ga0126373, IMG submission 92545) | Tropical forest soil microbial communities from Panama - MetaG Plot_11 | ecosystem: Environmental > Terrestrial > Soil > Tropical forest > Bulk soil | place: Panama | collected 2016-02-17
CCTTGGCAGGGCACAAATGTAAATTATTTCTTCGGCTGCTTGCGGCTTTACCAGCCGCGCACCGTCATCCGGAACGAAGCGAACGATATCGCGCGGTCTGCCGCGCGAGTCTCTTCAGCGCGCCTGATTATCCGTCTTTGTTCGGCCAACTCACGCTCACCGCGCAGTTCTTGAAGCCGGAACCTCGTCGGAAACCCGGAAGTCTCCGAGGTTCAACCCCCGGAGTAGTCGTTAAGTAATAGAGGGAAGTTGGAATTCTTGGAACGTGAGCCCGATGGCCATGCAATTGTCTTTTAGCGGGCAGTAATCCCGCCGTCGATCACGAACGTTGCACCGGTCACGAAGCTCGATTCCTCCGATGCCAGGTACAGGGCGCAGTAGGCGATGTCCTCGGGCGTTCCCAAACGTCGAATCGGCGATATGCGGAATGGACGGGCCGGATCTTTGAACGGCCTCACCACCGATTCAACCATCGGCGTATCGATCACGCCGGGGCAGATGCAGTTGACCCGTATGTTGTGCGGACCGAATTCTACCGCCAGAGCGCGGCTGAGCGAGATCATTCCGCCTTTGGCGGCGGTATAGGCGTGGGCATTTTCGCCCCCCACCAGTGCCGCCACCGACGAAGTATTGATGATCGAACCGCCGCCGGTTTTAAGCATCTCGGGAATAGCACATTTACAGGTTAGAAACACGCTCTTCAGATTAATAGCCAGCACTCGATCCCAGTCTTCTTCAGGTGTTTTGAGGATATCGTGCATCGAAAGACTTGAGGAATAACCAACCCCGGCGTTGTTGTAGAGTACGTCGATACGCCCGAACGACTCCAACGCACCGTCGATAAGCCGGCGCACTTGGGCAGCGGCGGAGACGTCCGCGCCGATATGTACGGCGGCGCCCCCCGCCGCATTCACCAGCGCCGCGGTCTCCTCGCCAGACTCCGCATTCCAGTCGCTGGCCACGATTTTCGCCCCCTCCCCGGCGAACAACAATGCGGCAGCACGTCCCTGGCCACCGCCTGCTCCCGTGATGATCGCCACTTTATTTTCCAATCGCATCGTTGCCTTCCATAATCTTGATTTATAAGTCCTGCGGTGACGTTGAATGAACCGCGGAGCGTATTCATACCCGCGGTATGCGGGAGCCGATTTCGCTTGCGACGTTGGAGGCGAGCCAACATAGTCCCGCCGCGTAGCCGGCATACTTATGGGCCGCGCGCAGAACCGTTGAGTGTCGCGATCCCAGTTTTCGTGCGAGCATCAAGGATCCACCGAGAAAAGGCATCAGCGCCATCAAGGCAAAATATATCAATCCCACATTTTGGTGAAACGCCAAAAACCGTATGTGCCAGGCATTCGTAATACGTGCTTGCGGCCGATTCATAACGGTAACGGTATTCATGTAGACGACGAGCACACTAAGAAACAGCGCCGCGGCCCATCGTGTAATGTGTCCGGCGGTGCCCTTGGCGCCGGGATATTGCCACAGGAGAAGAATGCCCGTCAGCAGCGTCAGGCTGGCCGAGATTCGATAGTTCCACAACACAAGCAGATAATTCATCCACATCCCTCCGGCGGACAGAATCATATAGGGCGTTACTCAACCCGCGGCTGGGCGCAAACACGAGCGCGTCGGGCGTCTTTCGGCGATCCGAACGGCCGGTTGAAGTCCGCAGGATCGCCATCATCATTAATAGGTTTCTCTAAACCTTAAGGCGTCCCCTCAGTCCCACGACTGCCCACGGCCACATCCGCGCGCGCCCGCGCAAAGTACCGCAAACGCTGGTCCGATTTTTTGACGAGATTGCGCTTGACAACGGGCCGCCTGATATTGAGAATAGGTCTCAATTTCAATCTTTGGGAGATGCCTTGCGATGCTTCGTTGGCGCTCAACATCACAGCTTCAAACCATAGCCTGCCTCTCACTTGTGCTCCTTGCCACCGTTGCAAGCGCCGAAAACAGTGAGACCCAGATACGTTTTGAAAATCGTCGCTTCACTCCTCAAACCCTCACCGTACCCGCAGGCCAACCCCTAATGATACGGGTGCTCAATAGCTCCAAGGAAACCATCGAATTCGAAAGTTTCAAGCTCAATCGAGAGAAGGTCGTCGATCCAGGTGGCCAGATCAATGTGCGGCTCCCTGCGCTCAGCGCCGGCACCTACGACTTTTACGACGACTTTCACAACGATGTTCCTCAGGGGTCAATCGTCGCCAAGTAGCGAAGGTTTCCCGACATGAACCATGAGTGCCTGGAAGGTCATCGTTCGCGCCCTGCTCGGCTCGGGTCTGTGCATATTGCTGGCGGCGTTAATCTGGCCGGTGGAACTCACCAATCCGCAACCGCACTCCGACTTGCCGGCTCCCCAAGCAGTCCGGAACATCCTGCGGCGCAGTTGTTCCGATTGCCATTCGAACGAGACCCGATGGCCCTGGTATGCCGCCATACCGCCGGCGTCGTGGCTGGTGGTGCGCGACGTGACGATTGGCCGCAAGGAGATGAACTTCTCAAACTGGACGCTGTACAGCACTGCGGTGCGAACCCGAAAAGCCCGCTGGATGAACAGGTCCCTGCAACAGGAAAACATGCCCCCGGCGGAATACCGGCTGGTCCATCCGGACGCCCGCGTTACCGAGGCGGAGCGAATTGAGTTAGAGCGATGGCTACGGTTGCAGATGGGGAACGCGCCGTGATTAGACCCGGCGTAGTACAGGCAGTGAGATGAGCAATCGGTGCATGCGCGTGGCGATATTGACGTGCGGTCTGCTGAACGTGTTTCTCCTACGTCCGCAGGCGGCTCGTTCCCAGGTGGACGCCTGGGAGTTCGAAGTTTACCCCTACGCCACCGAGCAACGCGGGATGGTTGAATTGGAGATGCTCAATGGGGTCGTGCCCAACGGCCACAACACGCCCGGCAGCGGTCTTTCCTCGGGCACCTTCTCGAGTCAAGGTTCATGGTTCAACGCGCTCGAATTGACCTATGGAGTGACCGACCGGATCGAGGCCGCGGCGTATATCGACGACACCCAGGTGAGCGGGCACGGTTACTGGTACTCGGGTTCGAAGTTTCGCCTGCGCGGCAGGCTTTTCGACGAAGGCGTACTGCCGGTCGATCTCGGATGGTACGCCGAGTTGGAATGGCACAAGATCGATCAGTTCGACGACGCCGAGCTGGAAATCGAGTTCAAGCCGATAATCGAGAAGGACATCGGCCGCTTTACCTTCAACTTCAACCCCATCTTTGAAAAACCGATCACGGGACCGGACAAGAATCGCGGCTTTGAGTTCGGCTACGCCAACGGGATGTATTACAGATGGATGCGATACCTGTCGCCGGGAGTCGAATTCTACGGCGGCATCGGCCTTATCGACGACAACGATCAACTCTCCGATCAACAGCACTATATCTTTCCGGTAGCCTGGGGCGAACTACCGCGAGGTATCGAATACAGCATCGGTCCCGGCTTCGGCCTGACTCGCAACTCGGACCATGTACTGCTCAAGTTCAACATAGAGCTGGAGCGCTTTGTGGGAGCAATTTTCGGTCCGTCGTCCGAAACCGGATGGTTCTTCTAGCCTAAAGCGAAAATGGATTTTGAGTGCCACTGAGGATCTGATAGGCGAGTTTTCCAAAGCGCCCATCGATCGAAACTCTTGCGGGATACGCAAGGTACGGCGGAATAGCGCTACCGGGTCCAGTAATCCCGGAGGTGTGGGAACGCGATGGTCATCCCGAAATTTATCGTGGTCTGCGGTGCGATCGGCGCGAATTGACGATAGACCGTCCATTGCCCCGTAACAAAGAAGCTCATCGGGGGCAGCCGCGGACGCACAAACGTGCGGCCGATTCCGAGACTCAGCGGCAGCAGCGTCGGGGAATGCCGATGCCAACCCATGGACCAGTTCGCCTCCGCAGAGCGCAAGTACCACTCTTGCCACAAGTGCAACGCAAAAACGGGTTGGAACTCAAACGTGTTTTGAGGCGGGCGGTGAGCTGCCGTGTAGGCGAAGGAAACCGGGTTCTGAGCGATGAAGCCGACCAGCAATCCTGGAATGGCGGTGTAGATGGCTCCCAGCGCTGGTCCCGCCTGCCACGCACCTTCGCCCGCGCTTTTGGACGTTGCGGTCGGAAACACAAATGAGGGACCGACGCCGATCAACAGCCCGGTTTTTTGTCGATCGGGCCACGGCAGAACTGCCACATCGAACAACGGCAAATCGCCAAACTCGGTGCGGGTTCCGCCCCTGGAACTTGGCAGCGTCACCAAGGTGAAGGTCGGCCGGATCAATTGGACAAACGGCAGAAACGTGTGAGGTGGGATGCGCGGGATTATCGGTCTAATGATGAGTTGGTTCGTTTGAACATTCGTGCCGAAGTTCGCCGGCGAGTAACTATCTCTGATCAGCAGCTGGGGCAGCGTCGTAAGTGGGTCAGTGAAATCCCGCTCCAGCCTCTCCTCTTCACTGAGTTGGGAAGGTGCCGGCGCCGTCTGAGCGCGGGCGATTCCGCCAATCGAAGTGGTGATCCACAAGGTCACCGCCAGCATATAGAGCGCAACCAGGCAGCATTGATTCACGTCCTCCGGCCTCCGTCTCAATCCGCGACAGCCGCGATAAAGGTCAAGCCTGTTCTCCAGAACCATGCTGAGCCGCGGAAGTGGACAGTTCTTCGGCCGATCCACAACGCTGAACCGGATTGCACCATCCACCCGTGGCGAATCGGAGCAAGTTCCACCTGGCCTCACTTGTTTCCATCAGCAGTTCACCCGACCGCCATCCCGTAGCTCAATCTCGATACACGGCGGGGATACGAACGTAATGCCGCTCCTCGGGTTCTTTGTAGCCGTTGGACTTCTGGCGGTCAGGCAGTTTAACTTTTTCCCGCCGAACTTCCTTGTACGGGATCAAGCCAAGGAGATGTGTGATGCAGTTAAGCCGCGCGCGCCGCTTGTCGTCCGCATCAACGACGTACCACGGGGCAACCTTGGTATGCGTAGCGGCGAACATGTCATCGCGTGCGCGCGAGTAATCGTACCAACGCCGATGAGCCTCGAGGTCCATTGGGCTGAGCTTCCAGATTTTGCGGCCGTCATTGATCCGGGACATGAAGCGCTTGGTCTGCTCTTCCTGGCTCACCTCGAACCAGTACTTGATGAGGATGATTCCCGACCGTACGAATGCCTCTTCCAGCAAAGGAGCCATCTGGAGGGCGTACCTTGCCTGTTCCTCGGTGCAAAAGCCCATCACTCGCTCGGTCAAAGGCCTCGTGTACCAGCTCCGATCGAAGACCACGACTTCGCCGCCCGCAGGCAGATGGGGTATGAAACGCTGAACGTACATTTGCGATTTTTCGCGCTCCGTGGGCGCGGGGAGTGCCACCACTCTAAACACTCGTGGGCTGACGCGCTCGGTGAGGCACTTGATCGCGCCCCCCTTGCCGGCCGCGTCGCGTCCCTCGAAGATCACGATCACCTTGAGACCCTTGTGTTTCACCCATTCCTGGAGCTTCACCAGCTCCACATGAAGCTTTTGCAGTTCTTCTTCGAATTTTTTTCGTTCGAGTTTCATAGCAAACGTTCCCTCCGCTCGACGATATTCACATCTTATTACCTGTTACCTAATAAATTAGGATTGAAGGCCCCTGAAGGGCTTTCAACCACCGCTGCCGCCACCGCGTTGGCCTCCATCATCTCAGCAAAGGTGGACGCTGGTCCTCGGCCGCGGGCTTTACGGCCTTGCGCTCCCGTAAGCGGCTCCGCTTGAGCGCCCCCGCCGGCGCAGCCAGACCAAAAACCTGAACCGCCATCGGCCCGGTAGCATGCGCCCGCGGCGGTGCGCGCACGATTCGAGGTAACTACCTGATCGGGCCAAGGACCAAAAGCCCAATATCCCGGTCACCCGACTTGGCAGAATTTTTAGGCAATATGGATGGAATTCGTGATCGATGCAATGAATTTAGGCCAAAGTGTGGACGCCATATACGCCAACATAGTGAGTTGTTCGCGGCGGAGCGTTGACGCGATGGCCTGGCTTGGATGTACCATTTTCGCCGACACGGTCGGGAATTCGCTGTAGTTTTACACGCCTGCGCGGTGTCCCACTTTGGTGGATCTCTCCATGGAGCGAGTTTCTCGTCGTTGCCCAGCGAGGATTCCCAGCGCGCATACGTATGCAGTCCACCTTAGTTCTGTCAGGTAGTGCATCACATTAGGGAGACTATCGGACCGTGATCATTGAACAGGAACACGCGATCCTCAGCCGAGATCGGATATCGAGGATAACGAGTACCAAAATCTTAACGTAACGCTTTGATTTGGATTTTAGCCCCGACGATCGCCTTCGTCAGAGAGACTCCAGGACCTTGTCGAGCGCCGCGTAGCTCTGGTTCATGCCCGCCTCCATACCGGACTTCAGCATGCCGTCGCGCTCTTCGGTGGTGTGGAACAAGGAGGCGCTGACCAGTTTGGTCCGGCCGTCGCCGAGATCGTGAAAAGTTATGGTGTTGACCGCAACGTGGCCGGGCGCCCCGTCCCATTCGAAGGTCATGGCAAGGCGCTCCGGCGGCGACACCTCGCGGAACCGACCCTGAAATCCGTAGGTGCCGTCCGGAGCGTGCTCGACAAAACGCCAGTGGCCGCCCTGTTCGACTTCGAGACGCTCGATCACGAGCCTGTTGCCGCGCCCCCACCACTGCGCGAGCAGCTTCGGATCTGTCATGGCACGCCAGACGCGCTCTCGTGGGGCGTCGAAAACGCGCTCGACGTGAATCTCGCGATCCGTCGGCGCACTGACCGTCGTGTTCTTGCTGGATATGCTCATGATTTGTCTCCCCTGCTACGCGCGAGGAATCGGCCGAGGCTGTCGAGCCGTGCCTCCAGCATCTGGCGGTATTTGGTCATCCAGGCTGTTTCGTCCTCGAGACGGCGCGGCCCAAGCCGGCACGTTCGCACGCGTCCAATCTTCTGCGTGCTGACCAAGCCAGCGTCTTCGAGTAGCCGCACGTGCTTCTTCATGCCCGTGAGGGTCATCTCGAACTTCGAAGCCAGGTCGCTGATCGACGCATCGCCGCGTCCGAGCCGTTCCAGGATGCCTCGACGTGTAGCGTCCGAGAGCGCCGCGAATCCCCCGTTGAGCCTCGGCTGACACTGAACCATATGGTTCAGTGTAGATCAGCTAACCTTTAAACGCAAGCAAACCGAGCCGAAACGGCCCGCGCCTACGCCGGGCGCGCTCGAAATTCGGATAGGCGGCAATCAGCCGCAACCTCGGGTGCGCTTTTGCGGCTAGCGCGCCATTCTTATCATTGATCCCTACTTCTCCGACGGCTTGCGCGTGGTAATGCGACTGTGCTCCAAACCCTTGTCCGAAAGTGACGTCGACTTGCTAAGTCGGGAAACATCGGCCGACTAATCTGCGTGGCGGAGAGAGAGACCGGCAGCGGGCAGAAGCAAGCTCTCGGAAAGCTTGCTTCTGCCCGAACCAATCCGGTCGGCGGGCGCAGCGGTGCGCTGGTTGCTACGGGCGGAACGTCCGCGCCACTTTCGAATGCGAGATGCGAAGTGATGATAGATCAATCGAAGCCGCCGAGGCCGATACCGAGCACTGTCCGGTTGGCCCACGCGCAGGCGAAGGCAAAAGCGACGGCGCCGCTCGGCGCGGCATGCAAAAGGGAGTGAGGAGCAGGTGTATGATGAACTTATTGACTAACCTGGAGAAGTCCGCCGGCGGATTTTCGCATTTCAGGATGAGGGCGGCGATAATCGCTTGCCTGTTTGGGCTAGTGCTGGCGGCGGGCTGCGACGGCTCCGCTTCAGGGCAGCCGGACTTCGGACCTACGGTCGATCGGCTGATCGCTACCGCTCAGAACACGAACAAGGTTCCTTCGCTCTGTGTCGCGATCGGCCGGAAAGGCGCTGTCCTGTATTCGCAATGCGCCGGGATGATTGACATCGCCAAGAACATTCCGGCCACTCCGAATTCAATCTACATGATTGCATCTGTGACCAAGCAGTTCACTACGACGGCGATCATGATGCTGGCCAACCAAAATCCACCGGCGCTATCGATTGACGATCCGGTCTCGAAGTACATTCCTGCGCTGTCGACCGATCGGGACGTAACGATTGCGTCGCTGATGAACATGAGCGCCGGCCTGGTGGACTATACCACACTGCCGCAGGCGCCGACTTGGTTTAGTGGAGTGGCGCCATCGACCGTGATCGACGCGCTCGCACCGCTGCCGCTGCATTTTCAAAGCGCGACTGCCTTTGAATATTCCAACAGCAACACGTTTGTGCTGGGCGCAGTGATCGAAAAGGTCACCGGCACAACTTATGGCAATTTTATCGAGAGCAGAATCCTTGAGCCAAACGGCTTGGCCTCAACTCATTATGGACCGGCGCCTACCGGGGCCAACGCGGTCGGATATACACGCGATGACACAGGCAATCTTGTTCCCGCCCTGGTTATCGACCCGAGCGCGTTATACTCTGCGGGCGCGCTCAGTTCCGACGTGCTCGACATGGTCAAATGGGACTGGCTGCTGCTGGGCGGCGGCATCCTGCCCGCCAAGTTGGTCACCGAAATGACCACTGCGCCGCCGGTCAACGGTTTCAGTCACAGCGAACCATCGGTATATGGATTCGGGTTGAATTCGACCGAAGTGTATGGCCGCCCGATTGTGATGCATGGCGGGCGCATTCCGGGTTTCAACAACGTCACTTCAACCTTCACCGATACCGGCTGGTCAATCTCAGTCATGAGCAACATCGACGCGAGCGATTACGTGGCCGACGTCCTCTGGCGTCAGATCCTCGACGCAATCTGCACTCCCACCAGTCCGTTCAGGCCGCAATGCTAGTCTCAGCACCACGGCCAAATCTGAACCTCTCACTCTGGCCCGATGGTCAGGCCTGCAAATCCCCTTGGCGGCTAAGCTTCTAGCTAAGCAAGTGGTCTGCCTGGCGGCCGGCTGAGATTTGAAGCGGGACTTGACGCGAGCCCCGCGTCCGGGGATGGAGCCGAGGTTTTGCTTGATCGCATCTGAGCGGGCTTGATCGAGAAATACATCCTTAAAATTCTGGGCCCTTGCGGTTCGATTTGCGAGTGAAATACGTGGTTCCGCGGTCTCGATGACCAGGATCACAGAGCTCTTGGTATCCTTTTGAATGTATTAGTCGTTCACAGAGAGTCAGAAATCCAGCGTCAGTTCGAATAGCGTCCGCTCGAGCAACGAGGCACTGTGGACTTGCCCGGTTTGATGGACACTCCGAATAGCGCGAAACCGGACGCCTTGGGAGTTGAAGGCGATGGAAAAAAGGTGAGCAGCGGAAGCGGAGAAAGTTCTCGGAGAGTACAATCAAGCTGACGTTCGCAGCAAGAGAGTGGTATGATTCACACACGGCTCGGGTGCATGCCGGGGGCCGTGGAGGGCCGTAGGGGAATGGCAAACGCAGGGCGCTGGCTTGAGCGCTTGATACCGGGCGCGTGCGACGTTTCGGTCACCAACGCCTGCAATGCTGCCTGCGATTTCTGCTCCTTCGCGCGCAACAAGGGTGTAGTCACCGATCGTCGATGGATCGATCGCCGGGAGCTGGCACGCGCCCTGCCGATCCTCTATCAACGGGGCGTGCGTTATCTGAACTTTCAGGGCGGCGAACCGCTGCTGCATCGGGACATCGAAGGGTTGGTTGCCGACGCGAAAGCGGCTGGCTTGCGTCCGGCACTTATTACCAATGGCTGGTTGCTGCCACAGAAAATTGAGAAGCTTGCCGAAGCCGGCCTCAACACCCTGCTGGTATCGCTCGACAGCCACTCAATTGAGCAGCATGAACGTAATCGTGGTCTGCGTGGCTTGGGCGAGCGCATGCGTCAGGGCGTGGCGGCAAGTCGGCGCCATCGAATCCCGGCGCTCGCCTCGATCACCGTGAGTCGGCTGGTTAGCTACCAAGCCCTGGCCCCGACACTGCGTGAGCTCGGCTTCGATGCGGTAACTTTCTGCTATCCGCGGCGCGAGCGGCTTGGATCGTCCTCTCTGATCTATGACGAGGCTTCGCCTCTGATTGCGATGGAAGAAGCGGAACTGATACGGGCGCTTGACGCGATAGACAAATTGCGCCGGAAGTTTCCGGTGCTCAACTCGCACGCGTCACTGGAGGACATCAAGCGCCATGTCCGCGGCGAGGAAGAACTTTTTGCCTGCGTCGGCGGGTATAAATATTTTTATCTGGACTGGCACCTGAACATCTGGCGCTGCGAAGCGTGGACCGAACCGCTCGGATCGGTTTTTGACTTTGCCCAAATCGCGGACCGGCGCGACCGCTGTACCGCGTGCGCCACCGCGTGCTATCGCGACACGAGCGTGCTGATGCACGCCGGGATCGCTGCTACCGACGCTGCCGCCGCGCTCTTGGCCGGACATCCGCGGCAGGCCGCCGACCTTCTGATGCGTCGCAGTGTGGCCTTATCGATCGGTGCGTCCGTGGACAATTTGCCGCGGCTGCTTCGGATGGCCTGAGCGCCGTGCGTCTGCCACGGTAACTGCCTGGTCATGGCGACTAGCGTTAAGGTCCATGGCTGCGCTTTGGCGCAGCCGGACAATCGACCAAAGCAGAATCGACGCCACCACATATGGCCCGGCGGCACATCCCCAAGCTACGTAATCCATCCGTCCAAAAAGCGCGAAGACAACCAACAGATAGGCAAAATCGCGCGAGGTCAGTTGCTCCAGCAGCGCATCGAAGCGCGATAACTCCTGGCTGCTACGCGACGTTGCGTAGGCCCAATACGAAACCGCGGCGCACAGCAGGTAGCCGCCGACAAACAGCGCCAAGCAAAAGGCCGGGACGTGTCTCGTGTTCGATCTATAACAGCCCACAAAAATTCCGACCAGGACGGCGAAATTGACCGCGACATCCGTGGTAATATCGAGCGCCGCACCAAAGTCGCTTTCCAGAAGCTTAAGCCGCGCCAGCTCGCCGTCTACTCCGTCCAGCGTCGTGACGAGGACGAACAAAAGGCTGGCGCCTAACCGGGACCAATAGCTTGTTTGAGCGAACAGAACCGCGCTAACACATCCAAGCATCGTGTTGGCGATAGTCACCTGGTTGGGAACGACAGAAGTGCGCGCCAGGACCGAACTCAGCCGCCAGGACCACCGGCGATCGATAAGCCGCGCCAGCAGCGCGTCCCGCGCGGCGGTTTCATCTTTTATA
>Ga0126373_10003963_pt1 | contig 11212 bp, 12 predicted proteins | sample PanSoiMetPlot_11_FD_92545 | JGI IMG/M metagenome (GOLD analysis project Ga0126373, IMG submission 92545) | Tropical forest soil microbial communities from Panama - MetaG Plot_11 | ecosystem: Environmental > Terrestrial > Soil > Tropical forest > Bulk soil | place: Panama | collected 2016-02-17
GGGTAGATCAATTCGCCTTGGGGCAGGCTCCATGTTCCTTTCGTGAGTCTGCGCGCAGCGCCACCGCCAATGGGTTGCAGCCATATGTGCTCGGGCGTCGGTTTCGCCGTGCTCATGTAATCCTGGTCGCCGACTTCGAACGCATCGAGTCCCTTGGCGATCGCCTTGGCATTGGGCGGCGCATCCGTGGTCGCAAATGCGATCGCCTTGCCATCGGGCCGCCAGGCGAACGACGCGACGCCGCGCGGCGCATGCGTAAGCTGCGTGACGGGGCCGCCATTCGCTGGAACTGAAAAGACCTGAGAGCCTTGCAGAGTTCCCGCGACGTACCCGATCTTTGTGCCGTCGTGCGACCACTCGAGGCTCGTCACGCTGTGCAAGACCGGCGTTACGGTTTTGCGCGCGCGCGTGACGCAGTCGATGACGTCGATCTGCTCGTCGTAGCGATTGATGCGGAAGTTCTGACGCTCGACGACGACCGCGACCCGCGTGCCGCCCGGTGAAAGCGCAATCGCCGGTAGCTCGACATATGTACGCAACGCCGGGAGATCGATGGCACCCGCAGCGCGGACTGCCGCCGAGGTTCCTGCGCCCACCAGCACGCAGGACAATACCACCATGAGGAATACTCGCCGTGGATTCATGGCGTGCGAGCTTCGGGGACGAGCAGAACCGCCCTGCGAGGACATGGGCGAAAGGCTCTCGTGACGAGTTGCTGAACGCTCCCGCCCTACAAAGATCGCAAGTAAAGGAGTTCTCTCATGAGCTCGACTCCATTTCTTGATTTCCTCAAATTGATCGACAAGGACGCCGATCTTCGCCGGAAGCTCTACGATCGAGTCGTTGCTGTTTTCAAAGAATACAACTTAACCGCGGAACAGGTGAGAGCGCTCCTCTCCGCTGATAGAAACAGCATCCACCTCGCGGCGCATTTCGAGTGGGTTCAGGCGCATCCTGAGCCTGGCCCGGGTCCGAGGCACGATGTCGAATATGGCCCCGTTCCGTTGCACGTTAATCCACCAAATACGTGGCTCGGCGGCGGCAACGGTGGGTGAGCTCGTTATCGTTGGAACGGGCATCCAGATCGGCCGCGACTTCGCGGCCACGGCGCAGCACCACATAAAAACCGCCGACAAGGTTTACTTCCTGGTCGCCGAGCTCGTCGCGGCGCAAACGATTCTTGATCTCAATCCAAGAGCGGAGTCGCTCGAGAATCTCTATAGCGATGGGAAGCGGCGGCTCGACACGTACCGCGAGATGGTCGATCGCATCCTCGCGGCGTTGGCAGACGGGCAGAACGTCTGCGTCGCCGTCTACGGTCATCCCGGTGTGTTCGCATATCCGATGCACGAAGCGATCAGGAAGGCGCGTGAAGCAGGGTTCGCCGCACGCATGCTCCCGGCGGTGTCGTCTATTGACTGCCTCATTGCGGACCTCGCCATCGATCCGGCGGCGCACGGGATGCAGATCTACGACGCATCAGATTTCGTTGTGAGCCGGCGGCCCTTTGACACCACGACCGCGCTGGTCTTGTTGCAGATCGACGTGGTCGGAGAACCCAGCTACAAGCAACACAATAACCGCGGGGGACTACCTTTGCTGCGCGAGCGCCTGACTCAGCGCTACGGCGACGAGCACGAAGCTATCGTATACTCCGCCTCCGAATATGTCTGGGGCAATCCATCCGTACGTAAATTAACGCTCAGGGCGCTATCGGCGGAATATGCTGGGCCCGGATCGATTTTGTTCGTACCCGCGAGGGAGTCGGCTGCGATCGACGAGCCCACCATCAAGCAGCTCGACGCGCTGGTGAGCGCGGCGCAAAAGAACTAGACCCGTCCGAGCGGAACATCTAGGGCGAGACCGCATGGACGTTCGCAGCGCGAGAGCTTCGCGTTTTATCGACCGACGGGCGCAGTCCGAATCGCTCGAACGGTGGTATGCCGCCGCTGCCGCAGGCAAGGGCCAGACCGTCGCGATATCTGCTGAGGGCGGGGCCGGGAAAAGCAGACTTCTCTATGAATTCGCGCGCGACGCAAAAGCTCGAGGCGCACGCACCGCAGTCGGTCACTGCCTCGAATACGTCCAGTCGCCATTCGCGCCATTTCTTGCAGCCTTCTCGGCTCTGATCGCGGACAACCCACGCGTTCTGACGAGCGCCAACATGACGACCGCGGCGCTCGCGCATCTCATTCCGGAGCTTCAAGATCGTGTGCCGAATGCGGCGCCGCAGGACGTCGATAAGCTGCGCGTCTTTAGCGCTTTTGTCGACGGGCTGAAGCGGTTTTCCGCTGAGCAACCCGTGGTCGTGGTCGTGGAAGATTTGCATTGGGCCGACGACGGAACGCTCGAACTCTTGCAACACGTCAGCGCGAACATCGACGACTGCCGCGTGCTTGTGGTCGTCAGCTTCCGCACCGAAGATGTCAAACGTCCAAACCGCTTGCGGTCAATCATCGCCAAACTCGAGCGGCGCCAATCCTTCCATCACATGGCGGTGGGGCCGCTGGCGGAGCCGGACATGCATGAGCTGGTCGAAGATGCGGCCGGAGACGAAGCGGAGCAGCAGCCGCTCACAGCTGCACGCATCAGTGCTATATGCGTGCAGTCCGAGGGCAATCCGCTGTTCGCCGAAGAGCTCTTGAGAACTGCGCTCGACAGCAGCGATGCCAATACGAGTGCTTTGCCGGGTTCCGTCCGCGAGGCCGTATTAGAGCGTTTTGGGGCGCTCGATGAGTCAGCAAAGAAAATCATCACAACTGCAGCCGCGTTCGGCCGGACGTTTGATCCCGAGTTTCTCGCGAGGATGACTGACGTACCGGTTGACGATGTGATCGCCGCGCTCAAGGGTGCAGTCGACCAGTCCCTCGTGATCGAGGAGCGCGGCAGCGGTGGCCGCTTCGCATTTCGTCACGAACTGACGCGCGCCGCGATTTATGGCGAGCTGCTGGAAGCCGAATCCCAACGGCTTCACGAGAGAATAGCAAACGCGCTCGAGCAGACGCAGTCAGCGCACGACGCGGAGCTCGCGTTCCATTGGTGGCAGGCCGGCCGGCGCGATCGCGCGGCAGCGTTCTACGAGCGCGCGGGTGACGCAGCGCTTGAGGTATTTGCGTACCGCGACGCGGTTACCGCGTACGAGCGCGTTCTTGAGCATGGCAGCCATGACGCTGCACGGTGGGCCGAGCTCGAGCTCAAACTTGCAAGTGCTCTTCATCAGACCGGTTTGCAAGATCGCGCCATGCGCGCGATCGAGGCCGCGCTCGCGTACTACGAAGCAGCCGGCGACCGCGATAAGGCGGCGGCGGTTTGCCTGCAGCTCGCATTTCTGCGCGGCGGTTACGGAGACAGCGCGGGCGCGCTTGAACTGGCGAACAAGGCGCTCGCGATCATCGAAGATGACCCTGCGAGAGAAGTGTATTTTGACGCTCATGTGATGTTGATGCAGATGTTCACCGAATTCCGGTGGGAACCGCAACGTTTCAGCGAGGAGGCGGCACTCGCGCAGCGCGCCACGGGTTCACGATCGCCCGCAGCGCAAGTCACGTTCCTCGGCGTCTCGGGTTTCGCGGCGGTTGGTCGCGGTGAGCTTGAGCAGGCCGTCGCTTTGACCGATCAAGCGGTCGCCCTGGCACTCGAAAACAATGAATCGCGCGCGGCAGTCCGGTGGCTTGCGAGTTTGGCGATGGTCGCATCAGATGCCGGCGAGGATGCTGTTGCGCGAGAAGCCTTTGCATCCACGATGAAGCTGCTGCGATCGCGCGGTATCGGCGGGCTCACCGGCGCATGGATCGTGCTCTCGTCGGCCCGCGCCGAATTGCTTGCCGGGAAGTTGTCGCGAGCGCGCGAGTTGATCGGAGAAGCGCTGGCCCAAGGCATCGAGTCGCCGATTTTCAGTGTCTGGGCGGCGCGAACCGCGATTCCGCTCGGCCTGGCGCTGGATGACGATGCGCTGGTCAAACGCTGCGCGCGCAAACAAGTCATCGAAGAGGCGCTCGGCTCAAGCGTGCCCGCCGCGATCGCAACAGTAGGCGCGTTCGCCGAGAACCTCGAGGTGCGGGGGCGATCCGACGACGCGCGCGCGCTTCTTTCTCGCACGCTCGAAGCGCTCTCACAGATCGACGCCCGGCCAGGGCCGGGGGACATCGAAGCGTGCATGTGTACGATCGCGCGCATCGGCAAGCTAGCTGACGTGCCCCAAGCTCGCAAGCTCTTGGAGCAGACAGCCGCCCTATCTCACGTGCGCTCAACGCCGGCAATGCTTGCACTGTTCAATGCGCATGTCGCGACCCGGGCCGGCGATCACGCCGCGGAGCAACACGCGAGCGATGCGGCCGAAGCGTTCAAGCAGATCAACTGGCCGATGCATGAGGCGCAGGCGCTTGAATTGCTGGGCCGTTTCAAGGCTGCGCACTCCATATACGAACGGATCGGCGCCGTCCGCGATGTGCGCCGTTTGGATGCGATCCTCAATCCCGTAAACCGACGCGGACGCGCCAAGGGCGATCTCACGGCGCGCGAGCGCGAGATCTGCGACCTGTTGGTCCAGGGCAAGACCAATAAAGCGATCGCCGAGCAGCTCGTCTTAAGCGAGCGCACCGTCGAAAGTCACGTGTCCTCGGTATTGACCAAGCTCAACGCGGCGACGCGCGCTGAACTGATAGCAAAACTTAAGTAGCCCGGCTCTGAATCGCGCGCTGGATGTTGGCGACGAAGTCGTTCGCGGCCGCCGGTGTGGCGGAGCCCGCAAGATGCTGTTCGAGCGCAGCCGACGCGCCGCTTTGTTCGATGTCGGCATGAACAGCGATGCGCGAGCCGAGTCCCTCGGGAATCACGCTCGCGGTCACGACAGCGCTCATGCCGCCATGGCCGGCGACGTCGTCCGCCGAGATCCGTACTGCGGCGGTGTGATTCGCTTCGTCGACTGACTCGACCGCGATAGAAATCGTGTATGTGCCCTGAAGCTTTCCGGCGTGTAGCGTCACGGCTGCGGTATGCGCACCGGCACCAGCGGTCTGCAACATTTGTGCTCCAGGGACGTGCGGCAGCAATCGGGGGATGTCGGTCAGCAACGCCCAGACTGCGGCGGTCGGAGCGGACACGTGGAAAGCCCTGTCTATAACCATGGCGCGTTGCGCGTTCTTGGCCGCCGGCGCGCCCACCTAGCGCTAGGCATCCGGAAAGGGTCAAAGCGCGTATTCCCCATAAGCACTCATACATATCGGTAAGGAGTCCCCAATGACCCGCCGCACGCTTTTCACCGTAGTATTTGCGCTCACCGCGGGCGCGCTCGCTATCATCCCGCGCATTTCTGGCGCCGATCCCGATGGGCATTACGAGGTTTCATACACTCCCGACCAGTGGAAAGCGCGTCTGACGCCCGAGCAATATTACGTGCTGCGCGAGCGCGGAACCGAGTACGCGTTCTCGAGTCCGCTCGATCAGGAGAAACGCGCCGGTATGTATCAATGCGCTGGATGCGCGTTGGCCCTGTTCAGTTCCACGACCAAGTTCGATAGCGGCACCGGATGGCCGAGTTTTTGGGCTCCGCTCTCCAACGCGGTGCTGCAAACACCCGGTGGTTCGGCGTTTTTTGGCATCGAAGTGCACTGCCGCCGCTGCGGCAGCCACCTTGGTCACAAGTTCGATGACGGTCCGAAGCCGACCGGGCTGCGCTATTGCATCAACGGCGTCGCGCTTCGCTTCATCCCGAAAGCATGACAAACGACGCGCTCGCCGGCAAACTCGCCGCGCTGCTCCATCAAACCTCCGAGGACCATCACGTCGCGTACAAAGCCACGGACGGCGTGGACCCCGACTGGTCGATCTGGTATTCGGGGCACCTGCTCGATAACGGCTTCGACAAAATGCTGGGCGCCACGATCCTCAAAAGCGACTTGATCTACTTGCTCGTCACCGTCGACAAGCAGGTGCAGACCTGCGCACCCGGAGCCGCGTGGGAAAAATACTACGCGGCGTTTTTCATCGATCGCTACGTCCACTGATCTGAGCGCGCGCCTGCGTGAATCGCGCTTGATCGCGCTTACGGTGGCGCTCATGATCGTCAGTGTCCCTCACGTTCTCGAAGACTTCCATTATGGTGATCTGCTCGGCATCGGCGTTCCGGTAGCCGCCGCGAGCGCGATCGTGTTGGCGGCGTACGCGGTTCAGATCGCCGGCATCGTTCGTATCGCGCGAGGCCAGCGCTCAGGCGCGTGGCTTTTGGGGATTGCGGGAGCCGTTTGGTGCATCGGCGCCCTGCTCGTGCACGGCCACGATATCGCGTTTGCGAGCGAGGGCTATCGCAACGGGCTCGTCTCCAAGCTGCTCGAGGTGCTGATCATCATTTTGGGCGGAGCTATCACAATCGTAGCGGCCGGAATGATCCGGCCACTGCGTTTGCGTGCGTGAGGGAACGCGGAGGGGTCCTACGCTCGCTCCGCAACAGCGTGCGTTGACTGACGACAGGAGATAGGGTAACGTAAAGGTGAGCCGGCTGAACGAGCGTTCGGCCCAAAGAACGGAGACTACGCTTCAGGCATGTCCGTTGCGCCCCCGAAAGTTCTTGTCAAACTGCAGATCAACGGTCAGGACGTTGAAGCGGCGTTTCACCCCAACAAAACGCTGCTCGAGGTGCTGCGCGAAGATCTCGGCTTGACCGGCACCAAGCACGGGTGCGAAATGGGGCATTGCGGTGCGTGCTGCGTGCTCGTGGACGACCAGCCGGTGCTCTCATGCCTGGCACTTGCGGTCGAGATGCCCGGCCACACGATCAGAACGGTCGAAGGTCTCGCCACTGAAGGCCGATTGCATCCGATCCAACAGGCGTTCGCGGAGTGCGGAGCAGCGCAGTGCGGATACTGCACGCCGGGATTTCTCATGACCGGGGCAGCGCTGGTCGAACAACACGAGACGCTCAGCGAATCTGAGATCCGCGATGCGATCGCCGGCAACTTGTGCCGCTGCACCGGCTACACCAAAATAGTAGAAGCGATCGCGCTGGCGGCAACACGGATGGAGCGGCCCAACTCATCTGGCCGTACGAGATGAAAGAAGAAGAACTCCCACAAGTCTCTACCGCGACCAACCCAGACGGGGACGCGCGGCCACCGACGCCATCGCATGACGCTGCATCGGTCGTGAGGCGTGCGCCCCAAACGCCGGATGACAAGCCGGAAGGCTTCCACGTCGTCGGTAAATCGATGCCGAAAACCGACAGCTTCACGCGCGTCACCGGACAAGACAAGTTCGCCGACGACATTTTCTTGCCGAACATGCTCTACGGCAAGATGGTCCGCAGCACCATACCGCACGCGCTCATAAAGAACATCGACGCGTCGCGCGCGCTCGCGCTGCCCGGCGTGGTCGCGATCGCGACCGGTCAAGATATTCTCGTGCGGTACGGCATTTTGCCGTCGAGTCCCGATGAGATGGTCATGGCGCTCGACAAGGTGCGGTACGTCGGCGACCCGATCGCCTGCATCGTCGCGGACGACGAACTGACCGCGGAAGAAGCCGTTGAGCTCGTCGATGTCGAGTACGAACCGCTGCCAACGATCGCTACCATCGATCAAGCGCTGCGCGACGATCTGCCGCAGATCCACACAAATCCGCGGCGCACGAACAACATCCATAAGGAAGCGCATCTCGAGTTCGGCGAGGTCGAAGCCGGCTTTGCTCAAGCCGATCGCGTTTTTGAAGACGAATACTTCTTCGAAGGGAACACCCACGCGCCGATCGAGCAGCACGCGGTCGTCGCACAGCATGGCGGCGATGGCAAATTGACGATCTGGTGCTCGACGCAGACGCCGCACTATCTGCATCGTATCGCATGCGCGGTGCTCGGCATGCCCGGCAGCCAAGTGCGCATCATCGCGCCACCCGTCGGCGGCGGTTTCGGCGGTAAGACCGAGCCGTTCGCGCACGAGCTCGCCGCGGCGTTCTTAGCGCGCAAGACCGGAAGACCCGTCAAGATCGCGCTGAACAGACAAGAGGTGTTTTACGCCCATCGCGGTCGGCACCCGGTTAGGTTCAAGCTCAAGACGGGCGTCAAAAACGACGGCTCGATCACCGCGATCCACTTGCAGTCGTGGCTCGACGGCGGAGCATATGGTTCGTACGGCGTCGCGACGACGTATTACACCGGCGCGCTGACCACCGTGACGTACAAAGTACCTGCATATAAATTCGATGGCTGCCGCGTGTTCACGAATAAACCACCGTGCGGACCGAAGCGCGGTCACGGCACTACACAGCCGCGCTTCGCACTGGAGAACCAGCTCGATAAGATCGCGGATGCGCTTGGCCTGGACGCGGCCGAATACCGCAAGCGCATCGCTGTCGACCCCTACACGAACACCGTGAACGGATTGCGCGTGACCTCGTGCGGGTTGCGCGAGTGCATCGATGCCGCTTGCGAACGCACGCAGTACAAACGCAAGCGCGGCGCGATGCGACGCGGCAAAGGCATCGGCATCGCTGCCAGCGCGTATTTGTGCGGCGCCGGCCTTCCGATCTATTGGAATGACATGCCGCAATCCGGCGCGATGCTCAAAGTGGATCGGGGCGGCGGCGTCACAATTTTTGCGGGAACAAGCGATTGCGGCCAGGGCTCGACGCACATGCTGGCAGCGATCACCGCCGAAACGCTCGGCGTCGACGTCATGGACGTCAACGTCTGCTTTGGCGACACCGACCTCACGCCCGTCGACCTCGGCTCGTATTCCAGCCGTGTGACGTTCATGGCCGGCAACGCGGCGCGCGAGGCGGCGGGCAAAGCGCGGTCGCTCATCGCGCAGGCCGCGTCGGCGAAACTCGGCATAGCACCGGATCGCATCGGGTTTGCCGGACGGCGCGTGTTCGATCTCGACGAGCCGTCGCACGCACTCACATTCATCGAAGCCGTGCAGTTAGCCGAGGCACAATTCGGAACGCTCGCCACTGTCGGCTCGTATTGGGCGCCGAAACTTGCCGCCGGATACAAAGGGTCGGGCGTTGGGCCCTCGCCCGCGTACTCGTACAGCGTTGCGGTCGCAGAGGTCGACATCGATCTCGAGACCGGCGCGATCCAGGTCGAAAAGATCACGCTTGCGCACGACGTCGGTCGCTGCATCAACGCAGACTCGGTCGAAGGCCAGATCGAGGGTGGCGTCTACATGGGGCTCGGAGAGGCACTGATGGAGGAATGGCCGTTCCGCGCCGGCGAGCACAAGATTCCGAACCTGTTGGACTACAAGACCCTGACCAGTCTCGATTCACCGCCCATCGACGCGATCATCATAGAGACCGATGACCGTGAAGGCCCCTTCGGCGCCAAGGAAGCCGGGCAAGGACCGCTCAACCCGGTGATCCCCGCGATCGCGAACGCCGTCGCCGACGCGATCAAAGCGCGGATACATTCAACCCCAATCACGCCTGAGAAGATTCTCAAGGCACTCGATGCATCCACCGGTTCTACGTTGCGCTTGAAGAAGGTGCCGGTGCCGCAGCCGAAGCCACCCGTTCCAGCATGAGGCGATGCGCATGATACCGATCAAAGGACTCAACCACGCAGTGTTGACGGTCAGCGATCTGGACCGCTCTCTGCAGTTCTACCGCGACGTCTTCGGATTCCAAGAGATCGGCCGCTTGGGCCGCAAGATGGCGTTCATGCGCGCACCTGGGTCGACAAACCACCACGACCTTGGCTTCTTAGCGCTGGGACCAAACGCAACACGCCCAGCGCCCAACGCCGTTGGTCTCTTCCATCTCGCATGGGAAGTCCCGGCGATCGAAGACCTCGCCACCGCGCGCACCGCGCTCATGGCCGCGGGAGCGTTGGTCGGTGAAAGCGATCACGGCGCGACGAAATCGGTCTACGGCGTCGATCCCGACGGTCACGAGTTTGAGATTATGTGGATGGTGCCGCGCGATCAATGGGGTGAGTACGAGAGCAAGGCGGTCACCGGCCATCTCGATCTAGAAGAAGAACTGCGCCGCCACGGCGCCGGAGCAAAACGGTAAGACGCAGGCCCGCTGCGTCCAGCGCGGGTTATTCGGAGACGCCGCTTCCCAAGAAGCTTGGGTTCAAGCCCGCGATGCGCGTCGCGGCGATCGCAGCCCCAACGAATTTCAGAAGTCTGCTCGGGGAGCTGCCTCGTGGAGCCGTTCTAACGAATCGCGTCGTGCCAAATGCGCCGCTGATCATCGCATTCGTGCCGAACTTCGCCGCGTTGAAGCACGGCTTCGATGGGTGGAAACGATCGCTCGCCAAGAACGGCGCGCTCTGGTTGTGTTGGCGCAAGCGCGCTTCAGGCGCAGCGAGCGACGTCGACGATAACGTGATCCGCGACTACGTGCTCACGCGCGGGTTGGTCGATGTGAAGGTTTGCGCGGTCGATGCGACCTGGTCAGGGATGAAGTGCGTCTACCGGCTGAAAGATCGATGAGAGTAGTCCATCGCCGCCGGTAGCAGCCGGCGGCGATGAACGCGGGCAAAGTGCGTGTTGTTCGAGCGTCACTCGAACATCACGTCGATGTAGTATGCGCGCGCGTAGCGGTTGCACTCGTGGATCTCTGGTGCGTAGCTGGAGTTACGCACGACGAGGAGCGCTTCGTCATCGAAGAGCGGGTTGCCGGATGGCTGGGCGATCTGTGAACCGACCAGCGTTCCACGAGAGTCGAGGTCGATCAGAACGGTCGTTTTGGCATCGTCTACGGCCTGCGCGGCCGCGACTTCCGGCCACTCCGCGGGGAATGCTTTTGTCACGCGAGCTGGTGCGTCGGCGAGGTCGCACTTGGCAGTAGTGATCACCGGGCCGAGCGCGTAGATCGGCGATGCGGGCGTCAGTGCGCCGAGCGCAACTGTGCCGGCTGCTTGCGCCGGTGCCACGACGCTAATCGCTGCGGCAAGCGCGACAGCAAACGCGGCGAGGGACCGGTTGATCGGGCGATTGGACATGGCTTGAACCTCCATTGTCAGGCTTGAGAAACTGCGCGTGAATGCGCGTCCTCTGCTACAAGCCTAATCGAAGGAGGCGCCCTCGAGCCTCAGGGGCAGTACTGATGATGGCGCAGAGCCAGTACCGATAAATGCTGGCCAGCCGCGGGACGCCGGTCTACAGGGTGTTCTTGACGACCTTGCCGCCCTTGATGACCAGCACGACACGGGATGGATGATCGAACAGCCCGGGGTCCGCGAGCGGATCCCCCTTGATCGCGATGACGTCGGCGA
>Ga0126373_10003964_pt1 | contig 11210 bp, 15 predicted proteins | sample PanSoiMetPlot_11_FD_92545 | JGI IMG/M metagenome (GOLD analysis project Ga0126373, IMG submission 92545) | Tropical forest soil microbial communities from Panama - MetaG Plot_11 | ecosystem: Environmental > Terrestrial > Soil > Tropical forest > Bulk soil | place: Panama | collected 2016-02-17
GCACACCCAGGGCCCTTGCGAATTGCAGCGCAAATAACGAGACGCCGCCCGTTCCCAAGACCACTACCGTTTCGCCCAGCATGATTTGTCGGATCTCAATTACGGCATTCCATGCAGTCACTGCTGCGCATGGCAGTGTCGCCGCTTCTTCATCGGATAAGTGTCGTGGCACATGGACAAGACTCGTCTCATCGAACAATGTGTATTGTGCAAGGACGCCATCCGCGACCGCTCCACCCAAAGGCTGGCCCATTTTCTCGGATGCAACTCCTCCTTCTAGCCATTTGGGATAAAAAATCGGTGCCGCCCGATCACCTATCTTGAATCGTGAGACGCCCGGGCCCATTTCAATGACGGTTCCCACGCCGTCGCTAAGTGGAACCCTGGGAAGCGAGGGTTTCCATCGACCGACACCATTAACGACCAGCAGATCTCGCCAATTCAGTGAAAATGCCTTCATTTTGAGGACAACTTGTCCTTCTCCAGGCACTGGTACCGGGCGCTCCACCATGGTCAGTGAATCAGGACCGAAGGTGTCACGAATTACGATCGCCTTCACCTGAATATCACCTCACGAAACTCAAACTCCCGACGCCATGCACTCCACCACTCGGCAAAGTGAATCAAGGCGCGGGCGTAACGTTCACCAGCATGTTCGACCGCAGGTTGAGTATCTCGGTCGTCGTCTTCGAAATTAGGCTGTTCACTTTCTCGGGAAGAGCTTGGTCAGCGCGCTCATCAAGGATGACCCTTAAGTTCACCCGCGGACGAAGGCGAATATAGCAAGGTGGGCTCCCGCCTGCTACCAGTCGATACCACAGTGTTTCGCCTCGCAGTTTTGGCTGCTCCGCAGCTAACGCGTCCTCAAAAGACGTGCTAGCGCCCGGTTTCACCTCCACCGTCGTGTACTCGGCTCGAAGGTTAGGTGTCGGTACCCCAGTGCCGCGGGAAAGTGCCGGCAGGAATTCGTAGATTGAATTTCCAATAAAGTGGGCGTGCGGCAGAATGTTGATCTCCGTGTCGCGCTCATCTTCCGCAGGTGAGACCGGGTTGTTCAAGTCGGTGGCGGAGTGTCCGAAGGTCGCATAGATGATCGAGCGCTGCCTGTCGGTAGTTGACCAGACCGAATAGCTGTACCAAGCCCACGTATCCTTCGCCTGCCGATGCCATTCCAGATGGCGAATGTAAGCGGCTTCCCACTCAACGGCATGGCCATCAAGAGAGGAAAAGATTGCGATACGTGCGTAAGGACCGATGGGCTGTGCAGCTTGCGTCGTCTGGCAACTCAGATGGATAGGAAGTGCACAAATGAGGAGCACAACGCTGACCATGCTGATCCAACGATGCTTCACCATGCACCTCCTTGGGAGCATGACTCTCGACAAGCTGGTTGAAATCGTAGCGAAGCAATACCTGCGAATTACGACATTGATGCATCGAAATCTGCCATCGTAACTTTTTTTGCCTTGCTGAACGATTGCGTGCAGAGCATGATTCAATAGCCGCATGGCTCTTGCCTCCAGTACATCGAGCTTGGCTCGGCCTTCCTCGAGCCGACGAGTCATCGTCATCGTTGTACCTCCGGTCGATGAGCTCGATCTTGTTGGTCCCCTGCAGGTATTCAACTCGATCAACCGCATCACGGGCAGAACGATTTACGCGATTGAAGTTGTCACAAGCGCCAACCGTCTGACAGTGGAGGGAGAGAGTGGCGTCTTGACGTTCATTGCAAAACGGGAACTTGATAGAGTCGATGGCCCCTGCGACTCCGTCCTGGTGGTGTGCGGACTGAGCAGTCGTTCGGTGCGTGATCGGAAACTGTCGTCCTGGCTAAAGAAGAAAGCAGCCGAAGTGCGGCGACTGGGTGCGGTATGCGTTGGCTCGTTCTTGCTCGCCGAGGCCGGTCTGCTGAATGGACGCCGGGCGACAACACACTGGAGGTTTGGTCGCGAGCTCGCGACACGCTATCCCAGTGTCCGGGTAGAACATGAACCTCTGTGGGTCAAGGATGGGAACATTTACACGTCAGCGGGCATTTCGGCGGGCATAGATCTCGCACTCGCCTGGGTGGAGGAAGATTGCGGCGCCGGTCTCGCTCATGAGGCTGCCCGCGAATTGGTCTTGTTTCTGCGGCGGCCAGGCGGACAGCCACAACTGAGCGTTTCGCTGGCTTTACAAGCTTCGGAGATGGCATCGATTCGTGAGCTACAGATTTGGCTCGCAGAGCACTTGCAGATGAAACTGACAGTAGAGGATTTGGCAGATCGAATGGCGATGAGCGTACGCAACTTCGAACGAGTTTTTACACGAGAAGTTGGTGTACCGCCCTCCCACTACCTGCTTCAGCTACGCGTGGAAGCGGCTCGTCGTAAGCTTGAACGCGCAGACAGAGGTCTTAAACAGGTGGCGTCAGCAGCTGGATTCGGTAGCGTGGATGTAATGAGGCGTGCATTCACCAGATTATTAGGGATCACTCCACGTCGATATCGTGAGGTTGCGGGGCGTTCGATGAGCGCGAAAACGTGATCGACGAAACGAAAGAGTCGTCAGTACGCGACAGACTTGAACTGGCCGCGAAGGGAAAAATCCCCATGGGCTTGGAGTGACATGTTTTGCCGGCACGACGGCAAGATGACGAAACACTGCGTCTCCGACAATGTCGACGGTGTCGAACAGTTGATCGACATCTGAACAACAATGGCGTGATACTTTCATTAACTAACCTTTTCTGCGGGTGATCGCAGATTCTGCAAAGCTAAATCGTCGAGGCCATCACCACGTAACTCGGTCGTAAAGCTTTTTCTGCAGTGATGAATGCCGGTCCCGGATTTTCGGAAAATTACGCTGCGGCGGATTTTGTCCCTGACCAACCGGTGGCAAGCCAAATGCTCCTGGCGACGAGACATTCCTCACCTTGCCTTACAGCAGCATCCTGGTCAACTTGTCGGATCGCTATTGGCAAGGGACGTGGCCAGATGATTTTTGCAATTGGAAGGCGCCGGCCGCTCCAGTGACTTTTGCGGACAACGCGGCTGCCACGATGCAGCGATGGAAATCATCACGCCGCAATCGATCCCATGAGAGCTGCACGGTGAAGGGAGGCGGAAGCGGCCCACTTTTCCCTTGCCTCCACCTTTGGGTAGGCTGATTCTCAAACATTTGCTAAGGCGCCCACAAAGATTACAGGATCTGGGAATAGAGCGCAAGACGCGGCAGCTACAATTTCCCGAAATGATGCTCGGATCACGCAAAGGAGTACAAGATGAGACGGTTCGCGTTGGGTCTTTTCTTCGGGGTGCTCACTGCTGCCTTAGTCTTCCTTTTCGCCGTAGTGGTAGGGGCATTTAAGATCGAAGCAGATGTTCCTCCCTTGCGTATCGACGGCCGCCTTGCAAAACAGGCATTCAATGCATCAATTCGGCGAATTCCAGCGGAACAAAATCCTTACCGAGTTGATGATGCATTCCTGCTTGAGGGACTTAAACTGTTCCGAAGCGGGTGCGCGGGATGCCACGGTGAATACTCCAAACCAAGCGACTGGGGATCGCGGCATTTCTATCCGCCTGCCCCCCAATTTGGCGAAGCTCCTCCGCGGCGTACGGAAGCCGAGATTTTCTATATCATTCAACATTGCATTCGGTATAGCGGGATGGGCGGCTGGAGCGGTCTGATGAACAAAGAACAAACGTGGAAAGTAGCGAGGTTTCTGAGCAGGCTCGATGATCTGCCGCCCCAAGTTGCGGCGGAATGGCGTAAGCAATGAAGGCTATTTAAACATAGCGACTTAAATAATTGCGCATAATCTACGCAAGACTTCATTGCGCCTGGTCCATTTCGCAAATTCATTCTCCACCGCGGTGATCACGCCATTCAGATGTTGGAAGTAGCGGTTGTGTAGACAAAGGCGACGCGTGAGTTTCCAAACTCGTTCAATGGGATTGAGTTCGGGACTGTACGGGGGCAGAAAGTCCAAATCAAAGCAGCCGGCATGTTTCTCCCGCCAGGGTTTGTGGATTCGAGAATGATGATAGGGAGCATGGTCGGAAATGACCACCACGCGGCGGCCAGCAACGCGACTGGCACGGCACAGCTGCTGCAGGAATTGCCAACATGTCTCTCCATTGAACTTCTCTGCTTCCCGGCGAAAGACAAAGCGGCCATTCCGTAGACAGACGGCTCCGAAGTAGCCGACGCTCTTGCGGGTCGGGGCATGGAGGAGAACGGGATCCTTGATTTCCGGCGGGATCCACATACGGCAGCGCGAACCATGCTGCTGAAAGTGCACTTCATCGCTGGCCCAAAGATCTACGCTGTCCTCCTGCATTAACGCTTGAAGTTTTTTTTATGCACTCGTTGCAGTTCGGGATCGGCATGGGCCAAGGCCGGGCGCGGTTTGCGCAAGCGGAAGCCCAGCTGGCGGAACATCCGTTGGCACTGCCGGACACCCAGGCGGAGATGGTACTTTTGCTCCAGCCAAGCGCTCAGCGTTTTTCCATCCCAGATGTTGCCGCTGAAACCCACTTCCTGTGGCGGACGGCGCAAGACTCGATCGACCGCTTCCCGTTGTTTCTCGCTTAAGCGTCGCGGCCGTCCGGGTCTTTCCCCCTCCAATAATCCCGTCAAGCCGTCCTTTTCAAATCGACGAACCCAATATTCCACCGACCGTGGCGCATCGCCCAACAGGCGTGCCACCTCCGGACAGGTCACCCCCTGAGCTACTAAGAGGACTCCGTGAAGGCGATGATCATACCGGGATTCATCGGAGCGACGAATCTCGTCCTGAAGCCCCAATATGATCGCGGGAGACTCAGCAATCTGTAGTGGTCTCATTTTTATCTGAGATCACAAGCGGCAAAGTATGCGCAATTACTTATGGCGCCGCGTTTAGTTGGACATATTCTTGCGGTAAGTCATCAGGAGTTTGCTCATCTTGGTCTTGGCGAAGAAATGCCTGTCGATATTTCGGTTGCTCGGGTTAGTTCTGATTCTTTCCGCGGCCTTCGAGATATCCAGCACGCCTGACTTGAGAGTTGGCAATCGGGCAGCCAAACGCATTGTGATTGCCGCAAGCACGATGCTGGATGGGAAGGGTCGTGTCCTGCACGACACTCGCATCGTTGTCGAGGGTTCAAAGATTGTTGCGAGAAGAATGCGGGAGGAGGAGGAACAACTCCGGATTCTGCATATGCAGCGGCGTCCAACGCCTGGGTGACTCTCATGGGCGGCTTCACTACGGTCCAGAGCCTAGGCTCAACGGCAGATGTTCCGCTGCGTGATGCAATCGCCAAAGGTTTGCTGCCCGGGCCACGCATTCTTACGGCGATGGAGCCGCTGATGGGCCAGGGTGAGAAAACTTGGACTCCCGATGAAATTCGCGTTTGTGCGCAAGCAGAAGGAAGCCGGCGCTGACGTAATCAAGATTTTTGCGAGCTACAGCGTTCAGCGGCCAGCAATGATCCTTTCGCAGGATCAGCTCAATGCCGCCTGTGATGAAGCGAAGAAGCTTGGCCTGCGCTCACTCGTCCACGCTTATAAAGATGCAGTCAAGGCCGCCACCCTGGCTGGCTGCACCGAAATTTAGCACGGGGTACTGGCGACCGATGACGATCTGAGACTGATGGCAGGAAAGGGCACTTACCTTGACCCGCAGGCCGGCGTGGTGTGGGAGAACTACTTGCAGAACAAGGAGAAGTTTGTGGGCACTCCTGGTTACCCCACCTCGCTTGACGGCTTTGCCAGAATGGAGGAGTTGATTCCTATCTACCACGAATTTTTGAAGCGGGCGCTGAAAGTCCCGGGGGTCAAGATCGTTTTCGGCACAGATGCGCTCGCGGGCTCTCATGGTCGCAACGCTGAAGGGTTCGTTGAGCGAGTGCGCGATGTTGGAGTCGATCCCATTTCGGCGATGGTGTCTGCGAATTCAGTTGCGGCCGAAGCTCTCGGTATTGCGGATCAGGTCGGCTCAGTCTCTCCCGGCCTGCAAGCTGACATCATTGCCCTTGATGGCGACCCGTTGAAGGACATCCACAGCCGTTCGCCGCGTGCCATTCGTGATGAAGGCCGCATCGTTTACAAGGACGTCGCGCGGGATGCGATTCCGGCTTATGCGAAAGCCCGTGGTTCTGCCCTGCATTCTAGTTTTGCTTCCTAATTCCGTTTCCTGTGGTTTCTTGAAGTGGCTTCACAAAGGTCTTATCAGAAACGGGAATATTGAATTCGATGTCGCTTTAGGTCTTGGTGAGAAGCGAGTCAGGGTCAGCCTCACGCACCGCGAACGGGACCTTCACGCCTCGGACCTCGCGATAATCAGAAAAATCGGCCTGTCTTGACGTCGCCAAGCGCCGTGTGCTCCAACGTCAGCCGCCGTAACAGCAGTCCTGAGTCAGTATCGAAAAACAACACGTCAGAAAAAGACATCCAGTGAGTCGACCCTGTACCACGTAAGTGTCGCGATCGGAAACCTTTGCCTTGCTGACAACAGTTGCGCTTTCGTATTGCGGCGCCAACCTCAAGTTACGCCAGAATTTGGCGGAGACTTTTATCTCCGCGATTCAAGAATCGGCACTAGTCAGATCCCAAACGCCCCACTTATTCTTTACACACCCGCGTGCCCCATCGTAACCGTAGGTTTCTTCGGTCTTGTCCTGAATGGTTCGTGAGAGCATCTTGTCGGGGACATACTGATAGAACTCCTCTTCCTGATAGAACTCCTCTTCGAAGGTCTTGCGTGAGGCATTTGTATCCGTCGCTTTCTCCACGCGGCTAGTGAGCTTGGCGATGGCAGCCTCACCACCGGTGGCTTCTTCATATTTTGCGAAGATGGCGCTTGCCTCAGGGAAGTGCTCATCTGCCTTTACCGTTTCGGTTTCTGCTTGCCGGCTCTGGAGGTCTCCATGAGGGGAGGTGTCTTAGCCGGCGAATGGCCCTGATGGCATGTGGCACATGTGACCCGGGTCTCGCCGTTGAAATTCTGCTGATTGATTTGTCGCATCATCAATATCATTCTGCACGCGGTCTTCTTCTCTTCTTTTTGGTCCAGCTCAGGCGACCATTTAGGCCGAGAGACGTGGCAGAAGTTGCACTCCACGCACAGCGAGCTGCGGATGAAAACCATTGTAGGAATCAGCTCGCTGGCATTGATGCCTTTTAGCACTTTAATGTTCTTGAAAGCCGCTTCCGCAGTCTTGCAGTTATCGTCCTGCTCTGCAGCCGATGCATTTGCCATGCATGCACGCCCCACAGTAAATATGCAAATCAACATCGGCCGTGCTCTCATCAGCCCTCGTTTGTCGATCATTGCGGTGACATGTGCCTAATGACTGACGAGGATGTCATAGTGAATCGCAGTGTAACTGAACGGGATTAACCTCTCCGCCTTCCTTCGACACGGGCCGGGTAGCATCCCATAGCTCTCGCAAAATCGCGCGAAAAAGTGCCCAGGGTGCCCTCTGGAGTTCTCGCCTCGCGCAGCTAAACAGATTCAGTTCCGGAGATGGTGTTGCCGGCCGACGCTGTAGGCTTCGCGCAGCCAAGCGAGGACTTCGTCGTCCAATTCCTCGCGCGAAGTGAAGCTGAACGAATGGACATGATTCCGACGGGAAATCGTTTGAATCTTGGTGAAGCGGGGATGTTCGAAGCAACGGGCGAGCACGACGTGTCCGATGAGGCGATCGGCGCCGCAGGCTCACTGCTGCAAAGCTCATACGGACTTGGAAGGCGATGCGCGTTTTCTCGGACACGATTCGTACCGGACCACAACTCTTATCCAGCCCCGCGAACTTACGGAACAGAGCCACGGCCAGCGGCGTCTTTCCAGCGAGGTGGTCCCGCAGCGTATATTGCGAACAGAACCGAGCCAGGTCCTATTTCTTGCTCCTCGGTTCAGAAACGCAAGATGAGAGGCAAATCTGGCCTGAGGTCTTTTGATTTCTTCTGTTTGCCGCCGTCGAAGGTCAGCTCCAGCAGCCATTGTTCGCCTTTGCCGAGGTTAACGATCCGTTGTTGCTGCAAATAGGACAACGGCGCGATGGGCTGATAGGACTTTGGAGAGATTAGGCGAACCGAAGTGATGCGGTGCACACCCAGCGGATGATGAAATTTGGCGGCGAGGGTGGCCTGCTTAGCCTGATCCGTAACAGCGCGGGACTCGATGTAGAGCGCAGGGCTGCGAGTATCGTCGCGCGGCGTGAGCATGACCATTTCGGCGCCCTTGGGCATCCAGTCGGCGCTCCAGGACCAAGTGGGGAAAGGCAGCGTCAGCTTGTCATGGGTGGTGCGGCGCGAGGCGACGCCGAAGGGGCAATAGCCGCTGGTGCGCCAAGCCACGCGATTGCGGAACTTCTGGACGGCGCGTTCGGCCGAGGGATTGACGGTGACGGACGCATCTACCCAGACTAGCTCCAGATAGGAATTCTGAAATTCCATCGCGATGGAGGCGGTGCCTTGTCCTTCGTTGCGGTTGAGATCTGGCGATATCTGCAAGCCAGCCTGCTCAAGCGCAGCGCGCTCGGGAGCACCGGGTGAAACCATGATCGAGGCGTGGTCGAAGGCAAGCTGCTGGCCGGTTGCTGCCATAGCGACGCCAGCAGACCAGAGAGCCGTGAGAGCCAGGTAGGTAGTGACCTTCATTTGGTCTCCTCCGGCGAGCGATTGTACAGCCACGACTGAGCCTCTTGGGGCACGCGGCCGTCAAGTGCGTTGTTTGTCCGGTGGGACACGCCGCCATACGAACTACGGCTGTCCTTGCGCAAGTTGAGGCTACAAACTGCTGCTCCGATCGACGAAATGCGATATCCGTTGCGATCGACAGTTGGGTTTGGGACACTGGTGTTTCCACGCGGGCGCGCATTTTCCTCATCCCATTGTAGTTGAAGCTCGACAAGTGCGTTCTATTTGATCAATCCTCCTCGAGGCGTAAAAGGAGGTCTTGTCAGAAACGGCAAAACATACCGGGGAGATTGAGGCAGTTCGGCGACGCCGTCAAGCGGCGGTCGCAAGAAGACTCAGGGCGCGAGGGTAGTTCGCATATCATTACCCGTATGACTTGCGGGAACACCAAAAACAAAAACGTCCAGCGGCCTGACTCTAGGCAGCAGGACGAATGCTACGCGGTTACCCCCAAAGACTACGACGTGGGCGCTCGTGTCTCACTGCCGCTTCCGCAAGGAATGTTCTATGGCGCACGAGAGGCATCTGTTGCTGCCCGCGGTTTTGGCGTACACCTAATGTCACCTGATATTCCCGCGGAAGACCTGCCCATTCATACACATCAAGAGGGTTCGTTCGTTTGCATTCTTTCGGGGATCTATCTCTCTAGCGCGGTCGGAGGGGGTCGGCGTTCAGGCCCGCTCCTGATTTATAACCCACCGGGCACTACTCATCGCGATCGCTTCGAGACGCTCGACGGTGGCCGCTTCCTAGCAATCTCGTTACCGAAGGAGGTGCTCAATCGACCCTCCTGCGAAAGTGTGGCTATGAAACATCCCACAGTGGTCGATTCACGGATGGCGCTCGCCACTGCGCTGACGCTTGCGGGGCTTTGCGCTGCAGCCCAGGCGGATCCGATTTCGGTAGAGGACCTTTGTTTTGATCTACTGGCTTACACTGGCCGGATAAGGCGGCGGCCGGAAACGCGCCCACCTCGATGGCTGAGACAAGCTCGCGAAAGATTGTGTGAGGAATGCACTCTTGATCTGTCGCTCGCGGACGTAGCCGAATCGGTCGGTGTTCACGCCGTACACTTCTCTCGCGCATTTCGTCAGTTCTTTCGTATGACCCCCGGAGCATTTGTGCGTCGAGCCCGCGTGTTGCGAGGGGCGAGGCTGTTGGCTGAAACGAGCACAGCACTCTGTGATATTGCCCTCGAATGCGGTTTCAGCGATCAGAGTCATTTCAGCAAAGCCTTTTCGCGCGAGCTCCAAACATCTCCAGGAGCCTACCGGGCCTCAACGACCGGAAAACCAACACCCGTGCACAATTCTTACAAGACAAATCCACGGCTCTAGCGCATGTTCTGGCCGATGCGTTCATTTTCTGGTCGGCGACTCGAGTCAAGTCGTCCATCAGGCTCGCCCTAGTGACTGGCGTTTGTGGTGTCCTGCTTGGTCACTTCGCCACGATCATCGCACAGCGTCCACCTATGCAGGACTTAACGGGACTTTGGCGCGCCGAACAGTACTTCCCCGCCGACACCCGTGGCCCACTCCTGCTCCTGAATCAGAAGGGTGGGCTCGTTGCTGACGTTGCTGGTCTCCGGGTCCACGTGACCGTCTCTGGGGAAAGCTTGCGTTTCGTACTACCAAGGGACCGGGGAGAATTTCGCGGCACAAAGGTGAATGGTGGTCGGGAGATTCGCGGCTTCTGGTTACAACCTGTGGTTCCAGGACCAAGTCGTCGCTTTGCGACAAATGTCACGCTGCGACAATTCGATCGAGGGGGATGGACAGGGGAACTGGAGCCGCTGGGCGACGAAGCAACTTTCTTCCTGCACATTGCAGCAGGCCCAGATGGGACGCTGAGAACATATCTTCGAGATCCGGAAAGAAATCTTGGTGTCTTCACCAATGTTCAGCGAGTCTTGCGTGAGGGAGAAACGGTACAACTCATTGGTACCCGCCGTGGGCAAAAGGTGGAAGCAACGCTGTTTGCAGGGTTCCACCGTGACGACGAGCTCGTCTTTCCACTCTTTAACGACGGGAAGAGCTATGACTTTGAAAGGGTGCTTGATGACTCTGCCAGTGCCTTTTATCCTCGAGGTAATCCTCCGCCCCATTATGGCTACACGGAACCGGTGGCCCTCGACGACGACTGGCCTGTTGCGACACTAAAGGACGTCGGCATTTCTCAACCAGCAATCGAGAAGTTCATTCAGATGCTGCTAGACGCACCCATGGAATCCGTACACACGCCGCAGATCCATGGCGTCTTAATCGCGCGGCACGGCAAGCTTGTTCTGGAAGAGTACTTCCATGGGTATCATCGAGACAACCCTCACGATACCCGCTCGGCGGCAAAAAGCTGGACGGCTACGCTTATTGGCGCCGCCATGCAGTCTGGCATTCCCATAAAGCTCAACACGCCGGTCTACGAAACCATGCTGGGAAACATGCCGCGGGAAATCGACCCCCTCAAGAAACTGATGACCCTCGAGCACCTCATCAGCATGACAGCTGGCTATGACTGCAATGACCTCGATGAAAACGCGCCAGGTA
>Ga0126373_10003965_pt1 | contig 11210 bp, 9 predicted proteins | sample PanSoiMetPlot_11_FD_92545 | JGI IMG/M metagenome (GOLD analysis project Ga0126373, IMG submission 92545) | Tropical forest soil microbial communities from Panama - MetaG Plot_11 | ecosystem: Environmental > Terrestrial > Soil > Tropical forest > Bulk soil | place: Panama | collected 2016-02-17
AAAATGTTCCGGTTGCTCCTGCCAGCACGGCAACGGCGAATGATGAGGTCGAGGCTGCCGGGGGTCAGGAGTTTGATGCTGGAGATGCGGGCGGGCTCTTTTTCGAGAGTGGCAGAAGCCACGCTCAGTTGACTTTTTCCCTCAAACGCATACTGCCTGTTACCATTTCGTACAGCACGGCGCCAAGAGAGAAGGTGTCCAACCGCGCGTCGAGTTCTTTCCCTTCAACTTGTTGACATGTACTGAAATGTACCAACGATGATGCCTTGTTTCGTGACAGGAGGCTGTGGAGCTGCCGTGGTCGATTTGGCGGCCGACCCAGCCGCGAAAGTCTGCCGCGCCAGGCCAAAGTACATATGGTCCAAGCTCTGTGCCTGATGCGAGGAGCATAAAGAGCCGGGACTATAACTCGATCGCGCTCGCCATGGAGTCTTTCGCGCTGTGTGCTGCGATAAACCTCGCAATGAGCCCATCGCAGGCGGCCGATCGTTTCGCTGGTCTTCTTTGGGCAGCAGGGATGAGGCAACCAAACACCTATGACGAAGGTATGCAGTTCCTCCGCATCAGGGGAATCCTCTCGCAGACTACAACGGTCTACGGGAACATTTGCAGCCGATTCCCACGGACTTTGAGCAAATATAGGGGTACGAGTGGTTCCGTTTTATCCCGCCGCTAACGCACGGTCAGGTGAAGGGGCGGACAATCTTGGGCATCAGTCGCGAAAGACCATTCGACCTAATTCATCGCCAAGCCGCTTCGCTTCTGCTGGGTCGGTGGCGTTGGGGAAACGCTCAGCGAGTCTGAAGTTCACGGCAAGTCTGGAGAAATCGTAGCGCGCAAATTCCAACGCCTCGTCGGCCGCTCTAAGTAGCCTTTTGTGCACAGTTCGCCACGATACACTAATTATATGAAAAATTCACAGCATTGTTGCGCTCACCCATCCAGTCGGCAGTACAGCACCGCTGGCCCTAAGCGATCAGCTGCAGATACTGTGATCCGTTGACCACAGCATCCGTCACGACGTTCTGGTCGAAAGTGGCCAGCTTCCCGTCGTGGGCTCCAGCCAGCGTCAAGAGATAGCTGTCCGTCACCTGTGCGGAGTTTAACAGGCGGTCTCTGCGAACGCTCCGGTTGTCAAACAGTGTTAAGTCATCCGGCCAGAATTCATGCCCGGCAAGGGCTAAGAAGCCAGTCATTAGCTCTGCGACCGCTGCAGGAGTTCCGGGCGAATTCGGGTACCGCGTGCTTCCGACGATCCTAAGCACGCCATTTTCGGTCAGAGGGCATGTCGCCCACGCTTTCTTCCCGGATTTGCCAAACCACTCGTGCGCACGGTCATGTTGCACGTGCGCCGGATCAATGAGCGCGATCAGTAAGTTCACGTCGAGAAGAAACCGAGTCAAGGCAGCTCCTCGTTCAGCTGACGCACCAACTCTGACGTTACCCGCGGAGTACGCGAGGTTACGGGGAGCAGCGGCACACCGTTTCGTGTCTTCCTGCTAGGCTCGGCTGGGCGCAGCGCACGCCGAGCAAGCGCAGAGATCACCTCTCCAATGCTTTTTCGCTGTGTGGCAGCAAGTTCCTTTGCAGCCGCCAGCACATCATCGTCGATCGCAAGAGTCGTCCGCATGACGCTTATCTACCTTGAGAGCATCTCACATCAATCATCATACATCACAGAGCAAAGAGCATCCAGTGGGTTCCCCAGGCAACCCAGGCAGGGTCGATTCCTGCCGAAGTTCTGACGGAGCGGCGTAACTTCAAAAGTCAGCATGATATGGGAGTAGGGCGGTCCGGTGTTGCGGGGCACTCTACGGAGATACCGAGCCCTGCCGGGGAATGAGAGAGGAGAACCATCAAGGTTGGATGGGACAGACTCGCTGGGCTCCGATTTTACCCGTTCATGCCTTGCTGCTCGTCTGCGATCGAGGTGCGGTGGTGCAATGACAGACGGAGCAGCCGTGGCTCGAGCGCGTCGCGCAACGCCTTGCACTCCCTGAGCAGCGTCTGCGCCTCGAGGCGCTCAGGCGCTGCCGGGGAGCACGCGCTGTAGAGCGCCTGGCGCGCTTTGTGCGCCTCCTCGAGGCATCTGTTCATGAACCAAAGCAGCGCGCAGATTTGCCCCGCCAACATGGCCACGCGCGCCGGCTTATCGTCGTCGTGGATACCATCCTCGAATGACTGCAAGTACTTCTCCACCTGCTTGCTGTACCGCGTCCATTCCACGCATTCGATGCGGATGACGGCAAGCAGGGCTTTGTGCTCGGCTGATTCTTGCAACTTGTTCAGTTCTTCCATGGCGTGATTCGTCAGTCTTTCGTGACAGTCAGTCTTTCGTGGCCTTGTTTGAGAGGTGGGTTCGGTTGTAGGACTGAGGTGCTATTCCTTCTGAGCTACGCACCGCTCACGACCTTAAGAGACCACACCCTTCCGCTGCCGTCAAGTTCTGGTTCGATTCAATCCACAGACGCAGTTAATTGGTTGCAACACATCCGCTGCTTCGCGCAGCGTGAGCAGGCGATCTCCAATGGAAGGGCGTTACTCTCCAACGGATTTCGTGTTTTCATTGTGTGTGGTTTCCTCGTCGAGGTCACCCCTGGCTTTTATCCACGGACTTGCGGCTCAGGAAAAAATACAGCGTCCATTTTGTGGCTGTCCAAGCTGCCCAGTCTGGAGGGGGCTAAAAGCCCAGTTGCAGCGCCGTGCCTTATTAGAATTGTGGCCTCGTTCGCAACGAAGAGGCAGGGATTCGAATCCCCTCTCGTTAGCCAGAATCCAAAGGACTTACAAGATTTCTGGAACCGCGTGTGGTGTTTTTCGGATCGAACGAGCGGCTGTCGTTGCTCAGCGTTGACCCGCTCCAAATGCCTGCAATAATTCCTGAACAGAACCGTGTTGTTTCCCATTTTCAGCCGCATGTACTTTGAAAAGACGAATAACGCCCGGAGCCATCTCGGGCAGAAACCTTTGACTTGGACCATCTGTATAACCCAGCGGGTAAACCTTCATGTTCCAGGTATCGATCATGTCAACCCGGAAAATACCTTCGCCGAGAACAAATTCCGGCGGTGAAGGAGACTTAAACGCGTCGTTTGGGAGAGGCGGGGCGAGAAGCGGGTTTGATGGTGTGGCGGGACCGAAAAAGCCGATGTTCCACTCAGGCGCGTGCTTCTTCTGAGCAACATAAAACAGGTAGTAAGAGCCGCGTTTCGCCAGCGCGGTAACGGTATCATCGCCGCCTTTGATGACCTCCGGAGCCGGCTCCATCTCCGCGAAAGGAGCTTCCATCATAATTTCCTTAAGGAATGCCAACCGGGCCGGCGCTTGCCCGATGAGATCGCCTCCCACTGACGACCAAAGCAGATGTCCGGGATTCACATAGGTTTCCCCATGACTTCCGTAGGCGCCGGCCATCGTCAGTTTCCAGTGGATCTCTACCGATTCCCGTGGACCGAGGTTTCCCCAGGGCTGAGCGATGTTCCCTTCATATCCATATTCATCGACCACGACGGGCTTGCCAATTTTTCTGGCATCGAGTTCTATTTGTCCGACTGTGCCGGATGTTGTCGGCCATCGCTGCGCCGTAATGTCCTGCAGGATGACGTGGTCGATCCAGGCTTGCGAATTGTCATAGAAACGCAAGCAACAATTGTGAATCCCGCGAAGGTGGCCGTAGGGGTCAACGGTTGCGAGCAGCTCCCCGAGTTCTTTCCAATTTTTCTGCGAACGAAATACATCGAACTCATTTGCCAGCGTCCACCAGACGTTGCGAAATGCGGCGAAACGGGCGACCAAATATCGGAGATACATCTGGTCATGCCGCCCGTCCATTTCGGCAAAGCCCCATTTGTCGTAGGGGTGAAACAGGATGATGTCGGCTTCTATCCCCAGCGCTTGAAGATCCTTCAGTCGAGCCTCGTAGTGCGCGAAAAAGTCCGGGTCGAAGCGATCAAGGTCGAAGCGGCCGTCCGCTGCCTTGACATATGGGAAGCGTGGAGGTTCGACATGGTTAAATGCCATCCATTTTGGAAACACCAGGAAGCGAACTTTGTTGAACGGGCTCTTCTCAAGCGTATTGAGAGTCCTCCCCTCCAAGTCTCGGTCTCGATTCAACCAGTTGTACAACGTCGTGCCGAGCGGAAAATAGGGCGCCCCATCAGCATAAGCAAAGTGGTACGTGTTCCTGACCTTGACCGGACCATGATTATTTCCGTGGGGAGGACCCACCAAGAATCGACCCGACTTGCCACTGAGTTGTGTATCGTTTGACAGGGTTATGTAGGACCATTCACCCTGCTGCTCAGGCATGAAACGAACCTTCCACGTATGACTACCGTCATAGAAGCCGTGAACTTCGACCGTACGACTGCCAGAACTAAAGCGACCACGAACGTCAACATCGGTGAATGGGTTAGCGTAAGCAAGATTCGATTGCAACGAAATTTCTTGCAGCCCCCATTGTTCAACGCGCTGTATCTGACCGACAGCCTTCGTGGCACAACAAATGAAGACCAGTAGCGCGATTGCGACTGACTCACTAAAGTGCCGTGTATTCGCGCGCACGTGTAACCACCTCCCGCAGTGACCCGCATTCTGTATCTTGCCGGTCGGCGTGTAAACTCCAGCAATGTGCCCCGATCAGCTCTCGGTGACTGGATGGTCCGGAAACGTTACACATCCAGGCTTTGCAAATGCAATGATTTCAGCGTTTCCAGGGTTTTTGGTACTGACAAGAATGAATCGCCGGTCTATTCGGTCGCAAGGGCGGCGTCACGCCGACGGAAAAAGATCTTGCGGACGGTACTGGCAATTCAAGAGAAGGTGATAGTACGCTTCTTTGGCGGAAGGAAATTGCGGGGACCGGACCAAGCTATGGATCGACGGACCTTTGTAAAGCGTACCTGTGTGGGCAGCGCTGCGTTGTTTCTCGGTGGCATGGATGGGCTGGCGTCCGACGACGAGGTCAAGATTCCGCCGCCGCCTCCTATCGATGTGCGCGAAGCGCCGCTCGCGAAGCGATCGCCGCTCGGAATACCTGGATTGTACCCGGGGCGGGTCGTAGAGTTGTCCGACCGCCGCTCGATCGTGGGGAACCGCGTATCGCAACCGATCGTGCGGCAGATGCTGGAACGGGGAATGAGGGAACTTACGGGAGAATCCTCGGCCCGAGCCGCGTGGGCGAAGTTCGTCGAGCCGAAAGATGTGGTGGGAGTCAAAATCAATCCCTCGGGAGCGCCGGCATGTTGTTCCTCGCCGGAACTGGTGCGCGAAATCATCAACGCTGTTCAGTCGGCCGGAGTGCCCCCGAGAAACATCGTGGTCTACGACCGTTTTGGCTATGAGATGGACATGGGGAGCTACCAGGTGCTGATGCCGCCGGGAATCCGCGTGCTTGGCGTCCAGGACGACCGGCTGGATGCTTCGGGCTACGACGCGGAGATTTATTGCCAGGCCGATTTTTTTGGCGAGTGGGAAACCAGGTCGTACATGGCGAGCGTCGTTGCCCGCCAAGTGGACAAAATCATTAATGTCCCCACATTGAAAGACCATTCCGCTTCCGGAGTGACCGGATGCCTGAAGAATGTTGGCTACGGCACGTTTAGCAACGTAGCTCGTTCGCATCGCGCCCCAATTTCGTTCACCAATCCCCTGATCGGTGTGATGTGCTCGGTCGAGCCGCTGCGCTCCAAGACAGTGCTGAACATCATGGACGGAACTCGCATGGTCTGGCATGGCGGGCCGTTGACGCAAAACCAGAGTTTTATTTATCAAGCGGGAATCCTGCTGGTGAGCACGGATCCGGTGGCCACGGACACGATCGAGCTAGGCCTGATCGAAAAGAAGCGGCAGGAACAGCATGCGCCCTCGGTATGGGAACGCAATCCCAAGAGCATCACCGCGAATACCGGTGAGTTTTATCAGGACGCAAACAAGAACCTCTTTTACCGCCAGCCGGGGCACATCGCGGCCGCCGGCAAGCTCGGGCTCGGAGAATCCGATCTGAAGAAGATCGATCATCGCCAGTTGCTAATGGGCTGACGCGATGAGCAGAGAGACAGCGGCATTCGCGGCGACGTCTCCAGCGGAAACCGAATGGGTCACGCTGCTGCGGGACAATACGAGAGCCGGTGGGCAAGGAGCACCGCCAATCGCCGCACTCTCGCGTGCTCGCTGGCAAGCGCGCATCGGTGCTTCCATTCGTTCCGCGCCCGTCTTGCATGGCTCCACTCTGTATGTGGCTTCCCTGTCGGGAAAGCTGCATGCGATCAACGTGGAAACAGGGCGCGAGAAATGGAATTTCGCCGCCCCAAAACAAATTTACTCCACGCCTTCCCCCTTCCAGGAAAAGGTGCTGTTCGGCTGCGACGACGGAAAAGTGTATGCCGTGCATCAGGATTCCGGAGCGAAACTCTGGGAAGCGAGCACCGGAGGCGAAGTATGGGCCTCGCCAGTGGTATGCCAGGGAACCGCGTACTTCGGAAGCGCCGACGGACATCTTTACGCCGCGGACGCCGGGACGGGAAAGCTGCGCTGGAAGCAAGCGCTCGGTGGGCGCGTATATTCGACCGCATATGCCGCCGAAAAGAGCATTTATGTCGGCTGCGGCGATGGACACGCTCACAGTCTCAATGCGGCAACCGGGAAGATACAGTGGAGCGTGTTGACCGGAAACGGCATTGATTCCTCGCCCGCGTTGGTCGGCGGAACCCTTTTGTTCGGATCAGAGGATTTTTTTGTTTACGCGCTGGACGCAAACAGTGGCGCGGTTCTCTGGAAGTATGAAACGGGATTGGGGATTTCCTCCTCGCCGGCCGTCGCAGACGATGTTGCGTATATCGGAAGCAAGGACGGTTTCTTGTATGCCTTGGCCGTCCAGACGGGCGAATTGAAATGGAAGACGAGAGCCGGCGAAGTGGTCACGGCGCCGCCGGTCTTCAGCAAAGGCGTGGTATATGTGCAGTCGTGGGGAACGATGGCGCTGGACGCAGCGACGGGAAAATTGCTTTGGCGCGCCGGGCTGGGCGGCTCGGTTCAAGGAGCGCCAGTGATTGCCGAAGGAGTGGTTTACGTGGCGGGCAACGGCGGTGAGGTCTATGCGCTGGAATAGCGGACTGGGTGCCGCGCTGATTCTGGGTTGCTTTTCCACGGTCTTCGCGAGAGATCCGCAATCGACGACACTCCTGGTCCACAAAAAGAAGTACATCATGGGCACGGTGTACGAAATGGTTGCTTACGATCTAACTCCGGACCATGCGGCGGAGGCGCTCGACAATGCACTGAACGAAATCGTGCGCCTCGATGGCGTGATGAGCAATTACAAACCGGAGAGCGACCTCAGCCGGTTGAATCGCAACGGGCATTTTCATGCAGAGACGGTCTCGCGTGATTTGTTTGAGGCGATTCGAGAGTCGGTGAAGTACTCGAGACTCTCCAACGGGCAATTCGACATCACCGTGGGACCGCTGGTAGACGTGTGGAAAGCGGCATTGCGCGCCGAACGGCCGGCTTCCGCAGAAGAGCTGGAAAAGCTGCGCGATTGCGTAGGCTATCAGAAAATCCAGTTGCTGCCGCCGGACCGCGTGGAATTTCACTCGTCCTGCATGCGCGTCGACCTGGGATCCATCGGAAAAGGATACGCCGTGGACCGAGCGGCGGACATACTGCGCTCCTACGGGATCGAGAGCGCATTGATCAACGCCGGGCAAAGCACGATTTACGGACTAGGCGCGCCGCCCGGACAGCCTGGGTGGCTGGTGCATCTGCGGGACCCTTCGAGCCGCGTGGATCCTCAAGTGCTGCTTTGCGACAACAGCGTTTCAACCTCGGAGCAGACTCCGTCAAGCCTGCTCGGGAACGATTGGGCCGGACATATCATCGATCCGCAGACGGGCCAGCCGGTGAAGACAGATGTAGCCCTGAGCATTGTGGCGAAGACCGGCACCGCCTCCGATGCGCTATCCACGACCTTGTTGCTGGTTGGGCCGGAGAAAGGAAAACCCATGGTGAAGAGTATGGCGGATGCGGCGGCGATCTGGGTATCGCCCGAAGGCCAAATCGAAGTCGCCTCCGGTGGTCCGCAGATTTTCGTGGGCAGAAACGCGCGGAAAAATGCCGAGATGAGTTCGGGGAAGAGCAGTTGCGGGTCAACTGATCGAAGGAAAACGCAATGAAACCGTGCAGGCGATTCCTACCGTCGTTGTGCATTTGTATGGCGCTGCCTTTTTCGGTACGAGGCGAAGTCCGGGTGCGTTGGACAGTGGGCGAGATGCCGTCAGCAGAAACACTGGGGATGAGCGACATCGTAATTCCCTGGAATGTAGATGCGAAGCACCTGCTTGAAACGGCCCGCAAACAAGGTTATCGGTGCTACGTGGAGGCTACGACGGCTTCGCTGCCGACCGTGGCGGAGGCGCTTCGGAACGCACCCGTCGCGGGCATCATTCTGAGACTGGCGCCCGGAGAGCGAGCCGCCGCAGAGGGCGTGCTCCAAAACGTGCAGAACACAGGTCCGAAGCTTCGGATTCTGGTCCTCGACGCGAGAGGAAAACAGCCGGACATGAAAGGGTGGCTGGTGTTCAAGCGGGATGGCATTTTGCAGGTGTCCAGCCCCACTTCGCAACCGTGGGTGGATTCGAACTTGCCGCTGGTGCGCTTCACGCGGGCCTTCGACCCAAACCACTCTCCGTTCTACACCTTTTCCTGGGACTTGTCTGATCCTTTGCAGCAAAAGCAGGGACCAAGCCCGAGCGACTACGCGTTGGCGGTAGCCGAAGCAAGCGCTTTTCACGCGGACCTGCTTCTGGAAATCCCGGAGATTCAACAGCGGGCACTGGCAAGTGGCGACCCGGAAGCGCTGAAAAATTGGGGGCAAGTGAAGGTATACCTGGAGTTTTACGCGCGCGCGCGGCGCGACGAAGCCCCGGAAATTGCGCCTCGTGTCGGCGTTTTGACGGGCGACTACGATTCTTCTTATGAAGCGCTTAACCTGATGGCCCGCCACAACATTGCATTCCGGGTGCTGGCGGCATCCACGGAACGAGGCGCGAAGAGTTTTGAAGCGTTTGACATCCTGGTTGTGTTTGCCAACCCCGATGCGACGCAGATTCAAGCAATCGCGGAATTCGCCGAGCGGGGTGGAATCGCCGTGTTGGTAAACGTGCCCGGGTCTCATCCGTGGCAGACTTCGCCTCCGGCGAAGACGAATGCGCACTCCGTTTCCTATCATCTGGGGAAGGGACGCGTCATCGAACTGGGAGAAGCTGTCAGCGATCCTGAAACGTTTGCGCGGGACATTCGCCGGTTGATGGCGAAGCAAAGCGTTCCCTTCAGCCTGTGGAATTCCCTGACAACCTTAGTGGCGGCCTACCAAGGAGAAAAGACGGACGAAAAGGTAATCGAGCTCGTGAATTATGCGCAGGAATTGCTGCAAGTGCAAGTGCAGGTGAAAGGGGAGCTTGCATCGGTGCGGTTTGCCACCCCGGAACGCGGTTGTTGCGAGGTTCTGACGCCGTCATACCGTGACGGATTTACGGAGTTTGTAGTGCCTGACCTTGCTATTGGCGGGCGCGTGGTTTTGAGCCCTGCGTCGAAAAGCGCTGCAGCGAGCGCGGCCGCGAAAAATTGAGCAACGCAAGCGGCGGCGCTGAGCGGCTCCAGCGGGCAGCCAGAGCCAGCCCCCTGCACGGTACATGCAGAAAGCAGATCATGCGGCGTCAATGTAGGTGTCGTAGCACGAAACGTACTAGCCTGAACATTTCCGTACCCACGGTGACTTGAGTCGGCAGTTTTAAGGGTTCTTGTTGCCTGACTCTCCGCGTCGAAAGCTGCCGCTGAAGCGGCTCCCGAGAACGCAGGCTTGAACGGAATGCGGCTCGCAAATCAGGATTCCTGGGTACTGTCACTTGCAACAGTTTTATCCCGACCTGTTCAGGGTTACATATAGGCTGATTCGGGTGACTCTTGAGAAAAGGCTGTAAGCATCCGCGACGCAATGGCATACACGGAGTAATGAACATGAAAAAAGTGATCCTGATTAGTTTCGTCCTACTGCTGCTCGGAAAGACTGCATGTGGTCAGCACCTTGGGGAATTTTCGGCGAACTATTCTTATTTGCATTACGTACCGGTCGACAACCTCCCCACGACCGACCTAAACGGGGGAGGTGGAGCTGCCGTGCTATATTTCGGCGGCTTTCTCGGGATAAAGGCGGAATTTGAGGGGTATGCCAGTCAAACTGTCAACTTTAGCTTCCCTCCCGGCAGCGCAAGGTGTCCGGCGGGCTGCACCGGCACCGCGGAGGCCAACCTAATCACCGCGAATGTGGGGCCCACCATAAAGATTCGTATCAAGGGCTTCCAGCCTTTTTTTGAGGGGCTGGTGGGAGGCGCACATACCAATTTTTACCAAAATGTCCATAAGAATTGCGCCGGGTGCGTTTTCGCGTCACCCGGCGATTGGGCCTTTGATGTGATGGTCGGTGGAGGCATCGATTTCAAGGTCGCCTCGCACTTGGCTATCCGGCCCATAGAAGCCGATTACTTTCTGACGCGCTTCATCAACAACATCACCACCGGCCACAACAATCAGAACAACTTTCGATACCAGGCGGGCCTTGTTTTCGAGTTCTAAGGCAGGAGGCTGCCAGTCCGCTTCGGTTTCAACGCGGCTGACTGAGCTGCTTCACCTTCTGCTCCGCGCTGTCGCGGATCGCCTTGCGTCGATCTTCCGGATCGGTGGTGTCGTGCGCCAGCAGCTCAATCGCCTTGTGCGCATTCTGCCGCGCCAAATCCTTCTGCCCGTCGGCCAGGTACGCGTCGCCGAGGCTGTCGTAAACATTAGGTGAATTGGTGTACAGGCTCGCGTTGAGCTTGGCGATCGCGCCTTTTTTGTCCCCGGTCTGAAGATGATCGTAGCCGATGTGATTGAGGACCACCTCGGAAACGGCCGCGCCGTTCGGATTTTTGCCAAAGGCTTCGGCATAGGGCTGCATGGCGTTGGCCGCGGCGCCGGGCTGGTCGAGTACGTCGAGAAACTGCGTCACCCGCGATGCGTTCGGTGAGCCTTTCGCCGGAGCGACGTTGGGCGAACGCACTGCGATCGTGACCCAATCCACGATCGCCACGGGAAGCTCCGGGTGCGCGACGAACATCTCCACACCGTGCCCGCCGGTCTTGTAGCGCACGAATTTCGTGTGCGGATTCGTCGAAAAC
>Ga0126373_10003966_pt1 | contig 11208 bp, 8 predicted proteins | sample PanSoiMetPlot_11_FD_92545 | JGI IMG/M metagenome (GOLD analysis project Ga0126373, IMG submission 92545) | Tropical forest soil microbial communities from Panama - MetaG Plot_11 | ecosystem: Environmental > Terrestrial > Soil > Tropical forest > Bulk soil | place: Panama | collected 2016-02-17
AGCTTCAGGCCGCCGCGCTCTAGCGGCCGCCGGCGGAGTGCGCCGAAGGCGCCGGGCGCGGCCTCTGCGTCCAGCACCAGCGCCGCCTGGCCGCCGGTCATGGCAAGATAGACCTCCGCCAGCAGTTGCGCGTCCAGGAGCGCACCGTGGTACTCGCGTCCGGAATTGTCCACGTTGTAGCGCTTGCAGAGGGCGTCCAGGCTGTTCTTCTGCCCCGGGTGCTGGCGGCGGGCGATCTCCAGCGTGTCCAGCACCGTGCACACCGAGACGATATCCGACACCGGATTCCGCATCCTCTCAAGTTCCCGGTTGATGAATCCCACGTCGAAGGCGGCGTTGTGGATGACGAGTTCCGCGCCCTGGACGAACTTGAGGAATTCCCCGGCCACTTCGACGAAACGGGGCTTGTCCTTGAGGAAGCGGTTGTCGATGCCGTGGACCTCCAGCGCGCCCGCCTCCACGTCCCGCTCGGGGTTCAAATAGGTATGGAAGTAGTTACGGGTGACGCGGCGGTCCAGGATCTCGATGCAGCCGATCTCGATGATGCGGTGGTCCTGGGGTTCCAGGCCCGTGGTCTCAGTGTCCAGCACGACCTGGCGCACGGCTAGCCCCCCGCCCCCAGGAGCTGGTCGATGGCCTGGTTGGCCAGGCGATCCACGCGTTCGTTGCCGTCGTTTCCGGCATGTCCCCGCACCCACTGCCAGCGGATGCGGTGGCGCGTGTTCGCCTCGTCCAGCGCCTGCCACAGGTCCTGGTTCTTCACCGGCTTCTTGGCCGCCGTCCTCCAGCCGCGCGCCTTCCAGGAGGGTAGCCAGTCGTTGATGCCCTTCATGACGTATTCCGAATCGGTATAGAGCGTCGCCTGGCTGCCCGACGGCAGAGCGCGTAGCGCCATGATGGCGGCCATGAGCTCCATGCGGTTGTTGGTGGTCTCCGGCTCCGCGCCCTTCAAGTCGCGCTCCCGCCCGCCCTCGCGTATCAGCGCCGCCCAGCCTCCCGGTCCGGGATTACCGCGGCAGGCGCCGTCCGTATAGATCTCGAATCCGCTCAAGGCAGGCTCCGGGTGGTGGGTTTAGCCACGCCGCTGAATGCAGGCTGACGGCGGCTGCGCTGCGGGCGCAAGGGAGTCATGCCGAACACGCGCTTCCTCGCCACAATCAGATAGGCGCCGGCGGTAAGCCGCCAGCCGAGCCGGTCCAGAAACGCGCTGCGCAGCAACAACACGCGGGAGCGCCACGGCGGACGATGCAGGAGCTGTTTCATTTCCACGATCTCGAAGCCGAGCACGCCCAGCCATATTTTAAGCCGCCATAGGGTGAGAAAGCGTCCGCTCCAAGGCGGTCGCGATCCGAAAAACCTCCGCAGGCCCCATGGACCCCAGGGATGGAACCCGAGCACCAGCACGTGGCCTTCCCCGTGCAGCACCCGTTCCGCCTCGCGCAGCACCTTTTCAGGCTCCGCCACGCGCTCCAGGGTGTGGGGCAGGAGAACGGCGTCCACCGAATCGCTGGCGAACGGCAGGTAGGCCGGATCCCCAGCCACGGCGGTTCCCGCCGCGCCGCAATCGCCGACGATGACGCGTGTGCGGATGGCGCTCGTCTCCAACAGCGCGCCCGGCTGCGCCCAACAACCGGACTGCACCAGGTAATAGCCGAAGACGGTGGGCAGAACCGTCCCCAGTGCGGCGCGCTCCTGCTTCAGCAGGTATGCGCCGGTCTTGTTCAGCCACCAGTCTTCCAGTGCCGATTGCATGGTGATGCCGCCTCAAGGCCGCGACAGTAGCACACTCGCGGGCGGATTTGGCCGCGGGCCTAAAGCTCCGCTACGATGCCGCCATGGATTACGCGCTCACCGCCCTGCCGGCTTTCAAGGACAACTACATCTGGCTGCTCTCCGGTCACGGCACGCATGCCGTAGTGGTGGACCCGGGCGATGCCGCACCGGTCCAGCGCGCGCTCGCCGCCATGGGCCTGGAATTGGAGGCGGTGCTCGTCACCCACCACCACGCGGATCACATGGGCGGCGCGGCGGAATTGGCTCGGACCTGGGGCTGCCCCGTGTACGGGCCGGCGGCGGAGCACATCGATGCGGTCAGCGTGCCGCTGCGCGAGGGCGCCGAAGTGCGCTTGACGGGGCTCGAAGCCCGTTTCCGCGTGCTGGACATTCCGGGCCATACCGCCGGCCATATCGCCTTCGAGGGCCACGGTATAATGTTCTGCGGCGACACCCTATTCAGCGCCGGCTGCGGCCGCCTGTTCGAGGGCACCGCCGGGCAGATGAGCGCTTCGCTGGCAAAACTGGCCGCGCTGCCCGACGAGACTGCGGTCTGTTGCGGACACGAATACACCGTCGCGAACCTGAAGTTCGCGGCAACCGTGGAGCCGGAAAACCGGGACGTGAAGGATTATGCCGCGGAATGCGCAGCACGGCGGCAGAGGGACGAGCCCACCTTACCCTCGCGCTTGGGACGTGAACGGCGGGTGAATCCCTTCCTGCGTTGCAGCGAGGCGGCGGTGCAGGCGGCGGCCGAGCGCCGGGCCGAGAAACAGCTCGAGGACGCGGTGGAGGTGTTCGCCGCCATCCGCCAGTGGAAAGATGGATTCAGTTGACTAGACCGGGGTAGACGATGGGACGGAACAGCAGCCTGACATTGTGCATCTTCGGACTGCTGCTCGCGGCCTGCGCAGGCCAGCCGCAGAAGACCGCATCCGTGCCAACGCCCAGCCCCGCAACCGTGACGGCGCCCGCCGCCGCGACGACGGCATCCGACGCGAGCACACCCATCCCCGATCTCGATGCCGACGACTCGACCCCTGCCGTGCAGTGGAGCGACATCCAACTCGCCCCCAGGGAACCCCAGGACGAAGACCTCTGGCAGTACTTGGCCCGGAACTTCACGCTGCCCGCGGACGGCGCCGATAGCCGCATCGAAAACGAGCTGGATTGGTTTGCCGCCCACGGCGAATATCTGAATCGCGTCGCGGGGCGCGCTCGGCCCTACCTCTACTACATCGTGCAGCAGGTGCAGGCCCGCAAGATGCCGGTGGACATCGCGCTCCTGCCGGTGGTGGAAAGCGCCTTTGATCCCTTCGCCTATTCCTACGGCCGCGCTTCGGGCCTCTGGCAGTTCGTGCCGGCCACCGGGCACATCTACGAATTGAAGCAGGACTGGTGGTACGACGGGCGGCGCGACGTGGCTGCCTCCACCGGGGCGGCGCTCGACTACCTCCAGGCCCTGCACAACGAATTCAACGGCGACTGGCTCCTGGCTCTGGCTGCCTACAACTCGGGTCCCGGCACGGTGCATCACGCCATCGCCGTCAACCAGCACCATGGCCAGCCCACCGACTTCTGGCACCTGGATCTGCCGGCCGAGACCCGGGCCTACGTGCCGCGACTCATCGCCATCTGCGAGCTGGTGGCCGACCCCCAGCACAAGGGCGTGGACCTCGTCTCCATCCCGAATCAGCCCTACCTCAGCCAGGTGGACGTGGGCGGCCAAATCGACCTCGCCACCGCCGCGAAGCTCGCCGCCATCAGCACCGAGCAGATGTACCTCCTGAACCCCGGCTACAACCGTTGGGCCACGGATCCGGACGGCCCCTACCTCCTATTCGTGCCCCTGGACAGGAAAGACGACTTCCAACAAGCGCTCACTTCGCTGCCGCCCCACGACCGGGTGCAATGGGCCACCCACAAGGTCCGCCAGGGCGACACCCTGGGCGCCGTCGCCCGCAATTACCACACTACGGTGCAGGTGCTGCAGCGGCTCAACGGCATGCACGGCAACCTGTTGCACATGAACCAGATGCTGCTGGTGCCCATGTCGCGCGAGACCCTGGCGGACGCCAGCCTCCACGCCCAGGCGCTGGTGGCCGGCATGACCGACCTGCACCTGCCGGGCGGGCGCATCGTGCACAAGGTGAAGAGCGGCGAGAACCTGTGGATGATCGCCAAGCACTACCATGTCACCGTCGGCGACATCCTGCATTGGAACAAGATGTCCTCCAAGCACGTCCTGCACAAGGGCGACAGGCTGGTCATCTGGCGGGGCGGACGCCAAGAAAAAGGCCAGGTCTCCGAGGCCGCCAGCAGCGGTTGATTCCACTTAACTCATTCGGGAGCAAGCATGGGTTTCCTCTCCGCTAAACGCGCGCTCATCGTCGGTCTGGCGAGCGAGCGCTCCATCGCCCACGGCATCGCTGTGGCCTTCAAGCGCGAAGGCGCGGAACTGGCCTTCACCTATCAGGGCGAGCGCCTCAAGGAACGGGTCGAGGAGATGGCCCGGGAATTCGGCTCCAGCCTAGTCTTCCCCATGGACGTGGGCAACGACGGGGAAATCGACGCGGCGTTCGCGGGCCTCAAGGAGCACTGGCCGCAGCTGGATATCCTGGTGCACTCGGTGGGCTTCGCGCCGCGGGACCAACTGGAGGGCAACTACGTAGACGTGGTGAACCGCGAGGGTTTCCGCGTCGCCCACGACATCAGCTCATACAGCCTCGCGGCCCTCGCCAAGTCAGCGCGGTCCATGATGCAGGGCCGCCAGGGTTCGATCCTGACCTTGAGCTACCTCGGCGCGGTGCGCGCGCTGCCGAGCTACAACGTCATGGGTCTCGCCAAGGCGAGCCTCGAGGCGAACGTGCGCTTCCTGGCCTATTCCCTGGGGCCGGAGGGCACGCGCGTGAACGCCATTTCCGCCGGACCCATCAAGACTCTGGCGGCCGCGGGCATCTCCGGGTTCCGCGACATCCTGAAGCACGTGCAGGACCAGACACCGCTGCGCCGCAACGTCACGACGGAAGACGTGGGCAACGCCGCCGCCTTCCTGTGCTCGGATCTGGCGGCCGGCATCACCGGTGAGATTCTCTACGTGGACGCAGGCTACAGCCACGTGGCCATGAACCTGAACCAGAAATAGCCGTTGTTGAAATGAAAAGGCCGGCGTACCGCCGGCCTTTTCATGCGTCCAATATCGGTTATTGATCAGACTGATCGATGTTCTTCTCGTTGATCTTGATCTTCGCCCGGTCCTTCAACGTCGCCATGTAAGCAGCGAATTCGGCGCTGCCATCCTCGCGGGACAAGGCGCTCATGGCCTGAAGGCGCTGCGCGTCCGGCAGGCTCGCCACGTCGCCCGGTTTCACCGCGCTCACCAGCAGCACCGCCTGGTCGCCCCCGTCGAGAGCGACCGTGGAGGACGTGCGACCGCCGAAACCTGGTTCGACGACGCTGAACGCCGCCGTGAGCACGGACAGCGGCACGCCCTGCTGGTTGCGCGAGATGAAAGCTGGCGCCGTGTAGGCCGCACCGTTGCTCTTCGCGAGCGACGCTGGATCGCGTCCCTTGTTGAGCGCTGCCAGCAGCTCGGAGGCGGACTTCGCCGCTGACGCCGCGGCCTGCTGTTGCTGCAGGATGCCGCTGATCTGGGCCCGCACGTCCGCCAGCGCCTTGGGAGTGCTCGGCTCGTGCCCCTTTACCCGCAGCACGACCGCGTGGTTCGGCCCGACCTGGATGGGCTCGCTGTTGTTGCCTTGCACCAGCACCGAGTCACTGAAGGCGGCCTTGCGCACGTCGGGGTTGGAGCCGACGCCCTCGCCGCCGTCGCGGGTCACGTCCGCCACGGTCTGCACCGGCAGGTTGAGCTGCTTGCTCACCTCGTCCAGGGACTGGGGGTGCTCGTAGGCCAGATTTGCCAGCTGGTCTCCCAGGCTGAAATACTCGTCGTCCGCCTTCTTCTTCTGGTAGTCGGTCACGAGCTGCGCACGCGCCTCGGAGAAAGGTTTCACTTGCGCGCCCTTGATGCCCTCCAGCCGAATGATGTGGTAGCCGAACTGGCTGCGCACCGGCCCTGCGATGTCGCCGGGTTTCGCGATCGCGAACAGGGCGTCCTCGAAGGGCTTGACCATGACGCCACGGGAGACCGGACCCAGCTCACCGCCCTGCTTCTTGGAACCCGGATCGTCGGAATATTGCTCCGCCAGCTTGGCGAAATCGGCACCCGCCTTGAGCTTCTTCAAGATGTCGTCGGCCTTGGCCTTGGCGGCGGCGTCCGCTTTCGGGTCGTTACCGTTCACGGCGATGAGAATGTGACGCGCGTCGCGGGTCTCGTCCTGCTTGTACTTGTCCAACTGCTGCTGGTAGAGGGCCTGCAGGTCCGCGTCCGTGGGCTGGACCTGCGAGGCGAGCTTGGCCTCGTCCAGTTCCACGTAGGCAAGCGTGACTTTCTCGGGCGTCATGAACTCGCCCTTGTGGGCGTCGTAATAGGCTTGGATCTCGACGTCCGTGACGTGCGCCACGGGGAGGAATTTCTTGGCGCTGACGGTGATATAGGCCACTTCGCGCTGCTGGCCGCGGACGGCGTAGACGGAGGCGAGCTCCGCGGGCGTGGCAATGGCACTGTCCACGAGCGAGCCCTGGAACTGGCCCTCTTCGATCCCCTGGCGCTCGTGGCGCTCGAACTCCTGCGGGCTCATGTTGGAAGCGGCAAGCTGGCTGCGGTAGACCTGGGCGGAAAACTTCCCACCCACCTGGAAGGCAGGCAACTTCTGGATGGCGTCCACCAACTGGGCGTCGCCGACCGCGTAATGCTTGTTGGTCACCTGCTGGGTGAGCAGGGTGTCGCTGATGAGCCCGTCTAGCACCTGCTTGTGCAGCTGCTTCTCGTCAATCATCTCGGGTTTGAAGGAAGGACCGAAATACTGCTGCATGCGCGCGTACTGGCCCTCGTAAACGCGCTGGTATTCGCCCGGCGAGATGGAGTCGCCGTTCACGGTGGCCACTGAATTGTCGCTGGAGGCGGTGAAATACGAATTGATGCCCCACAGGGCGAAGGGACCGATGATAAGGACCAGGATCAGGGTGGTGATCCACTTGGGGATATTGTCGCGAAATGCCTGGATCAGCATGGGCTCAACCTCGAGCGGCACTAGATACCAGAAGGGCGCCCTGGGGCGCCCTTCTTGTTCGTTGCTAATGGCGGAGCGGACGGGACTCGAACCCGCGACCCCCGGCGTGACAGGCCGGTATTCTAACCAGCTGAACTACCGCTCCGCTGTGGATGGTGGGTGCTGAGGGGATCGAACCCACGACCCCCGCCGTGTAAAGGCGGTGCTCTACCAGCTGAGCTAAGCACCCCTAGCCGGATAGAGAGCGCGCTAGTTTACGGCATCCTTCAGGGCTTTGCCAGCTTTGAAGCCGGGAACCTTGCTGGCGGCGATGTGGATGGTCTGTCCGGTCTGCGGATTGCGGCCGGTGCGGGCGGCACGCTGCTTCACTGTGAAGGTGCCGAAACCGACGAGTACCACCTGCTCGCCCCGCGTCAGGGCGTTGGTGATGCCGCCAAGGACCGCAGCCACGGCGCGATCCGCATCCGCCTGGGAGAGTTTCGTCGCTTCCGCCACCGCGTGAATCAGTTCAGCCTTGTTCATGTGGGTATCCTTGAATTGCCTCTGAGCATGGATATGGGTATCCCCTGTTTGGGGGCCTGGTAAATCCGCCCTTTCCGGCCGCTCATGCGGTTTGCTTGAAAACCCGCTGCAACACCCCGTAGCGCCGGGCGGGTATCAAGCTACCAAGCGCCGAAAAGCCATGTCAACCGAAAAATTATTTGTTTTTTCGTGCATCCAAGCGTCATGCCGGCTTCCGAATGAGCCGGCAAGTGGTTGACTGGGTTGAAAAAGAGAGACATCCCACGTCCGCGGATGCGGCCGTCTTAAGTTAAACCCATCCGGCGACCGGACGCTTCAGTGCGCCCGTGCGCCTTCCGGTTCGCTCTTGCCGCCCGCCACTTCCGTCGCCGGCGCTTCCGGCTTGGCTTCGGGCATGTGCTCCAGGGCGATCTTGAGCACGTCGTCCACCCAACGCACCGGACGTATGTCCAGGGCGCCCTTGATGTTCTTGGGAATCTCCGCCAGGTCCTTCTCGTTCTCCTGGGGGATCAGCACGGTGGTGAGACCGCCGCGGTGGGCCGCCAGAAGCTTCTCCTTGAGGCCGCCGATGGGCAGCACCTCGCCGCGCAGGGTGATCTCGCCGGTCATGGCCACATTGGCCTTCACCGGGATCTTGGTGAGCGCAGAGACGAGCGCAGTGCACATGCCGATGCCGGCGCTGGGGCCGTCCTTCGGCGTGGCGCCCTCGGGTACGTGGATGTGCACGTCGTACTTCTGGTGGAAGTCCGGCTCGATGCCGAGCAAGGCGGCGCGGCTGCGCACCACGGTCATGGCGGCCTGGATGGACTCCTGCATCACCCCGCCCAGCTGTCCGGTGTGGATGAGCTTGCCCTTGCCCGGCACCACGGTGGATTCGATAGTCAGCAGTTCGCCGCCTACTTCCGTCCAAGCGAGACCGGTCACTTGGCCGACTTGGTCGTGTTCCTCGGCGCGGCCGTAGCGGAATCGCAGAACGCCCAGGTAGTCGTCCAGGTTCTTAGGGGTCACCTGCACCTGCTTGTCGCGGGGCTTGAGCAGGAGATTCTTCACTACTTTGCGGCAGATCTTGGAGATCTCCCGCTCCAGGTTACGCACTCCCGCTTCGCGCGTGTAGTTGCGGATGATGTCAGTGAGCGTGCCCTCGGCGATGGTGAGCTCCTCGGGCTTTATGCCGTTGTTGCGCATCTGCTTCGGCACCAGGTAGTTCTGGGCGATGTTGAGCTTCTCGTCCTCGGTGTAGCCCGGGAGGCGGATCACCTCCATGCGATCCAGCAGCGGCGCCGGGATGTTCATGGTGTTGGCGGTGGCCACGAACAGCACTTCCGAGAGGTCGAAATCCACCTCCAGGTAGTGGTCGTTGAAGCTGTTGTTCTGTTCCGGGTCCAGCACCTCCAGCAGCGCCGAAGACGGATCGCCGCGGAAGTCCATGGACATCTTGTCAATCTCGTCCAGCAGGAACAGCGGGTTGCGCACGCCCACCTTGGACATGTTCTGCAGTATCTTGCCCGGCATGGAGCCGATGTAGGTGCGGCGGTGGCCGCGGATCTCGGCCTCGTCGCGCACACCGCCCAGCGACATGCGCACGAACTTGCGGTTCGTGGCCCGGGCGATGCTCTGGCCGAGCGAGGTCTTGCCCACGCCCGGCGGGCCCACCAGGCACAGGATCGGTCCGCGCAGCTTCTGGACGCGGTGCTGTACCGCCAGGTACTCGAGGATGCGCTCCTTGACCTTCTCCAGGCCGTAATGGTCCTCGTCCAGCACCTTCTGGGCGCCGGCGAGATCGTGGCGCACGCGGGTGCGGCGCTTCCAAGGGACGTTCACCAGCCAATCGATGTAGTTCCGAACCACTGTGGCTTCGGCGGACATGGGCGACATAAGCTTGAGCTTATTGAGCTCGGAGCTCGCCTTCTCGCGGGCTTCCTTCGTCATGCCGGCCTTCTGGATCTTGCGCTCCAACTCCTCAAGCTCGTTGGGTGCGTCCTCGAGTTCACCCAGCTCCTTCTGGATAGCTTTCATCTGCTCGTTCAGGTAGTACTCGCGCTGGCTCTTCTCCATCTGCTGCTTGACGCGGGTGCGGATGCGCTTCTCAATCTGCAACACGTCGATCTCGCCCTCGATGAGGGCCATGACGTGCTCCAGGCGCTCGCGCACGTCCTCGATCTCGAGGATCTTCTGCTTCTCGTCGAGCTTGAGTTGCATGTGGGCCGCGATCGTGTCGGCGAGGCGTCCGGGGGCGTCGATGCCGGCGAGCGAGGTGAGTATCTCGGGGGGGATCTTCTTGTTGAGCTTGACGTATTGGTCGAACAGGGACAGCGCGGAACGCATGAGCACGTCCGTCTCGCGCTCGTCGTACTGCTTGTGCTGCCGCATCACCGTGACCATGGCGGAAAAATACGGTCCGTCGTTGATCTGCTGGATCTTGGCGCGGTCGCCGCCCTCCACCAGCACCTTGACGGTCCCGTCGGGAAGCTTGAGCAACTGCAGGATGGTGGACAGGGTGCCGACGCGGTTCAGGTCCTTGTCCGCCGGGTCGTCCACTTCGGGACTCTTCTGCGCCACCAGCAGGATCTGCTTGCCGGCCTGCATGCCGTGGTCCAGAGCCTTGATGGATTTGTCCCGCCCCACGAACAGGGGGATGACCATGTGCGGGTAGACCACCACGTCGCGCAGCGGCAATACCGGCACGAGTATGGGCTGGCCTTCGAGCAGATCGGACTGGCGGTTCTCGGTCACGATGGGTTCCTGGTTGGAATTCTGTTCCGGCCGGGTTGACGTAGGCCCGGACCGGCGGGTTTCAAGGCCGCCGCCTACTCTCGGGCGGACGCAGCCAGCTGCTTCTTGCCGCGCTCATACATGATGTAGGGCTTGTTGTCGCCGTTGATCACGGATTCGTCGATCACCACCTTGGAAACGTTCTCCATCGACGGCAGATCGTACATGGTGTCCAGCAGCACCTGCTCGAGGATGGTGCGCAGGCCTCGGGCGCCGGTCTTGCGGTCCATCGCCTTGCGGGCGGCGGAGCGCAGCGCGTCGTCCCGGAACTCAAGCTCGCAGCTCTCCATCTCGAAGAGCTTCTGGTACTGCTTGGTGATGGCGTTCTTGGGCTCGGTGAGGATGCGCATCAACGCCGCTTCATCCAGCTCTTCGAGGGTCGCCACCACCGGGAGGCGGCCGACGAATTCCGGGATAAGCCCGAAGCGGATCAGGTCCTCCGGCTCCACGTCGTGCAGCACCTCGCCCACGTTCTTGATCTCGGCCTTGCCGCGCACCTCGGCCATGAAGCCGATGCCGCTGCGCTCGGTACGGTGGCGGATGATCTTCTCCAGGCCGGCGAAGGCGCCGCCGCAGATGAACAGGATGTTGCTGGTGTCCACCTGCAGGAACTCCTGCTGAGGGTGCTTGCGTCCGCCCTGGGGCGGCACGGAGGCGATGGTGCCTTCGATGAGCTTCAACAGCGCCTGCTGCACCCCCTCGCCCGACACGTCGCGGGTGATGGAGGGATTGTCCGACTTGCGCGAGATCTTGTCGATCTCGTCGATGTAGACGATGCCCGTTTGGGCCTTCTCCACGTCGTAGTCGCACTTCTGCAGGAGCTTCTGGATGATGTTCTCCACGTCCTCGCCCACGTAGCCCGCCTCGGTGAGCGTGGTGGCGTCGGCGATGGTGAAGGGCACGTTCAGGAGCCGCGCGAGCGTCTCGGCCAGCAGGGTCTTGCCGGAACCGGTGGGTCCGATGAGCAGGATGTTGCTCTTGGCGAGCTCCACGTCGTCCTTGTTGCGGG
>Ga0126373_10003967_pt1 | contig 11208 bp, 11 predicted proteins | sample PanSoiMetPlot_11_FD_92545 | JGI IMG/M metagenome (GOLD analysis project Ga0126373, IMG submission 92545) | Tropical forest soil microbial communities from Panama - MetaG Plot_11 | ecosystem: Environmental > Terrestrial > Soil > Tropical forest > Bulk soil | place: Panama | collected 2016-02-17
CAGTATGAAGGTCGCGCAGTTCACGGCCTATCTACTGCGGACGCTGTACGGGCGAGCTGGCGGTGACACGGTCCGGCTGGGCAAGCTGCCAGTACTCAAGGGCTCGTGGCGGACCCGAATCATGGATTGGTTGTACCGGTGACCGAGGATCATGATTTCGAGCTGTCTGCGGACGATATCGCGGCACTTCTCGAAGTAGACAAGAAAACTGGCAAGACGGTATTCGAGCTACGGCAGTGTCAGCACTGTGGCGGTGTGCACGACCGGGCGTGCCCGCGAGTCAAGCGCATGAGTTTCACTCCGTCCGGCGGACTGGCCGAGGTCGAGTTCTGGGATCGCTGGGACGCGGCGAACGTCATCTTCCCTGAAATGCTAGGAGTGATCGGCGATGACGAGGACGTCAATTAGATACAGTATTCCGATCCTGGGCCGCTGGCTATTCCGGCGAAGGTGGAATCAACTGGGTAAGGCGTTCGTGGACGGTTTCGTCCGAGGCTTTATTGGGGAGGTTGATGGCAGGTAATCTTTCTGCTGTCGCCCGTGGTGTCGGTGCGGTGGGCTCCGCAAACCAGCGGGCAGGACAGGCTAAGAGTCCGTCTTATGGAGAAATGAGCCCGCTCGTCCAGAGCTACAATGAATGGAGCTTCGGGCGTCCCTACAACACCGGTTTGCCGCGCGACCCGAGGACGTTCACCTCCGGCGCGTTCGGACCTCTTGACCCCATTATCCCGGTCGGCATTGACACGCCCCCAGAAGGCGAAGAACGGCCGATGCCCCGGCGCTGGGAGTACTCCGTCGGTTGGAATATGCCCGTCGGCGTACCGGGCACTGAGGGCCTGAAAATCGCCACTTTTGCCACCCTGCGTAGCTTTGCTGACCTCTACAGCATTATCCGCGCTTGCGTCACCAACGTGACCAACGAAGTCTTGGCAACGGACTGGGACATCGTGCCGACGGCGCAGGCCGAGAAAGCCATGCACGGCAACCAGAAAAAGCAAGACGACTTCGCCGACCGCCGTCAGCAGGCCATGAAATTCTGGACGCGCCCTGATCCGCAGTACCGGGATTGGGCGGCGTGGATGCGGGCGGTGATGGAGGATCATGCGGTTCTTGATGCGGTTGCGCTCTATATGCACCCTACTCGCGCACGCGGACACGGTGCATTTAATTCTAATCTTGCTAGCCTTGACGTACTTGACGGTAGCACTATTCGGCCGCTAGTCGACATGCGCGGTTCGACCCCGCAGGGCGACAACGTCGCATTTCAACAGTACGTGTGGGGCGTGCCTCGTGTCGACTTGATGACGCCATTGATGGGCGACGAAGATGCCATTCAGACGCAGTGGGTGAAAGACTACCGCGGTGACCAATTGCTGTACGCGCCGTACTATTCTCGCACCTGGACGCCATACGGTTTCAGTAATGTCGAGCGGGCACTCATCCCGGCGGCTACTGGCCTTCGTCGCCAGATCTACGCCATGCAGTACTACACCGAAGGCACCATTCCCGCTGTCTATGTGACCCCTGGCCCCGATATCGCCACGCCGACGCAGATCGCGGATCTACAGCGCGCACTCAACAACATCGCCGGGGACACTGCCTGGAAACACCGCATTATCGTGCTTCCGCCGGGTAGTAAGACGGAGCCCCAGAAAACCATCAACCTCGCCGACCAGTTCGATCAGGTGCTGGCGGCTGAGGTGACGATGGCTTTCGAAATGACCCCGATGGATATCGGTTTCACTCCGCGTATTTCGGCCGTCCAGTCCCCGTCAGAGACCAAGGAATTCGGCCAGATCAACCAACAGAAGGCGCAAAAGAAGGGCCTCCTGCCGCGTCTCAACTTCTTTAAGGCTCTGTTCGACTTCGTAATTCAGCGGGTCTGGGGCCAACAGGACATGGAGTGGAAATGGACCGGGATCGAGACCGGCGAGGATCTTCAGGTCAAGGTCGATGTCTGGACCCAGCTCGTGAAGAACGGCATTGCCAGCATTGACCAGGCTGCGGCCGAGTTTGGCATTGACGCCTGGGGCTTGCCGGAAACCACGCAACCGATCCTGATCACCAACACGGGGCCAATCAAGCTCTCTGGCGGCCTGGACGCGAATCAGCAAATTGTGGAACCGGCGCCCCCGACCGATGTCGAGCAGGCGCGGCTAGGCGGACACAGCACCACGAGTCACAATCCTGCCGACGCTACGACATCCAAACCACAGGCCAAGCCACAACCACAAGTCCAACCGACGGGAACCCAAAGCACATCAGGGAAAGCCCCCGCCGTCATCACGCCGTCGCACCACGCGGCCCGGCAGACCGCAGCCAAGCCCGACCGCACGCACCCCGAGGCGACCAAGGCAGCAGAGGCCGAACTCGAAGCCCTCGTTAGGCACATCCGTAAGGGACGGCAGGTCGATGATTGGGTCCCAAAAGCCTAAGCCCCCGAGTGCTTGACCCTTTTCGCGGAACGTCCGATGTAGATGCTGCGTTAGTCAAGGCACGGGGAATTCTGCGGGCACTCGGTCAATTGGCCAAGCGCAATAAGCTCTTGCGGCCGATCATCGACTTCGTTTCGAAGCAGCTCGCCAAGTTGGCTCTACGGCTCAAGCGCGGACAGATCTCCACGGTCGCGTTCGTCGACGAGTCTCGCAAGGTCATGGAGGATGGGTATCAGCTCGTTGTCTCCACAGCCAGTCAGCAGGCGCACGACGACGTTCCGGACACACCGACGGTGGATCTTGACGACCTGGCGCACGAGCTGGCGGACGAGCAGCACGGGTTCCTCGCCCGGCTGATGCCGACGGTGATGGCCAGCGCGGAGCTGGATGAGGTCGCCGACCGGCTACACAGCTACACCGACAGCCTCACGGAGGTGTACAACGTCGGCTACGGGCGCACGGTGCAGAGTGCGCACCCGGAAGCGGAGATCATCTGGCACCTGGGGGACACGGAGCACTGCGCCCTGTGTATCGCCAGGGACGAGCACCGCTACACCTATGCCACCCTGCCGGGTTACCCCGGTGACGGGGGCTTTGGTGGTCCCCTGTGTGAGGGCGGCCCCAAGTGTGGTTGCTGGCTCGAATTCCGGATCGGCGGCGAGACCACTGCGGTCGGCCACAACGTCGGCAGGGAGCAGGCAGGCCGTACCGCAGCCGAGCAGCGTCAGGCCATCGGCGACCGGCGCCGGGCAGCGCAGCAGGCACGAGATGCCTTCATCGATAGCCTGCCAGACACGGAGCCCTGTCCTGGCCTGCCGTCCATCCAGGTACGGGCGCGCACCATCGAGTCCCTTCGTCGGGACCTGGCGGCCATGCTCAACGACCGTATCCGCCAGTCTGGTGGCTACCAGGGCGTGTCTGTGGAACCTCAGGACATCCCGGCTGACATCATCAACCAGTTGCTCCCGCCGGACTGGCGTTTCCAGCCCAATGACATCGCGCGGCCACAGATCACCCTTGAGGAAGCTGCCCGTCGAATGTTCACGGGCAAAGTGGCGGCACTCGACATCACGCGAGACACCTGGGTTAAGTGGTGCACCGATGCGTATGACCAAGTGACGGAGAAATCCGAGAAGACGCCGTATTACTCGACACACCATCACCCGCTTGGTACCGAGGGTCTGTGGCATTATGAGGGGCTTCAGCTCCCGGAATACATTCAGAATGTCGCTAAAGGCATCATGGAGAGCGGCCATCCACGGGAAGCAGCTATCCCAATGGCGATCAACGCCATTAAGCGGTGGGCGGCCGGTGAGGGACACGTACATCCCGAGGTGCGAGCGGCAGCGAGGAAAGCCCTAGCGCAGTGGGAAGAACTCAAGGCGACGCACAATAAAACTAAGTAGCAACACGTGTCGCCGCGCGAACCGAGTCCCGATTCGCGCGGCGACACGTGTTGCTACAGTTGGCTATTCCTTTTACAGACCGGACATGTCGCCGTCGTACTGCCCTCCGGAAGCAGGACCCCGCAGTCCGTGCAGTTATCGATACCGAACAAGGATTCTCGTTCCCTTCACGTTTGTCATCCGGTCCCCGGCGCGTCGATCGTACCACACTTGTCTCAAGGAATTAAGCGAGGTTGATGACCAATTCTGAACGGCACCCGGCCGTTGTGCATCTGATGGGGCAGTTCGAACACAGCCATCTACCGCCGGACCTGGCGGCAATTTCTGAGGCGTGCTACCGGCTGGCTGAGCAAATGTACAACGCCATTGACGACAATCCGGAGCTGACGACCGGCCTGCGCAAGCTGCTCGAAGCGAAAGACTGTTTCGTGCGCGCAGCTGTGGCCAACCGGCGGGAAACGTAATGTCTCGTCAATCGACGCGGCGCCTGGTGGAGATTAGCAAGACCATCCAAAAGCCCAAAGACGTATCGATTGTCGTGCCGTACGTGCCGGGGATGCTCCACCCGCTGACCGAGAAATGGGCTAGTGAGTGGGCGCAGGCGCGGCTAGTGGAACTCGATCCGAACGACGACACCTCGTATTACGAGCTGCTGGCCGAGGAGTGGCGTAAGCCTGGGATGCTGATCGTGGTAGAGCAGGACATCGTCCCCGGGAAGCGCACCCTCGAATATTTCCTACGGTGCGGTCATTTCTGGTGTGTCTCGCCGTATCTGATCGCCAACGGGACACTGTTGAATTATGGGCTGGGTTGTGTCCGATTTTCTGATGGCCTGAAAAAGAAATGGCCAGGGCTGATGAACCGAGTCGGCTATCTCGACGATGGCGGTGTACCAGCCAAAACGTGGCGCCGGCTCGATGTGCGAGTGGCACAAGTTCTTCAGCAACTCGAACACAATCCACACCAGCACGGCCAGTCACTGCATCTGCACGACTACCGCAAGAATCCCTAATCCCTTTTAGGCCACGGAGGTTGATGGCCCGACTGTTTACCGATGACCCCGCCGACCTGGCACGGGTTTCTATTCCCATCCTCAAATATGAGGAGGCCGAAGATGGTGCGGTCTACGTTTACGGACGGGCCACAGACGCCACTCTCGACCGGGATCAGCAAATCATCGATCCCGACTTCGCAGCAAAGTCCCTGGCGACCTGGTTTGAGACTGGCGCCAACGTACGCGTTATGCACAGCCCGGCACTGTACCCAGCAGGCAAGGGTGTCGAACTGCTCAGCAGCGACGACGGCCAGTGGCTCAAGAGCCGCATCGTCGAGCCAACCGCAATTAGACTGGTCAAAGAAGGCGTTCTCACTGCCTATTCGGTCGGTATCTCGCAGCCCCAGATCATTCGTGACAGCGTCGCCAAGCGAGGCCGGGTCGTCGGCGGCGAGACCGTAGAGGTGTCCCTCGTCGACAGGCCAGCTAATCCGTCCTGCGGCGTCATGCTCGCCAAGATGGCCGGGGATCAGATCGAGTGGACCACACAGGATGTCATGCAGGACGACGAACCCTCCATCACCGTGGGTGGCACCAGCTTCAGCCCCGCCGACCTCGCCGATCTGCTGGTAAAGCTGGGCAAGAGCACGGGTACTACGGACGACCGCAGCCAGGGTGCCGGGGATGATCTGGAGAAGGCAGCCAGTAATTCCAAGCGCGATTGTCCCAAGTGCAGCAAGAAGTACAACGCCGACACGGATAGCACACATTGCGAGAAGTGCGGTACCAAACTGCCTGCCGCTTCCAGCAAGGCTGTTGACGCGGATCTTGAAAAGGCCGTGGCGTTGGTAGACGGGATTCCCCAGGCTCTCAAGCAGATCCACGACGTCACCTGTGCCGCTTATAGCTGGGTAGACGTCAAGGCCGTGTATCCAGACGTGGAGAAGAACGGCCTGGCTGGCGCACTCGGCCCGTCGGCAATCTCGCTGTTGTACCGGATGCTTGAGCACGAGATCAGTGAGGATGCCGGTACCGGCCGCGAGGCGCACGACATCGGTCACATCGCCAAGGCTTATGCCAGCCTGGCCCAGTTCCTTCGGGACGAAGCCATGGAGGCGCAGGTACTAGCCGAAGCAAGGGCCGATCTACACAAGTCCTTTATGGGCGAGAACGCGGTCGAAATGAGCCCGTCTCCCATGACGTCTATGGGGGGCAGTCAGAACCCCAACCCCAGCCGGTTCACGCGCCCCTACATTTCCGGCGGGCACGCTAATGACACGGCTAAGGCTGGTCAGCATCCTCGCATTCCGGGGAGCCAGCACGTTCCGTCAGGCGACGACTTCCAGCGTGGTCTCATCACCTCCGGCCACCAGGCCGACAGCCCGCTCAACGGCGGCAGCCACGGTAAGACCCCGTCACAGAGCAGCAGCATGACCACGCCGACCAAGGCGCCGGGCGAGTCCAAGGCTGTCCTGGCGGACTTGCTCAAGGGCAGCGTGCGTGAGCGCGCACAGGCCGCACTGATCACCATTCACGATGGCATTGCCGACGCGTACCCGGATCACTGCATCATGCTCCCGCACGCGACTGACATTGCACACCAGCCACTCGGCGAGACCCTGTCCGATCTGGACACTGGCGCGACTAATACGCCGAAGGGTGTCACCGCGGATCTGGTGAAAATGCTGGAAACCGACGTCGTCAAGGCAGCTCTGTCGGAGCTGATCGAAACACGGTTCGCTACGGACAAGGCCGAATATCAGACCACCATTGAAAAGCAGGAAACCCAGATCGCCGAACTCATGGCGAAATACGAGGAACTAGCGGCACAGCCCGATCCCAACCAGGCACCTTTCCGGGGTATGACGGGGATCGAGCAGCTGCTTGGCAAGCGATCCAAGGACTCTCGGGATGAGGTCACGGAACGCGAGCACAAGATCCAGCAGTACGCGCGCTGGTTGGATTCTCCCGACCCCGCGCAGCGTGAAGCCGCTCGCAGTCTACTGACCAAGATGGCCCGCTAAGGGCACGATTCCAAGGAGTCTATGGCTACAGTCATTGAGCCCGGCGTTGGTGCCGGGATGCAGTCCATTAAAGACGGGGAGGTTCGGGACGCATCCGCGCACGCTTCCGTGAGTGAAGCTCTCGATTACAGCTTCCGTCGGCCGGACCTAGTCAAGGGTGTCGGCTACGTCACGGGGCAGAAGCCGATCGACGACTACGGCGAGATTATCGAGCGCCTGTCGTCTGCACAGGATTCGCTTGCTAAGGCGACCTGGGAGGGCTACCACAAGCCCGCCGAGGTGCAGAAGGCAATCAGTCCGCAGTTCGGCCAGATCTTCCGCGCTGCTTTTATGAGCGGCCCCAACGGTGGTCTCAACCCGTGGATGGGTGAGGTCACCAACGCAATTCAGGCGATGGCCTCGGAGATGGGCAAGAACTTCTCCCTGACGTCGCCATTGTCCAGCGGCTTCGTGCCGTTCAACCTGCTTGCCCCGAGCCGTTTGATCTACCCATTTTTCAGCCCCATGCGCAATAAGCTCCAGCGCACGCCGGGGCAGGGTGAAAGTATTCGGGCGAAGTTGATCGTCGGTATTCAGGGTTCTCAGACCGGCGGCGCTGCGGGTAATCCCAAGACGATGTTCATGTCGGAATTCCCCGGCGGTGGTTCATTCGCTAGTTGGCCGAACCAGCTTCCGCCGAGTGGTTCCCAGGCCGCTGCGGACATGACAATTCCCTATAGCTTCCAGGGCATCAGTGAGGCCGTCAGCTGGCCCGCGCAGTTCGAATCGCAGGGATTCGAAGATCTGGCTGGCCTGGCCAATCTGATCCTTTTGCAAGAGGCGATGCTCGCTGAGGAGTACCAGATTCTTGGCTCCACGGCGACGGCTATTGGTGCCCCGGGTACGCCGACTCTGGTGGCCCGCACCGCAGGCAGCAACGAAACCGCGCTGTCCGGCGTCACCACGAATGTCTATGTCAAGGCGACATTTACCAACTTCACGGGTGAAACTGTGGCGTCTAGCGCGGCTTCCGTGGCGTGGTCGTCCGGTCAGGTCGTGGACGTCACCATCATTACGCCCCCGCTGGCGGGTCTGTCCGCCAACATTTACGTCAGCACGGGTGCGTCGGCTCCGGCCGCGAATACCTATCACCCGATGGCGGTAGGCGTCGGTGGTGTGCGGTTTACGCTTCAGGGCGCCCTTGCTACGACTGGCGCTAACCCGCCGACGGCGGACACCGGTACCGCGAGTGCCAACGGCTACGAGGGCATGTTCTCGGTTTCTAGTGGTTGGGCGGCTGCGAACTCCGTTTACCCCAGCGGCTTCTTGGGTTCGTACGTCAACAAGTCCGTCGGTTCGACTCTGTCCATTTCGGTCCTGGACACCGCGCTCACGGCGATGTGGGACGGCGGCACGACCGACGTTGGTTTCGGTGGTGCCACCTACACGTCGTCCGGTGGCTTCCGTGCCAACCCGACTGAGGTGGTTGCGGAAGGCTCCGACGTCGCCAACCTGTCGGCATCGATCCTGAGTTCTGGCGGTAGTAACAATTATTTGCTTCAGATCACTCAGGGCGAGGTCGGTCGGGTTACCGGCGGCGTGGCCGTGGAACAGGTCGTGAACCCGGTGACCAGGGACATGGTGAAGATTCTCGTTCACCCCTGGCTGCCTCAGGGCAATGCGCTCATCAATAGCTACACGATGTCGAACCCCTGGACTAACGTTAGTAACGTCTGGGAGGTCAACAACGTGCAGGATTACCTGAGCATTAGTTGGCCGGTAATCGACATGACCTTCCGTTACTCGTTGGCTCTACTTGGGACGGTCATTTGTTATGCCCCCCAGTACAACGGCGTCTTGGGTGGTTTGCAGCGTTCCGCGAGCACGCCTTACAGCTAAGGAAAAGGGACCTGCCTCGCTTCTCACGACGAGGCAGGTCCCGTGCGGGGGTATTAACTACGCAATACTTTTCTGACGCTCTCGGTCAATTTGTTACTATGATCCGAACTTCTTTATGAACTCATCGATGGGTAGGTCTAGGTCTGCTGACGTGACCACACCGCCAGCTGCTCCGGCTCGTCCGTCACACGTGCAATCGGCGCAGTTCCGCGCGCATGAGCAGCCGCGATTAGTGCCGTTGCATCCGCAAGGACACACAGTCTGTTCGGACCTTTCGTTGTCGAAGTAATGCCGCGTGGCACTCTAGCACAAGGAGTTAATGAGCGAACAATTTACCCTCCCCTCTGGCTGCCAGGGGCTGAGCATCGCGTCCGACGGCACCCGGTACGGCGCCGACAAGCATGGACGCATCCAGGTCGACAACCCACGGCACGTCGCCGAGATCTGTGAGAAGGCTAGCGCGCACTTCGGCAAATCGATGCTGGGCGCGTTCGGCGGCATGGACGGCAACCGCTGTGTCTGTGGCTTTCTCCCGCACAGCTTCAGCGCGACGTGCGCTAAGTGCGGGCGCAATCTCAAGGAGGTTTATGCCCCTGAGGGCAGCTAGCTCTATCCAGGCGTACACCGGTCCTGGCGGCTGCGAACACAAGCGCTCCGTCGTGAAGACTGGCACTGGCAAGAATGCAGTTGAAGAACCGGGCGACTTCGTCATCTCATGCAGCAACTGTGAGGCCAGTCTTGTTGGTCACGAGCTGTGGGGAGCGTCTGACGCACCAGCTCCGCTGACCGCCGACGAGGAACGCGTGCTGAAAGCAAATCAGCAGGACGCTAACCATGCGATGCTGGAAGGCATTGCGGCCATTCCCGGCATGATCGATGTTCTCCGGCAACTGGTTGAGGGCACCAAGAAGTAAGGGGGCCGTCGTGGGGATCGGTAATATCGGTTGTCCGCGTTGCGGTGGGAGCCACCGACGCAAGACACGTCCGGCTGGCACGCTTGATTGTGAGGGCTGTGGAGATCGGGTGTGTACCCGGCATGCGCAGTGGCATGAGGACGGTTGGATGTGCACGAAGTGCCTGCGACAGTTGAGAAAGGCGGCGTGATCCGGTCTTTGGACAGACCCCTTATGTGACACCGGAAATGCTCCACGACGCGCCGACTGGGATGCCGTGGGATGACATCCCAGTACCGAATGCCTCGCTACAGGCGCAGCTCGCAGAGCAGACCAACGTTGCGTGGCGCGTCACCGGCGAAGTCGACGCCTGGTGCAATCAGCCGCTTCGGGCCACTTTGGACATTGAGGAGGAGATCGGCCCCGACTACCGCATTACCGTCAAGAATGGTTTGGCGTCAATGTGGATGAGTCGATGGCCGGTCATCTCCATCCTGGGTGGCCAGGTCGCCTATGCTGCGGCCCTACCTCCGGCGTGGTCGCCGATCCCCGCAACGGCAATGCGTACCCGCACCAACATTTCCAGTCCTTACGGCACAAGCGTTCCCGGTGCAGACGCGGCCGGTCCGGCACAGATCGACATCGGCAATGGGTACGTGAACTGGTTTCAGGGCAGGGAAGCATACCGAGTCCAGATCGCGTACCTCAACGGTTGGCCACACACATCCCTGACAGCACAGTGCATAGCCGGTGCGACAACGCTGAACGTAGACGACGTAACCGGAATGGCCGGGGCGACATGCTTCGTCTACGACGGCGCAGCTACGGAAACCGTTCAGGTGCAGTCGGCAACAGCCACGAATCCGGTCACCATCTTCGACAACATTACAGTCCAGACCGGTCCGGGAACCCTCACCCTACCGACGGGGACATCCTTTTCCCACAACACATCCATCGTCGTCTCGGCCATGCCGCAAGTCATCTTCTGGGCAACGATCTTGCTCGCCGCTGCGGAGGTTATGACCGAGGGCGCAACGAGTTACACAGTGAGCAGTGTGCGGGGCAGCTCGGCCACCAGTGAGCACGAGCAAGAGGGGCTGCGGCGAATGGCGCGCACCCTGCTCAAGCCATACCGGCGGGTGATCTAGTGCTCAACTCGGTACTGCTTCATACACAGGGATTGCTCAACGGCCTCGCCATCCCGTACCAGGACACCCCGCTAGTCGCCTACATCCAGCCCCCGCCGACAGACCGCACCGTCGGCCCCAAGTGCTACATCTACGGGCAGGCAGGCTCGTGGAAGCGGCAGACGATGCCCCGAAACTCGGGGTTCCAGGAGTTTCAATGGCCCCTGGACATCGTCTTGAGGCTCAAGACATCCACGCAGGTAGACAATCTCGATCAGCTCATGGCCAGCTTCATTGACGCGGTGGTAGCCGTTCTCCTGGCGGCCCCCATGCCCGTGGTGCTCACCGATCCCGTGACCGGCCGGGAGACACAGATGTGGTCCATCGGTGAGTCCGGCAAGATCTCAAGCCCGCCAGGCCGTACCGCGACCGACGAACGCGCTCTCCAGTA
>Ga0126373_10003969_pt1 | contig 11205 bp, 8 predicted proteins | sample PanSoiMetPlot_11_FD_92545 | JGI IMG/M metagenome (GOLD analysis project Ga0126373, IMG submission 92545) | Tropical forest soil microbial communities from Panama - MetaG Plot_11 | ecosystem: Environmental > Terrestrial > Soil > Tropical forest > Bulk soil | place: Panama | collected 2016-02-17
GTGATCACCCTGGACATGACCGACGAACTTCTCGGCGTGGGGATGCCCTGCGGCGGCAAGATGGAGGTCTATCTCGAGCCCGTCTTGCCAAAGCCTGAGCTGCTGGTTGCCGGTCACGGCCGGATCGCGGAAACTCTGGCCACCCTCGGGCATATCCTCGGTTTTCGCGTGGTTGTCAATGATCCCGGAGCGGATCCTGCGTCATTCCCACAAGCCGAACGCGTGGTTGTTGAGGACTTCGATCGCTGCGAAACGCCGATTGGTCCTAACACATTTGTCATCATCGCCACACAGCACAAAAATGATCATGTTTGGTTGCAAAAGGCCTTGGAGGGGGAAGCGGCATATGTGGCCCTGATCGCGAGCCGTCATCGCGCCCGCCTGGTGCTCGACTATCTAGCCGCCGAGGGAGTCGCCGAAGAAAAACTCGCCAGAGTCTGCGCGCCTGCGGGCCTTGTTTTGGGAGCAAGCACGCCCGAGGAGATTGCGCTGAGCATCATGAGCCAGATTGTAGCGGTGCGCCGTGGCGCCACGGCCAAACCGTTGCATCGCGAAGAAACGAGGCGCTCGCTCTCCGGGGAAGCACAAGACAAAGTCGTGTCGCACTGCGACACGGACGGCACGGAGAAAAAGGCGCAGGCTTAAGCGTCCTTAGCGGCGTTACGCAGCGCGCCAAGGTGTTTTCGCCTCTTGGCGACAATTTCCGCGAGAATGCTGAGCGCGACCTCCTCAGGGCCTTCGGCGCCAATTTCCAGACCCGCCGGAACCCTCACCTGGGTCAGTCCTTCTTGCGAGACGCCTTTCCTCCGCAGGCTGCGGAACACTTCCTCGCCTCTTTTTTTATTGGCCACCAGCGCGACATAGGCGCTTTTCACGTCTAATGCCTGCTCGATAGCCTCTTCGTCGCAGGCGCCGCGGCTTGCGACGACGACGTGTCGGTCGTGGCTCGCTGCTAGCAGCGAAAAATTCAAAGTGTGAAGCACGCGATCCGCGTCCGGCACTTCCGAGAGGTTCATCAGCGGATCCGCCACGGTAATGGTGAATCCGAGCAGACGCGCGAGCCTGGCGAGTGTCAGCGCCATCAAGTCTTTGCCGACGATCACCAATTCCGGCTCTTGGAGAGGGGCTTTCTCGCTCTCTGCGGTCGTCCGGGCTTCCACATCCGGCGCTTGCAGAAGATTCTTCTCTCGTTCCCGGCGGTTGTTGGAATTTCGGAAGCTTTCGTAGTCGCTTCTTTGGTCAATGTCGAGCAGGATCCCAACGTCTCCAACTTCAAGCTTCACGATTCCGTCCTGGTGCTCGCCAAAGATCGCGCGGCAACCGATGTCGCCGCTCAGCCCCATCACCTCGGGAAAGACAGAGCGGTCAAGAAGCACAGGATTACCACGAAAACCACGGTAGGTGGGAATCACAATTTGCGCCCGCGTGCGCTCATGTTCCGCAATCAATTGGTCCAGCGTTTCTGGACGAACGAACGGCTGGTCCGCCAGAATGATCAGTGCCGCCTGCACCTTCGAATCAACTGCCGCCAGCCCCGACTTCAGGGAGGTTCCCATCCCCTGGAGAAAATTGTCGTTGAGTACAACCTTGGCGCCCTCGAGCTTCAGTTCTCGCTGAATCATCTCAGCGGAGTGGCCAAGAACTAAAATGATCTCGCCCACGGGGGAGCGTTGAACATTGTCCAGAACGTGCTGCACAAGCGGGCGCCCATCGATCTGCAGAAGCTGTTTGGCTGTCCCCATCCTCGAGGAAGCTCCCGCCGCCAGTACGACAGCAGCAGTGCGCGAGCCTTCGGTCATGACATCTGCTCCATAGTTCACCAATTAATGGGTAATTCGTGAGTAAGCATAGAAGAAAACGCTCCAAGCAAACAATATATCTCATCCGCTATCCGACGACGTTTGAGCCAGTCTGAGCGCGAGTGGATGTATGCGAAACGCGCGCTGACCCGCGGCTACGATCCTGAAGAAGTCATCCGCCGAATCGCGAATTTTCGCGGCAGCGAGAAGAGCGATCCTTTGCACTACGCCCTGCTCACGGTAAAGAAAGCCCAGGCCGACATGGGCCGGGCATCCCTCGAAGCAAGTATGCGCGAGTCGGAACAAATCGACGTCGGCCGCCTCGATGCAAGGGGCTATGCTGATGGGCAAAATAAAAAGGAGCAGCCAAACCGTTGAAACAACCGTGCAGGAAGCTTTCGGGCATCTCAAGAGCTATTTCGTTAAGGCCCGACGTTGAATGGACCGCGCCCCTGGGGCAACATTGGCAACATCGCAAAACCACACTCTGGACGTTCCTTGGTGCTCTTCATGCCTCGCCAACCAGTATGATGGGCATGGTAGGAGAAGTACTTCCCGTTTCCGGTTCGATCGTGACGGCAAACGCTTTGGCCTGTAAATCCTTCCGCAGGGATGGCATGAGTAAGCTGGCACTGCCCCGGGAATCTGGTTTGAACACGCCCACTGGAATCGGGGCTGCACCGCCGGTCGGCAACAGCCAAAGTTCATAGGCTTTCTGCGGTGGGAGGGGCGCGAAATTGCTCGCGAGAAACACTAAGCTTCCCGTCTGTGGCCTGTAGATCGCTTTACCTTGGGGCTGAGGCTTGGCGTTCGTCGCTACCAACGTAACCCGGATGGCATCGGGCGCACTCAGCAGGGCCAGCACTTCCCTCGCACGCTCGACTTCCGCTTGATTCTGGCCGGATTGCTTGAGTTGTTGCGCCAAATCCTGGCGCAAGGCGTTGTTCTGGCGCCATAAGACGATCGAGATCGTGGCCAGCACGATGACGGCCGCTGTCGGGACGAGCAACCACCAGCGGGACGCTCGTTTTCGAACCATGCGCCCGCGCGGCTCTTTGGCCAAGGCCGATAGCAGGCGTGCACGTGCACCCGGCGGCGGCGCTGGGCCCATCGTGGCGAGTCCAAGCAAACCCATATCGCTGCAAAGTTGCTCCAACTCGCGCCGGCACGCCGCGCAATCCGCCAGATGGGCTTGCAGCGCCTCGCGTTCGCTCCCCTGCAACGAGCCCAGCGCGTACAACGCCAGGTCGTCCGCGAATTGTTCGTGCCCACTCATACTGCAAACGCCTTCCGTACAGCCAACAGCCCAGAACGGATGCGCGTCTTGACCGTGCCGAGCGGCTGGCCGGTTTTTCCCGCGATCTCCACGTGCGTCAATCCTTCGAAGAACGCCATCTCCAGCGCGGCCCGTTGCTCCTCAGGCATGCCGCAGAGCACAGCGCGAACTTTCTCGATCGCCTGGCTGCGATCCGCCGCACTTTCCAGTTCTGGGTCAACTGAAATCACAGTCTCTGCTACTTCCACCTCCGGGCGCCTTTTCCGCAGCTGATCGATGGCGCGATTCCGGGTGATGACGGCCAGCCACGTAGCCAGACTGCCACGGCTAGCGTTGAAGGCCTGCGGCTTGCGCCATAGTTGCATAAACACGTCTTGCAGGATGTCCTCGGCGGCACTGCCATCTGAGAGCACGCGAAGGGCAACCGCATACACGAAATTTGAGTAGCGGTCATAGAGTAGCGCCATTGCGCCCTCATCGCCCGAGTAGATGCGGGCAATGATTTCCGCATCGCTTACGCTCAGTTCTTGCTGCCTACCTGCCAATCCCATCCCTCCTGACTCGCTGCCGTCATTGGACGACCCAGGCTCTCGCGAGCAGATAGTATCCCACATGCTTCGCGACTGCTCCTGCGCCGTCACTGTCCCATTGGAGGTTGGGCGATCCTAGCCAGCATGGTCCTAGCTAGCTCGGCATCGGCGGTGTTCAACTCTGCCGACTCCTGTAGATATTGCTGGGCCATTGCCCGGTCGCCACATTTCAACGCGATCTCACCCGCGTGTCGGAACAACTTCGCGTCACGAACGCCCACGGCGAGTGCAGTCTCGATCTGCTTGCGCGCCTCCTCCGACCGTCCGTTGAGATGTAGAGCCCAGCCGTAGGCATCCAGTGTGTACACGTCGTGGCGCCGTGCGAATTCTCGCTCAGCAACTTCTAGGGCTTTGGCAGGCTTGTTCGCGTAATCGGCGTAGTAGAAGATCAACTCACGGTTGGAGTTGTCTGCTCGGTTCGATTCAAGGATCGATTTTCTCTCGAACTCCGCAAATGCTTTCTCGGCCTCTTGAGTCCGGCCCGCCACCTGCAGGGCGTCCGCCAGCTCGTATAGATTCTCTGCGTGCGGTGCTCCTTCGTAGCGCTGCTTTAGGAGTTCAACTGCGTCTGCATATCGTTTTTGCTGGATTCTCACCTTGGCCAAATTTCCCAGTGCGTAGTGGTAGCCAGGGAACATCGCCAGCGCCTGCTGGAGCAGATTCTCAGCTTGACTGGTTTTGCCGGTCGCCAATTTCAGGTGCGCCATTTGCGTGATAATCCAGGCGCGGTCCTCGGATTCGCTGGGAGGTGTCGACTGGTACGCCATTTGCATTAGATCGAGGGCGCCGTCAACATCGCCGAACAGCTCGCGCAGGTACGCAGCCCGCGTCAGGCCGGGGATGCTCCCTGCACGCAGATCGAGCATCCATTGCGCTGCCACCTCTGCGTCCTTGTAGTTGCCTAGCTCCACGTTGGCATCGGTAAGGAATCCGTAAAGCGTCACGTCGTCCGGCATCTTCTTATTGAGCTTCTTCGCAGCCTCCAGCGCAGCGGCGAACTCGTGCTTTCCCAGCAACAACCAAACGTGAGTCCTTTCGCCGTCGAAGTTGCCGGGGGAGATCTCGAACGACCTTTGCAACGCTTCCTCAGCCTGCGCATAGAACTTGACGTCGGAGGTCTCGCGGGCCCGCCGCGAGAGCGCCAAAGCCAGCGCGTTGAAAGCCTCGAAGTCCTTGGAATTTTTCGCGATCAGCTTTTCCGCTTGAGCGATGCTTTGTTCCGCTGGCGAGAGATTTTTTCCTGAAGGGCTGCTCGGACTTTGTGCCCACGTACTCACAGTAGCTAGAGCTATCAACACCAAAAGCGTAATAGATCTCATGACTTTTCCTCCATAGATTCGACCGCAGGGACTGTCGTCTTCAGACGAAGGGGGAATGCGCCTTTTTTGCATATTCGCTTTTTGTTTGCCTTAGGCCGAAACTCTTTGTATACTCTCGCTAGCGCCCGGATCGGGCGTTCGCCGCATAACCTAGAGGGTGTCATCTCATGCGTGCCGCGAGCCGTCGCCTTTAAGGCGATGGAGTGATCACTCCTCTCAAATAAAGGGTTTCGTGGCCGCCTTCCGTCAGCGGCCACAAAGCCGGATTACTGGACCGGGCAAAGCCCTTGTGGTTGGCCACTGCAACCGGGCTGACCTGGGCCTACGTGATGGCTGTCCCGCCCGCTGTGGGCCGGCTGCACGTACGGAAAGGTCGTGCCGTAACCTACCTCGTTGATGTTGACGCCATCGCCGATGCGCGTGCCGAACTTTACTGGGTCGGCCAGAATACCGGCCACGACACGGGAGGCAATGTCTACCACGTCGTCGTTGAGTCTCCGTCCATTCGGAAAGCCAGCGTTATCGCCCACTAGAAAGCCCAGGCGCTTCTGACTGCCGGGAGCCGTGGGCGGAATGCCAGTATTCAAACGAAGCAGATCGGCAATCGGGCCTGCGTCTTGAGGCCCGCATCCTGGACAAATCGGAGCCGTGTACTGGACCAGCGGCAGCAAATCGGTGCGAGGCGCGGATGCCACGGGGATGCCAAGGGACCCGAAGAGATGAGCCAGAAGCGGATCGAGGAAGAAGTTAGCGAACTGGCTGTCATGCTGGGGGTCATCCACGCTGAAGCGGTCTTTCGACCCGGTGCCGATGATCAGTTCGTTGATCAATGGGTTGCCTTCGCGCTGTACTTGTTGCCACGGGCCGTCGGTTTGAACCGCATTGCCGTCTTGTATCTCGGCGGGCGTGCGACGGATGGTAACGCGCTGGCGTGACGTTGTGCCGTACGTCCCGATCACCGCATTCTTGTCGCTAGCTGGATGAAGCTGGCCATCCACCGTCAGCATGGTGATCGGCACTTCGAGCACGATCGAGTTCACGTTGAAGCCTGCAACGGCATCAGGCGCGTAGTTGTGGGTGTCGTCGGCATCCACCTGCGGGCTTAGAACGCCGCCGACGCCCATGCGGAAGTTGAGGGAATCAAACGCCGCTCCGAGGTCGATAAAGAAGGGATCGTCCACCGTTCCGGCGAATACACGCACGCCGTTGCCCAGTTCATAGATGCCCTGGTGGAACAACAACTGATAGTTCGGCATCGTGCGCGGCCCGACGTTAGAAGGAACAGCGAACAGGGTTTGTCCGTCCGTCAGGTCGGTCGCTATGCCGTTCTTGATCATCGTGACTGTGTAGGTTTGGCGCAGGCTTAGTCCAGTTGAGCCCGGACCGTCAAGTGAGGTGATGGGCGGTATCCCCGCAATTCCTCCCGCAAAACCCGTGAACACCCCAGGCAGCCGGGTCTCCGTCTTGAAGCGAAACTGGAAGGTGATGTCCTCAATTCCATCGTGATTGTTGTCAACTTTCATCTCGTAGAGAACATTGGGATCGAAGGGAAAGTAGTTGGGACCGTTCGAGGGCTCTAAGAAAGGATCGACGTTAAGAACCATTGTGACACGATCCGGGTGGTCAAAGCTGACGAAGGCATACCAGTCGGTAACGTCCGCCGTGTGATCCAGGGCTGTAATCGGTGCTTCCCGATGGCTGGAGGCCGGCACATTGGCAGGGACTAGAATCAAAAGTGCCATCGCCACAGCTATCGCTGCTTTCATTCGCTGCATTGATCTCTCCTGACGATTGAAGTGTGTGGACGTTGCTTATCGTGGGCCTGCTGGCACGTGGCACCACGCCCCAGGTAGGTACGACCGGCTCCGTCTACAACTCAAGTACGGGCCAGCCTGTCACATGGATTTCTCAGGAAGGAATACTTCCTGTTGAGGCAAGCTGATTTCACAGTTGCGCCAGTTTTTGACAGCAGCCCTTGCCTCACTTGGAGCTGCCAAGTCATCAGGGGCGAACTATCTCACCCGCAAGAAAGAGCTGCGAATGCAATCCAATTGGCCTTGAACATCGTATCTGTTTGTGACACGAAACTAGAATTGGTGTTACTACACTTCAGTCGGGAACGAGACCCTTTCATGATTGACATCAAGTGTGAGATTCGGACTCCGCGAAGATTTCTGCAATGCATTTGCTCCGTATTGATGCTTGGGCTGTTCGCCCTTTGCGCGCCGCCTGCCGCCGACGCAAACAGCCTGTCGGGAAATATCACCGACCCTCAAGGCAGCATCGTCGCCGGGGCAACAATCCGCCTCTTGCGGCAGGCTGACTCGTCGCACCGCGAAACACAGACTGACAGCCAAGGACAGTTTTCCTTTTCTCAGGTCGACCCAGGAGAATACCGGCTCACCGTGGAATATCCGGGCTTTGCCCCGGTTACGCGCACGATGGCTCTCTTCGATGGCAACCGGACTGAAGACATCCAGTTTTCCACCATCGCATCGCAAAGCGAATCAGTCACCGTGACCGCTGATGTCTCCGATGTCGGTCTTTTCGCTCCGGATCCTGCACAGCGGATCATGGTGCGAGATGAGACGCTGGACGCCAACCCGGGCCGCCCAGGAATGCCAATCTCCATCCCAGGGATGCCGGTAGAGTCTCCGGCTGGAGGCGTAAAGCCACCGCAATATTTTGTCCCAGGCGTAGCCGGTGATCATGGCGAGCCCATCGCGATGTTTTTCCAAGTTGGCAGCTTTCTATTTCCGAACAACCTACCGGCCAACGCTCATGGGAATGGCTATGCGGACCCGAACGTGATCATCCCCATCGCAATTGAAAGTGTTCAAACCGATGGGGGAGCCTTCAACGTGCGTGAAGGCAACAATTCAGTGAACTCGTCGGTAATCTTCGGAGTTCGCGACCGGCTGGACCCGATGATACGGCTCACTGGCGACTATCGTGATCTGAACCTCGTTACAGGTTGGAGCCCGCGTGTCCCGGCGAAGAAATCGTGGGTCGGGTTGGAAGTTTCCTATGGGAACGGCTTTCTGGAACGCCTGGAGCACCGCAAACAGTACAAAGAAAATGTCTCGAAAGTTTTCGATTTGGGAAAACATGAACTGACCGTTTATGGCATCGGCTATTATGGCTTTGCGTATCAGCCGGGTTTGATTCCGATCGATACTCCTGTTGCCGACGATACGATTGATGCCCGACAGCGCGAGGAAACCTCAAACGGAGCCCTAATTTTCAACGATGTTTGGCGCGTTACGGACCGCCGCCAGTTTCAGTTCTCAGGTTTCTATCGTTACTACACACTGGACGTTCGCCCGAATTTTGGGGACGGACTAATACGACAGAGCGAGCACCGGAACGTGAACTCCGAAGACATACTCTATGCTGAGAGTTTCAGCAAATCGTTCTCCCTGCTTGCGGGTATAGACTTCCGGCGCGAGGCGCCTCGCGCTCTGGCCCTGGACCACATCACTGACAACAATGTCTTGCAACCCGTAACCGACAATAATCTGACGTTGAATTTCGACAGCCCATTTGTTTCGGCAGATGGAGCGGTTCTGCGCGTGCTCCATTACAACATCGGCTATCGGCGTGATGAGGTCACCTTCAACAATCAAGACCTCTTTCGAAGCAACCTTTCCTTTTCGCGGCACGCGAGCATCAATTCGCCAAAAGAAACGATTACGTTTCTCCCGCCAGCCTCATCATCTTACCTGCCGAGCATATCGTTGAGTTACGGGCAGTCGTTTCACCTAAGTGATCCCCGCATCGGCACAACGGCGATCCAAGGCGGCACCATTGTGAGCAAGGCGCGTTCGTATCAACTCGTGGTGAGCAAGACCGTTGCTCGAACCGAGTTTCGCGTGACGCTGCAGCATGTAACGACAGCCCAGCAACTCGCACGCATTTCGAATGACACAGGTCTCCAAGAAGATGTGGGGCCGGGCGTTCTGAAGTCCCTCGCAGTTACAGCCCGGCGGAATTTCAGTCATGGTTTCGTGCAGGGATTGTTCGCTCGCGCGGACGCGCGCGATCGCCTTACGGGAGAGCCCACTCCCGAGGCGCCACGGCTGATTTGGGGTCTCTTGGGAACGATGGACAGACTGCCGTTTCATCTCTTGGCCCGTGGGGAATACGAAGAGGTTGGCAGAAAGCCGCTAGGAGACGGTTTCGTGGCCGTCCCGGTGCGCGAATTTCGCGGCGCGCTGATACGGCCGTTTGCGAGTCAGGGCGTCGATATCGGTGTGAACTTCTTCATTGCCAGCGGATACGGCGGCCAAACACTGGAGACTTTGGCGCTACCAGGCGCAGGGTCGGCGTTCGAACGCATTACCGGACTCCCGCTCAAGTCGTACGTCACCGCGTCGTTTACGTACCGGTTCCGGAGGCGATAGCAAGAGGCTATAAGCTCCTTCGATGACGCCATTCTGCATGTCCACGACGAGGAGTGCGCTATTAGGCCGGCTCTCAAAGGTGCTCATGGATTTCCTCCCTCGCGCCACGCTGAACGGACGGCCAACACCGATGTCTCTTCCGTCCTGTCAGCCATGAAAAACCCATTATACGGCTCTGAGTGAAGACAGTTGGCTGGCGGTGCCTCGAAAGCGTGTCATCTCTCCATTTTGACAGGTGGGCACATACAAAGGGATTGTACTGTTTCTGCTCTCGGGAGGAGATCCTCCCGACTCGAGTCAAACTCAGCGGGAGGAATCTATGTGAAACCCAGTCGCAGTTGGAGTGTCTCTAGTCTTGCGCTTCTTTGGCATTGCCGTGGCACAAGAGGTACACGAAACCGCGGTCGATCAATTGAACGATGCGAATACCGAGCGCACCATGGATCAGGGGCGGCGGGAACAGGCGGGCTCCCGGCTTGACGCGCGTCCGGTTGTGCGTCAGCCCGAATACTCTCTGGCCGCCAAACCACAAGTTGCTTACCAATGAATCTTTCCATGGCCGTGACCGATCCGCTTTTTGGCGCGGTCAGCCGGCGCTAGAATTGACCACTGACTTCGATTACGTCGATGAAGGAGCTGCGCCGTGCGGCAAACACTTACTCGACGCGAACTTTTGCAGGGCTTGAGCGTGTTGGCCGCCGAAGCGGGGCGACCCGAAAAGGCACCTTCAGCCTTTTTTTCACTATCGCAAGCCGGATCGACGGCTGACGAAAGCAAGCGCTGGAAGGGCTCGGCGCTTGGAAATCTATATCCATTTATTAAGCACCAACAGGAAAAGACGCACCAGAGTCTTGCTTTTCTCCATCAGCAGCCAAAGGATCTCGAAGCTTGGAAGGCTAAAGCACGAACTAAAGTCTTCGAGCTCATGTCCTACCGGCCGGAAGTGACAAACCCTCGGCCTCAGATCCTCGAGCGCGTGGACAGAGGCGACTACGTGTGCGAGCGGTTGAACTTCTGGACTACTCCGGATGTGGAAGTGCCCTGCTACTTCCTCATTCCCAAACGCGCCAAATTCCCCGTCCCTGCCGTTGTGGCGCTGCATGACCACGGCGGCTTTTATTACTGGGGCAAGGAGAAGCTGGTTGAAACCGATAACGAGCACCCGATGCTCGCCGCCTATCGCACGGAGTATTACGACGGGGTAAGTTTCCCGGTCTTGCTCGCGCAACGCGGATACGCAGTGATCGTGATTGACATGTTCTATCACGGCGAGCGCCGGCTAATTCTTGATGAAGACTTGGAGCGCGGCACGAACGATCGTTCGAAGCACGAGCCGGAAGAGACGATTCGCAAAATCAATCAGCGCAGCGGAAGCTCGGAAGAAACGGTTTTCCGGAATATTCTCCACTCGGGATTCACCTGGGGCGGCGTGCTCGTGTGGGACGATATTCGCACCGTGGATTACTTGCGGACACGTCCGGAAGTCGACCCGAATCGCATTGCCTGTGCGGGACTTTCCGTCGGAGGTTGGAGGACCGTCTTTCTCGCCGGACTCGATCCGCGGATTAAAGCGGCGTGCGTGGCGGGATGGATGACCTCGTTCCGTTCCTTGATCCCTCACTACGAGGTTTACACGGTTCCCTCGGGGATGGTCCCTGGTCTGCTCGAATACTTGGACTATCCGGACATCGGCTCGCTGGCGATGCCGAGCGCGCTCCTCGTGGTCCACGGGCAGCAGGACAGTTTGTTTCCTCCTGACGGAGTTAAGGCTGCCGTTGACAGCTTGCGTCAGTCCTATCAAGCGATCGGCAAGCCGGA
>Ga0126373_10003971_pt1 | contig 11204 bp, 14 predicted proteins | sample PanSoiMetPlot_11_FD_92545 | JGI IMG/M metagenome (GOLD analysis project Ga0126373, IMG submission 92545) | Tropical forest soil microbial communities from Panama - MetaG Plot_11 | ecosystem: Environmental > Terrestrial > Soil > Tropical forest > Bulk soil | place: Panama | collected 2016-02-17
CGCGCGCGGCGAGGTCGTCGAGACACCGCAGGATGAATCGCTCGCAACCTTCACCAAGATGATCGAAAAGAAAGGGGCCGTGATCGATTGGACGCGATCCGCCTCCCAAATCGAGCGTAAAGTCCGCGCGTTCGATCCATGGCCGGTCGCGCGCACGGTCATTGGCGGCGAGGGCCTACTCATCTGGCGCGCGCGCGCAGAAAGCGACGCGCCGCTCGCTGCCGCGCCCGGAACGATCGTGAGCGTCACGCCGGAGATCGTCGTGCGGTGCGGCGCTGGACGCCTCGCGCTCATCGACGTGCAGGCGCCCGGAGGCAGGCGACTCCCAAGCGGCGACTTCGCGCGCGGCAAACGACTCGAAGCCGGCGCGCGGCTCGGCGCGTGAGCGAACGCGCGCGCGTCCGGAGCCGCAGGACGCGTCGCGAGGGAGTCGAATCGCGTCGTGCCGCGCTGGAAATCGTGCGGCGCGTCATTGAGGACGGCGCGTATGCCGACCTCCTGCTTGGTGAGTGGCTGCCCTCCTTCCTGCCCGCCGACCGCCGGCTCGTCACGCGTATCGTGCTCGGCACGATCGCGTGGTTGAAGCGCCTCGACTACGAGCTGGAGAAGCTGACGGGGCGTGCCCTCGGCGGAATCCAGCCTGCGGCGCTCGCGATCCTGCGCACCGCGCTCTACCAGCTCCGCTTTCTCGAGCGCACTCCGGCGCACGCCGTCGTGGATACCGCGGTGACGCTCGCCAAGGAAACGGGTGACGCGAAGCTCGCGGCCGGTTTCATCAACGCCGTGTTGCGGCGAGCCGCGCGCGAGACGATCGCGTTGCCGCGGCGCGAAAAGAACGAAGTTCAGCATCTCGCAGTGAAATGGTCGCATCCGAAGTGGATGGTCGAGCGGTTCACCGCGTGGTTCGGCATCGATGCTGCGGAGCGCCTGATGGAAACCGACAACGAGGCGGCGCCGAACGTGAACCGGCTGAATCTCACCCGCGGCACTCGCGCGGAAGTGCTCGGACGCCTTGAGTCCGAAGGATTTAAAATCGCGCCGGGCGGGCGTTCTGCGGAGACCGCCGTTCTCGCGAGCGCGCCGATGATGGATTCGCGGGCCTTCGCCGCAGGCCTTTTCCAGCCACAATCGGAGGTGTCGCAGATCGTCGCGCGGATGCTCGCGCCGACCGCAGACGCGCTCGTCGCCGACTGCGCGGCCGCTCCCGGAGGCAAGACGACGCATCTCGCGGAGATCGCGGGCGGCAGCGCTCAAATCGTCGCGTTGGACCGGAATACGCACGGACTTGTCAATACGCGCGCGGTGGCGCGCCGCCTTGGGCATCATAATATCGCCATCGTGCGCGCCGATATGACCGCCGGCGTGCCGCTCAAGCCCGCGTCGTTCTCGCACGTGCTGCTCGACGCCCCGTGCACCGGGCTCGGCACGATGCGCGAGCATCCGGAGATCAGGTGGCGGCTTCAGCCGGGCGATCCCGCGCGGATGGCAAAGCTGCAACTCGAGCTGCTCGTAAGCGCCGCGGCGCTCGCAAGGCCCGGCGGCGCGCTAGAGTATTCGGTTTGCAGCCTCGCGCCGGAGGAAGGCGCCGGCGTGGTCGAAGCCTTCCTCGGCGCGCATCGCCACTTCAGGGTCGACCGGCATCCGCCCAACTACGAAGAGATCAGGGACTTGCTCGACGAGCGCGGCGCGCTGAAAACGCGGCCCGACCAGGGCGGTCTCGACGGCTTCTTCGCGATTCGGATGATTCGCGACGCGTGACTCGCGAGCGCCGGCGCGTCACGATCGCCTCATGGCCACTATGCTTGACCTGACGACACAGTACGCCGCGCTCGCGCGCTACAATACCTGGATGAATCAGCGGCTCTACGGACTGGCGGCGGAGCTCAGCGACGAGGAGCGCAAGCGCGACCTGGGCGCGTTCTTCAAATCGATCCATGGTACGCTAAATCATCTGTTACTGACTGATCGGGTGCAGCTTGGCCGTTTCATGGGCACGGAACACGCGCGCTCGCTCGACCAACGCGGGGGCGTTATCGAAATCCGTTCGCTCGGCCAGGAGTTGTATGCGGACTTCGATACTCTCCGCGGCGAGCGTGAGCGTACCGACGCGATGATCGAATCATGGGCAGCGAATATCACTCGCAAGTTCCTCGCGCGCACGATGGAATACGATGCGATGTCGCAGCCCGGCCATTACCGCGTGCCGATGTGGGCCGCGGTCACTCACTTCTTCAACCACCAAACGCATCATCGCGGCCAGATCAGTACGATATTAAGTCAGCTCGACCACGACGTGGGTATTACCGATTTCATGGCGATGCTCCGCGAAAAGACCGGGTGAACATGGCAGCCTCGTTTTCAACCCTCAAGTCAGATACAGAAATGAACGGGTGACATCATCGATGGACGACGCGGTCGCGCAAAAACTAAAAGCGCTCGACGAAGCGTTCGGCCGCCACGTGCGGCCCGATTCATTTCCGCTCGCGATCCGGATGCTTGAGCCGGGCGAGCAGGTGCCCGATGGCTTGCGCATCCCGAGCCAGAGCCTCGGCGAGCATTGGATCGTGTGCCAATCGATCGGCGTGGCGCGACGTTATGGATGGGGTATCGCGGTCGGCAAGGAAGACGTGATTTGCCCGCTCTCCGCGATCGCGTTCGGCTTTCGCAAGCCCAATGATGAATACCTGCACGGCTTCGCCTCGGTCGGTATGTATTGCGAGAACGAGGACGCGGCGACGCGGCTTGAGGCCGGCACGTGGCGCTTTGAGCCGGGCAGCTATGATTACGTGTGCGTCGCGCCCATCGCGCGCGCGACCTTCGAGCCGCACGTGATCGCGGTCTACGCCAACAGCGCGCAGGTGATGCGGCTCGTCAACGCCGCGCTCTATCGCCACGGCGGCAGGATCGAGAGCACGAGCGGCGGACGGCTCGACTGCGCGGAAATCGTGATCCAGACGATGAGAACCGCGGCGCCCAAGGTGATAATCCCGTGCAACGGCGATCGCGTTTTCGGCATGACGCAGGATACCGAGATGGTGTTCGCGTGCCCGTGGGAATTCGTCGACGATCTGCTGAAAGGCCTCGAAGGGACGTACAAGGGTGGAGTGCGCTATCCGATTCCGGTCGCGATGCGCTCGACCGTGACGATGCCGAAGCACTACCAGGAACTCTTCAAGATGCTTGAGGAGCGGGACAAGGCGAAGATCTGATCGCACTCCCGGCCGCTCCAGAAACCATCATGGAAGTCACCGACAAGCTCGCGCCCTCGATCCTCGCGGCGGATTTCGCGCGCCTCGGTGATGAGGTGCGCCGCGTCGAGGAGGCCGGCGCCGACCTGATCCATTTCGATGTGATGGATGGGCACTTCGTGCCCAACATCTCGATCGGGATCCCGGTGATGGAGTCGCTGCGCAAGGTGACGAAGCTGCCGCTCGACGCGCATCTGATGATCTCGGAGCCCGAGCTCTATGTAGAGCAGTTTGCCAGGGCCGGCGCCAATTCGATTTCGGTACATTGTGAAGTATGTCCAGACCTCCCGAAAATCGCGCGCCTCATCCGATCAGCGGGCGCGCTCGCGTCGATCGGAATCAACCCGGAGACACCGTCCGATCGCGTGCTCGCGCATGCCGATGAGATCGATATGATCCTGGTGATGAGCGTGCATCCGGGGTTCGGCGGCCAGGAGTTCATACCGTCGGCGCTCGAGAAGCTCCGCTACATCCGCAAGGAACTGCAACGCCGCGGTCTCACGATCGACGTCGAGATCGACGGCGGCGTCAAACTCGACAATATCGTCGACGTGAAGGCCGCCGGCGCCAACGTCTTTGTTTCGGGCTCGGGCATTTTCGGCAACGGCGACTACTCGCAGATCATCAATGAGATGCGCCGCAGGGTCGGGCGCACCGCGGTTGAGCTGGACCGGTGACTGGATGTTACGCGAGGGCGGCGGCAATGACCGCCTGGCTGCTAATCGTGCCGCCGGCGCTATCTCCGCACGGACTTTATCAGCATGATCCCGACTTGAACGCACCACTCTCCCAGTGGGAGCAGTTCGGCAAGTTCGGTGGCGCCTCCGAGTGCGAGCGCGAGCGCGGACGCCTCAGCAACTTCCTCGCCGATCCGACGATGCTCGCGAACGAAGAGCAGCAGCCGCACTGGTATGCCGACTACGCAAGGAAACGGCTCGACGCCTCAAAGTGCGTCGAGGACGACGATCCGCGGCTTAAGAGCGACGACTAAGTGACAGGTGCTCGCGCGAGCGCGCGACGGATGATATAAAAATATGCCCTGAATTCGCGACGACCAACATGGCGTACGGGGTGTAGCTCAGCCTGGCCAGAGCACTGCGTTCGGGACGCAGGAGTCGCTGGTTCAAATCCAGTCACCCCGACCATCCTTCCCTTGAGTTTCACATTCGATCCATGACCGTCGCAATTCTATTGATAGCCGCCTACCTCATCGGTTCGATCCCGTTCGGCGTAGTAGTCGGTCAGCTTCGGGGCTTCTATCCGCGCGCCGTGGGTTCCCACAACATCGGGATGACCAATGTCGCGCGCGCGGGCGGTACGACAGCCGCCGCGCTTACATTTGTCGGCGACGCCCTCAAAGGCGGGGTACCGGTCGCATTTGCGCGATTCGACGGCTTCAGCTCGAAGGTGATCGCGGCGACGGCGTTTTGCGCGTTTGTCGGCGCGATCTGCTCGGTGTTCCTCAAGTTCCGCGGCGGCAAGGGCGTATCAGCGGCGCTCGGGATCTGGATCGTCATCTCGCCCCTCACGACCGCAGTCTTGATCGTTATCTTTGCGGTTCTTGCCGCGGCCACGCGAATAGTCTCTATCGCCTCAATGAGCGCGGCTATCGTACTCCCGCCAACCGTCGCGATCCTCAATCTGCCACGCCAATACTTGCTGCTCGCGATCCTGATGACCGCGCTTGTCCTGTTCCGTCATCGCGAGAATATCGTTCGCCTCTTATGCGGCGAGGAAAAACAATTCAAACCGAGGGACAGCCAAACGGGCGGTGCGCGCTGAGCGGTCAAACGCTCGATCGAGCGGCATTGCGGCGCTCACGATGTCCACGAAATACCGTCGATGCGTCCGTGACGGCTATGGCATCGCGCTTGCGTCGTATGCGGGCCGAGTTGGCGTAGTCCGTGAGGTTTGATTAGGTAGCGATCGGGCTTAGTCCCAGGAGGACACCATGACTAACGCCGAAATGAAGGAAGCGGTAATCGAGTTTCTAAAGGAGTTCGAAGATCCCGATCCGATACGGCTCGAAACGATGGTCGCCGACAATTTTTAGTACTCTGTGATAACCAACCTGCCCGGCTTCGAGCCGATTCGCGGCAAGCAGAGCTTGTCCGGCTTTGCCAAGGGGCTCAAGTCGATGCTGCCCAACGGGCTCAACATGAAGATCGGCACGATAATCTGCGAAGGAAACCACACCGCTGTGCAAGCGGAGTCAGATACGACGGCCGCCAACGGCAAAAAGTACGCGAATCGGTACCACTTCTACTTCCGTTTCGAAGGAGACAAGATCGCCGAGGTGCGCGAGTACTGCGACACCAATCACGCGCGCGAGGTGTTCGCCGCTTGAGCCAGCATGGGGGCTTGCACCATCCTTGACGGATGCGAAATGCTGGAAGGGCCGCCCGATCAGGCGGATCGGACGGGGATGAACGCACAGGAGTCATATGAAAAAGGTCGAGGCAATCATCAAGCCGTTCAAGCTCGACGAGGTCAAAGAAGCGCTCTCCAGCATCGGGGTGCAGGGTCTCACCGTGAGCGAGGTGAAGGGTTTCGGCCGTCAGAAAGGGCACACCGAGCTTTATCGTGGCGCAGAATACGTGGTCGATTTTCTGCCCAAGGTGAAGCTCGAGATTATCGTCTCGGATGAGCTAGCCACCCAGGTCGCCGAGACAATCGAGCGCGCGGCGCGCACCGGCAGAATCGGCGACGGCAAGATCTTCATCTTGCCGATCGAGGAAGTCGTCCGCATCCGGACCGGCGAGCGCGGCAGCAACGCGCTCTGATTCAGAGCTGATTCAAATAGACGGTGAGCGGCGGTTGGCAAATGCCAGCCGCCGCTCACTTTCTACTAGGTGCCTTGAGCGGATACGCGGTGATAGTAGAGTCTTGAGTGTTGGCGGCTCCTCACGCGGCGGTCCCCCGCAGCGCCGCCTCCGGTGCCACTTTTGAAACTGGGCACGCGCGCGTGTTAGTCCTTGATCGACGCGGCGTGACGATCGTGAACGAAAGATGCCGAGCGCAACCGAAATCACTGAGGAAATTCTGGGCGGCAAAGGATTCGCCCTCCTGCCCGGGCTGATGAGTCCGGCAGACGCGGCCGCGGCACGCGCATCAGCTCTCGCCGAAGCTTCCGCCACAAGTTTCGCAACCAGTTCGGCGCGCAACGAAAAAATCAAACACGGCACAGCCCGCGCGCTGCTGCATCAGGGCGTGCTGTTCGAGCGGCTAGTACAACATCCGACTATGATCGAAATCGGCGAGGCTCTGCTCGGCGACGATATGACGCTGAGCTCGTACTCGTGCCGTATCATGTGGCCGGGCGCGACCGAGATGGGTGTGCACGTCGACTATCCGTATTGGGCCATGCCGGAGCCCTTCGTCGTGCGTCCGGCGCTGATGCTGCAGGTCATCTGGATGCTGCAGGACTTCACCGAGACGAACGGCGCGACGCTGGTTGCGCCGAGAAGCCAGTTGCTCGCGCGGCGCCCCGACCCCGAACGCTTCAAGCGCGAGGCGATCAAGGTGACGGGCGCGGCCGGCACCGCGGTCGTAACCCACGGACTGCTCTGGCACGACACCTCGCCGAACCGCACCGAGGAGCCGCGCGTGTCGCTGCTCATCAACTACGGCAACAAGGTGATTCGTCCGATGGATTCGCGGATCGCTGAGGTTCCGCCCGAAGTATTGGCGCGAGCGACGCCTAAGCTGCGCCAGTTGCTCGGCCTTGAATTCGGGCAGGCGCTGAGCCGCGACCTCCAACGGCAGCGGCTTTACTAGTCCGATGAATGCGCCGGCTTCGCCCCAGCGGGCCGCCAGCGTGCGTAGAGTCAGGATTCTCTTCTGCGCCTTCTTGCTAGTAGGCGCGCTTGCAACGCCCTCAATCTGCCCTGCCGACATGATCGCGCAAGAAGCGGAGCCTCAGCAGCCACCCGGCGCTGGGCAGCCAATCACGATCAAGGTTGGCCTTTTCATTTTGAACCTCGTCGCTCTGGACGAGGTGTCGGAGACTTTCACCTGCACCGGATATCTGACGGAGAGCTGGCAGGACCGCCGGCTCGCATTCACACCCGGTCCCGGCCAGCCACGTAGGCGTTACTACACAAAGTCGGAAATCTGGTTCCCACTCCTTCAATTCGACAACTCAGCGGCGCCGCGCACGCTCAGTTCCTACCTGTTGGTGGCGGATGCCGACGGCGCGGTAAACTACGTCGAGAAGTTCGTCGTCCGGGCGTCATCGACCATGAGGCTGCGCGCCTTTCCGTTCGACTCGCAAAACCTCGAAATCTATATCCATCCGTTCACCGGGCAGCTGAACCGGATCGAGCTCGAGGTCGACCCAGGAAGCACCGGCATTTCGAACGCGGCCTACACGCCGCTACCGTTGTGGCAAACGAGCAGGATCACTTACCGGTCGGTCTCGGGCGAGATGTCAGGCGAGCAGAGCGCGCTGGAGGCGAGCTCGCACGTCATATTCGGAATCCAGGTTAAACGGAACTCGGAATACTATACGTTTCGAATTTTCCTGCCGCTCACCCTGATGGTCGCGGTGTCGTGGGGCGTGCTCTGGATTCCGATCGACGACCTCAACAGTCAGCTCCTGATCTCGGTGACGACCGTTCTCACGCTAGTGGCCTTCTCGGTCGCGCTTTCAAATATTCTGCCGCCGGTCGCGTATGTCACCTTCTATGACGCATTCTTCCTGCTCTCTTTTCTGTTCATTCTGCTGACTATTGGCGAAGCGCTGATCGTTCACGGTACGCATCGCAGAGTGGATCACGCTGCCGCGGTGAGAATCCGCAGCCTAACCCGTCCATTGCTGCCGATTCTCTTTGTCTTTTGCTCAATCGTGCTCGCAATCAGGTTTGTGTTCCTCTGACCAGAGCTCAACGCTCTTAGTGCTCGCGCTTGAAGCGATCCCATATCTCGGGCAGCGGACGGCGTAAGCCGCGGCAGAGGATTATGGGACCGTTCTCGTAAGGCATCGCGTACGGCACGCCGAAGCTGCCTACCGCCTTGCACTCGGCGCAGATTTCGCTCCACCGATCCGGATCGCCGTTGAGGTGAATGATCACGCTGCCATCGTAGCCGCGCGTGCCCCAGAAATAGTATTGGAGCTGACCGCTGAGCGCGGGCGGCAAGCCATCTTCACCCCCGTAGACGTCGATCGCAGCCGCCTCGCCGTAATCCTGCGCCATGATTACGGCACGCGATCGATCGTTGGGCGGCAGCGAGTGATAAACATTCGCCACCTCCTTCTCCATCTCACGCCATCCAAGTTCATCGGAGAAGAGCTGGGTAAGCGGCGCGCCGATTCCTTCGACCTCGACGGGCCGCGGCCTGAGATGTGTTCTGTCGAGGTAGCGTGCAAGCGTGGCAGGATCGAGAATCGGCAGCATCACGGGAAAGGTCGGGAGCGTCAGGATGAACGCCGCGCTGAACCATGCGGCGCGCAGCACGCGTCCCAGTTCCTCACAAGCAACCGCACCGACCGCAAACATCGCGGGATACGCCGGCATCAGGTAGTAGCTCTTGCCGTGCGAGTAGATGATCATCGCGGTGGTGAAGACAAATGCGATCGAGAGAAACCGTGCCGCTTTTAGCTTGTCTAAGACCATTGGCGCGATCACACCGATTATCCAGAGCGGCGCCATCAACCAGTTCATTGCCAAGATTTGGCCGATCTCGAACCGCAGCGGAGAGCCGGTGAGGTTTCGATGTTCGGTCGCGCTAGTGAATCGTGGCGAGAAACGGCCAACCGTGAAGCTGCTGCCAGATAAGACTCGGCGCGCCGATCAGGATCGCGGCGGCGACTCCGTACCAGAGCTGGCGCCATGAGACTATGCGGCGCGCCGTGGTCGCGATTGTTCCGATCGCCAGACCCACCGCCCAAATAGCGATCCCGTACTTGGCCTGGAAGGTAATGCCCGCGACCACGCCCACCCACACTAAGGAGTTGCGCTCATCACAAATGATTGCGCGCGCCAGGAGCCATGCGCATAGCGTCCATCCCAGCGGCTCGAACGCCGAGGGTCCAAGCGTACTGCTGAGCGCGAGCAAGCCCGGAGCAATGGCGACTGCCACCGCCGCCATCCAGGCCGCAGCCTTGCCGCCTCCCAGCGTTCTTGCAAACTCAGCCGTGATTGGAATCAGCACGAGCGCCGCGATAATCGCCGGCAACCTCAGCAAGAACACGTTGATGCCGAAAAATTGGGTGGCGGCCGCGATCAGCGGCACCAGCGGCGGCAGGTCGGCATAACCGAAGGCAGGATGCCGTCCGCATGCGATAAAGTAGAGCTCGTTGCGGAAGATGTCGTAGCGACTCGCGGTAAACAGATAAATTACCGCGAGCACTGCTACCGTGATCCAGACTAAAGGATCGCGGAGTAGCGCCGCACGCACTGCGTCGAGATCCCTTGCACTATGAGACGGCGCAGGCACCGTGGTTTGCGTTTGCATATCGATCCTTTCGGAGCACGCCGCCGCTTGCTTGCAAATCGAGCGTAATGATGGAAACTTCTCGGCCGGCTGCGAGAGCCTAATTCCGATGCGTAACCCTATCAGAGCGCTTGGAACGGCTATAGTGCTCGGAGCAATTGCATTCGCTCCAGTCGCGCTGCGCGCTCAAACTCAAGGATCCGAACGAGATCGCCGAGGCGAACTTCGTGCGGTTTTTGAATACGCACCCCAACGTCGCGGCGGACCTCGCGAAGAATCCGAATCTTGTCAACGATCCGAAATACCTTGGCGACCATCCCGGGTTGCAAGGCTTCCTCAAGACTCATCCCCGCGTGCAAAAGGATGTGCAGCTTGCTCCGGGAACCTACACCTATGTTAACGGCCAGGCTGAATGGAAGCGTGCGCCGCTGAACGGGAGCCAGACCCACAACTACCTGTTCGAGCATTCGGATGTGGCAAGTGAGCTCGAGGCGAATCCCTCGCTAGTAAAGGATCCGAAGTATCTCGCGGCGCATCCGGGGCTGAGAGAGTTTCTCGATGAGCATCCGGACGCGATCTCAGAGATGAAGCAGCACCCGTACGGCTTCCTGAGTCAGCGCCGGCGCGGCTATCTACCGCCGCCGGAGCGGCCCTCGCAGTAAGGACTAGTTTCCAACTTAGGTCGTGCACGTTGTCATTTCGAGTCCTGCGCTGGGATGCCCCCGAAAAAGAGAGCGCTTACGCTTGTGATGAAACTCGCTCGAGGCCGTCTACTGCTCTGAGCGAGTTGATCGCGCGATAACACAATCCATTACTCGATTAACTGATCCTCAGTCCCTTCATGTCGCCGTCCGCACGCCACTTACGCACCAAATCATAGAACTCGACTGGGCCGCCTCCATAGTTCTCGCCGGCGAGACCCGTTCCCGCCTCCGGCCTGCCCTCGTTGTTGTAGTAGCCGGGTGTGCACTCCATCAGAAAGCCCAATGCATTGAGCGCCTTCTGCTTGATGGTCTTGATCCATTCCTCTTCGGCCTCGGGTGTCGGCTCGATGCAGCGCGCCTCGTTGGCCTTGGCGTGACTGATGAGTGCGGCTATGTGCTGGGCCTGTTCCTCGAGCATATGCGGGAAATTTGCGGTAAGTGCGTTCTGCGTGATCCCCATGTGGAAGCAATTAGGAAAGCCCGCGCTGTAAAAGCCATGCAGCGTGCGCATCCCTTTGGACCAGTGCTCAGTGAGCGACTTGCCGCCGCGGCCGTAGACCTCGAAGCCAGCGCGCCGCGTATAGGCAGTGCCGACCTCGAACCCGGTCGCAAAGATGATGCAATCGACCTCGTACTCGACGCCGTCGAACACGAGACCTTTCTCCGTGATGCGTTCGACACCGCGGCCTATGGTGTCGACCAGCGTTACGTTGGGTCGGTTGAACGTAGACAGGAATTCGTCGTTGAAGGTCGGACGCTTACAGAACTGACGATACCAGGGCTTCAACGCCTCGGCGGTCTTCTTTTCGTTCACGAC
>Ga0126373_10003972_pt1 | contig 11204 bp, 11 predicted proteins | sample PanSoiMetPlot_11_FD_92545 | JGI IMG/M metagenome (GOLD analysis project Ga0126373, IMG submission 92545) | Tropical forest soil microbial communities from Panama - MetaG Plot_11 | ecosystem: Environmental > Terrestrial > Soil > Tropical forest > Bulk soil | place: Panama | collected 2016-02-17
CCTACGCGCGCGAGATACTTTACGAAGCGCGACCATCAGGGGCCGTACCCATACTCGGGTACATACCCGTCTGACAATTCAGGTACATCCACAGTACGCCTGTACGCTATAACTTGTGACCCGAGCCCAAGAGCCTGCGCTAGAGCCCTAGCAGTACACACTTGGCAATCATCGAAATCTTCGGCGTAATCGAGGCCCTTCGCATTCTTTAAACGCCACTTCACGCTCTTTTTAATTAGGTCTTCCTGATACACGGCTACATCCGTATCATTCGTCCATGTCGGCAAAGGCGTACCGTCAGCCTTGATAACACGATTTAAAGAAACGTACTCCAACACTATGTTTTCAACCGTCCCCGGTGCAGGCGTAAGTACTATGGACATAGGACTACCATATAAACGAAACTTATACCTACCTATTTGCGCTGGCAGTGCATTACGCTGGCGTTGCCAATCACCAGCCGTAAGTGATCCACGCAGTATGTAGTACTGGCTAGCCAAGTATGCTGTATCCGTAACGATCTTGAAAAAATCCGTCGGTACCGGGTACGCCGCTTGGCCTACTACGGTTTGAAAAGGATACTCAAGATTGGTCATGGGCCAATCCATAGTCGCCAGTTCTTCAATAGCTTCTTTTGCAAAGCCTAGTAACTGGCGAGATATCTGGTCCGCGCCCGTAATAATGGCTGTCGGGCGCGGAATGCCAACTACATCAGTGACATCTTGGCATAAACTAAGAAGTGACACAGCTAGCCGCTCCGTACACTTTAAATGATATCGTCTTTTTTACCACCCTTAGAAGTAGTATCTTTGGGCAGCTCGTGGGACTTAGCGAGCGTATGCGTCTCTGAAAGTTCTTCTATACGCTTCGCCATTTCTGCAATTTGTTCGTCCCTCGCTTTCAGATCATCTTGCATACGTTCCAAATCCGCAGCGAGCTTCGTTGCATACGCTGTGTTTTTCGCGTTTTCTATGTACGCTTGGGCTTTGGTTCGCCACGTACGCCCATCTGGGCCTACAACCGAAATCTTCGTATCAGGTAGGTTTGCGAGCGCGTCCACCGTGTATATATTCTGCGCTCGCAATGAAGCTACCATGCTTCGGCTAATTTCCGGCCATTGCTTTAAAGGTGTTCCGGACAAAGACTCGTCTGTTTCATCCTCCTTAATGAACAAATCAATGTACTTTTTAAGTTCGGGGTACTTCATCCCGTACAAAGGTTTATCAGCTTCCATTTCCGGATTAAGGAAACGTACCATTTCGAATATTGGCGTACTGTCCCGCGAACCCGGCGATATGATTTCGCAGTAAATCACATCGTCATAGATCGGCCTCCCCTCCCTTTCTGAAAGAAAAGGGTTCTTCGCCGTATCGCGGTACACACGCAACGCAGAGCCGTCATCCGACTTATATTGGGGGTCTTCCATTTCCATAGCGTAATTCCTTTAAAGTAGCGGGGCTAATTCACCCCGCCGTAACTTTAAGTAATTTGCCCTTGGATAAACGGGCGATTGAGCATCACGTACGCCTTACCCGCAGATGGAGTACCAACAGCGGACGAGAAGCGTGCATTGAGTACTTGACCGCCCGCAAGGGCTGCTGAAGCCACTGAGCCAGCGGTAGCGGAACCCATAACTGCACCAGCTACAGCACCCGCAAGCGCGTTAACTACAGCGAGCCCGCTAATTTGGAACCACCCATACTGTCCGGCTTGCGGGGCTCCCACCGCAACGGCAACAGGACGACCCGTATTTGCGACGTTTTGGTAACGTGTAGTGGCTTGCGCCCCTGGAAGTAGGTCGTACGAAACGATATCTCCAGCAAGCAAACTCGCAACGCCAGGGAGGTATATAAGATCACCTGGGCCTTGAGTATCTTCTACGAACTGCGCGATAGTGCCCACCGCTATCTTCGGCGGATCACCAACGTTAGTAATAGCAGTCGCCGCCGGTAGCCCGAGTGGCGCGTTTGTGCCAGTTTTCCATGCCATAGTAGCAAATTTCCCTGTGAGTTGTTGTTTACGATGACTGATAAATCAGTCGCGAAGTACCGCCTGCATCATGCTGCCCGAAAGTGTCATATTACCGGCCCACCCCATGAGTTGCACCATAGCGTCTTGATTGGTCGAAAAACGTTGTTTCTCGCCAATCGCAACGTACCGGCGCTTCGGATGGTGGCGCAAGTAAATATAGTCGGTATTCAGAAAGTACATATGGTTGGTCGGACACCCGCCGCCGATACCGCCGTCATACACCACGTCAGCAGACTGGAATTTAAGGCTCTCAAAGCCCGCTTCGGCCATGGCTGGCGACGTAAACCGTTGTTGCGGCTGCAACGACTCCCAATACATACGGTAATAAGTGTTGTCCGCCATGACCAAATCGGGTTTTTCATTACCGCGAACAATGGTCAAAAACGTACGGTTCATGTACGAATTGATATTGGATACACCTGTCACCGTACCAAAATTCGTGGTGCCAGAAAATGACTGGTTCTGCCAGAATGTCCAGTTAGCGCGATTGATATTCCCAACCGTACCAACAGTATTTGCGTCGGCTACCAGTAGCGCTAGACCACCAATCGCCTTACCGCCAGACAACGTACCATCACCGTACACGGATAAACCCATCTGATTACGCATAGTGCGCTCAGAGTTACCCATACGGCTTTCGAGAAGGTCAATAAATTGCTCCTCGCCGCTGTTCATCAGTTCCTCAAGGCCACTGATGGATACGGCAACCGCGCACTGCTTCCAGTCGTACTCGGCAGCACTGAAGACTTCTTGTGGGGATATATTCAGCGTGTCGTAGCCAGAGTACCAGCCAAAAGTGCCGTTCTCGGCAAATTCGATTTCCTGTAGGATGCGACGACCGCCATCGGCGGGCCTAGCATTGCCTTTTTTCTCAAGGCGATCTAGGAGCGCATGAGACTTGCTAACGTTGTCGGCAAGTACGCGTGAGCGGTTTTCGATTGTTGTAGTAACAATCTCCGAAAGGTTGGGGACAGCCACAATTGGCTCCTTTAAAGGGGGTCATGTTTGAGACGCCATAGACGCTTTGATAGTATCTCGCAGCGACCTTTTAGCGTCGGCGGGCGCACTTGCCGGTGCCGATGGCGCACCATTTCTGACGCTAACACCCGCAGCTTTTGCCTTATTGACCCTATCCGCCTGAGTACGCAACCGTTCAGCCTCACCTACGGCTCCCGCCGAGGCTTGCATCTTCGCACGTATAGCAGGTATACCCCAACACGCGTTCTCATACGCCGCTTGAAGTATTTGAGCTTTGCTCCAGCTAGGATTTTGGTTACGAACCGCCTCGATGAACGGTAATACTCCGGAACCGAGTTCGTCGAAGTACGGGCGCAGGGGCTGTCCGTCCTGGCCTTTCTCCGATGCGAACGCGATTACTTCATTTACCGTCGCCGTATGTGCGGCTTGTTGCTGCTGAGTATCAAACCCCATAAGCTGCTGCTTTAAAGCAGATATTTCCGCCTGCATAGCAGCAATACCGGGATCAACCTGGGCTTTGGCAGTTACTAGGTCTTCAAGATTTACACCACTGTTTTCCGCCATGTACATAATAAACCCACCCGGATCACGACCAGCGAAATCCGAGAGAGCGAGTAACTGACTCAATGCAGTATGTTCTGACATACCATTGAGTGCCCATGCTTGGCGACGCGGAGCTATCAGTTGCTCTACTTGATCCAGTACAGCAAAACGCTGCTGTGCTGCATATATGCCCGCCATAGTACGCGCAAGAGTATCTTGCGTTTCCGCCGGAAGGGCTTTAAACATTACTGGATCTAACCCCGGTGGGGTATCTATTTGGCCTTGACCGCCTTCTACAGGCGTAGGCTGTCCACTAGGCGTAGCTACTTGCGTAGTACGCGCGGCAAACGTACCATCAGGGTTTCTAGCTTGCCCACCGTCCTTAAGCGCTACGTCAGGAGTGATTTCTTCACCCTTTAAAGCGCTTGAAATTTGGTCCCTAAGACTTAGAGGCTTCTTAGGCGTATCGCCGCTCTCGCCGGTATCCTCCTTCGGAGCAGCCGGTACTTTAGCCGGTACTTGTGCCTGAAGAACGTCCTTGCTATGCGCTGGTATAGCGCCATCGGCGCTCTCAGCGGTGTTATTATCGCCTGTATTAAGATCGGATACAAAATCTATTTCGTCGGCCATATTCTTAACTCGCTACTATCGTGTCTACTATAGCAGAATGTTCCGCCTGTTGAGTATGTACATAAGTATCATAACTGCTTTGGGGCATAGCGCGTACTTCTTCAAGCCGCTGCTTGATACTCTCGCCAAAGCTTACTGTGGGTAAGTTAGGTCTAGGGGCTGGAAGCCGCTCGTTACCGACTTCTATTACATCATGAAGCTTTAAATGCTCTCGATGAGCAGAACGAGACGTAATACGAGAATTATCAATTGGGGAAGTATATTCGCCGATATCGCGGACTACATACGGAGTAGGAAGCCAGCTGATTTTTGCGTACCCGCGATCATCGCCAAGTACGTAATTTCTGCCATCATTGCCCCTGTACGTGTGGCACGCTGCTACTATACCAGCATCGACAGCCGTTACGTACCGTTTACGGCCTTGATAGCCGACCGGGTACTCACGAATGTCTACTCCACCTAGTACACCGTGCATCCGCACTTCCTATCCCAGCGCGGCCCCACAAGCCCCGAGCTTGTGAGCCCGCTACGGCGACCCGTCAAGCCCCGCTAGGCGGCGTCGCGCCATTCCCGGTACCCCCACCCCTCTGCGGGCCTCCCCCGCCGTCCTGGGGCTCCTGGGGCTCCGGAGCGGTGTCCTGAAGCTCCTGGGCCGCGTCCAGGGCGGCTTGGTTCTCGTCATGCTCGTGGGTACGATCCAAATCGTTCTCCGACGTAGTATGAGCCATCTTATCGTATTCCATGTTCTCAGTACTCGCTGCCTGAGCAAAGTCACCCAAAGCAGATATTTCAGCCAACGCAGCGTTATGCAATGCGGTAAACTTTAAAGTATCCTCATGCTCTTTCGCTATGAGATTTTTACTAACACCCTGCTGCAACTCTTGTTGGCGTAGTTTTAGTTCCTCCGCATGTAATTGTAGTTCTAGCATCTTCTCTTGATGCCTATTATTCTCTGCCGCAGTCGTATTAGCCGTTGTTGCCCCCTCATGCTGAGAACGTATTTGCAATTCGGCTTGCTTTAAAGAGCTTTCTGCCTGAATACGAGCTTGGGCCGTCTGTTGCTCCATCTGGGCAATCTGCAATTGGGCAGCGGTCTTGGCTTGGTTTCCATCCTTATCTTGGTTTTGTGGGTTTTGCGAGTTCGCAACGAACGCTTGCTGTACTTTCTCAAATTCTTCCTCGACAGGACGCGATGACGGGAACGTACGAACCACGAACATAAGCATAGCGCCTAGCAACGGTCCTAATTCTGGAGTTGCTTGTGCAGCCGGTACGGCCTGTTGCAAGAACGCACCCGCCGCAGCCAAAAACTTAGTTCTATCGTCTCGTTCCTGTTCTTCATTGGCTAACAGCGTACTATCAGTCTCTATTTCCACGGTAGATACGCGGCGTAATTCATTTTTCAACAAATCTGTAGCTTGTTTAAATAGAGCTACCTGTTGCTGAAGTTGCGGGTTCTGCGCTACTTCCTGCGGATCAGGTATCGGTACTCCAGAGAATATAGCAATTGTGACGGGATCACAGTGTTCAGCTATTATCTCGCCAGCCAAGGCAATAAGATCACGTACAAACCGCTGAACCTCACCCTGCATCTTCTTGACACGAGCGGTAGCCCAATCAGTTTTGATATTTTGTGCGCCTAATGTCTCCGACGCCTTGGAGACGCCACGCTGAATATCCGAAAATCCGGTAATTTCATATATTTCGGTCTTAGCTACCTCCCGAGCAGCCTGTAACTGCGTAAGTACTTGTACTATGATGTCGATAGGTACCCATTGCACGCTTCCCTTGATACCGCCGTTCTGCGCGAACGTTGCCCATGAGTCTACGGCTATCATCCGATTGCCAGCGGCTGGATTGAGTACGTCAGCAAGCTTCACTTGTGACCCATCAAACAAGCCAACTACGCGTAAGGCTTCTCCAAGTAGCCTAATACGCTTCGTCATGACATTTAAAGTCTGTGCTTGTGATTTATACTGCGAATATAAGGCTCTCGGGACAAAAGTACGCGTATTAGATATAGCCCGCAACGGCCTGGGGCACGGATAAAAGTTTTTTAGCTTTAAAGGATCTGGTTTAATGTCCAACAAGTCACCAGGGAAGCTCTCGGCGTACCAATATACCATTTTATTGGACTTACTCCATATTTCCCATGCTTCAGCCGTATCTGAAGGGTTATCGCGATCCCTATTACCTGCCTCACGCGATACATAATTGAGTTGGGAGGCTTTTTCCGTCCCAAATCGCCTTACCGCCTCCTCTTTTGTAAGATATAGCCTCTTGGCAACCCACGGTACTTCTTTCCACGAACGCGCGACGCCGCATACGAAATCCTGCCAGTACACATACTCTATTTTGACCATTTCATCGAGGAGTATCTGCTGATTTTGCTTCGGGTTCGTTGGATCAGGTATCGGCCCACCAGTAGTTGGGTCAATATCATCTGTAAAGTTTGCCTCATACCGCACAAACGCCACGCCTAGACCCGGTAACAGGTAATCTTCAACAGCCTGATCCATAAGTTCATCAATATCTTCTTCATTCATCACGTACGAAAGACAACCTTCGAGTAGGACGGCAGCGGCACGCGCCGGATCGGTAGCAGTATCCTTACTTCGCAGTACCACACGAGGCAACGGTGTCTGCGAGTACAAGTTGGGGCGTATAGTTTCCGTGGACGAGTACAAGATATTATATTTATCCTGCGATACAGCGTCGTTACCGTCAGCCTTTTGTATGCGGTACTCGTCTACAACACGGTCGCCAGCCTCCCAAAACGTATAAAATCTCTTCCTTGCCCGCTCAATTTCTGCGGACCAGTAAGCTCTACGGGCATCTGGTTCATTACTTATTACTTTTAAAGTAGCCATCAGTTGTAATCCTCTTTAGAAGCCCAAAGTTCATCTAAAGTGGCGTTCTGTATCAGCTTTAAAGTATTTCTAGGTGCTGAGATAGCTTTAGGTCTTGTCCACGGTCTGGACATAAACCCGTATCTGAGCGCGTCGGGGCCGTGATCCTCTGTTTCTGAGTTGCAGTCTTCCGGATTATCCAAGTCGTGCTGTAAAGCTGGCAATGTTCTTATAAGATGGATGCAAGTACTAAAGCAATACCACATCGGTATCCCAACACCGTAGTTAATTTCCGAATTTCCTTCTATACCGCACAGGCGATCACGTACCATATCCCATCCAGCAATTCTATTATTGTCAGCTTTTCTGAATAATACACCAGCTACAGCCATCCGCTCTGCGTGCGAAGGTCCGGACTGCTTAGAATATGCTGACGGATCAATTACGCCGTACGTAATCGTATCACTTTTTTCTACTCTGAGTATTTCCGCAGCCACGCGGTTAGCAGCCCATCGCAGTCCCACATTCGGCGTACCGTTCCACCCATATAATTCTCTGTACGTAACAAGCGCACCCTCTGGTATCCACCGACCGTTGGGAAGCTCATACGCCTCTGATACGCTGGCATTCCAATACACAGCAAATGGCGTCGCGCTCCCCCAATCCATCGAGCGGAACCGCATCCAATGGGAAGGTAATTTAAAGGGGACGATAACATGTTTCTCAACAGAGAACTCTGGAAAGTACGCGCCCATGATGACAGACCAGTCGCCATCAAGCCACGCCTTTACAAGCTCCGGAGAACCAATTTCCCTTAGCCTAGATATGTACCCAGGATCATTCCGCATAAGTATCTTGTTGTCACGCACCTTGCTCGGTATGAACATGCGCGTAGTCTTATACCCATCCTCATCTATATTCTCCAATACCTCCATTCCGCGTGGGCAGGGGTCTATGAAGTACGCCTTGACCGCATGGTGCCCCACGCCTCCAGGGTTCGCGCTGCACCGCATACGCTTGTACTGCACGCCGAAAGCGCTACGCAGGCACGCCTTTAGTTTCTTATAAGCGTTCAGGTTCGGCCACGCGCATAGCTCGTCAAAGCCTATCCATGTGTACTGGTGCCCTTGGTACTTGTCAGCATCAGCCTCGGTGTCTATGTGCCGCATCTTTAAAGTGCTACCAGATGGGAACAGGAACGTCCGGTCAGCCACTTTGTATATGGCTCCATAGGGCGCGTATATCTGTTTGGCCCTTGTGATCAGTTCTTCAAGTTCGGGGTGGCTGCGCCTGAATATAATTCCGCGCCACACGTCGCCTTTGTCTATATCTTGTAGGTAATCGCCAAGTAAGAAATCCGACTTCCCGCCTCCACGTGCACCGCCGAACATAATCTCGGTAACAAACTGCGCTGCGACGGCGAGGCTCTGCGGTCCTGGCTGCGGCTCCCATAAGTCGGGAGCGCTGGCGTCTAGGATCGGAGCGTCTGCCGTTCTAGCCATGATAATTAACGAGCAAGAAAAATACTATCGCGAGCACAACAATAGTCAGTAGTATCGCTTGCGCTCTTGGCGTCATAATACTATGCCTTTAAAAGGATCACTCTCTTTCTCCCCGTTCTCGCTTGCATCTTCTTCTTCCCCAAGGCATACGTATTCGCCGCGTACTTCTTTCATGTCGATCACGTTGGTATTATCTGGGGCTTCCAGCGCGAGGGTCTTATCTCGCATGGCGAGCCATTCCTCGTATGTATTAGCACGAGGCATGATGTTTGCAATGTTTACTTGGACTGAGGGTAAAGTTTGATCTTGTGCTTTAAAGTCGTCTATCTTCGCCTTGAGCAGCGCCTGTAATAATCCATCAGAGTACTGTGTTTCAGTGGCCGTAAGCATACCTTTATAATATATGCCTTTCTCGTATCCGGTCACTGCTCTGCGTATGGCTTCGCTGACAAGACCCTGATTACCTACGCGTTCAGCTTCCAGTACGCGTTCTTCTACCTGCGGATCGTCCTTGCACCATTGGTTCAGGAAGATCAGGGATACGCCAGTGGCTTTACAGGCTCCGAGCCGGTCGCCGCAGTTCTCCTGTAAGCGCTGCGTAATCAGGCTAAGGGTCGCCTCGTTTCGCATGAACAAACGGCTCGCGTGCTTCGAAAATTTACCGGATGTTTACTCATGGGAATGCTCAGTTCCGTTTGGTTGTCAAGGGGCTCCACGCGATTTGATCTGTAAAATTTTAATTTGTTGCTGCATACTCTAAGCGTGGTCTGGTATTTTACTAGCTTTACCAGAAACAGGTAGCTTTTCCCTACGTACTATTTTGTAGGTTTTATAATTTATTTCCTACTATAAAAGTAATTTACTTCGTTTACTTTTGTATTTTCCTACTATAAAAGTAATTTACTTCGTTTACTTTTGTATTTTTTGGAAATTTTGGTGTGGTGATATACGAATTAGCATGCACCCCGCCTGCCGACTTACCCGGTGGCCTTCGAATACTTTAAAGGTACTGATCGAATACTTGCCTAGGAAAGTAAATTACCCACACTCTACTAAAATAAATAAGTACATAACCAAAATATACAAGTACGTAACTAAACGCTTTAAAGCGTATACAAGTAATATACTTAAGTAATTTATTTTCGAAGTATACATGAGCGCTTTAAAGCGTAACTAACATGTGTTGATTACTTCACGCCTGTAATTAACCAAATATTTTATTTCTCCGGAAGTATAACCCTACGGAAATAAGTACTCAGAGCTGAAATTATAGGATTTCGGTAAGTACTTTTAGATCGATTTCAACGATCTACTTGATAAGGTATCGATCTTGACTTGCTCCACTTGCTCAATACCCTTTATATGTATATATACAGAATGACAAAACCCCCCTTATAAAGAGGTAGGTTATAGAGGGGGAATAGGGGTTAGAATGCAGTTTTAGATAGATCAGGGTTCTTATTTGGTCTACTTGATAAACTTACTAAATCGACCATTTACACATAGAAGGAGATAACATCGATTGAGCAAACTTGAGCAAGATTTATCAAGTAGACCGTTGGACAACGATCTTGACAACGCGTGGCCTGATACGCCATAGCTCACGTCTCTCAAACACCTTGATAACGGAAGAGTACTTACAATGACGACTGAAGAGCAATTAGTACTTATTGAAGAACGGCTAAGGCGAATTGAGGAAGTACTATTCACAACTAAAAAAGTACGCAACGTGCGTGTTGAAAGACGGTTTAGTAACAACACGGAACGCGCAAATCAGACACTACGCGAACAACGTGAAATAAGGGACAACGCATTGCGCGACACTATGCACGAACTGGGTACTATCGCTGAGACTGGAGAGACTGCCGAAATACGTGACGAAGCAAGGGTTAAGTACAATAGGCTAGTGATCCAATGGCAAAGAATGCTCAAAGCGCGAGAATATCAACGTGAGTACTACGCGCGCAAAAACAAATTGCCGGATATCCTTTAAATGTCTCGTCACTTACCACACAGACCATGGTTGATACCTACATCACCACTGCTATCGCGTACGTGCTTACACATTGACGCGTATGTCTACTTATCATCTGATGCTGCGTATTTAGACATACACGCCACGCTAGGCGGTACTACGCCAAAAGCGCGCGATGTGTACGACGTGACAAGTTTTCCCGGTCATATGGTCAAGTTTGACACGCGTGCGTTCGTGCTCCCTAGCAATGCCTTTAAAGCGCATTGGACAGCGCGCGAGCGCTCCGTTCCATGGCGCGCGGTACATGCCCACGTAAGGGCCACATGGCGCGCGCTGAACCCTCGTGAGCCTACAGGCAGCGCAGGTGAGCCGAGTGAGCCGAGTCCGTACGCGTGGAACGTCGCAAGCTTGCTATGCCACTACATCCACGCTCCGGACGCGGACCCGTTTACGGGCAAGCGACGCTATGCGCGTATTGTCACTTGACTGCCATTAGGCGTTACTTCAACGTGCAAACAGCTTCCTAGCGCCTCGCAGAGTATGCGACGTTTTGTCCATTATTTTTCGTTTGACATTCCCAAACTACTTTTTCACGCGCGCACCCGTTCATTCTGAATGTTTGGCAAGCGCCCAAATGACCCGCTCCCAACGCGTCGCGCCTCGTGTTGTCCCTTTAAATCGCTTGCGTTTGTTCTC
>Ga0126373_10003974_pt1 | contig 11201 bp, 9 predicted proteins | sample PanSoiMetPlot_11_FD_92545 | JGI IMG/M metagenome (GOLD analysis project Ga0126373, IMG submission 92545) | Tropical forest soil microbial communities from Panama - MetaG Plot_11 | ecosystem: Environmental > Terrestrial > Soil > Tropical forest > Bulk soil | place: Panama | collected 2016-02-17
ATGTCTCCGACAGCGACCACATTCGCGTGCGCAAAGTAAACGACCGAGTCGCCGTCGGTGTGGCCGTTCGCGTAATGATCGAGTTCAACATCCTCTCCCGCGAAGTGAATGGTGAGCATGTCGCGAAAAGTGATGACTGGCCAAGCGCGCTTCGGATATGGACCGATTGGTGTCCTTGACCAGAAGGGAATCTGCTGCGTTATCAACCGCTTTCGGACGTTTTTCTGCGCAACAACGATCGCTGTGGGGCCGTAAATCGCGTTACCGCCAACATGGTCGTAATGCCAGTGGGTGTTCAGAAGAAACTTCACTGGCCGCTTTCCCATACCGTCCAAGGCTTTTTGAATTGCGGGATTTGCAGCGGGCTCGGGGTGATCCACGAGCAGGTAACCGCTGGGACCCGCGAGTACAACTACGTTAAACGGGGCTTGCGGGGTGCGAATTTGAATAAGGCTAATGTTGCCGCTTACCGGAAGAACCTTGGTCTCGGCGTTGCTAAAGTCAGATTCACCAGGCTGGAGCCATTGGGCAGACACGGGGCGGCACACAAATAACAAGGTGAGTACTATCGATGCGCGGAGAATCGGTTTCATTGGAATTCCCATTATAAGAGGAATGACGTTGCGCGATCTCTTCGGGAAGTTTCTTCTACTGCCCTTGCTGCGGATAAGGGACGGATGACGGGCGACTCTTCCTTAGCCGTTTTGGGTAGCCGACCATCCTGACTTCGACGCGGAAATGTAACCCAAGTAGGCTTACGCTGGGTTACCTGGACCAGACTCCTGCGCCGCTGTGGTATCTTCTGCTTCGCGGAATGTGCTGGTCGCGGGCTGCAGAGAGCCCGTCGTCCCTCAAAGTAAACCCTCAATCTTGTCGAACTGTTGATCCCAGGCAACTCTGGACAGGATCTTCACGATCAGTGGAAGCCCTACCTCCGTAACAGTGACCTTCGTCTTTCCGCTCGTCTCACTGAATTCCACAGTGACCGTGACCGCATTCGGCCAACGGCCCGGGACTGGTGCCTTTGAGCCAGTCACGGCCTTACCGGTCTCATCGGCAAACGACATGGTGGAGACGATCCTTCTGTTTGGGACCACTTCCTTATAAACCCCTGTGTTCCAGACCATCCCTCCTTTTGGTGACTTCATTGCCCACAGATACGTCTCGCCCACTCGAAGATCATTTCTGATGAATGGGGCTGTGTAGCGTTCGATCACGACCTAGCCAGCCGGGCCCCCGTATGTAGACGGCTCTCCTAATGTGGCAACCGACCTAAGAAGTGCTTCGTCTTCCGCGTGAGTTCGCTCAGCCATCGAAGCTGGATCTCCGAACCGGCTCTCAGAAGCTGCAGCAGCTCCGCCGGATGCCTGGAGAAATCGATCTTGAGTGCGCCCCAGTCCGGCCGACGTCCGTCGGCGTCTGTGAATCGATACTCGCGGCCTAGCTCCCAGGAACTCAAAAGCTGTCCAGACCGCTCCAATATCGCAGGATCTCCTGCCAGCGCGGCAACAGCTCGTCCGACAAATAGTGGGGATTCTGATTCCAGAAAGTTCTTGTCTTTCTTTCCGCCCTCAAGCCAAGTCTCCTCGGTAACGCCGAACCGCTCCAGCATCGTTTCTGATCGCAGAAAACCGGGCGTTATCGCAACGGCTGAAACACCGTACGGGCGTAATTCCGCCGCCATGTTCAGAGCTAATCCCTTAAGGGCAAGCTTCACCACCTGACTTATTGGATTGCCTCCAGCGCTAAGGACATCGTTCTCCGTGACCTCCACGATGAGACCGCTGCGGCTGCGAATCATATAGGGAGCCGCATGCTTGGCTGTGATGATGTGAGAGACGAGCGACTGCCGGAGGGCTGTCTCAGCATTCTTGAGATCGGTCTTCCAAAATGAACACCATTGCGCCATCAGCGGGTCTTCACCGGCGATGCTGTTCACGAGTATATCGAGGCGGCCACGCTCGCGAACCACTCGTCCGAAGGCTTCCTCCACTTCTCTTTCCACGGCGTGATCAACGCGAAGCGCGATGGCGGAACCACCGGTGGAATTGATCATCTCGGCGGTCTCGTCTACGGTTTCAGGACGATTGTACGGAGAGCGGTTACCAGGCACACTTCGTCCAGTGCAAAAAACCGTAGCACCCGCCTCTCCAAGCGCTCGCGCAATGCCTCGCCCCGCGCCGCGCGTCGCGCCAGCTACGACCGCTACTCGGCCGGCGAGTGATTTCCTTCCTGCGAATGGGCGCGTGCGCGACCCACCAGCGTCAGCAGATTGCTTGGGCCGTGCCGCCATCGCCATACCTCCAGAGGCGGATGATAGCCGAATAAATCGGTGCGTACCAACTGGAGTCCGGTACGCGCGGAAAGGTCCGAAGATCTGTCGCTCTTTGTCGCCTAGGACGTTTACGTTTTTCCCGGCGAGTGATGGTCAAACCGCACAGTGACCGACGACTGGAATTTTGAGACTGGGTCAGCTTCCGAGTCGCCGAATCGGGAGTCATCCAGGAGAAGTCGAAGCACCTTTCACTACACAGTTCTTGCTTCTTTCTCTCATCGAACGACAGATCGCAAATAGCTGTCCGGTTACGCGACGCTTCATCCCGCAAGCGGACAAAGGGAGGGACGACGGCTTGTCTTTGAGCCACTAAGTATTGCCAGCACAGGGTGTTAGGGAGAAGTACCTCGGAAGAAGAAGTGCACTTAGCGTACCGGAACCCTGGAGGTCGCCCATCCTGGGCCCTCTGAGTCTGCCCCAGGCCGAGAGCCTGAATGCGTGTGAGCGAGCTTGACCGGGCTCAACCTGGCGACATCGTCGCCGACGATACTCATCCGCGCCGAGGGCCTTGAGACCCTGAGTTGCTGTCCGCCGTATGTATTTGATGGTCTCGCTGAGGGCATCGCGTCGTCGCCAAACGAACGCGGCCGTCGTTTGGCCCTATCGAGCTGGGATCAGCACTGGGATTCGCCCAGCGTGAAAGGAGATTTATGCGAAACGGCTGGCAAGACATACGCTACGCGGTGCGCATGCTGGCGAAGACGCCCGGACTTTCGGCGGTAATCATTCTGACGCTCGCCCTGGGCTTAGGCGCCACTACCGTCATCTTTAGTATTGCCAACACGCTGTTGCTTCGTCCGCTTCCTGTCCCGAGCCCCTCTCAGGTCGTGGCTGTAGGCTTTCAGCAGAAAGGGAATCCGCTGAGCCTCGGAAGTCTTTCCTACGTGGAACTGCACGACTTGCAGTCTCAAGCGGGCGACACCTTCTCCGCGCTGTTCGCGAACATGGCAAGGATGTCCGGCTTCGGCTTGGAAGGTCATCCGGCCGAGCAAGCGCTGACCAATTACGTTACAGGAAATTTTTTCACGGGCCTTGGCATCAAGCCTGCGCTGGGGCGTCTGTTCGTTCCCGGCGAAGGTGAGCAAATCGGAGCGCCCCGCGCTGCGGTACTCAGCTATGCGTTCTGGAAATCCCATCTCGGGGGCGATCAGGGCGTGGTCGGGCAGCAAGCCCTGGTGAATGGGAAGCTGACAGAAATTATTGGCATCGCGCCACAGGGTTTTCACGGCCCAAACCCCTCGCTGGTTGACGTTCAGCTTTACCTTCCGCTCAGCATCGTAGCCGAGGACCAAGCCGCCGCGCCGGGCGCTTACCAGAACGGAAACTTGTTCACGAACCGCACCGATCGCGAACTTGGCGTGCTCGCCATGCTTACGCCGGGCGCGAGCGTGGCCCAGGCGCAAAGCGTAGTGCGTCTGATCCAGGAACGGCTCGCCAACCAGTATTCCAAAGACGAGAAGGGACTGGTCATGGAGGTTCTTTCCGCCCCCCCCGGTATTCCGGAAAGCGGCATCCTGCGCCTGATCGCGGCCTTGTTTGTTGGGCTTTCGGCGATGGTTTTGCTGCTCGCCTGTATGAATGTGGCCAACGTTCTTCTCGCGCGCGCGACTACGCGCCAGCAGGAAATGGCCGTTCGTTCCGCGCTGGGCGCACCCCGCTGGAGGCTCATCCGACAGATGCTTACGGAACCCGTTCTACTCTCGCTGCTGGGCGCTGCCGCCGGTATGCTTGCGGCCCATTGGACCATGGCTGCCATCTTTGCTCTTCCTGCGCGGATGAGGCAGAGGGCCGACTTCGTGATCCTCAAATTCAGCTTCGACTGGCGCGTCTTCTTATTTGCCTTCGGCGCTGCGGTTGTGGGAGCAATCGCCGCCGGAATGTGGCCGGCCAGTCGGGCAGGACGCGCGAATTTGAATCTGGTGCTGCACGAAACCGGGCGTAGCGATTCGGGCGGCGTCGGGCGCAATCGCCTGCGCAATATCCTCGTCGTAGCCCAGGTGGCTGGCTCGCTCGCATTGCTCATTGCTGCAGGCTTTTTCGTCCAGACCCTCCGCCGCGCCCAGCATGCCTATCTCGGGTTCGATCCAAGCCATCTCGTCGTCTGCACGATGGACCCTGGTGAGATCGGCTACGACCGCACGCGCGCCACGCAGTTTTATCGCGAACTAAAGACCCGTGTCGCCGCGCTGCCTGGCGTCGAATCGGTGAGCCTGTCGTTCGGGGCACCGTTCCTCGGAATCGAATACGGCACCAACGTGTACGCCGAAGACCGCATCATTCCTCCGGGCCAGCAACCCCCCTTCATATTCCACCAGGTCGTGAGCGCCGAATACTTCTCGAACATGCGCATACCGATGCTCCAGGGACGAGCGTTTACCGAATTCGACGACGACCACGCCCCACCTGTGGCCATTGTCAATCAGACCATGGCGCGCCAGCTCTGGCCTGGCGAAAATCCTGTTGGGAAACGCTTCCGCACGGAGAAGGAGTCCTATCCGCTCATCGAGGTTGTGGGCCTGGCGGGCAACGGGAAATACCAGAACATAATGGAAGATCCGCAACCCTGGTTCTACGTGCCCCTGCGCCAGGAATTTCAGTCCCTCCGCTCGATTGAGGTGCGCTCGGCTGCGCCACCGGAAGGAGTGATCTCGCAGACCGAGCACGAAATACGGACTCTCGCTCCCGGCATGCCGCTTTTCAATAGCGGTACGATGGACCAGGTACTGGAACAAGCCGAGTTCATATTCATGCTCGGCGTCTTCCTGGCGGGAGGCATGGGTTTGCTTGGCTTGTTCATTGCCGTCGTGGGCGTGTACGGCGTGGTTGCGTATGCCGCGGCACAGAGGACACGAGAAGTGGGCATTCGCATGGCAATCGGCGCGCTGCCTGCGGACGCGCTCAAGATGATTCTTCGGCAGGGAATGGGTCTGATCTCGACGGGGCTAACGGCGGGTGTAATTCTCGGCTGGCTGGTAACACGCGGAATCGGTCATATCTTCCATGGTGAAACTGGCCTGCCCGCGTTCCTCATCGCGACGGCGCTGCTGGCGGCGACGGGGTTTCTTGCCTGTTACATCCCCGCCCGCCGCGCCATGCGTTTGGATCCCATGGTGGCGTTAAGGCACGAGTAGCGTCCGAGAGAACGTCTGCAAGGGAGGATCTCCTCCGATCTGAGGAGGCGTTCACTCCCGGGCTGACGGAGCGGCGCGGAAGCCGACGAAGGAGACAAAATGACGACCTACACGAGCGAAACGTCGGAACGCAAAGCGGCAGGAATTAGTGGTCCGCTCAGGTATGCAGCTGCGCTACTGGGCGACCTAAAGGTTGCGCTCCGCTCACTAGGCCGGACCCCGACGTTGTGGGCCACCGTGGCTCTCACGCTGGCGCTCGGCATTGGCGCGAACGCAGCCATTTTCAGCGTGGTGCGCGGAGTGCTGTTGCGTCCGCTGGTGAATCGCGATGAAGATCGCCTGATTTACGTCCAGCAGAGCGCGCCCGGACTGCAAGTGAATAATGCCACGTTCTCAGTTCCTGAGATCACGGACATAGGCGCCCACCTGAAGACCATCAGCAAAATCGGCACGTTCTCCACTGTCGACTTCACCACGGAGGGATTCGGCGAAGCACGTGAAATCCACGCCGCCGTTGTCGACGGCAACTATTTTGAGGTGATGGGGCTGAAGCCGGTGTTGGGCCGCCTGCTCGACGCCCGCGACGATGGCCCCAACGCTGAGGGCGCCGCAGTGCTCACGTACAAGTTCTGGGTCACCACCATGCATTCTGACCCCAACGCGATAGGAAAGGTGATACGGCTGGGCAGCATGATGCAGCTCCGCTCGGCAACCATCGTCGGAGTTCTAGAGCCCTCAATACCCTATCCGGCGGACACGGAGCTGATCGCCAACATCGTCACCAGCCCACACCACTTGTCGGCAACGATGGTACAGGGCCGCGAGCATCGTATGACCGATGTATTCGGCCGGCTGGCGCCCGGGGCCAGCCTCACGTCCGCCCGCGCGGAGCTTCGCACGGTGCACTCGGGAATGGTGGCCGCGCATCCTGACGTTTACAAACCTCAGTATCACTTTCAGATCGATGCCAGGCGGTTGCGGGACCAGATCAATGCGGAAGCCAGCACCATATTGTGGCTTTTGTTTGGCGCCTCGGGCCTCCTGTTCGTGATTGCCTGCTCGAACGTCGCGAACCTGATCCTTGCTCGGACGGTTCGCCGCGAATCGGAGCTGTCGGTCCGCGCCGCTCTCGGAGCAAGCTCAGCCGTCATCCGCCGGTCGCTCCTTGCAGAAGGCCTGGTCCTATGTGGCAGCGGAGGCTTGGCTGGTGTGCTGGTGGCCATACCGATGGTTACAGTACTCGCGCGTTACGCGTTGCGCTTCTCGGTGAGGGCGGCGGATCTGACTGTCGATTTCAGCATGCTCTGGATGGGCTTCGCTCTGGCATTGGCAGCGGCAGTCTTTCTTGCCTTCGTTCCCCGCCTGCCTTCCGCCGATAGCCCGCGCGGGCTGGGGCTCACCAGTGGCGGCGAGCGCGTTACCGGGAGTAGCCACCGCCGGATTCGCGTCTTCACCGTTGTCCAGATTGCCGCGTCATTCCTCCTGCTGGCGAGCGCGGGTGTGCTGCTAAACACATTGCTCTCGCTGCAAAAAGCACAGCCGGGCTTTGAAACCGGGCACGTTCTGATTGCCAGCCTGCCTTTGATTTCCGACGGCCGAACGCCGCAACAGATCGCCCAGTTCTATCAGGAGGTCCAGCGTAGCGTGAGTGCGTTGCCGGGAGTGGAAAGCGCCGCAACCGGCATGATGGCCCCCTGGCGCGACGTTGGTTTCCTGAAGTTCACTCTGCAATTCGCGGTCGAAGGTAGAAAGACGGACAGCAGCAAGGACGATTTGCGTGCCCGGTTCCGCTTCGTTTCGCCCGGCTACTTCGATACTCTTGGCATTCACCTTCTCGAGGGGCGTGATTTTACGGAGGCCGATCGGAAGGAAGCCGAACCCGTAGTCATCGTCAGCAAGAGCATCGCCGAACAGCTGTTCCCCGGGCAAGACGCCGTCAACCGACACGTCATGTGGACCGATCCTCTGATCAAGTACGCCGGCATCAGCCCTGCCCCTTGCCGCATCGTGGGTGTCTCGGCCGATGTCGACGACGCGAACATCCTACCCCAACACAATTTGACGATTTATCAGCCGCTCGTGCAGGGGCCGCTGTTCGGCGCCTCCCTGCTCGTGCGCGCAAGGACGGATCCCTACCCCCTGGTGGCGACCATCACGAAAACCGTTCGCGCCGCCGCTGCCACTCAGCCCGTCGAGCACTCCAGCACGCTCGAAGATGTCCGCACGGAAGTTCTGGAGAACAACCGTGTGAATGCCATCGTGTTCGGTGGGTTCGCCGCCCTGGCCTTGGCGATTTCGGTGGTCGGAGTTGCAGGCGTTCTGGCCTTTTCGGTGAGCTGGCGCACGCGCGAGTTTGCCATCCGGCTCGCACTCGGCGCGCAACCCCGCCGGATTCTCGCCGGCGTGCTGATCGACGGGACGACGATGGCTGCGATTGGCATCGCGGCAGGTGGGTTCGTGGGTTGGGGGTTGTCACGCCTGGCCGGCAGATACGTTCCGGAACTCCAGCTTCCCGGGCCGATTCCGTTGATAGGATCGGCAGCAGTTATCGTCGCGTCGGCAGTCGTGGCGTCGTTGTTGCCGGCCGCCCGCGCTGCGCACGTCGACACCGTTCAAGCGCTTCGCGCCGAATGAGACGACGTACAGCGCAGCGCTGGCAAGCGCCATCTGCTGGATGAACCGTCTTCGAGTGATGAGCGACATCAGATTGGCCCAAATTGCAGCGAAAGACTCTACACGCAAGCGCCCCGGAACACTCCAGTCGTGACTCGCAACCGACGCCTCCGCAGTGAAATAGCAGTCGGAATTCGACGTAAGCCTAGCGTCCGCGCCTGGGTGGAGTCAATTCTGAGCCAATGATGTGCCAATGAAGACCCAATGATGGACCACTCGGAGATTGACCTTGGCCACGAAAAGACGGTCAGTCTCCGGATTGCCGAGTATTCGTTCACAAGTCTCTTGACATATAAGCATATGCTTATTAGTATTCGGCCATGATTCGCCAGGCAACACGTGGAGGGGAAGTTTTCCGGGCCGTGGCCGATCCCACGCGGCGGGGCTTGCTGGACCTGCTGAGGGAGCGTGAGCGGTCGGTCACCGAGCTTCGTGCGTGCTTTCGGATGTCGCAACCGGCAATTTCACAGCATTTGGACGTTTTACGACGCGCCCGATTGGTGCGTGCTCGCAGGGATGGGCGGCGCCGCTTATACGAACTCAACGCCGAACCGATTGAGGAAGTTTTTCGCTGGGCAGCCGACTACAAGGCTTTCTTTGATCCGCAGGGACATGCTTGGGCATTCCGTAGCGCGGCGGGTGGGCGGAAGGGCCCGGAGAATAACGCATAAAACAACAGGAGGAGTTCAAATGGCCATCAAGGGAGCGCAGGGAGAAAAGAATGGTATCGCTCCACATCTGATTGTGCGCCACGCCGAGGAGGCGATGGAGTTCTATTCGCGGGCGCTGGGGGCAGTTGAGCTCTACCGTTCGCCGCTACCGGGCGGGATGGGCCTGCATCTCCATGTGCGCATCGGGAAGACCTTCGTAATGATCACCGAAGAAGCGCGTCCGTCGCAGTCGCACACCATTGACGATACCATTGCGCTGCAATCGCCACAGTCTCTCGGCGGGACGACCGCCGTGTTTGAAATTCTCGTCGACGATGTGGACGCGGCCTATCAAAAGGCCGTGGATGCGGGAGCCACGCCCGTATTGCCGGTATCCGACTGTTTCTGGGGCGACCGCTATGGATGGGTGCGCGATCCCTACGGGCACATCTGGGCTTTGGCGACAGTGCTGGAGGAATTGACGCCAGAAGAAGTGAAAAGACGGATGGACCAGATGATGGCGAAAATGGGTGAAGGTCGGTGCGAGTAGAGAGCTGATCGGATTACCGATGAGGAGGCTGGCATGGCAAAGCGAGTGATCCTTGGAGGAATCCTGGGCGGAGTGACGATGTTCGTGTGGTTGTTTGTGGCACACGAGCTTCTGCCAATTGGTGGGATGGGAGTGAAAGAAATTCCCAATGAAGCAAGCGTTTTGGGGCCGATGCAAGCCGCAATCCACGAGCCAGGATTCTACATCTATCCGGGATTCGAATTGGGACCGAACCCAACTTCCGCCCAACGCAATGAGGCCATGCCCGCATACATGAAAAAGTATGAGCGGTCAGTGCACGGAGTACTGATCTACCATCCGCCATCTGGGGCGTTTAGTTTCGGCAAGCTGTTGGCGACCGAGGGTGCTTTGAACCTCCTTCAGGGTTTGCTGGTGGCGTTTTTGCTCTCATGGGCGGCTGTGGGAACGGGATACGCGACCCGTGTCGGATTTGTGGTTGTGGTTGGAATCATCGCGGCGGTGTCCACGAATCTAGAGTACTGGAATTGGTATGACTTCCCGAGCGCGTATGTTGCTGGCTATCTGATTACGCAGGTGGTGGGTTTCCTGCTCGTCGGACTGGTCGCTGCCGCGTTTGTGAAAAGCGAACACGGCGCAAGGAGCTAGGCCGTGAGTGCAATCGAGATTTTTCGCCAACTGCCGCGACACCGTCGACAAAAGCCATTCGTCGTCCGATTCGTGTGGCCAAACGTCGCGCGGAAGTCGTGTTGACGTTCAGTTGTTAAAAGAATTGCTTATACGGCCACAATGCCGCCGTCGACCGGCAAATCGATGCCCGTGATGAAGCTACTCTCCTCGGAGGCCAGGAACACCGCGGCCGCAGCAATCTCTTCAGGTTTTCCCATGCGCCCCATCGGAATCGTCGCCTTGAGCCGTTCCTTCATCGCGTCGGTGTTCGCTCCAAATTGACCTTCAAGAATCGGTGTCTCCGTGGGCCCCGGGCTGATCATGTTCGTGCGGATTCCTTTGCCAGCGAACTTTGTTGCTCCGTAGGTTGCATTAGACCGGGATGCCTCTTTGCCATACCCCCGAGCCGGTCAGGATGATCGATCACACCCTCGTTCATCAGGGGCAGCCTTTTGCACGGCAAAGAACATTCCGCGCGCGTTGACATCGAAGCTCTTGTCGTAGTGGTCTGGGGTCACGGCCGGTGCTGGTTTCGGCTCTACGAAGCCCGCATTCGCAAACAGCACATCGAGCTTGCCTTTGTTCGTAGCTACTTCCTTGTACAGCCGGTCTAGGTCGTCGAGATTGGAGACCTCTCCTTGAACGCCAGTCACATTGCTGCCGATTTCGGCAACGGCCTTATCCAGTTCCACCTGCCGGCGGCCCGTAATGAAGGCATAGGCTCCCTCTTTGACAAAGCGCTTGGCGGTAGCAAGCCCCATACCGCTGCTGCCCCCGGTGATGACGGTGATTTTCCCCTGTAATAATGGCACGATTTGATCCTCCTTTTACCGAAGTTCGGGATCCACCGTTAGATGTGTTACAACGATATTCGTTATAACGATTAATACCGGGCAGACCAGCATTTCTCAGCCGTGACTTGGACGGGGCATCCTGGCCGGGTTGATCGTGTCTGGATGACGGAACTCGGAGATTGACCCGGCCAGGGGAAGACGGTCAGTCTCCGGATTGCCGACTGGGAGTTATTGATGTTGATTCGGCCTTAGTTCAAGATGCATCAGTGCGCGTGCAATTGGCAAACCGGAGAAAAAACGATGCAACTAGGATTCATCGGAACCGGCGAAATTACTTCGTCGATAGTCACTGGCCTCTGTTCGTCGGGTGGCTCACCTCACTCCATCCGATTATCTCCTCGGAACCGTGCTGTCGCCGAG
>Ga0126373_10003975_pt1 | contig 11201 bp, 10 predicted proteins | sample PanSoiMetPlot_11_FD_92545 | JGI IMG/M metagenome (GOLD analysis project Ga0126373, IMG submission 92545) | Tropical forest soil microbial communities from Panama - MetaG Plot_11 | ecosystem: Environmental > Terrestrial > Soil > Tropical forest > Bulk soil | place: Panama | collected 2016-02-17
AACCCATGCCTTTCCGATGTCGCAATTGCGGCTCCGGGCATACGCGACGTTTCAGGGTGAAAGCCAAACCTCTCATCGATGATCGCGAGTAACCGAGGGTGACGCAATGACAAGAATGGAGGCCTATGACGACATTGATCAACCTTTGCGAATCGAGAGGCGAGCGATCGGACTTTTGATAGACCAAATAGAGACGCTATAGCTCACCAAGGATTCATTTCTTCGCCGCTTCAGCCGGGCGACCAAAGGCGCGGTGACCGCTAGGCCTTCCGGAGTTCGGCTCCCACAGCTCTCGGTGTATGCGCATCGAGACGAGACGAGTTCCGCGACAATGACAAATTCCATGTCCGCGGAGCGTGTCTTGGCACTAACGACGGAACGGCACGAGACGCTGAATGCATACCGCTTGGCCAAGGTTGGATCCCATCATTATTTCCATCTCATTAAGATTCCACCTGGAGTCGTTCGTACTTAGATTCTCTTTACCACAACCAGTGGAACCACAAGAATTTCGGGGCCACTAAACGAGCCCCTTGGAACTCGACAGTAACTTTGACAAGTTGGTGGATTCGCCGGCGAATATTCGGTTTGGACGCTTACGTGAGCTGGTCCTCAAGCAAATTGCTACGACTCGTCATTCCTGTTGTGTCCGTCATGGTCGTTCAGGCGACGATTTCGGGCGTCAGCCTCGAAGTATTGTCGGCCATACGAGCCTATGTGATTGGTGAAAGCCTTTGGTCCAAAGGGCAAAAGGATGCGGTTCGCTTCATTGAGCTTTACGTAGCGACGGGCGACAAATCATATCTTCAAAAATTTGACGAAGCTATCGATATCCCCTTGGGAGACCTTAGTGCACGTCTTGCCCTAGAGGCGCCGGTTGAGGACACAGAACTCGCTCGCAAAGGATTTATTCGTGGAGGCAACAAGCCGGATGACGTTGGGGGGTTGATTTGGCTATTTCGATACTTCCGGACGACCGCGTATATGCGGCCCGCAGTCGAATATTGGCGCGACTCGGATGAACCGCTGCAGCAATTATTTGCTCTACGCCACGCTATGGAACGACAACCGGAAACAAATCAGTACAGTCGGAACACGTCTGCTTGGGAAATCAGGATTGATCAAATAAATCAAAAACTGGCCCCCCTAGCGATCGCTTTCTCGGAGAGCCTAGGCGCTAGTTCGAGGTCCATGGGTCAACTTCTCTCCGCCCTCAATCTCACCTTAGCTGTCACGCTGATTGCTTTTGTCGTGCTTCACATACGGCGCATTGTTGCTCTGCAGATATCCGCCGAGCGGGAGCTCTTAACGCTTGCCTCCATAGGCGACGCGATCTTTGTTGTTACAGGAGATGACAGAGTTAACTTTGCAAATCCCGCAGCATGTAAACTCCTTGGGCTAACGTCTGTCCCGAAGGGGTCGCTCGTTTCCTCGCTCTTTGTCCTGATAAGGCAACATTTATCGAAGTCGTTCGGCGGTTTTGAGCACTCAACGGCTAATAACGCATCCTTTTCTCCTCGAGTTCTGGTGCGATCCGATGGTTCGTCTGTAGCCGTGTCGATCACCGAATCCCATTTAACGCACGATCCAACCGGAGGGCGTGTTCTTGTCATTCGCGATACGACGGAAGAGCGAAACCTCCTGGACAAGATAGCATGGCAGGCTTCTCACGACAGTCTCACCGAGCTCGCAAATCGTAGGGAATTCGAATTCCATCTCGAACAGGAAATGAAGCTGCGCACAGCGGATGAGACAGATATAGCAGTGCTGTTCGTCGATTTGGACCAGTTCAAAATTGTCAACGATACCTGCGGACATACCGCTGGGGATCAATTGTTGCAGCAAATCACGGGAATTTTGAAGGACGTCGTCGGCCGAGCCGGACTCGTCGCCCGCCTAGGGGGTGATGAATTTGGAGTATTGCTGACGAAAGCGATCTCCGACGGCCCGACCGGTCTTGCAGAACGTTTGCGGGCTGAAATTGAGCGGCACACCTTCGCGTGGAATGGAATGTCCTTCAAAACCACAAGCAGCATTGGCCTTGTGGTCGCGCGCGATGTCGACACTGCCGAGGATGCGTTGAAGGCCGCCGACGTCGCCTGCTTCTTGGCCAAGGAAAGAGGGCGCAACCGAGTTCATGCCCATCGCCTGACAGACTTAGAGATCGAGTGCCGTATCAACGAAATGGGATGGGTCCAGAAGATCCGCAAAGGGCTTGAAAACGCTCAGTTCTGTCTCTTCGCCCAAGAAATTCGAGGGATCGCAAAGGACGTGCACTCGACCCCACATTTCGAGCTGCTCCTGCGCCTCCGCGACGAGGACGGCAGTCTCATTTCTCCGGGCAGTTTCCTACCCGCCGCCGCGCGGTTTGGATTGCTCCCGATCGTCGATCGATGGGTCGTGCGAACCGCTCTCGACACGATTGATCAATCTTACAGGCGGTCAACCGTCGAAATTGAGTACGCGATTAATATTTCGGGAGTAACACTTGGAGACAAAGATTTCGTCGATTTTGTTTCCGATCAATTTGGGCAATATTCAATCAGCCCAAATCTCATTTGCTTTGAGATCACGGAGATAACTGCAGTTGCAAATTTGACCGTTGCGCGGGCCTTTATTGAGCAGATGAAACAGCTAGGTTGTCGCTTCGCGCTGGATGACTTTGGAACCGGCATGTCGTCGATCTCGTACCTGAAGCATTTGCCCGTCGATTATCTGAAAATTGACGGCTCCTTTATCAAGGAGATGCTCTCCAGTTCAGTAGACCGATCAATGGTCGAGATGATCACAAAGATAGGAAAAATACTGGGTATGAAAGTGGTCGCTGAATTCGTCGAAACGCAGGAGATCCTAGATGAATTGCGGATAATCGGTGTCGATTATGTTCAAGGATTTGCGATTGGCAGACCGATGCCTATTGAATCGGCGATAGATAACATAGTGAACAGCGGACATCCTCTCTGCGGCAGAAAGACCGAACATCATCGTTGGCAGTCCGCCAGAGCTTAGGGGTAAGACTTACGGTTGGCCGGGATAGCGGGCGCCGACGCGGATATCCTGCTTGCAGGGCCCGCAGTAGGAGGGCAGCTCCTGTGCGCTGGGTCTCGAATTGATCTGTCGTCAAAAGAAGCAGCAACTTTGCGCGCCGATGGAAAGATCGCAAGACTGGGTGCTAACCCGCCCTGTGGCCGGTGAGGTGTGTATTCCAAGCTGCGCTCATGAGGATGTTGGGCGAGATCGTTTAATAGACGCAAGCGAGAAAATCTCAATGAATTCAAAGCGAGTCGCTGCAACCAAGCCGACTAAGCGAACCAATTCCTACCCTTATTCGTTATCTTGGCGGAGAGTGGGCTAGTCATGGAGGTATCCATGGCAATCTCGCAGTGGCGTATCTGGTATTGGAACTGGCACATCATCGAGCGTCTATTTCCGCTCACATGCTCATTCTGGCTGGACGGTCGATCGAAGCACACTGCTGAACAAGCTCGAACGCGCACCTGCCATATCGTGCCTTACGGCGCTGACGGCAAACCTCAGTTCTGTCTGGCGACAGATTGTAATGCCTGGAGATGGACGCGCCACCCACTTCATTGGCGGAATACATTCACCCGCCGCCGTGGGCGATGCGCGACTTCAGATCTGCGGGCCTTGAGAGCTTAGCTCGAGAGGCCCCCATTCGGGTTCCGCCGCCTTTTGGCGGCAGCACTAGAGCGACCGGCGAAGCGAGGGAAGGCGGCGTAACCCGACCGCCATTATGCTTGGCGTGGAGTTTCTGCACACGCCGTTCGACTGATGCTTGCCCATTCAGCTCTGTCTGGTGACACCAACTGAATCAAAAGGGCAATCCAGCGCGATATTTTTGACGTCCGGGTCGTCGATGTGCAGCGTGAGTTGCGGGTCCCTCCGCATCATCTCAACAGAAAGGTATCCTCGACCGGCGCTTTGCCGACTGCCATCCTGTTGCAATTCCCGGCCGTTAGTGCACTCCGGCGACAGCCAGCAAGTCAGCAGAGGCCGGAATCCCTCTTCCAATCCGGGCAGCTGCGCCTTCCGGGACCCGAGTAGTAATAGCGGTGGCCATTGCGGTAATAGTAATAACCTATCATCACGAGCGGGTCCGCGTTTGCCGACTCAATCGTCGCTGCGTTTATTGGGACTGCGGAGACGCCAGACACGCCAACAAAACTGATTGCCATGGCAGACGCCGTTGCCAATATGATCGTTCGCATCGCGTTTCTCCTTCATTGGGGGGCATGCGTTGAACTGAGAAATCCGTAATGCCGATCTCCGATTGGACAGTTAGGTCATTTGAACTGCCAATGTTGCCTGACTTCTTCTCGCCTTTCAACTACATATGTACAGAGCTGCTAATATTCGACCCCGTAGGTCACTATCCCGCCGTTCATCTTTCGCCCATGAGGGCAAGTGGCCGCGCGAATTGCGCAAGCATAGGCAGCGAGGTGGCGCACCTTGCCGGCTCGTTGGTCTGGGCCGAATTTGCCAGCATGATCGACCGTACCGCATTCGCATTGGTGAGGAGAGTCTGTCGAAAGTGGGGCCAATCAGTCACGCGTCCTGACAGGTGACGCGCAGACGCGAAAAGTAGATTGGGTTGCCGCTTTCCGTCGGCACCGTCATCAAGAACTCGATTGCGTCTCGGTCTCCTGCAACGCCGCGTGCCAACGCTTCACAGAGCGGCGAGCGACCGCGAGCTTCCTCTTCCGAAAATCGAACGTATCGGGCTGATAGATCAGCGGGTTGCTCGCTCGTGTCCGTTGTCCTCTCAGTTACCCTGCACTGAACAGTGCAGCACTACTCGCACTCCGTAAGTCGAAATCGATATGGTGTCGCCGCCGAAACAGACCGCGCACACGCCTGTCAATCAAGCGCTTTAATCAAGGGTTCAAAATTTTTCCGGGTTTTCGTTTCATCTGCGTAACAGTGTCGATCTACGCCCGATCGCAACGGCTGCCCTCATAACCGAAGCTCGCTTGACGATTCATGAGCCAGGTGGCGGACCGAAGAAACAGGTCCGATGCGGCGTGGTGCCATACATCACTCCCCCGGCCTGCTGAGGTCCAGGCCATTGGCATCGCCAAAATTTCCCATCCTCACTTGGCTGAACCTCGTTATATGGAATCACCTCGTCGACCCGCAGGCGCATCCAGGATTTTGGATCTTTACCGATGAAGAAAGTCGCGGTGCCGTGAACCTCAACACCGGCTTTGCCGTAGCGCACTGCGTCGTCGTCGAGACGGCCACAATCACCCTTTCCACAGCACTCGATATTTCCGGTAACAGATCTGTATTTGCCCGGATTCGCTCCGATCCAATCGCTGGCGCCAAGGGAGTCGTGGGCGCTTGCCCGCGGCACCAACATCGAAACAAGCATCAATACTCCCGTAACGCGAAACATACTCTGGGACCCTCACTGGGCCCGCCCGCTCCCGGTTCGATCGTCGATGATATCTCCAGAAGGCGCACGTCGCACGTAGTTTTCATCGCAGGTGTTCCCAGGGGAAGCTGGTATCGGGAAACGTAGGACGGCGAAGCGCTTGCGCGAACGAAGCATGAAACGTGATGTCGTAAGTGCGTAGGGTGGGACGGTGCGAGCACATGGTTGCCGGCTGCCCCACGATGGGGCCCGAATGAAAGAGCGCGATGATGTGCACGCCCCGCCCCGGAAGGGGCGCGGCGCAGCAGAACTGCAGTGGTGAATTCGTCGCGGATCCCAATTGTGCAACGGTAAGAAGGGGCACCAAGAGGGGCGGTTCGAGAATTCCTTGGCGGCGATGGGCTTTACAAGCGCACAGCCGTAATGCGTCGACTAAAGCATGGCGACCCTGTTCTTGCGTCGACCAAAATTAGAATAAGGCGGCCAGCATCTACGGACTTTTTCTCCTCATGCAGGCGGACGCCTGCAATCGCACATTGCGAGGACAAGCTATCGGTCACCACGCCGCTGTGATCAATGCAAATACAGCGTCGGATCGATGAGGACGAGATGCCAGTTTGCTGCCTCGGCTCCTGACCGGGCTTGGATACGGTCGACCAAAACGGTCACTTGTTGCGTCGTGTCGTTCCATCGCTCGAGTTGGAATCCCACCCAGTCCCATTGATCGGGGCGCCAAGCAATCAGCACATCGTCCGCCTTGGCGTGGGCCTTTACGACAATGTCAACACGCCCCCCAGGGCAAGTTGAGGTTGGCGCGTCCGCGGGATTATGCCTTCTCTCCGACCTTTACGGCTATGACTACGGAGCTTATCGGGTTTATGCCAAGGAAGTGCAGGGGGATGGACCCGTATTCACCTGCTCGGTGAACAAGGCGACGCCGCTGCGGAGAGCGATGCCACAGATCGTTTGGCGGGCAGGCCTTGACCTCAATCCGCTCGATCGTTTGTGCTTGCCCGCCTGATGTCAGCGCCGGCGCTTCGGCCCATCCTCCACTCGCCACCCTACATGTACATGGAGCACCGTATTAAAGACCATGACAATTTCTGATTTACGCGTGGCAGCTGTCAATGAGAGGTCCATCGCGGCTATGCGCAGGGAGCGGCATTGGGTGACACGACAAGATCGCCCGTCAGAACGATGGCTGAGTTCGAAGAGGCCAGCAAACAAAACCAACGAACATCAGCACGCTGGAGGATACAGCCGACATTAGATCCGTCCGTCCGCATCTTCGCCGGGGGGTGCCTGTCGCCACAACTTGCCTTTGCAATCTAGAAACGGATCAAATTTCGAACTCGACTCCGATTTCCATAATCTTGTCGTGCGGAATATTGAAATAAGCGCCAGGCCGCTGCGCATTCCGGTGCATGAACCCAAACAGCGCTTCCCGCCAGCGCGCCATGCCGGGCCGACGCCCAGCGGGAATGATTGTTTCGTGGCCGGTATAGTAAGTCGCTGTCCGAAGATCGCAATTGGCGATCTGTCCGTTACCTAGTGCTGTTTCAAGTCCCTTCGGGACGTCTGGCCGCTCCATGAATCCGAAGCGTAACTCAATGCGGCTGATGCCGTCAGAAATTGGAGTGACACGGCCTCTTTCGGCGTCAGACACACGTGGCACCTCAAGACTCTCAACCGCCACGAGAAGTACCTTCTCGTGCAGTACGCAGTTATGCTTGAGGTTTTGCGAAAGTGCGAGTGGCACGCCCTGGGTCATTCGGCCGAGAACGACGGCCGTGCCAGGGATTCGGCTGGGCGGATTGGCCTTCAACCCTTCGATAAATGGCGCTGTACGCTTGCGCACCTCCAAGCGAACCTGATCCATGATCTCTTCACCCCTCCGCCACGTAAGCATCAGGAATGCGATCAGGAATGCGATAAGCAATGGAAACCAACCGCCATCGAGGAGCTTGGTCGAGGTCGACGCGAAGAACAGCAGATCCAGCGCGAGCAGGCTTCCGTTAACCAGATAGACGATCCAAGCACTGTGTTTCCAATGGAGGGCGACGAATGTAGCCATCAGCGTTGTGATCACCATCAACAGCGAAACCGCAATCCCATAGGCTCCGGCTAGCGCGTCTGAAGAGCCGAAGCCGATGACGGCCGTAAGAGTGCCGACCGCCAGCATCCAATTGACGAAGGGGACATAAATCTGTCCGATCTCATGACCGGCGGTGTGAATGATGTTCATGCGCGGGAGAAAGCCGAGTTGAATCGCCTGCTGCGTCATCGAGTAGGCGCCGGAGATGATGGACTGCGAGGCGATAATGGTCGCAACCGTTGCAAGGCCGACCAAGCCGTAGTGGGTCCATTCCGGGGCGAGTCGGAAAAAGGGGTTCTCGACTGCGTGGGGGTCCGCTAGCAACAGACCTCCCTGGCCGAAGTAGCTCAGCGTCAACGCCGGCAAGGCCACCCCGAACCAGGCAACACGGATCGGGAACGGGCCGAAGTGACCCATGTCGGCATAAAAGGCTTCGCCGCCGGTGACCGCCAGGAATGCCCCACCTATGACCGTCAGGGCCAATGGCCCGGCATGCCAGAGGTAGGTGATCGCGGGCAACGGACTAAGGGCTGCGAGCACGGCAGGCGCCTTGGCAATGCCCAAGATACCGAGAACTCCTATCACGATGAACCAGATCAGCATGACCGGTCCGAATATTCCGCCGATCCAGGATGTGCCCCTGCGCTGGATAAGGAACAACAAGGCGAGGATCACGACAGTGAGCGGCACCACGAACCGCCCCATTTGAGGGGCGTGAACTTTGAGACCTTCCAGAGCACTCAGGACCGAAATAGCCGGTGTGATCGCGCCATCGCCGTAGAGCAGCGTTGCCCCAACAAGGCCAATCATGACTATTATGGCACGTCGCCTGCTTTGTTTGGCTCGGCGCGGACTGACCAACGCCAGCAGCGCCAAAATGCCGCCCTCGCCGTGGTTGTCGGCACGCATGATTAGAATCGCGTATTTGATGGAAATAACGATGATTAGTGACCAAAAAATCAAGGAGAGGATACCCAGCACCGCTTCGGCGGTGGGCGTTCCGCCTGAGCTCGCGGCCTTCGCGGCCGCTTGCAGGGTGTAAAGGGGGCTCGTCCCGATATCTCCAAAAACGACTCCCATGCAGGCAAGTGCGGCGGAAGCCCAAAATTGCCGGCTCCGCTCGATTGGGATGGCGACCATGATCACGCCCTTCAGGGCTGCCTTTCAGCTCCTATTAAAGTACCCCGAGCAAAGCAGTTCGAAAAGAGGGACGTTTGACTTAGGGCTCTCTCTTTGGGTCCGGCACCAATCCAACGTCCTAGCCACGCGTCTGGACGCCTTTGCCACCGATTCCTGGGCGAGCCTGGCGTCCGCTGCGGTGACCCCATTTCGTCGTTCTGCGCGTGCGTCACGATCGTACGGGAAATACCAGAACCCTAAATTGTCTGCCACGGTGGCGGGTCGGTCCCTGATCCCCGGATGATCGGCGAACGTCTCGAACACGGTCGGAAGGGGAGAGTGCGGATGACGCGGAAGCGATCGATGGCGTGCGCCAGGCCCTTTGGGCACAAACGCCCGTGCGATCTGAATCTCACGTTCTTTGCGTGCTATTCCCTGTTCGCAATACGCGATGGCACGCCAAATGCCGTGCGGCATACTTCGGCGAGCCTAGTGATTCCCTGACGGATCTCCTCCTCGGACGGGTTAGCGAAACAAAGGCGCATTCGGCTCTTACTTTGGGCGCCATTCGTCGACCATTCTGGGCCCGGGTTGATCGCGACCCCGGCCGCGAGCGCTGACTGGAATAGCTTTAGGGTATCGACCGAGTCAGGTAACCGGACCCACAGAAAGATGCCGCCCTTCGGGGTGTCGAATTCGGCCGCCGTGCCGAATTGTTCGTTGAGTGTTTCCATCAAGACCTCGAGCTTGCCCCGCAGGCTGTGCCGGAGCTTCGGGATATGTTCGCTGAAGTGCGGCGCGCAGAATTCGGCGAGCACCATCTGCTCGAGGGCGCCCGAGCCAGCATCGCTTTTCAGCGCGAGGAGGCGCGAAAGAACCTGCCAACCGGCGACCACGTACCCCACCCGCAGGGCGGGGGCGATCGACTTGGAAAAGGAGCCGATGTGGATCACGCCACCAGTCCTGCTCATGGCGTGAAGCGCCGGTGGTCGCAGTCCCTCCCAGGTCAGATCGGCATAGCAATCGTCTTCAAATATCGGCACGTCGTGCTCTTCTGACAGCTTCAGAAGTTCCATACGGCGTTCTTCCGGCATGATCGTGCCGGTCGGATTCTGCACCGTTGGAATTGTGTAGATGTATTTCGGCCGGATATCACGGCGCTTGAGATGGGCGAGTTGCGCGGCGAGCGCATCCATGCGCATGCCGTCGTGGTCGAGAGGAATCCCCACCGCATTGACGCCAAGACGCGCGAGCCGCGTCAAAGCCCCCTGGTAGGTCTCCTCCTCGAGGATGACCGTATCGCCCTTTGCGAGAAGCGCTCCATTGACGAGATCGAGCGCTTGCAACGAGCCTGACACGATCAGAATATCGTCGAGGGTGCAGGACATTTGGGCGTCACGCTCGAGCTTTGCGGCCAGGAATTGGCGCAGAGGCCGATAACCTTGCGGGCCGCTCGCGAGGCCATAGGTTGCAAGTGTCCGGCCTTCGCGCCGCAGCACCGTGTCGGCCGCCGCAATAAGGCCCTCGACTGGAACCTGATCCGCGTCGTTGTTTCCGCCGGTGAAATTGTACCTTGGCGCACCCGTCCACTTGACGACGCCCGCTGGCAACCCCGGTGCAAACAGCGGCGTGAAATCAAACGATCCGGTCATAGGCGTTGCTCCCCTGCAGGCGGCGTCCCGATACTGTCACACGCGCAAAAGCAAAGCGCGTGGTTTTGAGCACGAATTTTGTCCACGAGGGGGTCGTCTCGACAATTTAGGGCCGCTCAGGTCGACCACGAGAACCGGCCAGTTGAGGCAGGCTGCTTGCGCTGATCTGCTACAACGTCGCCTGGCACGCTCCGTCGTCGCCGCGGCAGCCTCTTGATAGAGTGAGACATATCCACCCCTGCGGTCGGCCAACCGTCTCTTGGTTCCCGCCGGCATCCGTGGGACGGCACACGACCGCCTCGAGCACCTGTCGGTTGCGAGTTTGAGCTCGGTTCCTGTCACCGGATTGCCGACGCACTCGACAAAGTGCGAAGCGTGCCAAGAAGAGACAACGTGATGCTTCTACCGCAGACGGGTCAGTTGGTGTACCGTCATCGGGGCGCTGCCGATGCGATCTGTCGAAGTTCTTTATGATGACAGTGCGGACGCTGGGCGGCGCTTTGATAGCAGGTTGCGAGCTCTGGAGAGGACTTTTTGTGGTGTCGAAGACCATTTCAAATGACTTGAACCGTCGATCCGCTCTTCTGTTGGCCGCAGGCACCACCGCGACCGCGGTGTCAAGCACCGTGGCCCAAACGACTTGGGCGGCGGCCCGACCCTCCAACATCGTTATGATGGATAGCGTCGCTCTCGCGGACGCTATTCGCTCTCGCCAAGTGTCGTGCGTTGAGGTCATGACCGCTTACCTCAATCACATTGAGAAGATGAACCCGCATGTCAACGCCATTGTCGCGCTTCAGGAGCCGGCGGCATTGCTGGCGCTGTCTCGCGAACGCGATTCCCAGCTCGCACGTGGTGAATGGATGGGGCCGCTGCACGGCTTTCCACATGCCGTGAAGGACTTGGCACCTGTCAAAGGTATCAAAATGACGATGGGCTC
>Ga0126373_10003976_pt1 | contig 11200 bp, 11 predicted proteins | sample PanSoiMetPlot_11_FD_92545 | JGI IMG/M metagenome (GOLD analysis project Ga0126373, IMG submission 92545) | Tropical forest soil microbial communities from Panama - MetaG Plot_11 | ecosystem: Environmental > Terrestrial > Soil > Tropical forest > Bulk soil | place: Panama | collected 2016-02-17
GTGTATCAGTTGCGTAATCTCGCGAGGGTCCATCCATAGTTGTCGGTAAGGTCTGTGTTGCTCGGTTCGGGGGTTTCGCTCGAGCGCGGGCTGACACGGGGAAGGACAACATGAGCAGACCGCGGCACCGGCTAGCCAGCGAGATCGAACGTGTACGCAAGTTTCGAACTGCGACGATCACGGTCGGAGCACTCGCGCTGAGCATGCTCGTCTCATCGGGCGTCTGGCTGGCAAGTGATTCGAGCCCGGCTTCAGGCGTGCTCGCGGCCAAAGTGTCTGCTTCGTCGGCGCCATGCTCCCCGCCGAAGGCCAGCCCGGCTGAGGGGCACTCGCCGCGGCTGCTACAGGAATTGTGCGGCCCGCTGAGCGGAACCGGGGTGCACCGGTCGGGGTCTGCGCCGGTGGCCGGGGCACTGCAGCCGGCGGCAGCGACAGCAGCGCCGGCCACGACGGGGTTCGTGAACGGCACTGACGTGTCGTCTCATCAGCACCCGAACGGTGCCGCCATCGACTGGACGCAGGTCGCGACCAAGTACAGTTTCACGGCGATCAAGGCAACCGAGGGCAATTACTACCCCAACCCCTATTACGCCACCGATGCGCAGGCGGCCGTGGCGGCCGGCATGTACGTGGCCGCCTATAGCTTCGCTATTCCGAATGTTTCCGATGGAGCCAACCAAGCTCAGTACGCCGTGACCAATGCCAGCTACACGGTCGGTGGCCACTACCTGCCGCTCATGCTGGACTTGGAGTACGACCCGTACAACACCACCGACCACCTCAACGAATGCTACGGACTGACAGCGTCGGCGATGGTGACCTGGATCTCGTCATTCGTGGCCGAGGCGAAGGCCCTCACCGGTGTCAACCCGATCATCTACACTCCGCCAGCGTGGTGGGACACCTGCACCGCCAACAACACGCACTTCCGCGGGTTTGTGCTCTGGGTGCCCGCCTTCTCCGTCAACACCCCGGGCACCCTGCCCACCGGGTGGAGCGCGTGGAATTTCTGGCAGTACAGCAGCACCAGCAACAGCACCAGCATCGTGCCGGGCATTAGCACCAGCGCCGATGTCGATCTCGACTATTTCAGCGGCGCGCCGCAACCCGAGCAAACAGTCGTGAACGCGCCTGTCTCACTGCAGATCCAAACGCTGAACTCCCTCGCCGGCCAGTCGGTGACCTACTCGCCAGCCTCTGCGACCGGACTGCCGCCAGGCACGGCGATCAATTCCACCGGCCTGATCACCGGCAAGCCCACGGCGACCGGCACGTACCAGGTGACGGTGACTCCCACCACTACTGGCGTGCTACCGGCCGCAGTCTCCTTCACGTGGACGGTGACGGGCCCGCCAGCGCCGGTCGTGGCGGTGGCGGCGCTGGCCACGAACGGAGTTCCGTACGCGCAAGCGCCGCAGCTAGGCGCGGGCTGGCACTCGCTGGGCGGCAACGTGGCCGCCGTGCCGGCGGTGGCCGCTGCGCCCAATCCCGACGGGGTGAGTCCGGTGACACCGTGGTTCATCGCGCCGGGCACCAACCACCTGCTGTACATCCGCGGCGCGAGCGGCGCTTGGCAGCGGCTGGGCCCCAACAACGCGTCTTGCCTGTCCGCGGCGGCGGTGATCACCAGCGGCGTTCTGCAGGTGGCCTGCGAGACCGCCCGCCACGGGTTGTCCTACAACACGGCCAAGATCCCGGCCACCGGGCTGCCGCAGTTCACGTCCGTGTGGAAGAGCCTGGGCGGCGTGGGCACCATCACCGCCGGCCCGGCAGTGACCCGGGTGAACGGGGTGCTGACGTTCTTCGTCCTCGCGACCGACGGGTTTATTCACACCCGGACCATCAGTACCGGCTACAGCCGCACGGGGTGGACCTGCCTGGGCCAGCCCGCGGCGGCTACCGAGGCCGCGACCGGGGTGACATATTTCACCTGCCAGGGCACCAACCATGGGCTGTTTGAGTCCTCGAACGCCGGTGCCGGCTGGACGGCGATGACGCAGCTCAGCGGAACGCTAGCGGCCGGGCCGGGCGTCGCGCCCGCCAGCGCCGACGTGGTGCTGGTGGAGGAGGGCACCAACCACGCCGTCTACGAGGGCACGGCCACCGGCGGCTTCGTAAGGCTCGGCACGCTTCTCGCCAACGGCGTCGAAGCAGCAGCCCTGAACTGAGCGCGAAGCCGCACCTGCGACGGGCGGGGAACGCGAGCCTGCGCCCGCCCGTTCGCCGCGGTTCTGCCGTGGACGTGCGTAGCAGATACCCGCGTACCGGGATGTCCTTGATAAGAATTGCCGACATCGATGTCGGATCGGGACAGTGTGGTTCGTAGCAGGGGTGCGTCGTCGCCCACAGGGGCGGCCACCAGCCACAGGAGATGATCCGAGATGGAGCCCGCTGCCCGCCGCCTGTACCGGCTCGTGGAGCCGATCCACCTGGTCGCCTACTTCTCCGCCGAGCCGACCAGGGAGCTCATGGCGCTCGGCCTCCGCAACTACTGGGACGGCTACTTCGCCGGACGGTCCGCACCGCTGGGTCGGGTCCCGGCCGACGTGGTCCATGCGATCTTCTACAACTTTGCCGAGGGCGAGGTCTCTCGCCACATCCCCCGCGTCTGGGACACCGCCACTCCGGAGGACGCGCTCGCCGCTCGTGAACGGGGCAGCGTCGCGGCGCTGAGGCGGATCCTCGCCGGCCTCGCCGACGCTCCCGCTCTCGCGAGTGCGGCCGAGCTCGCCACCAAGGCGGCCACCGGCGCGCCGACAGAGGGACGGGTCCTGTACGCCGCGCTCCGAGCGCTCCCCGTGCCGGAGGAGCCGGTGGCCCGTCTTTGGCACGCGGCCACCCTCCTCCGTGAGCACCGCGGGGACGGCCACATAGCGGCTTTGGTCGCCCAGGGCATCGGTGGGACGGAGGCGCATGTGCTGCATGCTCTCTCCGAGGGCATCCCCGCGGAGAAGTTCGGCAGAGTCCACCACCTCCCCGCGGCGCGGCTGGCCACAGTGGTGGACGGGATGCGCGCCCGCGGCCTCATCGACGCTTCCGGCTGGCTCAGTGAGGCGGGCCGGGAAACCAAACAGCGGATCGAGTCGCTGACCGACGATCTCGCTGCACCGGCGTACGAAAACCTGACGCCGAGCCAGCTCGACCAGCTGACCGAGAACCTGAAGCCCATCACCGCAGCGCTCGACGCTGCCGGCTCGCGGTAAATTCGGTCGGGCTGGTGCGGCCTCACATCTGGGATCGCAGCACGGCGACCTCGGGGAAGTCCCCGGGCGAGCCGTAGCCGTGCTCGGCCAGCCAGCGGACATTAGTGAGGCATCGCAACGACCACCATGCGCGGATGAGGTCGCGGTCGACGTCGGTGCCATAGCCGGCGACTACGTCGCCAAGATGCTCCTTGTGTCCGAGCGTGAGGATGGCGACGTCGAAGAGCGCGTCGCCCTGGGACGCCTCGGACCAGTCGACGACACCGGTGACCTCGTCACTGTCTACGAAGACGTGGTCGACCTGCAGGTCGCCATGAATGAAAACCGGTGTCCACGGTCGGAGCGCAGTCTGGGCGAGCTCGCGGTTACGTGTGACCAGGTCGGCGGGAAGGACGCCGTTGGCGACGAGCCACTCGCATTCGCCGTCGAGGCGCCATGCGAGCTCGTCGAGGCTCCGACCGGGCCAGCGTGGCAGCGGCGCGTCGTGCAGCGTCCGTATGGCGGCACCCGCCGCGGCCCATGCCCCCGCCGACGCGGTCGACGGCTCGCCGAGGTGGCCGAGCGCCGTCCGTGGCAGGGCCGCGAGCGCGAGCACGGGCGGCTTGCGCCACAGGACCTCCGGAGTCGGGATCGGCGCCAGTGCCATCGCCTCGACCTCGACGTCGACACGAGTCTGATCAGCGTCGATCTTCAGGAACACGTCGCCGACGCGCAAGGTCGCGCGCTCCTGATGCGCGACGACAACCTCGACCTCCTCCACGTCGGCCATCATCGCGGGACGACGATTGAGGTCGCCACGGGTTTGTCGCGCGTGACCGCGCGGCTGACCCGCGTCGCGATCCCTCGGGCAGCCTGAGCAGGCCGTTCCCGGCAGGGCCAGCCGACTAGCCCGAAGCGGTCGCCGGGGTGACGATCGGATAGCGGGGGATGGGCCGCGAAGGGCACTCGATCCACACGACAACCGGGCTTCCCGGCGCATCGCCGACGGGCGCCGCGTTGACGATGCCGAACCTAATGCGCTGGCCGCGGGAGAGCGCAGCCATGCAGCTTGGCTGCGTGCCCTCCTGCCAGACCCCGTATGCGTTGCGCCAGCTGACATCGCTCGGCAGGCCGTAGCTAGTCAGCTGGCGCTGGCCGCTGAGCCGGATAGTGAACTCGTCACCGTTGATGCCCACGAGGCCGACAGTGCCCGTCCGCACGGTAGGTGTGACGGTTGCGGAGGTGAGTGACCTCCCGGCCCAGAATCCAGCCGCGACCAAGATGATCGCAGCAGCCCCAAGGGCCACGCGGGTCAGGTTGCGCGCAATCAAGGACCACTCCTCAGTTCGGTGAACTGTCTGGTCGGTCAGCCGGCGGGAACAACCCGGCGTCGGCTGCTACGGCGGGTTGCTGTCGCGGGCGATGATGTGGCCGCCAGGATCGTAGGCGGTCTCGCTGCTGATGTCAGTGCGGTTGAGGCCGTTGCCGGGCGCCTGGATCCAGGCCAGGAAGATGCCGACGGTTCTACCGGCACCGATTGGCACCGGCACGACGTTGGCGCTGACGTGCTTGCCGAGTGCCGTGAGCACGACCCGGACTGCTCGCGGGCTAGTGAGGCCGAGGAAGGGGTAGGCGTTGCCGCGCCCCGGCGCTTCGAACCCCATCGGAGCCACGACCGGGTACAGGGAGCTAAGGGCGGTGCCGCCGTTCCCAGGCACCTCTGCGCGGGGCCAGGCCGGGCACTGGACTTCGCCGGTGGCGCCCTGCACGGGGGTGCGGAAGGTCGCCCAGCACACATCACCGCGCCGGGTGGCCCATGCCACCGTGGTCCAGTGCCGGGGCGAGCTGCTGATCAAGGTCAGCTCGCCGTTGGCGGGCGGGTTCTCGGCCACCTGGGCATCGATTGGCGCGGAACTCACGGAGGCTGGCGGGCCGGGCTGGCTCGGAAACATGCTGATCGTGAAGCCGCGCACACCCGCAACGACGCTCCCAGCCGCCACGCACGCGGCCAGGAGGACACCCGCCTGGGCGAGCCTGCGGCGGCGGCGGATGCGGCGACCGTGGCCGATGATCGCGGCCAGGTTCAGATTCGGCGGCAGCGGGTCAGCGTAGTGGAGGTCGACCGGGCACGCCGGGCCTGGGTGCGGAGCGGTCATGACGCGACCTCCGATTGGAGCTCGGAATCGGCACGCAGCTTGGCCAGCGCCCTGGACGCCGCGCTCTTGACCGTTCCGGGAGAGATGCCCAGCTCCTGGGCGATCTGGATCTCCGGCAGATCCAGGTAAAACCGCAGCGCCAGTACGGCCCGCTCCCGGCTGGTAAGCCTGGCCAGCGCGCGGAACACCAGATCGCGCGCGGCGGACGCGTCAGCCAGGTCTACCTGATCGAGCACCTCGGGAAGCTGAGGCGAAGGCTGCTCATACCGGAAACGGCGACGCCACCAGTCGGTGTTCGCGTTGATGATGCAACGCCGCACATAGGCGGCCGGGTCACCGTCGCGGATCCGGTCCCAGGCCGCATAGGCTTTGGCGAACCCGTCCTGGGCAAGGTCCTCGGCTCGGCCGCGGTCACCGGTGAGCAGCTCCGCCAGCCGGACCATCTTTCGCTGCTGACCCATGACGAATTCGGCGAACTCGCCGAGTCCGTCCTGTCGGGTCACCGGGCCGCCCTGTGAGTCTGCTGTCTGGCCTTAACGTTCCAGACGCAGCAGCGATCCGCCAGGTTCTGCACTTCGCTGACGACCTCAGATCAGCGGTGCTCAGGGTGCGGGCTGGAAGCTAGCGACCAGCGCCTGCCACATGCTCGGGTACACGGCTTGCCAATTGCTGGCCGGGCCGTACAGCTCAATGGCGTAGCTGAGCTGGCCAGGCCGGACGATGAAGGTCCGGTCGATGACGCGGATGTGGACGCCCTGGTAGGTATTCCTGAACTGCCAGTCGGCGGCGTTGTAGCCGCGGTAGCTCACCGAGCTAATCGAAATCTGCTGATAGGTGGAATCGGCTGCAGCCTTCTCGGCTGCCTGCTGCTGCCAGTCGGCCAGGGCATCGGCTTGCGGGTGATTGCTCCACGCGACCACAAGGGCGAACCCGCCGGGCGTCCCAGTGAACTGAACGTCGCGGGGTGTTGTCGAGGCGACAGCCCAGCCAGGTGGCAGACCGATAGCAAACCCGCTGGGATCGTCGTAGGTGTGCCAGCGGGGCGCCGACACCGCTCGGCCGGCCGAGGGATGACGTGCGCCAGGCGCATGTGCGCCAGGTACGCGGCCGGGCTGCGCGAGCGCGAGAAACGCGACGGCGGCCGAGGCAATGACAGCAGTCGCCGCGGTCGCGATCACCACGGCCCTGCCGCGCCTGCGGCGCCGGACCATGTCGACCCCACCGGGCGGCTCCATCGAGGGCGGCAACGCCATCGGCTTGGTGGCCGCGCGAACACCGCCGCGTCCGCTGGCGGCATGGTCAGCTGCTTTCTCGCTTCTGCGGTGCGATGTTCGGTTGGGGACGGAAAGGTGGTACCGGCCGACGTCGACTGCGCGCTGGAACTCCGCCGCGAAGTCGCCGCAGCTGGGGTAGCGATCACTGGGTGACTTGGCGAGCGCCCGGCCGACAACGCCATCCAGCTCTGCGGGCAGCCCACGACGGCGAGCCGACAACTGCGGCGGAGACGCCGACACGTGCGCGGTGAGGACGGCCATCACGTTCTCATGGGGGAAGGGTGTCTGCCCGGTGAGCATCTCTATGGCAGCGCACGCCAGCGCGTACTGGTCTGCCCGGCCGTCGACGGACCGTCCCTCGATCTGCTCTGGGGCGGCATAGTCGGCAGTGCCCAGGAATCTTCCCGTGCTCGTCAGACTGACCGCCCCCAACGTCGCCTTCGTCAGCCCGAAGTCCGCCAGGTAGACGTGGTCCGGCCGGCCCGCGCGGATGTCCAGCAGCATGTTCCCTGGCTTGACGTCGCGGTGCACCAGTCCAGCGGCGTGCGCGGCGTCGAGTGCGGACGCCACCGATACGAGGATCGCGGATACCCGGTCAACGGTCAGCGGACCCTCGCGAGCCAGCAGCGACCGTACGTCGCCTCCGGCGACGTACCGCATCGCGATAAACAGCACGCCGGCCGATTCGCCGGCCTCGAATATCGGGATGATGTGCGGGTCCTCCACAGCGGCCGCGGCCCTCGACTCGCGCACGAACCGCTGCCGGAATTCCGCGTCCGAGGCGACCGACGGGGCCATGATCTTCAGCGCCACCGGCCGGCGAAGCTGCTCGTCAGTGGCCTTGAACACCACTGCCATCCCGCCGTGGCCGATCTGCTGCTCCAGCACGTACTTGCCGATCCGCGCGCCAGGGCCGAGGCGGTTCTCCTCCCATGACAGATCGCCGATCATTGCACCTCCGGCCGGGCCGCCGCCGTGTCCAAACCACGTCATTGTCCCGCACAGAGCGACGAGGCAGGCATATTCCGGCCTCAGTTGCCGTGCCAGACACGGAGAGAGCTAAGCAGTCCATCAGGCGGCTGTGATCGGCCGGCCGGTCACGCTGCCGGTGGTCGGGCTCTGCGTCGTCTACGGTGTCGCCAGGTTGACAGCGCAGTGAAGACCGGAACGTAGACAGCCAGCCATATCGCGGCCATGCGGAGGCTCAGGTGTTCGCCGCTGAGCAGGAGCGCTACGTTCGCTGCCAACACAGCGACGGCGGCGGTGCAGCCGTAGACGACGGCAGCCTGCCGATCAGAGAGCCTGTCGATCCGCCGACTCATGCCAGTATCGTCCCACCGCCAACCGGCGGCGGGAAGACGAGCGGCAGTGTGTCGAGGCCCACGAGTCCCGTCGGCCACTCGACCCGCGGGGTGAAACCAGGTGCCAGTTCGTACTCGGGAATCCTGCTGTGCCACTCGGCCAGCACCTCACGCATCTCCATCCTGGCCAGGTGCGAGCCGAGGCAACGGTGCGGCCCGCCGCCGAACGCGTGGTGCCGCTCCTGGCGGCGCAGGACGATCTCGTCGGGGCCGGCGTGCTCGGCCGGATCCCTGTTCGCGACCGCGATGGCGAGCTGGACCTCCGAGCCTGCCGGTATGGTGTGGCCGCCCAGCTCGATGTCCTGACTCGCGACCCGCGGCAGGAACACGACCGGGCCGTCGATGCGCAGAAATTCCTCGACCGCGTCCGGGATGACCGACGGGTCGTTGGCGATCTGCTGCCGCAGCCGCGGCTGCGCCGCCAGCGCAGCGAACGCCGTGCTCAGCGCCGAGGTGACCGTGTCCAGCCCAGCCAGGACGAACAGGAATGACAGCCCCAGGAGCTCTTCGTCGGACAGCCGCTCGTCACTGGTGTCGGCCAGCAGGCAGCCGAGCAGATCCTCGGCGTTGTCGAGATGCCGCCGCCGCTGCTCGATGTGGCCAACCAGATAGCTGAAGAGCTCGGCGCCCGCCTGGATCACTTGGTCCGTGGGCTTGCCGCCGCTGAGCACCGGGCTGGCAAGCAGGCTCTCCTTCCACGCAATGAGCTGGTCGCGGTCCTTCATGGGCAGCCCGAAGAGCGTAAGGAAAACGTCGGCGGGCAGCGGCACGGCGAGCTCCGTGACCAGATCGCAGTGTCCGTGCTCCGCAAACGAGTCGATCAGCGTGCCGACCAGCGACCGCACCCTCGGCCGCCAGGCGGCAGCCTCGCGCGGCCCGACGAACGGCTGCAGGATGTGCCGGTACCGGGTGTGCTCTGGCGGGTCGAATGCAATGGGAACCATCGGCAGCGGGCTGCCCACCACGTCGAAGGCCCGTTTCGACGAGAACAGCTCGGGATGCTTCAGCGCGTACTCCACGTACTCGCTCGAGCTGAGCACGTGTCCGCGCGGGGTCTTGATGATCGGGCCAGCCTCACGGACCAGCCGGTATGCCTCCGTCCGGTTGTCGGCCATCGGCAGCTGCCTAAAGCGGAGCGTGCCCTGGACTAGAGCAGGTTCCTGGCTCATGATCTCTCCGGCGGCCGGGGCCAGATTCGCCCAAATCAACCTGGGGTCAACACCACCGTAGCCCGGATCGGGATCGACCAGCAGGAGGGCATGCTGACGCCGGCCGCTGCCGCAGCGGCGCCAGTGACACAGTCACGCAGGTCAGCTGGCCTGTCCCGCCGACCGCGGCAGTCGTGGATGCTCCGCGGGGGCGGTCCGGCGGGCTCGTCGGCCGCGCGCGACCTCAGTGGCCAGCGCGTCGAGCGGCTGAGCGAACGGCCCCAGCGGGTCGGCGAGCCGAGTCAGCCACACCTGGGCGCTGTCGAGTCCAGCGTGATCGAGCGCATAAATCCGTCGAGTTCCCGTGGCGCGCATGTTCACCAGACTGGCCTCGCGCAGCACTTTGAGGTGCTGCGAAACAGCAGGCTGTGAGATTGGCATCCGGGCCTGCAGTGCGCCGACGAGCGAGCCAGCCGGCTGCTCGCCGGTCGCGAGAAGCTCCAGGATGAGCCGGCGCACTGGGTCGCCGAGAGCCTCGAAAACCCCTGGCACTTAGCCGCCGGCCGTGGAATCGGGACGGCCCGTGTAGAAGGCCACGGTGCGCGCAGCGGCGCGTCGCGCCGCGCCGGGCTCGTCACCGTCCGCTAGAGCAGCATCAGCCCACTCTGCGGCGGCCACCTGAATGAACTTCGTGCCGTCGGGCGAGGCGGGGAAGGCGGCCGCTTCTCCAGGGTCTAGCTGGGCTCCACTAGAGATGTGGAGGCCCAGGCTCATGAGGGACAGGTCCCAGCCGATGCCGACCGCGCCGGGGCCGAACTCTGCCCACCGATCGGGGTCGACGGGTGCCTCGTGGGCTAGCTCGAGCGTGGTGCGATCGCCATCTGGGGTCAGGGTGACCTGCAGCCACGACAGCATCTCCCCGAACTCCCAGGTCACTGCGAACAACTCAGGCTGCACGCAGCGCTCGATCACACCGCCAGCATTGCCCTCGAGCTGGTAGCGCCCGCCGATCCGGAGGTCACCGCTGACCGGCAGGAACCAGCGGGGGATCCGGTCGATGTTGGTCACGGCGTCCCACAGATCTGCCTGGCCGGTCAGGTACGTCCGGCTCGCGATGGCGATCCTCGTCGCCGCTCCGTCGCGGAAGCCGCGGCGAACCTCGCGTGTCACGAGACCAGCCGTGGCCACGGGATCGAAGGACATGCATCCTCCTTCTATAAGCGACAACTTATAGAAGAACGTTACTGCACGGCAGACAACGCCGCAACCAGTGCGACGGGCGGCGCGGCGCCTACGGCTCAGGCAGGGTGCTGCCAGGGAAGCTGCGGCATGGGTGGACCTCGTAGGTGAAGACGCCCGCCTGGACGCCCGGGTCGTGGTCCATGACCCTGGCTGCCTCTTCTGGCGGAAGATTGAAGATGCAGATTCCGGTCGTGCCGCTGCCGTCTGAAATAGGGCACACGACCGGCATGAGCCCGGACTTGTGCAGGGCGACATTGCGCCTGCCGTGCTGCCAGATGATCTGAGACACCTCACTCCGGAACTCGGGGTCCGGCCGTTCGAACTTCGGCCCCGCCCTGAGAATGCAGACGGAGTACTCTCGCGCCTTCGCCCGCTCGGCCGCGAACTCGTCATCGGTGAGCTGGGGCAGGCTGTGCTCGCCCAGGTATCTGTCCATCGGAGCCTCCCTGGCGTCGATACCCGCCGCACCGTTGCGGCTTCAGTATCGGCGATCAGCGTGCGAACGCCGGTGCAACACCGGCGCGCAAGAGTCGGCCGGGGAGCAAGAACACTTGCTCCCCGGCCGGACGAGGTGATCGATATCGGTCGCGCTCTTACCCTGCTGCGAGGGCAGGCGCCAGCATGGCGGCGTTCGGTGTGCCCAGACCAGTGATCGGGTCCCAGCCGTTGGTGGCCGGGTAGCCGGGGATGCTAGCCACGGTCTGGTTGTTGCCAGTGTTCACGTCGTAGAAGTACGTGCCGTAGTTCGCCCCGGCCGCGAGCTTGTAGAGCGTCGGGTTGATCTGACCGAGGCCATGGCCCGCGATCTGATCGGCGATCGCCACGATGCCGGAGAAC
>Ga0126373_10003977_pt1 | contig 11200 bp, 19 predicted proteins | sample PanSoiMetPlot_11_FD_92545 | JGI IMG/M metagenome (GOLD analysis project Ga0126373, IMG submission 92545) | Tropical forest soil microbial communities from Panama - MetaG Plot_11 | ecosystem: Environmental > Terrestrial > Soil > Tropical forest > Bulk soil | place: Panama | collected 2016-02-17
ATAGAGCGAACCGATCGGCGCTCCACTCTCGCTCGCAATGGCGTCTACCGTAGCGCTTTGTATACCTCGCTCAAGGATCAGCTTGCGCGTTGCGTCCAGGACGTCGTCTCTCAGATGCAGTGCCAGGCGCGTCATCGTCGTATTAGTGCGATGGTTCTGACGACTAGAGTATCCGCGCGAGTCGATCAAGGGTGCCTCTGCGCGTTGAGGGTGTTCCCCTAAAGCCTTGAACGGGTTGTTGGCTTCTCTCTTCTCGGGGGCTTGACTAATTAGAGCGGCCGCTCTATTTATTAGAGCGGCCGCTCTATTAAAAGGTCTGGTTACAAATGAGTCACAAAACATTCCGTGGCAGGAGGAGCATGGCGTGCTTGATTTGATGATCGCGTCACTGCTTCTCCCAGTCAGCCATTTCGGGCTCTCGAGCACTCGTGTTCGCGATCTCCTAGTGCATCGATTGACCGAACAACGTTTCCTTGCAGTGTACAAATCGATCACGGTTGCCACCTTGGTATGGCTCGGGATTGCATATGAACACGCGCCTCTTTATAGGCTTTGGACTCCGCTGTATGCCACGAAGCTTATAGTTTCGGCAGTTGTGCTGGCCGCTTTCTTTTTGATTGTCGGCGGTATAACGACACCGAATCCAACCATCGTTGGGTCCGAAGGATTGTTCGACGAACCTGACGTGGTCCGTGGCGTAATTCGAGTGACACGCAACTCTTTTCTCTGGGGAGTCGCCTTGTGGGCTTCCGCCCATATTGCTGCTACCGGCGACGTGGCGAGCGTGTTGATGTTCGGCAGCATCGGCTCGCTGGGCCTCATCGGAGCTCCCCTTTTGGACGCAAAGAAGGCGCGTCGTCACGGTGAAAAGTGGCGCCAGTTCGCAGCTCACACCTCCAGCCTGCCATTTCTCGCGATTGTGCAGAGCCGCCAGCACTTGGCCATGCAGGAGATTGGCTGGTTGCGCATAGGAGCGGCTGCCTCGCTGTTCGCGGCCGCTTCGTACGCGCACCGTGTTGTGTTTGGTGTTTCAGCTCTCCCCTGAAAACATCAATGCTCGCGCGGCGCGCAGTCATATCAGGACGGCCGCCAAGCGTGCGGCAATTGATGCTCTTGAATCCGAACGAACGGCCTCAAAATCCGGCGTTTCTGCGACAGAGTCCCGACAAAATCCCCCACGTCCGCCGCGAATGCGGACGACCAATGTAATCGCAGAGCTTGGTCACGCTGCGCCTCAGAGACTTTGCGCTCTTGATGTTGTAGCGCTTCAGCATGGCAATGCTTTCCCAGCCCACCAGCCGCATCGCTGAGAGTTCATCAATGCCAGCGTCGATCAGGTCTTGGCCGCTGCTGCACGGGCATTTTCCGATTCCGGCCGGAGCCCATGTTGAGGGTCGGGCGACTTGGTTTGTTTTCCCGCCCTTCGCACGACCAAGAGAACAGTTCTCTGGTCACGTGCGCTTTGTTGATTCGACAGGTGAGATGCATCGCACGCGCAAGCTGTGGTGGTACGATATCTCGCCACCTACGGCTAATCGCGCCTGACGACCCGCGCGGTGACATACGGAATCATCCGCAGCACCGAATCTTTGAAAATGTCACGTCTCCACGGGTCGCCGCCACAAAGGCCGCACTTCTCGACGTCGATCGTCTGGGTGCCAGCGTCCCCGTACCAGGCTATGAATTTGGCGCGGCAGTTTTGACAGTGCACCTCGAGGGTGTGATCGTCGTAGACCTTGAGCGTGCGATGGCGGTCAGGCATCAGCGCCGAAAATAGGCTCCACCCTCCTTTTCCTACCAGTATACTCCATTGTTGAACCCGAACCGGGGGCTCGTAAATAGGCGATCCCGCTCTCGATTCAAAGGCTCCGCGTCCGCACGGTCGCGGACGGTCCGACCTTGGCTTACGACAAGCACGCCCCTACGATCGTGACGGGATTTCAGTGCACCGACGTGCGGGTTGGTCACTCTTTCTCGCACGCGCCGGTAGAAGGGCGGTTGGCCCACCATGACCACCCGCCCTTCAACCTGCACCTTGGCTTAAGTCGGACGCTGCCCCTAAGATCTTTTCCAAGCCGACGCGCGGAGGTTTGCCCCCCTTTCCCTCGCGCGCTGGCAGAGGGGCGGGTGGGTGTGCAGAGACCATCTGCCCCTCACTTTGAAAGCGATACCTGAGGAGCGCGTGCGCTGATATCTGCGCGCCAGTTGAATCAAGTTTAACGCGGACCTGGGTGTCGAGATCCCCGGCCGCGCGAGCGCCGATGCCCACCACGACCCCAGTCAGAACGGGTTTCGAATCGTCCACAAACCACCGCCCGCGACGGTGGTGGTTTATTCCAGTGTCGACTATGACGTGGTCGCCGACCTTCAATTTACGTGAGTCCATATCCACGCCCCTCATGCAGAATTAAAGCAGAAGGGCCAGACCCCCTTCGAGTCCAGCCCTTCCGATTGTGAGACGGCGACTCGGGTGAGACTAATTGGGTAAGTGCTTTCTTTTACCGCCCAGATAAGCCGCGACTGCATTGGCGGTGCGGATTCCTTGAAGGTGTCCTCCGTTAGTTCTTCCCGACGCGGGTGAACTGTCGCAAACCAGTGTCGGAAGAGCAGCAAGTCGGTCTCGTTTGCGGGCCGCTCCCAACCCGGGCTTATCACGGCTACCAGTGTGCCCGCCGGGCGCTAGACAGTCCCACGCCGCCATCACATGCTTGAGATCTTCATTCCGGCGACGAGGCGGAGTCATCAGGATCGGATCGAAGAGTGTTCCAAAATAACCCCGTCCCTTACCCACGTGATCCAGGAAATTCGTTATAGAGACTGACATTGCGCCTACGCGACAATGCGGCATCATAGCCAGATGGGCCGCTCTGGTTGGGTCGATTTCGATGGCTGTGATCTGCTACTGTCGCGGCAGCTTCGCGATTAATCGACCTCGGCCGGCACTCGGCTCAAGTACGCGATCCAATACAGTTATAGCGGCCAAGTCCCGCATCCTTTTCGCGAGGGCTCGGGTGTCTCGAACGTTGTCAGGCGATGACCTGCTGGTCTCGGAGTCCCCTCCAGAGTCCTCTGGAGAATTGACACTGCCGCTACTGTGGAACTGATATCCATTGCTTTCTGCATCCCACGAGCGACCCGCCTCCTTCAATATCCTGTCGAGCTTCTGAGCGGTTTCCGTCCCGATCCATCCAGGCTGACGAATTATGTTTCGATCAACACGGACATCCCGCGGTGCCTCGAGCACCGCGACGCTTCTTGTTGGGGTTTTCTTAAGGACCTGTGTGGGTCTGGAACGCTGGATTGTGGCTCCGGTTCAGGGGTCGGAACCCACCGTTGAGAAAAATGTCCGGTTGTGAAGGTCTTTTGTCCGCAGGATTAACCGTCATAGGCTTGGTTGCGAGATCTCCAAATTTGGCGGAGGAGGGATAACTAATTTGATAGCGATAGATCCTGCCCCAATCCAAAGCGGAGCGGCGAATCATCTCGGAGACGTTAGCCGCCGCGCATCTGCCTGGACTCGGCTCTTGGTTATTTGTGCCCTGCCGAATTCGAAGGACGATATCATGAACCAATGGCGGCTTAACCCGAGTGTCCACACATTCGGGTCAACCACACACCGGCTTCGACGAGTATAGGGAGACGTAGCCGCGATGCTCCTCAAGCACTTGCCGCAGCTCCTTTTCGCCCCTTCTGCTCTTTGTCTTTCGCCTCATGTTCATCTCGCCTGTTTCTTATACAGCTTGTTTTCTGACCCGGTACTGGGCCAGCCGTAATCGGACGCCAAATCCCGTTACGGTCTGACTCCAGAATGTGCAACGTCCAAAACCGACCGTTATGCGCCAGACCTATCATCATGTGTGTCGCCGTTCTGCCCGGCTTGCCCGGGAACACCAATGGTCTGCCTCGGCGCGAACCTCTCCGCAATCAACGGCGTGAGGCCGTTGATTGCTCCGGCAAGATGTTCTTCCTCGTATTCCGCCTTGGGAAGCACTTCGAGCAATTGTGCTTCCGGTGAGATGTGATCGGTCTTTTGACTTCATGCCAATCAACTTGCTTCATGATGAAACTCTCTCGCTTTCGATGGTGAAAGGGTTTCCAAGGATCTCACAGCTCGAACGATGGGTCCGTCGAAGACCGTCGCAGGCGGCAGCGTCGCACGCCACTTGGCACCCGCGGGATATACCGCGATCAGATCCCAAAGCGTTCCACTCCGGCTGCAGCAACTTGGTGGGGGCTGCCCTAGCCGTGATTCCGCGAGCGTCTGCGCCACCACGTGATTCTTGTCCCAGAATTGCCTGACGCGGTGGTCCGACAACCGGCGGAGCGCGCCAGTCGTCGGCGGCATCCAATCGGTCGGAAGGATCGGCTCCCACACGGCGAAGACAGTCACTTTTGCGTGTGATTCCTGTTCCAGCCTTTTTTCGACTGCGGAGGACCCCCGCAGACAGATGGGTCAGGTAGGCGAGAGCAGCAGGATCAGGCGAACGCCATCAGATGAACGGTTGAATTCGGTCTTCAGAGTGTCGAGTGAAGTCGTAGCCAAGTTCGCAAGTGGCGGCTGACCGGCCGGCGTCTGATGCCCGGACAAATACATCCGCGCCCCGAGCGCCAGGACAACTACCCCGATCGCGATCAGCACAAGTGTCATCGTTAGGCGCATCGCAGCTACGGAATGTTTGCCAAAAGCCCGGCTGTCAACTGCGGCAACACCAGCACGCCGAGCACTACGATCGCCGCGATCGCGAAAATCGCGATACTGACTGGACTGCGCCGGTGACAGGCTCGATTCGAGCGACATAGTTGGACGAACCCGACTGCCAGCAGTCCGATCGACAAGGCAACCAGCCACGGACGAAGCGGTTCCACCACTACACCGAGGCCCGCAGCTCCAGCTGCCGCTGCAATGCCTGACGGCAGGCAGCAGAGCATGGTTGAAATCGCACTCAGCACCGCGGCCACGGGAGCAACTTTTTCTGAATGTTTCAGCATTCTTTTGTCTCCGTTTTCGGTGAAGAAGCCGACAGGATCGCCCTGCGAATCATCTCCCGAGAGGGAATCCCTCGAAACCGCCCCTCCATCATGTATATGCGACAGCAAAGCCCGTAAAAGGCTTGTCCCGGTAGAGGCGTCTCCACGTCCATATCGTCGACGCGAATAGTCGGCGATCCAGGGAAGTTCAGCGCGCGCGCCTGTTCTGCATCGGACACCTGCACTTCGGAGATTTCGTCAGTGCGTCCGAGCTCGCGCAGCGTTTCCTTGAGCACCATCCGCGCCGTTTCGGCATTCGGACAACCAGCAACGTGAAGCAACTCCACTTTCATCTCGGGTCCACGTTCGCTTCCAGACTGTCCAGGATCGGGCATTCCTTCGTCTTCCGGCGTCGCATGCAAGCGCTCATCAGGTCACTCAGAACACGCTTCATTTGCTCGAGAGAGTCGATCTTCCGCTCGATCTCGGTGATCTTCATCTGCGCGCGTTCCCTGACGCGCTCACAGGTGCCTACCGAATGCACCCGCAAAGCCAAGAGCTCTCTGATCTCTTCCAGCGAGAACCCCAGCATCTTGGCGTGCCGAATGAACAGCAAGCGTTTGACCGTCTCGTCCGAGAAAACCCGATAACCCGCAATTGATCGCGAGGGACGCTGTAACAGCCGCCGCCGCTCGTAATAGCGAACGGTCTCGCGATTCACGCCCGCCTGCTTGGCCAACTGGCCGATGGTTAACTGCTCCATAGACGCTCATGTTACAGTAGCCGCGTGTCGATACCCGCCGCGCGCAGCGCTGCCTCATCCGACCCCCACCCAGCGCAACACGCAGCCAAGCGGGCGTCGATCGCCACTGCCGGCACTGTGCGAACTCCGTAGCACTTCGCCTTCGCAGCCACTTTGGCGTCATGCATGTCGAGAGCCTCGACCTCGCACGACGAACACGCGATCTTCCGAACCAGCGCGACCGTTTCGTCACACGGCGCGCAACCGGCGCTGAAGACCTCGACCTTTCGTTTCGCACTCATGATCAGAGCCCCTAACAGATCACAGCCTACACCCTGTACCCTGGTACAAGGTCAAGCAGGAAACTCCGCGACGCTACGGGACCCGACCCTCGCCAGCGACCCTTTGGGCCATCCTTCCGCGCTGCGGCTCCAAGCTGTGAGATACCCGTCAGTCCCTTAACTCCCCTCACACCCCCCTCTTGATCGACTAGACGGTATCTTTGGCACGTCCTGCCGCCTGCTGCGCTCTCGCTCGACGATTCCGTTCTGCTCGGGCCTGTAGGGAGTGATGAACTCCTGGCGGAGCCGGTAGTCGCGGCAAGCAGCGCGAAAGCGCCGGCTCGACCACGCGGTCAGGAGACACAACAATCCGTGATTCGAAAGCAGAGATCTGGTTCAAATCTCTCAGGGCGCGTCAGGTTTTTTCCGCGAGAGACCTCCGAAGTAGCAGCGGAACGCGGAGGGTCGAGTGGACTCCGCGATAGGAGTATGGACCGGACGATTTGTTATCCAGCGCTCGACGCAGCGGATCATCCTAACGGTCAGGGCGATCGCCTAATTCATCGAGCAACGCCGTGGCGTCCTTCAGGTCGGCTGTGTCAAAGCCCTCGGTGAACCAGTTGTAGATGGCACCTAAGTTTTTTGCGAGCCTCACTCTGCCGCCCTTCAGTCGCTTGCAATTGCGCTAGGTTGCGGTAGCCAGCGAGCCGGCATGCTCTGTCCCAGCCGCCATAGTAGTTCTTGATAGGCTTTCCGTCGCGGTGAAGACCAACGGAATGACCTGTCCCGTCGCGAGCTCAAGCAGTTCTCTCTTTTGATGCGAGAGGATCTCACCCACTGGGTGTGCGCTTGAATGCGTGCCTTGCGAAGTTTTGCAGTGAAAGACCCGACAGACCGAAATTGGCGAATGGTGATCCGCGTGGTCACACAGTTCTATCGGGTGCCTTTCCGACTTGCGGCTCTGCTACCTCGTAAGGGACGTGCGAATCCCAGCATAGTATTGATCACGTCTCCGGCTCGTTCCGGGTCAAAAGGTTCTCGGGTCATAAGTCTTCGATAGAATACCAGTCCGAGAAGAGCGGAAGCCGCGATGTCGGGGTTTACATGGAGTAGAAATTCGCCGGATGCGACACCCTCGGCGAGCACAGCGACAAGCGGCTTACGTGCTTCCATTTGGAAACGGTGGTGGAACTCCCGAAGGCCGGGGTCGCGCTCAGCTCCTTCGATTAGCGCCGGTATACACGCAGAAAATACGGACTTGCCAACCACCTCAGCTACATGGCGTAGGATTCTGTCCAACTTCTCCCTTGCTGAGCCGCTCGTGATGTCCGGTCCCGATTGTTCGTGAAAGGTCTGAAACGCGTCGGCGATTAGAGTAAGCTTATCCGACCAATGCCTGTAAATCGTTGACTTCGCAACGCCGGAGCGAGCGGCCACCGACTCAACAGTAAACGCTCCATAACCGACTTCTCCGAGTTCCTCGAGCGCCGCGTGAAGGATCAATTGCTGGGATCGTTCGATACGAGGGTCCACAGCTGCATCGAGGTGCTTCCTCCCTTCATGCTTCCGTCTGGTTCTGGACAATGACCGTCCGCGTCCTGCTGAGGCTAAGTTCTGAACAGCTATTCCTTCGCCAACGTTCGGGATTAGCCCGGCGACCACCCTTCTCGCACGACAACACGCGAGAAGCGGAGCGCATGCCCCGATCCCCGCAGCATATTCAGTGGAGGCATAGACTTAAGGCGAGGTCTTCTGGAGCCGAGCCTCAGGCCGTATCGGCTGGAATAGCTCGATCGCATTGCCGCATGGATCCTCAAGCAAAATCTGTTTGCCGCCAACGCCCGTGACGATGTTGTTGCGGAAACGGGCTCCTGCTTTGCGCAAAGTGTCTACGGTGGTGTCGAGATCGGAAACCTCGATCGCGAAACGGTTCCAGCCGCCAGGTTCCGGCTTCGTGCCGTCTGGCATCGACTGGCCACCTCCGGCAGCGGGATTGGGTACGCTGAGAACGAGGCGGAGATCGCCGCGCGAAACCATGGCAAATGGCGGTGTCGGGTGCATCTCCAGCTTGAAGTCCAGCACCTTTGTGTAAAAAGCAATTGCGGCGTCGATATCATCGACTATGTAACGGACCTGTACTGTTGCCATTTGAGCCAACTCCTCTGGTGCTTAATCCGACGTCTATAGAACGTAGGCGTTTCGTAGCGATACGTCAACGTAGCATATAATTAACCCGGAAGCTTCGATCCGAGCGCTGTGCACAGAAGTCGACCAAACGGCCTCTTCTATTGGCCAGGGGGCTAACGATGGAGAGCGAAGCCATAGCCAACGTTCTGGGCGGCCGAAAAGTTCTCGCCAAGACCGCAAATTCGCCGGATGACCTGGCAGATCTGATCCGCAGAGACCTGCGCGCGAGTTCAGTAAGGACGCTAGCCGTAAAAAGCCGGCGTACTAAAGACGAGACATGAGCGACGTGACCGCCGAAGATCTTGAGAAACAAGCGCCAGCAACTTGAGCGAACCGGTTGCAGACCAATCAGGGGTCGACCCAATTGATAGGACCGAGAAAGTCCATCTTCCCGACATCGACGCCGTTGTGGCGGAGGACGGCGTAGGCCATTGCGATGTGGAAAAAGATGTTAGGGATCGCAATCTGCAACAGGTAGTCTTCGCCGCCGATGACCTTTCCAGGCGCCCAAGACATACTGACCTTGCGCTCGGCCGCTTCCGCGTACTGTGATTCTTTCACGCCCTCTGCGAAAGCGATGGTCTTCCGAATGCGGGCGCGCACCTGCTCGAGCGTCTGTTCGTTGTCCGCGTGCTTGGGCGGTGTCTGTCCAGAGAGCCAGGCAGCCGCGCCTTTGACATAATCGCAAGCGCTCTGGACCTGATAGATGAAAGGCTCCATATCAGGCGCGAGGCGGCTGGTCATGAGCACGCCGACATCGAACTTCTTGGTTGCTGCAAGCTGTTCAGCTTTGTCGAGCCAGCTCTCCAGATTCTTAAGGTTCTGCGTGCATTGCGAAATCAATTGATAGTACATCGGCTTCTTCCTTGCCTTGCTAAGAGCTCTCTCTGAGAATTGGTCCAATCGCTGTCGAATTCTTCATCTCGAGATTATCAACCGGATATCCGCCAATCTCCTGCCCTCTGTGGAAGGTACGTAAGAGATACCGTAGGCATTTTCGCAATCAGTTTGATCTCGTTCCGATTTGGAATTCGATTATGAGCGCCGTTTTCTTGGACTTGTTTCGTTCCAATCTTCGCTCCTGTGCGAGCTTCGCTTCCAGCGGTCAAACCGCCACGATCTCGAACGTCGAATGATCGGGTTCGAGTGCCGCTAAGACCTCTCTAGCGTCGCTGAGTTCGCCAGGCCCGTGTCCGCCTGCAGAACGAAATTTACCTTCAGCAGCAGTTCGTGACCGCGAGCATCCAAAGGTGGCGAATAGTCGCTGCCCCGTCAACGAGGAAAGCATCCATGCCTTCGGCTGGAATTGTGATGGGCCGAACCGCATTCGCCGCAGCGCGCGAATTCCTGATGTGAGGTATTTTTTACTGGACTGGACTTCGCACCTAACCGTCACTTGGCCTCGGCCTAGGATGTTCACGAGCGACCGATATTCAATTCCGCGCCGATATTCGATCTGAGCTTCACGTGCTATTCTAAGGCGTAAACGCGCAGGCGCATTGCACCACTGGCATGCTTACATAAAGCGGAGTCGGGTTGACGTGGGTTTTGTTATCCTGAGCCCTAGAAGAATCGAGCGGAGCATCGTCAACCTCAATGCGCGACGGAAGATCGCAACCGAGGGCTCCTTGGCAATTCGAAACTGCCGGCAATGCGCGTGTATCCGCATGCGCCATTTATCCCTGTTCGCGTCGAAGCAGGCTTGACGGCCTTAGGAGCTTCCTCCTGCGGGCAGGGCAGGATGGCGTATTCGACGGCCAGTTCATATGCGGTCGCAACGAACGCGAAGCCAAAGCAATGCCGAGCTCCTGACCATCAGTCTTTGCCGTCAGAGGTTAATTTAAGGTCGACGCGGGAGTCTCGTGGCGTGACCGACGAAAACGTCATCCAGTCTTTGTTGGAGTACATTAGATCGACGACCGCTCGCCGGGGTTTGGCCTATGCCGAGACGCCCACGCGCATGAGCGGCGGCTTCGATGCGACGATACTCGGATTTAGTTTACGGGGCGCGCCTGAACCATTTTCCGGTCCACTTGTTCTTCGGCTCTTCCAGGCAGACGCTGACGGCCGGCGGGCACCACGAGAAGCAGCGATTCAGAACGCGCTTGCGGAATTGGGCTATCCCGCACCACGTGTTCTTATCGCCGAGGAGCGGACGGAGGCATTAGGAGGCGCCTTCTTGATAATGGAACGTATGCCGGGACGTCCCCTCGGATGGGAGTTTGAAGCACTGCGCATAAAAGGCGTCGGGCAGGTTTTAAATATGCTGCGGCGCTTACCGTGCATTCGCCGGGAGATCCTGCGGCTTTGGAAGGACGCACAGACAAGTCTGCACTCTTTGCCGGTCGCCGATTTCGTAGCGAGCGTTGAGCGTGCCGGTTTCTCTGGCCGTGATTTTAATTTCAACTCCTATTTCGCCAGCTTACGCGCAGCGACCGCAGAGCTCTCCCTCGAGGGTCTTCGTCCGGCGATCGATTGGCTCATCGTTCATGAACCGCGCCGCTTGCAAGCTCCCGTGATTTGCCACGGTGATTTCCAGCCTTTCAACGTTCTTGCCCACAATGGCCGCCTGACGGGCGTAATTGACTGGGTAAAAGTGACGATTGCCGAGCCGGCCTTCGACTACGGTGCGGTAATCGCCATCCTCGCGACTGTACCGATTCGCGCCCCCGCGGGATTGCATCAGTTGTTACGTGCACTGATGAACAGCTTGGCGCGCACGCACTCGGGCCCCTGCAGATCGTTGCCCGGAAGCGAGGCCGCTCTGCGCTACTACCAGATATTTAATTGCGTGGTGCAGTTGATCACGGTGGCCAGAAACCGCGCTCAGGGAAGAAAGACGCATGGTGTTTACAATTCACGAGTTGGAGTCGCGAACCTGATCAACCACGTGCACCGGCTGACGTGGCTCGAGGTTAATCTATAATGATTCCTTAGCGTCGATTCAATTGTGGCTTTTGACTACTCAACGGGCCAAGGGCTATTAGTATTATTCCAAAGAGTCAACGGTTGATGTCTGCGA
>Ga0126373_10003978_pt1 | contig 11200 bp, 9 predicted proteins | sample PanSoiMetPlot_11_FD_92545 | JGI IMG/M metagenome (GOLD analysis project Ga0126373, IMG submission 92545) | Tropical forest soil microbial communities from Panama - MetaG Plot_11 | ecosystem: Environmental > Terrestrial > Soil > Tropical forest > Bulk soil | place: Panama | collected 2016-02-17
CATGTCTTTGCCGGCGAATAGCGATAGGCGACATAGAACAGGTACCAGTAGCCGGTCTTCTCGTCATAAGCGACTCTCGGATCGAAATAGCTCGATTTCTCGCGCGTGCCGGTCTGGTCGTGATTGCCCTCTTTGGTCCAGCGGGTATCGCGATGCCACCTGAGGCCATCCTTGCTGGTCCAATGCGTGATGCGATTGGCGACCCAGTACGGGTCGCCAAACTGCTCGCACGTGAAAAGGTGAAAGATCCCGTGCGCATCCCGCACGACTTCGCCGCCCTCGACGCCATACTTGACGCCAGCCATGCCAGGCGTGCGGTCGTCGAGGATGTTGCGGTCGATCCGGCGGATGCCGAGTATCACACTCGGCGGACCGGCGGCCGCGTGGGCAGCTGCCGCTCCTGCTGGACACTCCGCCACGATCACACCGGCCAGCCCAAGCACCACCAGGAGTATCGAGCGCAGCCGAGGCGGCAGACCCCCCGTCTGGCTGCGCTTCATGGTCCGCAGGCTCCGGATCCGATCATTTTCTTATACTCCGAGTTAATACGATAGACAAGAGGCGAGCGCCACCGTGCGCAAGGCGCCCGCCATGTCCGGCACGGCCTAAGTACTCCGAGTATATGGTATGCTCCGCGGCACTGCGGGCTCCCTGCTCGGCGAAGGTTGGGTCGAATAGAAGCGTGTCTACGATGAAGCAATCATCGCCGTGGCTGGATCGCGTGACGTGGATCGTCGGCATCACCACGACGCTCGGCATGGCGAGCCAAAGCGCTGTCGCCTGGATCGTGGATGCGCTCATCAAGACGGCGGGAATGAGCGTTCAGGATGCTTCGCTCATGGCGACGGTCGAGCTGGTCGTGATGGGAGCCACGATGCTGCTGCTCGCTCCCGTGATTCATCGGCTTCCCCACAAGACGCTGGTTCTGGCCGGAGTGGCCGGCGCCCTGGCGGCTCAAGCGCTCTCGGCGGCTGTGCACGGAGTGCTGCCGATGGGCCTGTTTCGCGCGGTGTCGGGCATCGCGTTCGGCGCAATCTACGCGGTTGCAGCCGTATCCGGCGCCGCGGCCGACAGCCCGGAGCGCGCCTATGCGACCGGAGCCTCGATCAACATGGTGCTCGGCATGGGCCTCAATCCCCCGCTCGGTTTTGGCTCCGAGCACGGGGGCTATGTGGGCGTATTCGTCGCTCTGGGTGCGTGTTGCCTGCTGCTCGCCTTGCCGCTGGTGTTCATCCGATTCCCGCAAGCACGCAAGCCTACCCCTCCCCAGGCTCAACCGCAGCAGCCGACAGGCGCGTCGTCGCGGCGCCACCTCATTCGGCCAGTCGGTGTGCTCCTGGTCATGGGCCTGTTCGCACTCGCAACGAACGGCATCTACGTCTTCTTCGTATCCATTGCTGCCGGGGTGGGTCTGCGCGGCACCGCGCTCGGCACCGAGCTCATCCTGGTCTCGGCGGGCTCGGCCATTGGAATCGCACTGGCCGGACCTGCAGGGCAGTGGATCGGCAGGCGATTCCGCGGGCTGGACGGAGCATGGCGCGGCACGCCCATTTTCCTCTCGATGATCGCGATGGGCGCGGGGTGCGCGGCGCTCGTTGATTCGCCGTCAGCCGCCGTGTTCCTCGCCATATTCACCCTCTGGTGCACCATCTACTGGATCGCCTACACCTTCATCCTCGGGCTCGCGGTCGCCGTGGATTCTCACGGACGGTTGGCCGCAGCAGCGGGCGCGGTGTTGGTACTGCTCAACGGACTGGGCAGCGCCGTGGGCGGCTACTTCGAGACGCACTTCGGAGGCCACCAGTTCGGCCTCGCAGCGCTGCTTGCATGCACGCTTGGAGGCATCGTGGGCCTGGGGCTCGAGCGTTCGCTGAAGCGCGGGGGCTCGCTCTCCCCCGCGCACGCCGTTGAAGCTCAGTAACGGAAAATGAGATAGAGGAAGCTCTGATGATCGACAACTTTGAGCTCTTTCGCCTGCAGGTAGGGCTCGGCCGCGTCATCGGCGGTAACGACTGTGCGCTCGATCGGATGACGATCGTCGCTCTGCGCCTGCGCACCCAGGCAGGGCACGAAGCCTGGGGTTACAGCGAAGTGCAAACGGACGGCCGCTTTACCCGCGGTGCGCCCTGGATCAGGCCGCTACCGGATCTGGAGACACTGCGCTCGATTTTCGCGACGCAATGGTGGCTGCTTCTGCAAGATCGCCGTTCTGATGACCTCGCCGGCCTGGGGCGCTCGCACGGCTCGGCCGAACCTGCGATCGACGCTGCGGTGCGCGTCGCTTTGTGGGACCTGAAGGCACAGGAGGCCGGCCTGCCCCTCTACCGCCTGTTCAATCCTGCCGCGACCTCGAACCGCAAACGCGCGTACGGCAGCCTGCTCGATTTTCCCTTGTCCGACGATGAGGCCGTGGGCGTCGCGCGGGGCATGTTGGATAAGGGAATCACCGCAATCAAAGTCAAGGTCGGTGCGCCCGAAGCCGACCGCGACATTCACCGTTTGCGCCTGATCCGGTCCGTGATCGGACCGCAGGTCTCACTGGCGGCGGACGCCAACGAAGCCTGGAATTGGGATACGGCGCTACGGCGGTTGGAGGCGTTCGAGGCCGCTGGAGTGGGTCTGGAATATATCGAGGACCCGCTGCCGCGAGGCCATTTCGCCGGGCTGCAGGAGCTGACCCGGCGCGCGCCGACCCGGGTCATCGGTCATGATTACCTGGACACCATCGAGGACATGCAGCGGCTGGTCGATTGCGGCATTGGCGGCATCCGCACCACCGGCGACTTCGATTACATGTTGGACTGCGTGCGCCTTGCGGAGCGGCATCGTTTGCCGGTTTATGCGGGCAATTGGCAATTCGAGATAGGTGTGCACATCGCTGCAGCATTCGACATCGTGGACCGCTTCGAATACTCGGCCTTGGACTGGAACCTGCTCGTCGAGGAGCCCGTCCAGATCAGCGGCGGTGTGGCCTTTGCGCCCGAGCGTCCCGGCCATGGGCTGGTGCTCAAGCGCTAGTCCTTGTCGGGGCAGTCATCGCCTGTAGCAACTCTCCACGAGAGCCATCGTGTGCCAGGCGTCCTCTACGGACGTCTTCAGAACTTCGTCTTCCCCGGCGGCGAATCGCTGCAAGTTGGACATGGTGCCGATAAAGGCGTCGGGGAACCACCTTCCGTTCAGCGGAACGGCGCGCCACGGCCCCCCGCGCGGCGCGATCCACAGCTCATCCGGCTCCCCACGCGGGTAGTCGAGCAGGAGTCCGAGCTTCGCCACGGCTGCGCCGCGGTCGCCCTCGACGCGAAATGTAGCGTCCTGGAACTGGCGGCCAAAATCGTGGTGATGATTGATCGAGAGCGTCACACGCAGCTCCTCGCCGTAGTCGAGGATGGCCGAAGTGCGCGTATCCGTGAGCTCACTCCCGGGGAAATGATAAGTGCGGGCTAACACCTGATGCGGCTCGCCGGCAAGAGCGCGGATCATGTCGAGATAGTGGACGGAGTGGGAGACGATCTCGACCCTGGGGTTGGACTTCAGATGCGGGAAGAGCTCCCAGGGCGTGCGCAGATTGAGGTGCACCTCGATGTCGAGCAGCCGGCCGAGGATTTCCCGCTCGAGCGCGTCCGCGACAGCGAGCATCATCGGGGAGAAGCGCAGTTGGAAGTTGACGGCGGCCACTAGCCGCCGCGCCCGGCAGACCGCCCGGATGGCTGTCGCCTGCTCGAGGTCGAGCCCGAGCGGCTTCTGGACCAGGACCGCCCCGCCCTCGGGCAGTGCGGCGAGGATGTCCTGGTGCGCAGCCGGCGGCGCGGCCACGTCGAACACGCAGCTTGGAACGGCAGTGGAAGCCTCCTCCAGGGAGCCAAATACTCGCTCTATCCGCCATCGCTTCGCCGTCGCCCGGGCCCTGTCGAAGTCGACGTCGAACACCCCCGCCACCGGAAACCCGACCTTGGCGTAGGCCGGCAGGTGCGCGTCATTGGCGATGCCGCCTGTGCCGATGAGGACGATCGGGCGCGGGCGGGAAGGCAGCGGGTGCCCCTGGCGCAGGAGCTCGGAGAAAGGAGTGCTCATGCCGGGATCCCGACTATCTGGCACAAAGAGTCAAACCCGCGGCTCGCGTTTCGCAGAATCGGCACCTGACGCCTCCTCCTCTCGCCTCAGCCCGGCGTGGACTGCAATGACTTCGGCGCACGCCTGCAGCGCCGGCAGCATGGTGTCGAGATCCGGACCGTTTTTTTCCTTGAGCGTGAGTATGGTCAATGCCGCCTTGATGGAAGACTCGGGCTGCCCCACGAGCACGCCGATGTCGAGACCGCCGACGAAGCGCTCGCCCTCCGCGCGCTCGTAGCCGCGTGCGCGGATGGCCGCCAGGCGTTTGAGGAAAGCGGCGCGCAGGCCCGGCTTCTCCCGCCGCCACTCGGGGTCGCGCGCCAGGATTTCCTCGCGCTCGGCTGCCGCCATGTTGGCGAGCAAGAGGCGGCCCGAAATCGTGCGCAGCGGCGCATGCAGCGACCCCACTTCCACTGACAGCCGGAAGGACTTGGGACTTTCTTCCTGGGCGAGCACCAGTACGCGGTCGCGGTGCAGCACGCAAAGATGACATGACTCGCGCAGCTCCTCGGCGAGGCCGCGCATGAGCGGCTGCGCCGCCTTGAGCAGCAGGTCGTAGGGGGAGTGGGTGCGCGAGAGCTCGAAGAGCTTCAGGGTGAGCGAGTAGGCGCCGCTCACCGGCTCGCGACGCAGATATCCGCGGCTCTCGAGACAGGCCAGCATGCGGAAGATCTCCCCCGCCTGGCGGTCCAGCGCCCGGGCAATCTGCGCCTGAGTGAGCGGCACGGCCTGCTCGGACAGGTACTCGAGCACATCGAGAGCCTTCTCGAGTGCCGGCACGGAGTACTTCGTGCGGCGCTCCTCCAGGCTCAGCAGCGAGTCTTGTGGCATGGGGTCTCCGGCAGTGCGCTACGGACAGGAATTATAGTGTCATGGGCAAGCGCGCGGAGGCGGCGAAGGGATTTCCCTCGGCGGCCACCGACTGTATAGATCGCTGCGGCGGCGATCAGCACCGTACCCTCGATCAATCCCTGGTAATTCGCGCCGAGGTTGAGGACGTTGAAGCCGTTCGTGAGCGTATAGAGCACAAGCGCGCCAGCGACGGTCTTCAGGACGCTGCCCGCACCGCCAAAGAGAGATGTGCCGCCGAGAATCGCCGCCGCGATGACCGTCAGCTCCTCGCCCTGCAGCGCGGTGGGATTCATGGCCCCGAATCGCGAGGCATAGAGCACTCCGGCAAACCCTGCGACGAGGCCCGAGAGGACGAAGGCGCCGATCCGATAGGCATTCACACGGATCCCGCAGAGCCTCGCCGCCTCGGCGTTCCCGCCGACCGCGTAGGTTCGCCGCCCGAGGGTGGTGAAGTGGACCACCAGCCAGACGAGCAGCGTGAACCCCGCCATGTAGAGGATGGGATAGGGAAACGGCCCTGCGCGGCCGCTCTCGAAGCCCGTCATGGTGGCGAGTGCCGCAGGGGTCTGCACCATGAGCGAACGGCCGCCGGTGACGATGAGGACGAGGCCTCGGACGGCCGTGAGCGTACCCAGGGTGACGATGAAGGCGTTGATTCCGACGAGCTGTACCATGACGCCGTTCAGCAGGCCCACGGCGGCCGCCGCGGCAAGCGCCAGGCAGAGCGCCGGTGCGAAGCCGACCGCATCCACGGCGCCTATCTGTACAGCGGCGGCGAGCGCCGCCACCGAAGCCACCGACAGGTCGAAATTGCCGGTGATGAGCACGACCGTCATCGCGACCCCCATGAGGGCGACGGGCGCGGCCTGGTAAACGATGTTGATGAGGTTGACCGCGCTCAGATAGCTCGGCCGCCCCAAGACCGCGCACACGACCGCGAGCGTGATGATGAGAAGCAGCAGAGCGTAGTAGACACCCGCCTCCCGTAACCCCAACGCCCGCCGGACCTCAGCCTGGAATCTCATGAAATCCCCGCCCCAGTTGGAAGCTCGCCGGCCGCGCCGGAGGCGAGCAACACCAGTTCCTCTTCGCTCGTCGCAACCGCCATGCGCTCCGCCACGATCGCGCCCTCGCGCATGATGAGGATGCGGTCGGCGGCAGCCGTGAGCTCCGTCAGCTCGGAGGAGACCAGCACGATCGCGAGGCCTCCCGCGGCGAGCTCGCGGATGAGCGCGAGGATCTCAGACTTGGCGCCGACGTCGATGCCGGCCGTTGGCTCATCCAGAAGGAGGAGCTGCGTCGGTCCGCAGAGCCAGCGCGCGACGCTGACCTTCTGCGCGTTACCGCCGGAAAGCTCGCTGACGGCTGTCGCAACACCATGTGCCTTGATGCCGAGCTGCTCGATGGCCGCCTCGGCGGCTGCGGTCTCGGAAGCGGAGCGCAGAAAGAGCCCCCAGCGCGCAAAGCGCCCGAGGTGCGCCAGTGTCAGGTTCTTCCAGAGCGGAAACTCCGGCACGAGCCCCTGCGCCTGCCGGTCTTCCGGCACGAGGGCGATGCCCGCGGCCACGGCGGCCCGGGGCGAGCGGGCCAGGGGTTTGCCGAAGAGCCGTACCTCGCCGCGGGCGCCGCGATCCGCGCCGAAGATGGCGTGGAGCAACTCGCTCCGTCCGGAGCCGAGGAACCCTGCGATCCCGAGCACCTCGCCCGCACCGACCGCGAAGGAGCAGGGCGCCAGGCGTCCTGGGCTTTCGAGTCCGATGATCTCGGCAACCGGCCGCCCGGCCACTGCGTCCCCAGGCGCGCGAGGCGCCGCTTCACGGACCGCACGACCGACGATCGCCGCCGCCAGGCCCGCCTCATCGAGGAGAGCCGTGGCCGAAGTCAACACGGCCGCGCCGTCGCGCAGCACCGTGACCTCATCGGTCAGCGCCAGCACCTCATCGAGAAAATGGCTGACGAGCAGCACCGCCCTGCCCTCCGCGGCGAGCCGCCTCAAGGTGCGGTGCACGATCTGCCGCTCGGCGGCCGCGAGCGAGGCGGTCGGCTCGTCCATGATGATCAGGGTCGCCTCGGCGGCGAGCGCCTGGAGGATACCGACCATCTGCCGCTCGCCGATCGAGAGCGTCTCGACCGGTGCGTGGATGTCGATCTCGTACCCGATCGAAGCCATGAGCCGGCTCAGGCGTGCCTCGAGCGGCTGTCCCCGCCGCCACCCGCCGCGCTGCGCCAGGAACACGTTCTCCAACACCGACAGCGTGCCTACCAGCGGAATCTGTTGGTGCAGGGTAGCGATGCCGGCCGCGCGCGCCTGTGCAGGCCGGCTCCAGCTCACACGCTCGCCGCGCCACAGGATCTCGCCTGCGGTCGCCCGCGTGGCACCCGAGAGAATCCGGATGAGTGTCGACTTGCCGGCGCCGTTCGCTCCGAGAAGGCCATGCACAGTGGCGCTGCGCACCTCGAGGTCGACACCGCTCAGAGCGGCGGTTCCGTTGGGGTATATCTTCTCCAGGCGCTCGAGCTCGAGGAGCGGTGATGACCCATCGCTCATGCTTCCGCCTTCACCACTGAGCAGGACACGAGCTGGCATTCGCGCGCACGACGCCCGGCGTGCCGTAAGTGATGAACGCCGCATGCAGCGGTTTGCGGCCCGTGACATCCTCGTACAACGCGTCGAAAGCCAACGCGCCAAGCTCACGGGGCTCGTAGCAGACCGTACCGTCGATCCTGCCAGCTTCCAGCGAGACGATGGCGAGTCGCGAGCCACCGATACCGACCAGCCTCGCACGGGATCCGGCGGAGCGCACCGCCCGCGCACATCCGACCGCCATGTCGTCAGCCTCGTTGAAAAACAGGTCGACCTCGGGATGCGCCGCGAGAATGTTCTGGCACGCCGTGTCCGCATCGTCCGCCGTCCAATTACCAGGCTGCGAGGCGACGATGCGGTATCGGGCGTGCGCCGCATCGAGCGCCTGCCTGAAGCCGTCAGCCCGCTGCAGGACCTCGGGGAAGCCTGGCGCGCCTTCGATGATCGCAATCTGGGCCATGCGGTTCTGCGGCAACAGCGTCAGTGCAAGCCGTCCGGCCTCCAGGCCGGATGCAACTTCGTCCTGCGTAACGAGCGCGATGAGCTTGGGGTACACGTCATGCAGCGGCCGGGTGTGGGCGTCACCCACCTGCGAGCCAACTGCCACGATGGGGATTTTGGCGGCGGCCGCGCGATCCACCCAGCTCTGCGCGATGACGGAGTCGAGAGGCATGAGCACGATGCCATCGACCCGCTCCGACAGCAGGTCATCGAGGTCGTTCGCCTGCTTCTGCACCTTGCCCTGGGCATCGAGCACGATGGCATCGACACCCGCGCGCGCGGCCTGCTGCTGAAATCCCTGGGCAATCGCGGCGGCGAAGGGGTAGCTCAAGCCGGCGCTCGAGAGCCCGAGACGTAACGCGGCGGTATGCGCCGGCTGCGCCAGCAATGCACTGAGCGCCACGATCGCCGCTGCTGCCGCCCGCCCGCTCACTGCGATTTTGTCACGGCGGGGCGGCCCCGCAACGCTCCACGAGGTACAGGTGCTCGCACGCGAGGACCAGCTCCCCCTGCTGGTTGGCGATCTCGACCACTTCCACGACGATGCCATGTGTCTTGCGCTTGGGATGATCGCGACGTTCCGTGATGCGCGCCGTTACGGTGAGCGTATCGCCGATGAATACCGGCCGAATGAAGCGCACGCGGTCATACCCGTAGGTCATCGCACGGGGATTGATCGAGCTCGCCGTCATGCCGATCCCGATACTGAGCACCAGCGTACCGTGAGCAATCCGCCGCTGGAAATCCTGCTTGGCGCACCACTCCGCATCCATGTGGTGTGGGAAGAAATCGCCCGTCTGACCCGCGTGCGTCACGATATCGGCCTCGGTCAGCGTACGGCCGAACGTGCGCCGGGCGAAGCCAATCTCGTAATCCTCGAAATACTGCTCGACGATCATGGTCCGGTCCGTTCTTTCTTCCCTTCAATATTTATACATAAATTCTACGTTTGTTCACAAACTATGTCAATCAACACAGGGCCGACGAAGATCGCCGGGCGCGGGGTCTGCGACTCGGGCGGTGCGCTTACTCTGCGAAGACGACGGTCCGCCGTCCGTTGAGCAGCACGCGATCCTGCAGATGCCAGCCTAGCGCCCTTGCGAGCACTCGCCGCTCGATGTCGCAACCCTTGCTGACCAATGCGTCCGCAGTCGCGTGGTGGGACACGCGCTCGACGTCCTGCTCGATGATTGGTCCTTCATCAAGATCGGACGTGACGAAGTGAGCTGTCGCGCCGATCAATTTGACGCCGCGCTCGAAGGCCTGATGGTAGGGCTTGGCTCCCTTGAAGCCCGGCAGAAAGGAATGGTGAATGTTGATGCATCGGCCTGCGAGCCTGCCCGCCAGTCCGTTCGAGAGAACCTGCATGTAGCGGGCCAATACCACCACATCCGTCCGGGTCTCCTCGACCAGGGACCACACGCGCGCCTCCTGCTCGAGCTTGGTCTCCGGAGTGACCGGCAGATAGTGGAACGGCACGCCGTCGAAGTCGATATGCGCGTAGGTCTCCCGGGGATGGTTGGATACCACAGCCGTGACGTCCATGGGAATCAGGCCGGTCCGCCGGCGGTAGAGCAGGTCAACGAGGCAATGATCCAGCTTCGACACCAGAATGAGGACGCGTTTCTTCTCCCCGCGTGAGCGCATCCTCCAGCTCATGTTGAAACGCGCCGCGATCGGCTCGAAGCCGCTTTGGAGCGCACCCGGATCGACCGCACCGGAGACGCCGTTCAACACCACGCGCATGAAGAAGCGTCCGCTGTCGGTGTCATCGAACTGGCCGGCCTCGAGGATGTTGTAGCCTCCCTCGAAGAGATAGGTCGAGACGCCCGCGACGATCCCCGGCCGGTTCGGGCAGGACAAAGTCAGGATGACCTGTTGATCGCACATGGCTCAGCCGCGGCCGGGGATCCACGAGGTCCCGGCGAGCGGCACCCCCGCCATCGCGGCCGCCTCGATCGTCAGCGCGACCAGATCCTCGCGCTCGAGATGATGCACGTCCTGCTTGCCGCAGGCGCGCGCAAGCATCGTGAGCTCCATGTTCAGCGTCTTGAGGTAATTGCGGACGCGCGGAGCGCCCACGGCCGGCTCCAGACGCTGCTCCAGAACGGGATCCTGGGTGGTGACGCCGACCGGACAACGCCCCGTCTGGCAGTGATGGCAGTACCCCGGCGCCGTGCCAAGCCTGTGGTAGTCCGCCACGGCGGAGATGTGCTTGTCTCCTTGAACGAAGCTCTCCGAGTTGCAGCCCAGAGCGAACAGAACGCCCTGCCCGATCGAAACCGCATCAGCGCCGAGGGCGAGCGCCTTGGCCACGTCCGCACCGGTCCGGATGCCTCCGGACACGATGAGCTGCACCTCCTCCTTCTTGTTCATGTCCTCGAGCGCATCGACCGCCTGGCGCACCGCGGCGAGAGTCGGAATTCCCACGTGCTCGATGAAGGCCAATTGGGTCGCGGCCGTTCCGCCTTGCATGCCGTCGACGACGACGACATCAGCTCCGGCATGCACGGCTAGCTTGACGTCGTGGAACACACGCGTGGCCCCGACCTTCACATAGATCGGAATCTGCCAGTCGGTGATCTCGCGCAGCTCCTTGATCTTGATCGCCAGATCATCCGGGCCGGTCCAGTCGGGGTGCCGGCTGGCGGAGCGCTGATCGATGCCGGCCGGCAGCGTGCGCATGGCGGCTACGCGCGGGCTCACCTTCTGCCCCAGCAACATGCCGCCACCGCCGGGCTTGGCACCCTGCCCGATGACGACCTCGATGGCGTCCGCCTTGCGAACGTCATCCGGATCGAAGCCATACCGAGACGGCAGACACTGATATACGAGCGTCTTCGACGACTTGCGCTCCTCGGCGGTCATGCCGCCGTCGCCTGTCGTCGTCGACGTGCCCAATTCGGTGGCCGCCCGCCCGAGCGCTTCCTTCACGTTCGCGGAGAGCGCCCCGAAGCTCATGCCGGCAATCGTTATCGGCAGGGCAAGCCGTACCGGGCGCTTGGCGTAGCGCGTCCCGAGTATCGTCTCGGAGCTGCACTTCTCCCGATAGCCCTCGAGCGGATAACGCGACAGCGACGCGCCGAGGAACACGAGGTCGTCGAAATGCGGCAGCCGCCGCTTGGCGCCGAGGCCCCGGATCTCGTAGAGACC
>Ga0126373_10003979_pt1 | contig 11196 bp, 18 predicted proteins | sample PanSoiMetPlot_11_FD_92545 | JGI IMG/M metagenome (GOLD analysis project Ga0126373, IMG submission 92545) | Tropical forest soil microbial communities from Panama - MetaG Plot_11 | ecosystem: Environmental > Terrestrial > Soil > Tropical forest > Bulk soil | place: Panama | collected 2016-02-17
ACATCAACAAAGCGGCTGAAGAGGTCTTGGCCTGGCTGGAGCATCACGGGTTTGTGGGATCGGAACCTTGGAACACCCTGAAAAACGCACTCAATGGTCAACGCTAATAACAGGATCATTCGGCGGCTCCGGCAATGGAAGCGGAAAAACGGAGATCGCAAGCAGCGCGGTGGCGACCGAGCGATCGGCGACCGTGGCTACGGAGCTAACCGTGGCGGGGATCGTCAGCCATCGTAGCTTCCACGGCTTTCACGCGCTCAACCATGTCGAGGTGCATCGCTTCGGCCTGGTCCCAGTCTCCGGCGCAGCGGTTCTGTTCCTGGTCCAGTGACCCACCGAAAACCATGGTTTCCCATAGGATCGGTGGACCATCCCCAAAATTGTGATCGATCCCCAGGAACACGGTTGAAACCTTGCTGGGGCCGATCCGCTCTTGTTTGACGATGCGTTCGCGCTTCTCAAACCATTTGGCCCAGGTCATGAGATCGACGGATTTGATCCGCTTATTCTCGTCAAGGATGTAGTGTTTATCGTTCATCGCTCAAACGGGATTTCTCCGATCACTCTGACCCTGGAAGTGACATGGCGGTGGCGCGGCTTTGGGTTTTTGCTGTTTGATCCTCCGCGATGATGTGACACCCCTAATCGGCTGGCAGGATTCATAGGGGAGAGTTGGTACACCCCTGGGGTGAACCCAGCTTTTCGATCAAAACTGACAATCTCGCGGCTCACAGATTCGGGATTCTTGTAGCGCATTGCTTTTTTCCCCTTCACGATGTAACTGATGGTTAGACCTATAATCACTCCGTCTGCGGTAAAGGCCCGTTGACATGCCCTGGCAAAAGCGCATATCAGCGGGTTCTTTACTGCCTTGCTGGTGTTGTCCGTGGGAGTCACTTCGATCAGGATTTCTTTTTCGGCGTCGGATACGATTTCCACGTTTGGAAAGTGCTTCTGGACGATGCGGAGACTGGTATGCCACGTGTTTTTCCTTTTCATAACAGCTTCTCAATGTTGTTACCGCAGAAGGGGCAGAATTTGACCCCAGTCGGTGTTACTTCCTCGGCCCTCAGCACAAAAGGCTCGATACGCTTTCGCTTCTGCCGTTTCTGTGGAGTCCCGATGCCTGTTTGGTTCCTATGGGTTTCACTAATTCTTTTGCCCCATTCGGTTTTGAATGGTTCCCCATGAGCGTTCAACCCTTTGGATCGGTATTCCGCTTGTTTTTCACGGTACCTCATTCTCTTGTATTCCAGGGACTGAGAAGGGTACTTCTTCCTTGTGGCCCATTTCTTTCCGGAATGGACCCTCAAATTGTGCATGGACAGTGCTCTTTTGTTGTTAAACACCTTGTTGCACACCTGGCACTCATTCGTGTTGGTTTGTGTTTCATTCATTTGGTTTTGTCCTTTGTTAGCGTGGAGCGAACACCAGTTTTGCAACCAGTGACGCGACCACTGTTATTAGAAGTAGATACATCATACTTGAGCGCACCCTTGGGGCGGGATGCGCTCCCTGTATGAAGTGACCCTCAATAGGGGCCTATACAGGCTTCGCTGGCGAAGGTGTGTTGACTGCTTTGCTGATATCGAACTCGATCTTGGCCTTGGCCATAGCTTCCTCGGCGTTTTTGCCTTCACCCAGTCCGTGGGTGTGGGCAATGGATTGGGCGGAGGCTTCGATCCCTGCTTTGAGAACCTGCATCAGCCAGGAAACGATAAAGTTTTCGACCCTGGACTCTGAAGGTTCTCCGGCGTTGACCGAAACACTTCCAGGCTGAGTTTCGGCGTTGATGTCGATGATGATTTTTCTCATAGGTGTTTACTCTACTTTGGTGAACTCGGTGTCGATGATCGCGGCGGCTCCCGCCAGTCCAGCCGCGCTATCAAACAGCCCGTGGAGGGCTTCTGTGCGCTTTGGAAGGGCAATTAGACCGCCTTTTAAGACCTCGGTGAAGCTGTTGAACAGCGACCAAAGGGTACGCGGCTCAAACTCTTCATGTCTCGGCTTACGCCATTCGGTGAGGACCGCCGGAATTTTGGACGGTGGCAATGCGCCGACGTCCACGCTCCGGATTACCAGGTCATGCGCTCTTTCATCCTTCAGATCAAAGCCACGGTAGGCTTCGATGCGTTTATCTTGATCGTGCCATTTAGAAACCAGCCTGGCGATTGCTCGTTCGGTTAGTTGCGGCAGATCGCGCCAGATGAATTTGGTGTGTTTGCGGGTGAGCTTGATTTCTCCACTGAAACTGAGGTTATCGCAGACGAACACGTTAGCTCCGGCGACGATTGACCCTGGGAAGCTTTGGTCATGCGAGTTACGCAGACCCAGGACCCAGGAATAGTCGATGGACACCTGGCCGTTTTGGATTTCCATCAGCCCGAAGTAGCGTTTGCCTTCTCGGGTGAGGGAGTGTGCCTGGCCGACAACGCGGAGGTTGGAGGCGGCGAGGGCTGATTCAACTTGTTCGATCAGGCTGATATGGCTGATCGGCATCCAGGTTTCGGTAGGTTCCGGAGTATAGACGGTTGCCACATCATCTCGGGAAGCGAGAGCGGCACCGGCATGAAGGACGAGGTTGGCGCGTTTTGCTTCAGAGATCGCGCCTTCCATGTGTTTTTTACTGATCTCATCGGTAACGACGAGAGTGTTGTTATCTATTAGTTCCATTTTGTCTTTCTAATCGATTGGCTGTGTTGGTGATCCAAGAGTTTACCCGTTGCCAATCAGACCAGTTACTCTTGGGGAGCAGAATTTGCAGGTGTTTACGTACAGTGGAAACGCCATGAAGTTTGATCATGGCTTCCAGGTCCTTATCCATCTGCGCTCTGTTCATTGTTACGGGTAATCTATCACTTAGCGATAAGCTGTCAAGTCTTATTTGTCGCAAGTTTGGTGTTTTTCAGATTGAGATGTGGTCGTCCTTGAACAGCGGTTCTCCTCCGAGGAGGCGTCGGAGGATTTCGAGTGCTTTGTCTCTCTCGCTAAAGCCGGTCACGTATTCCCAGAGGAAGAACGTGGAAAGGCTGCGTTTCTGGATGATCCACAAGGGAAAATTCGTGTCCAGGTAGGTGCGTTTGATGAGCCGGTATTGTTTAAAGAGCATGGCTAATTCTTACCGCTAAGCTTCGATGTGTCAAATGCCCTTTTAACCTCATCCAGGGCGTGGGCAACGTTGTCCTGAAGTCTCTCGCGTTCGTAGGCGATCGAGTATTTGATCCAGTCCAGGAGCATCCTGGCGTAAAGCGTTGAGAGGGTCCGCTTATCCGAGGCGGTGTTACCGCTAAGGATGACAGTTTCTTCTCCTGCTTCCTCGGCTTTAAGGAGGGCTTGTTCAAAGCTTTCCTTGTGCCAGCCGTGTTTGACCCAGTTATCCGGAAGCGAGGTGCCGAGTATTGAATCAGGCCGAAGATCGGCTTCGGCGTTATCGGTGTAGGTGGCCAGAGCGTCCTGCATCAGGACCAGGGTGTCATCTTCTGGCTGGTGCTGGGCGTGGTTTAAGGCCCATTCCCAGGCTTCGATTTCCGCAGCGATTTCGGTTTCGGGGGTGGAGGTTTTACCGTGATGACCCAGGACCGAGTGTCCGAGTTCATGCAGGGCCACAAAATAGGCTTCATCTGCGCTTTTGGTTTCATCGGGGTCCAAGTAGAGAGCCTGTTTACCGCTTGCGCCCATTGCGCTAAAACTGACCATGCTGGAAAGCATTTCCATCTGGCCAGCGTTGGCCATGACTGCCATAGCGGCCATGCGATCGAAGAAACGGACGTCATGCCGTCCAGCGATCCATTCGATGTGCTCCTTGTCGGAAGCACTCATTAAGGTTTCAGGAATGTGTTGTGTTGTTTTCATACTGCCGCGCACCGACTTATTTATTCACCGGTTTTCGATATCTCTTATAGCCAGTGCGCGGAGTGTATGATTACAGCGTTCCGCCATTTGGTCCGTTTTCACCTTTGATGAAGCCGATCCAACGCGAGCGGTTGAAGCGCGGGTTGATGCGCTTGAATTCCTGGGATAGGGTTTCAAGCTGGCTTTCAGTGAACGTACCGTTTTCGCGGATCGCTCTGCCGATCGAAATAAAATGTTTCTTACTCATAAAGCTGTCCTTTCGTTTGTTAGGTAACTTAGCATACCGCTAAGCTTTGTCAAATAAAAAAAGCGCATTGATCCCCCGAGGACTGTACTCATCAGCGTTCGACGAGTTCTACACGCTACAGCTACCCTCTTAAAGAACCAATGCGCTTTAAAAGCAAACTGCCGCACATCCCTGGCTAGTGTTAATGCGCGGTGTGTCTGCCATTTGACACTGACTATCTGGCTCCCACTTATACCATTAAGGAACCCAAGCTGGACCCTCCTTAGCCTTACTTCACCACTGCGTCAATGGCTTTTCAGGCAAAGGCCCAAGTCGGGTTTCTCCTTTTAATCTACTCACGGAAGGCGAAACCACATCGCGGAGCAAACCGTGTACCGAGGTGACCAGGATCAACGTAGAAGGGAAACGAAGGGACTGATCGGATGGAGAATGCGCCGGTTCGACTGCCTAGGACCGTACGTCCGGATTCCCAACGTTACAAAGTATTGCGAATGTTGCTAGTGTTACAACTGTGCGCTGCGGGATGGATAAGCTCTGAAGCGATGCTGACCTCCGATCGGGTTTCTAGCTTTCGCCTTCAACCGGACGATCGTTTACCTCTAAAGAACCTGTTAAAGTCCCAATCGGCATCACTTTCGGGCTTCACCTTCCGTGAATAGATTTGTCAAAGAACAAAGATTTCCCCTGAACTGGTCATTAGTCAGTGTGTATCGAAGTTCTATACCGCGAGGCAACCAACAATAGGGCGAATTCTCGGCGGTAAGTCTCTCAGTCCTACACATACGGCTCAATGACCGTCCAGGTTCAAATCTAACTTTGTCCAGGAACGATTTCGGTTGATTCGCGGCCATTTAAATATTTTGGCTCAATCGATCTGTTTCAGCGAGTCACCCCGCAACCAATCTCATTCTCTCGAACGACCCAAGCTTAGCACTAAGCTCAAATGTTGTCAAATACTTTTTTGTAAATAGTTTGTAACCTGCTCATCCATAACCAATTAAAATTTTAGTTGATTCAACCGCCGATCCGTTGCATCATCCCTCACATGACCGATCCACAGGTCCGGATGCCCGTCAGAGCCGTCGGCTACAACGAAGCCTCTCGCCAACTCGGTATCAAAGCAGCTACCCTCCGTAAACGCGCCCAACGCGAACATTGGCTTCGCCCACGCGATCTCATTCAACCAACCCAAACCAATCCGCGTTCGCGCTCTACGTCACATAGCGTCACGCCTCCTCATAATGCCCTGGATAACACGCTGCGTGAACATCAGCACAAAACCAAGATGCATATGGCTCAATATGCTGAACGCGCTTCACGCGAAGCTTCCAAGCACAAAAGACCTCTCTCGATCGCGCGTAACGCGAAAGACGTTGAATCGATTCGCGCTTCTCTTTGGCCCGAGAAAACGGATCAAAGCATCCTTAACCTGAATATCCTTAACGCGGTTAAAGTGGTGCGTAGCAACGAGTTAGCTCCATAACATCGGACAATAGATGTCATATGAAACCCGTTGGCATCTATCGTGCTGCCAAGCACTTAGGACGATTCAGCCCTTCAAGTGTGGCATGGCTTATGCTACGCACCTGGCGGTGCGGCGGGAGGGGGGTAGGGACTCCTAACCCCGTGGCCTTGAGGGTAGCCACCACCCCCACGGTAGGCTCTCTTTTTACCGTACGTTTTGGCGGTGCAACGTCTGCGCGGACTTTTCTGATGGGACCGACTTGTTAGGCACTTGTTAGGGAAGCTGGGTCTAACGAGGACTCGCTGTGCAGGCCCGAGCGGTATGCTGACGAGCATACCAAGTTAGTGGTCCATTGGTCAAGGTTTTTTTTGGTAGTAGATGCGGTGGGGTGAATTGAAGGCTTGGAGGTAACACCGGAAGAGGGAGAGCCTGGGAGGTTTACGGAAGAGGCGTTTGAGGATTAACAAGGGCGTGATCATGTAGGAGGGTCCAGAGGCGTTGGGCGGCTTTAAACATTTCCCAGCCGGTGAGGAGATCATTGAGGGGCCATTCAAAGGGGAGAACCTGGCAATCGTCAACGCCGACGAAGAGGTTGATGGCGCGGAGGTGGTTCAAGCGACCAAAGACGCCGACTGCGTAAGCAGCGAGTTGCATCCTGTGTTCATCATAAGCGAGGCGTTTAGCGAGGTCGATTTGTTTTTTGGTTTTAAAATCGAGGAGGATATCGGCGATCCTGGCCCGAGCGAAGAAATCCACTGTGCCGCCGAAGCGGTAATCTCGGGAGGTAAAAGAATGTTCGCACCGGCCTTTTATCACGATGCCAAGTTGGAGGAGGACCCCTTGGACCTTGGTGACATGAGGGATGTAACGGGCATCGAACTCCTGTCCTTCGATGCCGCAGCGCAAAGCCGCGTGAAGGGCCTTGCCGCGCTGTGCAGCGAGTTTTGTTTCGTTTTGGCTGTCTTGTATCAACCGGTCAATAAAAACGCTTTCTGGCTCATCCTTGGCGCGGGGAAGGGTCAATGCTGCGAGCATCATCTGTTTAAGTTTCCAGATGTCGAGAGCGGGTTTGTCCATGATTTGCAGGATGGTGGTCACACTTGGTACCCAGCCGTTCTTCCGCGCATCGGCGAGGGTGGTCTTACGCATCTCGCCTTTTTGGGAGAGCGTTTCGTGCTGGGGATTCCCCTGCATGTCGTACCATCGCGCCGATTCGGAGTGGAAGGTGGACTCGCTCAGAACGGCTCCTCGGTTGGAATCAGGGTAGGCGGAAAGGGTTTGGCGATTTGCGCTTTTACGCTGCGCCAGAATTCCCGCTGCCGCTCCCCTGAAACGGCATTGGAAACAAACGGCTCATCCCGCTCAGGGCTACCCGCATCCTGCCAGTCACTAAACTGCTGAACGTAGATCGCGCAGTTCCACGCATCCAGCGGTTTGATGCCGTAGTAGCGACGGGTGTACCCGCCACCACCCTCTCGCGGACGCGCCCAGAGCCGGTAGCTGTCTGGATGGCCACCCACGCTCGCACCGGTCGTTTCATCGGACCCGTCAGGGTTCCACCAGGCAAGGAAGGAAGCGAACGGATGACTGTGCCACCGTTTCATCTCCCATTTCCAGGCGTGATTGATCTTCTCTTTCAGAGTGCATCCAGCCTGTTCACACAGGTCGGTAATCTCGCTCTCAATCAGTTTCTCGCGTTTTTTTCGCATACCACCTTTCTGCTTCGCTTTGCCTGGACGGTCTGGATTGTCCAGATTTGTCCAGATTTCTCTTTTGCTTCTGGGACGGGAGATACCCAAACGCTTTCCACTTCTGGATGGTGAGCTTCCAGTTCTTGGGCCATTTCTTTTCCTGCCAGTGAAGATGCATGGCTTCCCCGTCACTTTCTGGCAAGTTCAACATTGTACAGTACTGCCGTACTTCTTGTACAGAAGGACGTACAGAAGAAGAAGAAGAGGCAGAGGGAGGGGTCAACACCTGTCCACTGGTGTCAACAGTTGTCAACACCGTGTCTTTGACACCATCCTTACCCTCTTTCTTTTTCCTTGCTCTCTGTTTCCGTTGGGCTTCTCTAAAGTATTCGCGTCTAGCAGCTTCGTCCCTGATTCTCCGGTAATGATGATAATTGACTATCTTCCACCCCCAGTCACGATTGGGAAAATCCAGCGGCACGATCCGGCGTCCTTCACACGCCTTGCTCCGGCTGGTTTCGTCAGGTTCGCCCAATTCTTTGACATATTTGATTACCTCTTCAATCGGTACATTAGTCCTCCTGGCTATGGCCTCATGCGTCATGTCCACCACCCCGTCCGAATCAGCCAGTACTAACAGGTCCATGAACATCCTCCGGCAGTTGTAATCCTCCGCTATGGACGAATCAAAAATTTGCCCGAAAACCTTGGCAAACATGAACTTATAGCGTAAGACGGTCTTTGACGCGATGTCAAGCGGAAACTTCAAGAAATACGGGGATTCGTTCCCTTCCGACACAACCCCTGCCACCGTCGAACTTTATGAGTTTTATACTGTAGGCGAACTGGGCCGCTTTGAACACCTCCGTAACGCCATCAACCATCTCTGGAACACCACCCACAAAAACGCTTTCATCTTCAACGACTGGAGCGAACTCATGCTCCGAGCCTTTTGTGACAATACCTGGACCACCGTGACAGGCGCAGCAGCCTCCTGGAAAACCACCTGCGCCGCCATCTACGCGCTCTGCCGCTGGTTCGCCTCCCCATGCGACACCGTTGTCATCGGCACCTCCACAACCTTGGACGGTTTGCGCCGACGCCTCTGGAAAGAAGTAAGCAAATACTACCAGCTTTGCCCAGCCCTAGGCAACCCGATCCAGTCCCGTAACTGCATCCAGTATCGGAAAGGTCATGACGATGCCGGTATCTTTGGACTCGCCACCGACAAGGGTGAGCTTGACCGAGCAATCGGTAAGATAATCGGTTTTCATGCCAAGCACATCATTGTAATCGTGGACGAGATGCCATATACGCCGGAGGCAATCGTGGAGGCTTGCGTCAACCTTCAAACCGGAGCCGAGTTCTTCCAGTTTATCGGCCTTGGAAACGCGGATGACCATCTCGATCCTCATGGGCGTATGTGTGAACCCTCTTCCGGTTGGGACTCGATTACACCAGAACAGGAATCCTGGCAAACTAAACGCGGCGTCTGCATACACTTGGATGCCTTAAATTCGCCTAACGTGAAAGAAGGCGGTAACAAATACCCAGGACTCGTACGCCAAAGCGACATCGACACCACCGCAGACATTTACGGTATCGATTCCCCGCAGTTCTGGCAGATGCGCAGAGGCTTCTGGCCACCAGAAGGCATCCAGAAAACTGTCCTTTCCAGTGCCATCATCCAGAAGTTTGAGGCCGCTAAGGACCCCATCTGGAACGATTCCTTCACCCTCGGTGCCGCGCTCGACCCAGCCTTTGAAGGTGGCGACCGCTGCTGCCTACGCATCGGCAAATGCGGTTACATCCAGAGTAAGCTTGTCCTGGCCCTTTCAGAGACTATTTTTATCAAGACCCAGGTAAGCCCCGATGACCCAATCCATTATCAAATCGCTCGCCAAGTCAAAGAAGAATGTGTCGCGCGGGGCATACCACCTAGAATGTTGGCTCTTGATTCCACTGGGGAAGGAGGGGGACTCGCTTCTGTTATACAACGCGAATGGAGTCCGGAAATCCTCCTGGTTGAATTCGGAGGACGCGCATCATCTCGCCCAGTCTCTTCAACAAATCCTAAACGCTGCGACCAGGAATACCTCAACCGCGTCACCGAACTCTGGTTCCAGTTCCGGATTTTAGTCCAGAACGGCCAGGTAAGGGGACTCGACGTCGAAACCGCCAGCGAGTTTTGCCGCAGATGGTGGGAAATGCGCGGACCCTTCATCATGGTCGAACCCAAAGCCAAGATGAAAGAACGCACAAGAAAGTCCCCAGACCTCGCCGACGCCGCCGTCGTCCTAAGCGAACTCTTCCGCGATCGCATGAACATCCTCCGGCATCACGCCATCTCTTTCCCAGCCGATAGCCGCTGGCGCAAGTTCGTTTTAGACCGGCAACTGGAGAGCGATTATGCTGGCTCTACAGGCTAAGGAAGTCCCTCCGGACGGCTACCGCTGGACCTGCCCAGATTGCGGTTACCAGGTCCAGCACATCGAGAAACAGGAATGGTTCCGCCTGGCTTGCAAGCATGTCGCCTCCAACCACGGCGAGGTTTCCTACCAGCTTATGGCCCAGATGGAACACCAGCTTTGCCAAACCTTACCACCTGGCTGGTGCATGTATGATGACGAGAACCGGCCCAGACCACCATTCGCCCTTTCCTGGGACGACGTTAAAGCCGGTCTTGCCACGTTCAAGAACTGGAGCCTTTCGGGGTTTAAAACGGTGGACCAGGCGGAAGCCGAGCGCAGGGCAAGAATCTGTGTCAACTGCTATCTGAACACACACGTTCAAGGTTGTGCGACTTGTCATAGGTTGGCCCTGGAAATCTTGCCCGATCATCATACCCCGCTCGATTCCTCCCTGCGAGCATGTGCGGTCTGCAAATGTTTGAACCAAAAGAAAATTTGGTTTGACTTGCAAGTGCTGAGGGATTCCTCTTCAGAGGATCAGGAAAAAATGTATCCCTCTTTTTGCTGGATGAAATGAGCGCACAGCCTAAGCCAGGTCCCATTGGCGATCCCCCGCCAATCTCAGCTTTTCCTTTACCCGATGGATCATCCCCAGGCATGGATTTACGGGACTATTTCGCCGCTCTTTTTGCCCAGGAAATTTCGACCATACCAGGCACACACATCGAAGCCGATTCCAAAGGCACTCCGGATGACACCGTTTGCATCCGCGCCTATCAACTGGCCGACGCCATGATGAGGGCAAGAGCCTTATGACTTTCCTTTTCCGGATCGATATCGGTTACGAGCAGGGGCGCGGCTATATTGCCATGTGCCAGGACATCCGGTCTAACGAGACTAACTGTGGCAAGGCACTTTCCATCCGCGAACTGATGCGGCACGTATCCCAGGTCATCAGCAACCAGGAGCAGAAGAGTCGGCATTTCCCAATGGACAACGGCCCCTGTATCGTCATTCCTAACAAGGCTGAGAAGGATATCTTTGGATTTCAGGAACCACAACAGGAAAACGGAGAATGAGAGCTATCACGCCAGGACACTTTTACGCGCTTAAAAACTTTGAAGGCGGAAACGAAGCGCAATCTCTCCAGTTTATCGAGAAAGAAACTGGGATGGCTACGACCGGTCCGATTGAGTTGACCACCATTCACGATGGAACCACTAACGAGGAAGTTCTCCTCATGCTGATCGATCGTCTTAAATTTTTGGGTGACCGGCTACCAAGCCGAGAAACAAGCATTGCTATTACCAAGTGCGAGGAAGCACTCCTTTGGCTTAACAAACGCACCAACGATCGCGTAACGCGCGGGGTTGAAGGAACCCATAAGCCTTAAAGGAAAGGTCCACCAAGCTCTATCCAGCGACTTGCCACACTTGACCCAGACACAGGCGAACGGCCCCTCTCACGAATTGGCAATTCGTTTAATGCCCGTCAGTTGGTCCAACGGCTCAAGTACGAGGACCAGCAACG
>Ga0126373_10003980_pt1 | contig 11195 bp, 10 predicted proteins | sample PanSoiMetPlot_11_FD_92545 | JGI IMG/M metagenome (GOLD analysis project Ga0126373, IMG submission 92545) | Tropical forest soil microbial communities from Panama - MetaG Plot_11 | ecosystem: Environmental > Terrestrial > Soil > Tropical forest > Bulk soil | place: Panama | collected 2016-02-17
GACCGTAGCTTCCATCACTGGCCTCCTTTGTTTTGAGCGGCGCCACTCTCCGAAGCGGCATCGGGGGAATTCAGGATCCGATCGCGGCGCTCGCCGTCGATCGGGCGTTCGCTGTAGTCCGCAATCCAGAGCCCGTCCGGGTTCACATCCGAACGCTTGTCCGCAATGAGGCGCACCCGGTACTCGTTGACGAAATGGTCGGTTGTCTCTGTTCCGCTGGTCAGATGATGAACGTCTTTAACGCCATAAACCAGATAGGTGAGCGGCTCACCACTTACCGCTTCTATCTCGCGCAGATGGAACGCGGACTGGATTTGGCCATCATCGATCTTGCCGCGCGTATTGTCGTCCGCAATTGCCTTCAGCGTGTATGCCCGCAGGTTGCGGGTCATCATATTGAGGCTTGCTGCCCAGTGATCGTCCACATCAGCCGGCGAATAATTAAGGTAGCTCGCCAGGAACCGTTTCACGAACGCTTCATCAAGGAATTGATCAGTCCCCGCGGTCGCAACGTCTGTAACAGCGCCTTTTGCAGGTTTGCCCAGCACCGAGGCGTCGCCGTTCGGGCCGATGCGAATCACTGTCGGCGGCTGCAATCGTACGAAGACCGCAAATCCGATCGCGAGCAGCGCAATCGGTATAGTCAAGAAAGCGAGCAGCCATGCGCGGTTTGCGTTCGCCCTGAGCGCTCCGTCCATCTCATAGTACTTGGGCCTTGCAAGGGCCGCTTCGTCTGTTGCAACTGCACCGGTCTTCATGTCTCCTCCTACTCCTGATCAGCCGAGCGCTTCGTCGCTCCCGCGATGCTACCCGCCGCAATACGGGCGGCATGGTAGGCAGTCCATGTACCCAGGTTGTAGCGATGCACGCTTGGACCCTTTCTCGTCGCTGCCGATGATCGGCTTGCGAATTTTGGCGTTACGCTTGCACCGCTTGATTGAATCTGCGAGCCGCCAGCGTCCGGAGCAGCGACAGTCAGTGCTCCGTTGCTCTCCTCCCCGGCGCTGCCTGGGCCCATCACGTCACTGATTGAATTGCGAATCTGGTCGGCATGGCTCTCCAGGGAAGGACTGCCGTCGCTAAGCGAAAACCCAGTTGCAGATGAAGACGAGGCCGCGGGAATCTGTTGCGGTGCAGCAGGTTGGTTGCCGCCGGCCGCGGCCGTGAGTGCTCGTCCAGATCCTGCGGTCGCAGCGCCGGAGGACGCTCCTGCTGAAGTTGCGCCCGCAGATCCCGCTCGCGCCGCTGCCACACCGGCAGCAGCGCCTTCAATGCCTGCCGCTCCTGCGGTCAGCGCAGTGACCGCCGTGCCCACCATCGCGACCGCTGTGCTGCCAACGTCGCCGCTAACAATGCGTTTGGCAATGAATGGAATCACTGCGATTGCCAGAGAGTAGACAATGCTCACGATGCCGATCAGAATTGAACCTTCGAGATTGCCAAGGCCTCCGAGGAAATTGTTCTGGTTAAGCATCTGACCAATCTGGCCCATCTGCACTGCACTCAGTAGTGCTCCGAATCCGCCATAGAGTATGGGCCACGCATTCCAGATGAAGATGTTTTCTATATATGACTTGGCGAGGCGATTCGCTCCGCCTAGAGGCATGAGGGCAATCACAATTGGCCCGAAGATGTAGAGGATGCTGCCGTAGAAGATATAGAAGAATCCAAAAATGACAACGACGATTGGATAAAGCAAATAGGCAACAAGAACCAAGAGACCATCCAAGAGCCCGGGGATATCAGCGGTTATGAGCCCCCAGAGCTTTTGAAAACCTACCTGACTAAACTGGGTCTGCAGATCATTCCTCCAATTGTCGAGGAGGTTCAGCGCTCCTGAAGCATTACTGATCCAGTTGCCCCCATTCACGAAGCCCTGATTGACTGTCGTAAATATGGTTCCGTAGTTCATCACAACTACCGCGGTGACCACATACTTGATAAGACCTGTGCCCAATCCACGAACGTCCCCTCCGTGGAGGGCTGATTGATAGACCTGCCATAGAAAGCCCACGAGCAGTACCACATATGCCACGTTCTGCATCCCGGAGGTGATTCCAGTCGAGTCGATACCAGTCCTTGCCTGAATAAGAAATCGCTCAAACAAGTTCAGCTGTGTCGCTTGAAAGAACGCGAGCATCGCTACGGGTTGGAAGTGAACGGACACCATGCTTATCACCTGTTGGACAGCGCTCCGTTAATGAGGCCGCTATTATTCGTGTTGTCCATGGTTGCGAGCTTTGAGACCTTGCTCTGATTTGCCAAGTCGATGCCCCGTGTCCTCATGAGTTCAGCCAGCGCAGCCTGCGTATAGGCATTGGCCCGCACGACCCATACGTCGGCCTCGGCCTCGAGGATCACCGCGCTTCCGGGAGCTGCCTGCGAAATCTGCTGCCCCATCTGATTCGCTTCGTTCAGTTCCGCATCGGCGAGGGCATCAATTTCGATGGCCCGTTTCATCGCGTCCTGTGCCTGCGCGTCTGTCATATCGGTCATCGTTCTCATTTGCGGGGACGCAGCGTTCTGCGGCATCACAACCCCATACACGTTCTGAAACTGGCCCGATAGCGTTGGCACATTGGCCGCGTTGCGTGAGAGCAGGAGAGCTTCGAGATTCTGCGACTGCGGCAGGGTTGCGCTCGATACGTTGACACGGAACATGCCGCTCACCTGGCTGAACTGGTTCTCGAACTGAATCACCGAAGTCTTTGCCTGATTGATCGCGGTAAGCGGGAAGATGACCTCTTGCTCATACTTCGCAGTGCTTTGCTCGTACTGGTTGATCGTCCTCAGGGGTGCGGCAATATAGGTATTCATGAGCGACTGCATCTTGGATAGGGCCGCTAGGATCGCGGCCGTGTCAATCCCAAACTGCCCATTCGCGTGGGTTGGCAGGATTGCGAGGACTCCAAGCACGACGACAGACGCCTTCAACAGAGTTGGCCGGTACCAGGGTCGAACTGAGCTTGTTCCATCCTCTAAGGGCGCGGGCTTCGGCGGTTCCAGCGGGAGTTGGAGCCTGCGGCGCCAGAAAAATGACCTGCGACGCTTGTTTGGGTTCTTCTTGGGATCGGTCATCGATAGCTCCTTATCGCGCGGTCAGGGCTCCGGTAATCAAACCGTTTATTCCACCGGTCGCGGTTGTTCTGCGTTTCACAAGAACGTTGTCGTGTGCAATTCGGCCTGCCTCCTGACGCAATTCCGCCGCAAGCATCTTCTGCATGTACGCCTGGCATCGGAGATTGGCGACCTGTGCCTGGGCGGTCAGGAACGGATTCGACCCGGGTGTGCTCACTGCAACTTGGTTTTCCATTTGATTGGCGGTTTGAAGAATGACATCCGCGCCCTGATCGGCGATCACGGTTGTTTTGAGATTCTCCTGCCCTAGCGCGTCGTCCACGTCCATCATCACGCGGTCTTGTGGCGAAGCGGTGTTTAGCTGCGGGATTGTGCCGTAATTCGAGGTGAAGCTCGTCTGCAGTGCGGGTATTTCTGTCGACAGGCGGCTATGCAGGATGCTTTCGAACTGTTGCGGCCCCGGAGTCACGGCGCTTGTGAACGGCGTGTTGAACACCTGATTCATCTGACCGCGATAAGTGTTGATCGAGTACGCAACGAATCCTCTGGCTTGGTTGATTGCTGCTAGCGGCGCAACCGTTGTCTGATAGAGCTTCTGCATCTGCTGGGCAATCTGGTTGATGGTCTTGAGCGAGCTGCCGATGTCGTTCTGAATCGAGCTGAAAATCGCGTCGAACACGCTAAGGAATTGCCCTTGAGCGAGCTTGGGCAGGGCCAAGCACGTCTCGATCGCCAGTACAACAATGAGCACTCTCCTCTTCCAGCGAATCTTCGCACTCCGCTTTCGGCCGCATCCTTGACCGTCCGTATACGGCTCCCCATTCAGAAGTAGCTCCGTGTCGGGTTGGGTATTTTCAATCATTGGCTCATCGCCTCCTGCATCTCTCCGGAGAGCTCGACTGGCAATGGTGCCAGTTCCGCCAGCCCCCTCGGATATTGGGTGGCAAGTTCTTCATAGGCCTGGATCAAGGGCAATGATTGATGCTGGTGCAGCCACCATTTGCGAAATGTTCGTTCACGGGCGTATGTCGTAGTGATCCAATAGTCCACGGGGCTGGGAACAATCCGGATTGCGTGCGTCGACTCCGCCTTCTCACCAATTGCAATCAAGAATTCGGCGCTGTGACCCTTCTTAGGGTGAGCGAATGTCTTGATTTGATTCAGAGCTGTCTCGTTCAAATGGACATGCTCGCGCAAAGCAGTCATATCGCCAGGCTGTTTGCCGATGATCTTTGTGGTCGCATTCTTCACAATTCCAGCGCCATGCTCATTGGGCTTGTCGGGTGTGCCGACAAAGTCTTCGGGAGTCTGGCTGATCCCCCAGACGCTGGCATTGCGTTTCCGGGCTGTGCGGAAGAGTTGCACGACTACGCCGGCGAGAATAGGCGACTCCAGTAGCGCCCAGCACTCATCGAGCAGGACAATGCTCGGCTGACAGGTCATCCCCGATGCGCGGTACGTGGCTGTGTGAGCAATCAAGAGGCTCATGGCTCGTTCGAGGCGTGGATCGTCTTTCAATTTCTCGACATTGAAGTAGAGCCAAGGATTGTTCAGTTCGACTGTGGTTGGCCTGTCAAAGAGTCGCGCGTAAGGTCCCTCGTCAACCCAAGCCCGCAGCTTAGTCGAAGCCATCTGCGCCATCGCGTTGATCTTCGGATTGCGATCCCGATCCTGCCAGTGGGCCAGTTCCGCGGCCAGATCACCGAAGAGCGGAATCGGGTTTGAGGTCTTCGCGCTGCACCTTTTGTACGTTGAGGCGATGGCTTCGAGCAGGACACTGTCGAGCAGGTCGATGTCGAGGTCGGGCGGCGTATTCTCGCCCAGCATGTGTCGCGTGAGGTTCTTAAGGAACGAGATCTGGTCGTTGGACGGCCGGTCTTCGCCTCTGGGCAAGTCCCACGGATTGATTGTCTGGTCGCTATCGAGCGACATCTCGATCATCTCTCCGCCCATCAGCTCTACCAATGGTTGATACGAGTCACCCCGTTCGAGGATCGAGATGAGCGGGTTCGCGCGCGCTGCCATCAGCAGCATTTGCTGAGCGGCGAGAGTTTTGCCGCCGCCACTTTTCGCCATTAGCAAACCGTTCGCATCGGAAAGATCCGGATCGAACATCGAGAACGGAATGAGCTGGCGATATGGCGTCTCAAAGAGAATGAGCGGGCTCCTCCGTGTCCCGGTCCATGGCATCTCTATAGGGACAAGATCGGCGGCATTGGAGGTAAGCATGTCCTGATCGCGTTTGTCGGCCTCAGCCATACCCGGTAACGTCCCCAGAAAAATCCGCCGCTTGGCGATCGTCTCAGCCACAGCTTTCGCACCATTCATGTGAGTGAAGGCGTTCAGAACCTCTTGAGTCCGATTAGCGAGTTCGCGCTCGGATCGTTCGAGATCGTGCAAGGTGATTGCGGGTTGCGAGGTGCGCACCACAACGGAAAGACTGAGCTTGGCCGTCTTGAGAGAGGAGGAGATGATGTCTCGCTGCACCTGGATGAGCTGCGCCTGGGCCACCTCGGCCTCGGGATTTGATTTGAAGTTACCGTTGGCGTCCTTTTGCGCAGCGGTCATCTTTTGTAGGCGCTTCTTGTAGCTCTTGAGAACCTTCACCTGGTCGGGGATCACGATTTGCCCGCTGACGACAACCGGGAAGCCAAGTGTCGAGAAGTTCTGCAGCATCCCCGGAAAAGTCGCATCGGGGAGCTCCTTCAGACTGACAACGGCGTAGAGATACCCATCGATATTCAGGTATGTCTCGGTCTCGTTGAGGATGCTCGCCTCGACTGCCTGGGACCTCGCGCTTCGATACTCGATCATTTCTTCCGGAGACACATACGGCCGTCGGTCGCGCCGGATTGGGTGCTGCGCATGCTTCAACTCTTCAAAAAGTTCTTGTGTAGAAAGTCTCCGGGGCCCGAGGTTGGCCGCCTCCATCGACCCCTCGATGCCCCGGAGGATGGATTCGAACTCGGCCAGGTAGGTCTCGTGCTCCTTCCGCGCACGCTGGATGGCCTTGTTCTGGCTCAAAGTGAATCCACCAAGACTGCGGTTCTGTTGAGTGGAGTGGTAAAGCTTCGCATGTATGCGCGGATCCCAGATCAGATACACATGAAGCCGATTTTCGAAGAAGAATCCGCTGTTCTCCTTCTGCCGCCACATCTGGAGCCGATGAGAATCAAGCGCCATCACCTCCGACTGCTCAGTCCGTTGTTCGTGAATGTAACTATTCAGAAGATCTCCGAGATGCTCCGAGATCTCGTACCGGAACTGAACCCGCATGCTGACATCGGGAACACTGCGAAACAGTGCCTCAAGCATCGACTTGTTCTGATTGCGATCCCCATCCGTCGCAAAGTACGCGAGAATTCCTCGCAACTCGTAACCAGCTACCATGGCCCCATTCGTACGGACCATGATGTTGTCTCCGAGGGGGAGATCCCGAAGGGGCAGCAACTCGCACACTGCCGGTACTTTGAGCCTTCTATCGTGTTCTGCTTGGGTCACCGGCATAACTAATGTCTCCCTTTAGGGTTCCATCCGTCTCGATCTGCAATTGCTGCTCCACGATCCGTGCGAGTGGCGCGATCTCCTCATGAAAGCGCGCTGCGAAGATGACGCACGCGAACGTAACGCGTGCTGCTTCCGCGTCGAGAACGGCCACGACCGTCCCGCTCCTCTCGGTTGTGATTGATGCCTGCATTCTCATTCCTCCTCCTCCTCGACCACATAAGGTTGAGTCAGTTCCGAATCTCGCTCAAGTGCGCACCAGGCCTTGGGAGCGAAGAGCGAGCGGACGAGGTCGGTGAGATATCCGCGCGGCCTCCCATACTTGAACAAAATCAGGAACGGCACAGCCAACGCCGGCACGATGAACTCCATGAAGACATTCAGCGGAATGCCGAACACATGCGCATTTCCATTCACGAAGTGCGCTAGGAGGTTCATCAGCGCCGCCAATGCGAGCACTAGAATCAGGTCCTCGAACTCAAGGCCAAGGAACGTCACCTTGGTGTGGAGATTGCGGTGAACCGGCGTCATATCGAGACTCATGGCATTACCCTCCGATTCCGTGCGCTTGCGTCACCATCGACTCGGCCAGGCGCACCATTCCCGAAACCATCAGCGCGCCAATTGCTGCAACGAACTTCCTGATCCAGGTCGAGCCGGGATAAATCTCCGAAACTACGCCGCCCATGTGCATGGCCATCGCCGCTAACTGGGTGAGCGCGAACATGGGAAGGATCACGTTAGCCGTCCAGTTCACGAGGCTCATCGTGGCCATCCAGAACGCATCAGCATTCGTCGCGCCCGCGTGTTGCACAAACCCTTCCAGAGCACGCAGAATCCCGGAGCACATTAATGAGGCGAAGCCCCCATACAACAGCTGCTCGAAAGGACCGCCCTTGCTGTAGCGATACACAGCTCCTGCAAAGAACAGTCCCGCCATCGTGGGCATCATGGTGTTGCCAGCCCAGGATGCGAGGTTCGTGATGGCCCCATCAAGACTCATAACCTTGCTCCTCACGCCGCCATCGCTCGAAGAAGCGACAGAAGGCCACTCACGCTCAAGAAAGAGATCGCGGCGAAGACAAGCCTGCTCCAGGGTCTGTGCCGGACCAAGTTGATCACTGCTCCGACACAGGCTAGTCCCGCCGCAGCCGGCAGAATCTGTCCGGCGATGTAGTTCCACAGCGAAGCGAGCATATCGGTCATCGCGTACTGGCTCCCTGAGTTCCATCCTTGAAAGAGCTGCATTGTCGCCGAGAGCGACATCAGGAAGAGTGCGGCAATGATCGAGCCGAGCGGATTCTCGCCCGCGGCCCCGTCAAGTGTTGCCTTCAGCACGAAGTACGCAGCAAGAACTGGCACTAGCTTGGCGACTACGATTTGGTTCACGAAATTCTTGAATACCGTTTCAATGCTGGCCAACCAGCTCGTACTCACTGATCCGCTCGCAGACGGTATGTTGATGCCCTGCGCGGCAATCCACGACAACAGTTGCGGAAGCGTCAGAAGAACGATGGTCCACAGAATCCACTTTCCGGCCCGGCCGTTTACGTGGAAGTTGATCCCGCCTTCATGCCGTAAACTCACTCCCGCGGCAGCCAGCGTGCAGAACGCCGCCGGCACCGCGAGATCGAGCAGCAACTGGAGCAGATCGAGGAGGAACTGTGGCGTCTGCATGGCTATCCGCTTTCGCTACTGAATTCCCTGAGCCTGAGTAATGAAGCCTTCGGCCATTCTTCCGAGACCGGAGATCACCATGAGAGCGACGCCGGAGACGCCCCACCCCATGTAGCCGCGTCCGGACTTGAAGTGCCATCCGGCGATGCCGAGGCACGCAACTGCGATGACCGGCGCGATGACATTGCAGCCCCAGTTCACAATGTTCAGAACCGTGCCTTCGACAGTGGTCGCTTGCTGGCCCTGTACCGCCTGACCAAACGCAGGCTGTGTACCGAGGTTCTGCGCTTTGGCAGCAAACGGTGCAATAAAGTTGCCCATGAGGATCAAACCGAGCGCGAACTTCAGCGCAATGTGCATCCAGTTAATTTCGTCAGGGCGGTGAACAACGATCGTGGAGGTTGGAGCGGACACTTGGGAGCGCCGCCAGAAGGCCAGTGCGGTTCTCATACGTTTTCTCTCCTGGACCCGGCTGCTCGAGGCATCCGTGTCGAGCGAGAGAATCGGTCGGAACCGAAACTCGGTCAAATTAGACGGTCTGGACCGGAATGGAACCCGGGTTATCTTCAATCATCTGAGGATCTTCAGCGATGGGACAAACATCCCGTCTGCCTTTCGCTCTTCCTGAGTGTTGGATCAATTTGGAAAAATCGAGCTAAAATCGCAATCGAGGAACCCGGTGTCGCAAGCTGTCGCCTGGTCATGGACAACAGCATGGCATCCGTATCGGAGCTAAACCCATATCAGTGCGACCAATGCGGTACCGCGAACATCGTGGCTGCGCCCGTCCTCTATCAGCAAGGAACACACACTTACTCCACCAGGTTCCATTCGGGGACGACTCAGTCTTTTTCCGCGCAAGCGGCTGCTCCGCCAGACCCTCGCGGATATGGACGGCCCCTTCTGCTTTGGGGAATACCAATATGCTTTACCCTCTTTTGGGGATTCGTCGGTCTAGTCGGCATTCTCAATCATTCAAAGGCCGCTACGAACTTGGGAAACACAGTCGCAATTCTTTTGCTTCTAGGTTCCGGGTGCATTGGTGGGATGCTCCTGAGCTTTAGCAAGATCGCGCGCTACAACCGCGAGGTTTATCCGCGTTTACGTTGGAATTGGGAGCACACCTATATATGTAGGCGTTGCGGACGGTTCCGCTTGATTCCTTCCTAGCTCAGGGACCTGACTGCTTCAGCTCGACTAATCGGCAAGAAGGTTGAGTTTCTGAAACTCTCGGTGCGATCGTTCTCATGTCCACACCGCCTCTATTCGGGAACGACGATTATCCAAGTCGCAATTCGGGTCATTTGGAACGATCTTTACCCAATCCGGAATTGAGTCATCGGGAACAAAGATACCTCAATTTGCACACTGGGTAATCGGGATGTTTCTTGCCCAATCGCGAAGTGGGTCAACGGGACCGATCTTTGCTCAATCCGGAATTGGGTAATCGGGAACAACAATGACTCACTCTGCAAACTGGGTCAATGGGACCGTTGTTTGCTCATTAGCGGATTGGGTCAACGGGGCCGATCTTTGCCTAACGTCACATTGGGGCATCGGGAGCAAAGATTGCCCAACTGCGTAGTGGGTCATTCGGACCAACCTTGACCCGAACGTGAAGTGCGCCCAGGGGAAGGGCGCATTGCAGGCACATTCTTAGAGACCGCGACGCAAGAACAGATGAACTGCAAGGCAACTCGCCCAGTTGAATATGATGGCCAAACACAAGAACGCCCCGGCACTGGGCCAGGGCGAAGAAGAGGTTCGTGCAGCGAGTGGGCAATCTATTGAACCGTCGGGCTGACCTTGTGAAGCTCGGAAGGCGTTTGTTCGTGTTTGGTAAACACGACGTAGATCTTCGTGTCGGCCGGAACGGAGACTACCACACGGCTGTTGGCATTGAGGCTCATCACCTCCGAGTCTCCGGCCGTGCCGATATTCTCGGCAAGCCGCTCACGAAGCATGTCATCCTCAGAAAACGCAGCGCTGGAGTTGTTCCCGGCAACCTCTGCAAGCACCGAGCCGAGACCCGATGCCGCCCGCACCAGAAAGTTCTTGCCCGTATTCTTCCCGTACACACTTCCCTTGATGGGGCCGAGGTCCAGCCCAGTGCCGACAGCGTCGATCTTCTCCCGGGCTCCATCAAGAAGTTCGATCTCGTCGAACTTCACGCTTACCAGTCCGCTTCGGTCGGCCTGCTGGAGTTGACCGTACGCGCGTGCGCCCGCAGGGACGATGATTCTGTCGCCGATCGCGTAGGTGTATTCGACTACGGCTACGACAGGGGCCAGCACAGCGCTCGATATTTGCGTCTCAAGCTTCGCCTGAATGCGCGTACCCGGTGTCAGTTCCAGGCGAGGAGTACCATCCTCGCCAGTATTGATCTTCTGTGCAGCCAACACCGGGCTTTGCGCCACACTTCGCACAAAGACCAGAGACGGCTCCTTGAGGGTGTTCTGTTGCGCTTGCGGCGTTTCCGCGTTGGGAGTTCCGCCATAGGGCGCCGGATCTTCCCATTTCTGTTGCGTGTCTGCGAAAGAGGGTACATTTCCCAGGGAGCTGGCAACAGCAGGTTTGCCGGCAAACGGCTTCAAACCTGAGCTATTGTCCAGTGTTCGTGTCCGACGAATATCCCCTGGACCGAGCTGCCCACCGCTGTTATCCGGTGCCGGCGTGTGCACGGTATCCATGAGTGGTGTCACACTCCCTTTGGGCCTCGGCGACTGCTCCTGTTTGGCCTGCTGCGAGGGCTGCTTAACTGCCCCTAGTTTTTTCGGAGACTTGCCAACGATCGCCGCGAAAATAAAGAACAGCACCGCAACTGCAAGGCCGCCTCCGAGGAGCATCAATTTGCCCTTGCTTATTCCTTCAACTCCCTTGGCGGCAGTTCGCGTTGCAAACCGGATCACGGGTTCGGCTTTTTCCGCGCCATCGAC
>Ga0126373_10003981_pt1 | contig 11194 bp, 10 predicted proteins | sample PanSoiMetPlot_11_FD_92545 | JGI IMG/M metagenome (GOLD analysis project Ga0126373, IMG submission 92545) | Tropical forest soil microbial communities from Panama - MetaG Plot_11 | ecosystem: Environmental > Terrestrial > Soil > Tropical forest > Bulk soil | place: Panama | collected 2016-02-17
GAGAAAGTGAAGGCGGCGCTGGGCATGATTCGTTCGAACCAGTCCGGCTGCAGCCAGCTGAAGTTTCCGGCTTTGCCAATTCGGTGCCAGAACTCGGCGAGTGAACGTCTGGCGCCTTCGGATTCGCCGATGGCCCAACCATACGCCAAGGTAACCGCGTTCATTGCACCGGCGCTTGTGGCACTGATACCATCAATTGTGATACGGCCATCCTCAAGCAAGCGATCGAGCACGCCCCAGGCAAACGCGCCGTGGCTGCCACCTCCCTGCAAAGCCAAATTAACGGCCTTCTGAATGGTCCGGCCTCCGTTGCTCTCCCAGTTCCCTGTGCCCTGCCCCATATCGCGTTCGATCCTGGGCGGATTACACCACCCGAATCTAAGTTTTCAGTATAGACAGGGGCTAAGGCTCGCGATTGTCAACCGCAAAGCCCATGGATGACCATTTTGCGCGCCACACCTATCGATGGGGGCGACGAAACGCTTACAGAGGCTGCTAGGTGCTCCGACCCAGAACGGGCTGTCAGAGGGCGCCGGCGTGACAGGCCGGGCCAAACTTCATTAATTTCAGCGTTTTTCCAACTTTTGCCAATCACATGACATGCCGTAAGCGCCCAAAAGTTGCAAATACGCGCGCCAGGCGAGCAGGTCGTCGAGCACTGGGGAAGGAGGCTTTGGCTCTCGAACACCAGCGAACCTGAAAGGCGAAGTGGGATGAACTCGGGATGCCTCCGCCCCGCCCTGCGGGGCGCCTGCGGAGCGCCGACGACACCATGTGAACGCTCAGGGCGGGACGGGGCGATGACAAGTGGGATTGTCGGTCTCGGCGTCGATGACGATGAACTTGTGGTGAATGTGTACGGCGGGCGGCCGCCTTTCGTCTTCCCTTTCTTGGAGGGGGGCAGTGTGCTCTTGCTGCTCATATCCACCTCACTGAACTCCGGCAAGAATCCAGCGGGAGTGTCGCCGGGCTTGAAATAGGCGTACGCTAATACCTTCTTGTCCTTCCGAGAGCGGTTGTAGAGCGTCACTTTGATTTGCGACGCTGGCGTGGAATTGCGCGGCGCTTCGCCGGAATCCGACAGGTCGTCCTCTTTCTTCGGGGCGGAGATCGAGTTGAGCATTCCGTAGAGCAGCTTTTTCTTGTCGCCCACGGCGAGTAGCGACTTGAGGAGCGGTCGGTCGGATCAAACATGCAAAAAATCACCGACTCCCTGGCCGTGTTGATGGAATCGACCACTGTGTCGATGGAGACGCGCTCTTTCGTCGGCTCAGGAGAAAAGAAGACGCGGACCTTGGCTCTACCCACAGTGATTTCGTCCGACCAGCCAGATTCCTTAGCCGTGTCGGGGACGGAAGGATCTTTGGCTATCAGCTTCTGGCGGGCGATGAAGAGATCGGCCAATTTGCGCGAATCGAATATATGCAGCAAGTTGGCCTGGCTGGTGAATCCCTCGGGCGTGTAATTGGCGGAACCCATGAGCACGCGGCCATTGTCCTCATCCACAAGGAACTTGTTGTGCATGATGTTGGTCTTGGAGCGTTTTTCGCCCTCGAACTTATCTCCCTTGGCCTCCTCCAAGTTCTTGATGGCGGGAAGTTTAGTCGTGTCGTTCGTCCGGTCCTCGTATACGAGGGACAAGTTGCCCGGAAACTTGGTGAGATCCGGCATCACCCATTCTTCGTCGGTGAGATGGTAGATGGCTCCCCAGATATTGCGGGCGCCTTTTAGTATGTCGGTGAACGCGTCTTCCAATCCGTTGGCCAGCCAATCCATGACGGCGTCCAGACTCTTCTCGGGGTCGGGGAACTTCTGCGAGAAAGCTTGCGAGCTTACGACGGCGCGATTGAACCACGTAGAGATGCCCTCGCGCTCAACGTTGGGAACCTCCACTTGGGTTGGGTCGGAGGCGGCGTCGTCCACGAGATTAAGATCCTGAGGACCCGTGCCGCGTACTGGCGTGACCGTGTAGCTAAAGGTGGTTCCCCGCTCGGAATCGGAGATCGTCGAATCCCACCAAAGAAACTTATGAATAGGTGCCACATTACTGGGCAATGGCTGGGCGTGCGGTCCTGGTGGCGCAAAACCGATCTTGTTGAGAAGATATCCATCCTTCTCACCCTTGTGGAATCCGGGTGATCGCAAGATTGCAAAACCGAGAAAGTCGTCGTGCTGCGCTGCATCGGACCAGTCCATCGCCAGAAGCACAAGAGTCGGAGACGTATAAGCGCGGATCGTCGCCTTGTTGGCCATAGACACTCCTTACAGCAATGATGATAGTGAGAAAACGTCGCGGACTATATGCGCATAAAGTTTGTTATGTGCAAATGAGGTATTAAGTGTTGCGTTCTCAAAAATGATTTTCCCGGAAATCAGCAGTCGGACAACAGAGGGATTTGGGAATCGTATCGACGTGTGAGATAAACTAATGCACCTCCCATTTTGTGGGCAACAAGGTAAGTGGTGCTGGCGATGGTCAAATGGCGAAGAAAGGTCTGCTATATAGGGCCACGTCCAATTTCCTGATCGGAGGAAATTTCCCCTTTCTATCAACCGTGGTGGGCCCAGCATTCATCGCTTTCGAAACCCTCACGCTCGCAGCCGGAGTGGACCTGGCCTTCGTACCAAACTGATCACCAGCTCGAGGTGGAGACGGCAGAAAGCGCTAGAACAAAGTTCCACGCTTTGCGTTTTTCGGAAGCTGCGAAGGGCCAGCCAGCGACGCGTGCGATGTCCACGTTGGCGACGCCCAACTGTACAGCCCGGAGCAGAAGATGAGTTCGAGAGTATGTCCGAGCCAGGCGAATGCCAACCTTGCTATTCGAGCTCTCAGGGCCGCGAAGCGTAGCATCTATATCGATGCGGCAGCGGCCTGTAGCCATGACAGCACCCTATTAGGTTGATTCTATCAGCCTCTACCTCGAGACGGCGGAATCCCCGCCCCAATCGTCACATTGCGGCGCCAAGGACCGTTATGGGTGTTAAATCAATTGGTTATCGAACTCGGCCGCTCGCGGTAGCAACCAATTAGCAACCAGCAGAATGGTGACCGGAGGCCATTACTGGCGCCCCATGTCCACCTAGGTGACAGGTCCAGGCGCCATCCTCCACGTGAGTGGCAAGCCACCGTCCTCGCAGGCTGCGGACGGCCTTCTGGAACGGCTTGCAAAATCGCTAACTCGTGCGGCGAAAAAAAGCGGCGTGATGAACTCGGATACCGCCAGGCGTGCGAACAAATCCTCGCCGCGAGGCGCCGCGTGCGAAGCCTGAAGTATCTCGCCGACACATGTTGGCGCAATGACGCCCCGCAAGAGCGGGGCGCCGCGTAAAGCCTTCCCCTTCATCCAACCTTCTGAAACGCATCGGCCGCTCGCAGGACCGTGCCGTCCTCCCAGTGACGTCCCATCAGCATCATTCCCACCCGGAGTCCTTCGGACATTCCTGCGGGGACGGTGACCGCGGGGTGGCCGGTCACATCGAACGGGCACGTATTTGCAAGCATCTCCAGTGCGCGCGACATAGTCCTCCCGGCTGGCATTCGGGGGCGGCAGTAGAGTGGCCTTCAGCGGCAGTGTCGGCGTCAACAGCAGATCCACCCGGCTCATCGCCTCGTCGTAGGCCGCTCTGAGCACGCGGCTCAGGTTCTGAGCTTTGACGTAGTAGCCCCAGCGCGTGCCCGGCTTCGGGCCGCTTGTTGTACCGTCATGTCAACGTCGGGCTCGGAGTTGGGTAAGCCAAAACCTCCCTGACGATGCCGATGCGCAGCCGCGGGCTTCACCAGTCAGACGCTTCCTCTATGCGTCGGTCCGGAGGCCAGGCGGCTGGCGAGGATCGAGGCCGTCGGGCCCTCGGCAATCACCTCTAACAGCAGCGCACATTCCGCAGCCGTCCGCGCCATGGGGCCGGCCTGGCCGAGGGTGAGCTCAATGGGAAAGACGCCCGTGTACGGCACAAGACCGTGAGTCGGCGATCGTGACCTGCGTGATCGTTGATCCTCAGCCTTCGCGCCTTACAACGCCAGTTGCCTTTCGATTTCCACCCTCGCGCCACGCGATGAGGTCGCGCCCGCACTCACTATCATCCCCTGCTTCATCAACACAAAGCGGTCGGCAATTCCGAGCGCGAAATCGAGATGTTGTTCAACGATGAGCATGGCAGTGCCATCATGTTCGCGGCAGGCGCGCAATACCTCCGCTATGCGGCTGACCTGCATAGGCTGGACACCTTCGGTCACCTCGTCGGCTAGAATCAAGCGCGGCGAAACCAGCATCGAACGCGCCACCAGTAGCATTTTCTGCTCACCGCCGCTCAACGTGCCGGCACGCTGGTGGAGCCGGTTGCGCAAGAACGGAAAGGCCGCGAGTGCGTGATCACAGGCAATACCGAAGTCTTTGCGGCTGCCGAATGCCACATGCAGGTTCTTCACCACAGAGAGATCCGGAAATAGTGCCGCTTCCTGTGGAATATAACTGATACCGCGGTTGGCGATATGATAGGGCTTGAGGCCGAGCAGGCTTTTGCCGGCATACGATATCTCGCCCTTGCGGGCTCGAAGCTGCCCTATGATGGTACGCAAGAGGGTAGACTTGCCAACGCCGTTATGGCCTAGGACGGCCAGAACCTCGCCGGGCGCGAGCTCGAACGATATGCGGCGCAGGATCGTGAGGTCGCCATAACCGGATTCGACGTCCGTCACGCACAGCATCAGACGCAACCATCACTCGTGCGCGTTGGTGTGACCAAGATAGATTTGTCGAACCACCGGGCTTTCGGCGACGGCTTGAACCGACCCATCGGCGACGATCGTCCCTTGGCTTAGCACGCTCAGTCGTTCGGCAATGGATTTGACGAAGTCGAGATCGTGCTCAATCAGCAGCAGCCCGAGGCTATGCTCGCGAACCAGCGAGATCAACACCTCCCCTACATTGGCACGGTCAATAGAACTGAGGCCGGCTGTCGGTTCATCAAGGATGATGATCGCCGGCTGCGCCGTCAATACCATACACAGTTCCAGCCATTTTCGTTCGCCATGCCCGAGCTCGCCCGCGAACGTGTCGAGCTTGCGGTCAAGGCCGCTCAACTGGAGCACGCGGCGCGCGTCCACAGGCATCGCAATCTGATTGGTCGATTGGGTCAGCAATGCAAGCTCTCGCCTGCAGGCCGCCAAGAACAGATTGTCGCCGATCCGCTGTGTTTCAAAGACGTTACTCGCCTGGAAGGTTCGCATCACCCCGCGGTGTACGATGACGTTAGGCGGAAGAAACGCCGCCTGAGCGCCATCGATGACGATATCGCCGGCACTCGCGCGAAGGCGTCCCGTTATGACGTCGACCAGCGTCGACTTGCCGGCACCGTTCGGCCCGATCAGGCAGTGCAGCTTTCCCGTCTCGATCTCGAGATTAAGTTCGTGTAGGACCGCTAGGCTGCCAAACGAAAGGTTAAGCTTTCGCGCCGCGACCGTCATGCGGTCGCGCGTGCGTCGGCCTGGTGGCGCGTCGATGATCTGAAAGCCCCTGCGAGGTGGCCGCCGCGATCCGACGAGACCAAACAGACCGGACGGCAGCAGCAAGACGACGACGGTAAAAATCAAGCCTAGGAAAAGTTGCCAAAATCCCGGAAAGGCGGCGTTGAGCGTCGGTTCCAAGATGTTGACGAGAAGCGCTCCTGCCACTGGGCCAGCAGCAGTGCCGCGTCCTCCGATGGCCACCCAGACAATGGCGCTAGTGGACAACACCAGGCCGAGAAGACCGTGGGACACGAAGCCGTTGTAAGGCGCGTAGAGGGCGCCCGCGTACCCTGCGAGACCCGCCGATAGAGCGAAAATGAACAGGCGTAGGGCGGGCGTGTTGTACCCGAAAAAGCGCGCCCTCTCCTCGTTGTCGCGCACGGCCATCAGCAGGCGACCGAAATCGCTACGCACGATCCACGTGACAATAACGATCGCGAGCATCAAAGCACCAAGAAGCAGATAATAGGTATAGAGCGGCTCGGCCCAGGGAAAAGACGGGATGCCGCTCAGTCCCGTCAAGCCACCGGTAAGTTTGGGGATACGCAGGTCGATGGCCGAAAGCAACACCGGAAGCGAAAGAGTAACGATGGCGACATAGAGGCTACTCGTGACACCGAAGAACATGAACCAACCCACGACGGCTGCGAGCAGCGCAGGCAACAGAATCGCCAGCACGAAGCCGACATAAGGTGCCAATCCCGAATCCCAGCGCAAGGCGACGATCGCCATGGCGTAAGCGCCGAGACCAAAGAAAGCCGAATGACCAAGGCTGAGGATACCGCAGCAACCCCACGCGAGATCGAGAGCCAGCGCGAGAATGGCAAGCAGCATCGCACGTGCCAGAATATCGGTAGCGAAATATTGTGACACCCACAGTGGCGCGGACGCGAGCAGCGCGACGATCAGGCAGTTGGCCCCTACGGAAGTAAGACGCAATCGATCGATCCCAGAATGGGCTATCGCGATACCCGGCGGCCAGCTCATGCTGTTCCCCGCCACCGCACCAGGATCAACGCCACAATGACCAGGGCAACGCTGCCCCAAACAGGATCGATGAAGATTGCCACGATCTGCTGCGTCGACCCGAGCATTCCGGAAGCGAAGGCGAGACCAGGTAACGAACCCAGTCCACCTACCAGAACTGCGAAGAAGGAATTGGTGAGAAAGCTCAGGCCCATCGAGGGATAGGCGGACGTCAACGGCGCCAAAAAAGCCCCGGCAAGACCAGCCAAAGCGGCGCCAAAGACCAGCGTGCCGGCGTAGATGCGGCCTATATTGACGCCCAGGGTCGAGGCAAGGCCTGCGTTGCTCATGACGGCGCGCGCAGTGGTGCCCAGATTGGTACGTTTCTCGATCCACAACACCCCGAGCCCGATAACCAGCGCGAGAAATATGGCCAGCACCCGATAGAACGAAATTTGAGTAGTAAGAACGGTGATTGTAGCGTCGGTTGGATAGGGTACGCTTTGGTAGCCGGCGCCGAAAATGAGCTGGGCTGCCTGCCGCAAAACAATACTTAGCCCCCAAGTTGCCAGGATGGATTCCATCACCCGGCCGTAGAGGTATCGGAAAAAGATGGGCTCCAGCAGCAACGCTATCATACCCACCGCTAACGGCGCGACAATGAGCGAAACGCTAACCGGCAATCCGAGCTTGACGACGATAACACTCGCGTAAGCGCCGAGCATGATGAATTCTCCATGCGCGAGGTTGACCACGCCCATGACGCCGAAAATCACCGCGAGCCCGACTGCGGCGATGAACAGCAGTGAAACCGCACTTAGCACATTCAGAATACCTAGCACCACTCGAGCACTATCCCCGCAGCGTCTGGCGGCATGCTACCGGTGCACGCCGCCATCGTCGTTCAAGACAATACGATTAGAATTCGGGCATCTAGAACTTACATTGGGGCCCTGGATCGACGGGACCGAAAGATTCGATGATCGTCGGATGACCCTGTTCGTCGATCCTCGCGAGATAAATCGGGAAAGTGGCATGGCGTGTCGTTGCCGAATAGGCCACCTTGCCGCGCGGACCGTCGCGTGCCACCTCGGGTAGCGCCTTCGTCACTGCATCCTTGTCGACGCTGCCAGCCTTCTGCACAGCCAGCACCCAAAGATGCAGCGCATCATAACCGTTAAGGGCGATGAAGTTCTGAGCGGGTGCGTTGCCGCCAAGCTCAGCCTTGTAGGCGGCCTCAAAGGTCTTGGCACTTTGCGTGGCGTCGGCGAAATAGCCTGCCGGGATCAACAGCCCTTTCGCTGCCGGGCCCATCGCGGCAATCGCGCTCTGCTCGACTAGTGTAGCGATGGCGGTCACCGACTGATCGAGACCCTGATTGTGAAACTGCTTCATGAAGGCCACAACATCCGATGGCAGCATGATCAGCAGCACAAAATTCGGCTTAACGCTGGCGATGTCCTGCAAGATGGACGAAAAATCCGCCGTTCCGATTGGCACGAACTTGGTACCAACCAATTTGCCACCATGCTCCGGGATTACTTTTTCTGCGATCGCGGCAGTGTTCTGCGGCCAATTGTAGTCATTGCCCACGAAATACCAAGACTTGCCACCCATTGACTTTTGCAGGTACGGCACGATTGGCGCAATCTGCGTCTCTGGAACCTCGCCCATGACAAACATGCTCGGGTCACAGGCATGGCCTTCGTAAATGGCATCGTAGAAGAACAGCGTCCTGCCGTTTTGCCTCACGACCGGTAGAACCGCCTCCCGCGAGGCACTCGTGCTCGAAGCAAAAAGTACCGATACATGATCCTGGTTGAGTAATCGCTTGGCGCCGGCATTGGCCGTCGCTGGATCTGTCGCCGTATCGGCGATCAATAATTCAAGTTTCTTACCCAGGACCCCACCGCTCTTGTTGATTTCGGCCACTGCCATTCGATATGCCGCCTCTTCCGAGGGGCCTAAGAAAGCCGCGCCGCCGCTGAGCTGAACGAGGGCCCCGATCTTAATCGCGTCGGCGGCGCTCGATGGAACCGCAGAGCCGATCACAATCGCCACCGCCATTGACAAGGCGAGCATAAGCCCACCCAAACGAAACCGTCTCTCGGGTAACTTGAACATGACATTCCTCCGGGTTTCGCTCGCCCTGTGAAGCTCCCGTCCGGGGGACGGAATAGGGTCAGCCAGCGTTGAATTTCAAAGCTAAGCTGTGTGGGCGGATTTTATCAAGAGCGGCTGTCGGGGCTAGCGGGAGCAGCTCCGCGTTTCGTCTCAAGGGGGTTCCGCCCCGGGTAAGGTCGAAGGTAAACCTAGTCATTCCTGTCCGAGCATTCCAAACGCCGCCACGACTGGGTTGAAGGTGGAATTCACCGATTCTTAGGAAGAGGGACTCGATCGAACACTGCTGACCCGATTCGTCAAGTGATCGGCTTAGTCGATGTCATTTCTTCGCGACCGACGAAAGTAAGCCTCAGGCAAAATCGACGCAACATCGCGGACGGCCACGTCGCGGGCCCGCTCGCCTTTTGCGAGCACCTGTACTCGAAGCGGCGGGACTTCCTAAGCCCAAGAGCGTCAACGGAATTGCTCAGGAGCCAATTGAAGGCGTCAGTATGTTGTACACCTTCAAAGAGCCGACGCGCAAAACGCAGTACTTCGAAATCTTTGGCAATCGAGCCATCTATAGCGACGGCTGGTTTGCCGGTACGGTTCACAAAGCGCCGTGGGAAGCGAAACCCCGCGGAGCGGTCCAAGATGACAAGTGGGAGCTCTACGACACGCGCCGCGACTTCAGCCTGTCAAGCGATCTAGCCGCGTCCAATACAGAAAAACTCAAAGAGATGAAGGACCTCTTTCTAGCAGAGGCGGTAAAATATCGTGTGCCGCCCCTAGATGATCGCTCGTTCGAACGTGGCAATCCGCAGGTAGTTGGTCGCCCCGATCTCATGGGCAAACGCACATCCCTCACTTTAACTTCCGGCATGACCGGAATGACTGACAATGTATTCATCAACACAAGAAATCGCTCCTTCTCAGTCACGGCGGACGTGGACATTCCCCAGGGAGGAGCCGACGGCGTTATCCTCGCCCAAGGCGGTCGGTTCGGTGGTTGGAGCTTATATCTCAGAGACGGCGCCCCAACCTATTACTACAACTTCCTCGGCCTGAGTCAGTACAGGGTTTCGGGTCCGCAAGCGCTTTCGCCAGGTAAAGCAACGATCCGCGTAGACTTCGCTTACGACGGCGGTGGGGTTGGCAAGGGTGGCACAGCCACCATGCTCGTCAATGGCAAGAAAGTGGCGAGCGGTCGTATTGAGCGCACTCAACCGACTGGCTTCTCGTTTGATGAAATCGCCGGCGTTGGCGTGGATGAATCGACACCCGTATCGAATGAATACAAAGAACGCGACAACGCTTTTACGGGCAAGATCGAGAAGGTCGTCGTCGACATACGCCGATGAGCCCCGCCGACGCGGCCGAGGATGTCGACGCGTAAATGAAAGCGAAGGGGAAAAAGGGAATGTCAGATTAGCCGGCAGATGACCGGTTTTGGCCCTTTCCAACCAGGGGTCACTGAAAATCGGGTCGACTCCATCGGCGCCAAGCTTGGACAAAATCTGAACCACATAGGATATTGACCCGCCATGTAATGGTTTTACGCTCCCCCTGGTTACCCCCAGGGAGCGACACAATGAGGAAAGCCAGCATCGTAGCCTTATCACTCTTCGTTTCGACAATATTGGCACTCGCAGAAACCCCCGACACTCCATCGCCCGGATGGGCACTTGCGATGCCTCGTGGTCCCGATGCCCACGTTAAGATTACGGAGGAATACGCCAAGCTCGTCGCACGCGATGCCTATTTTTGGGCGTGGCCGATGGTGAACATATACAACCGGCGGCTTGCCTTCCGAGACGTGAGGGATTTCGTCATGGCCGGTCCTGTGCCGACCGCCCCCCTCAACCGGTTTGCGATGCTGACCGACTACGTCGACCCGGACGAACGGCTTGTCGCGTGCCCTAACCAGGATGTGGTTTACGGCGCCGGGTCGATTGCGCTGGATATTTCGCCAATTGTGGTTCAGGTGCCTGACTTCGGCGATCGCTTCTGGGTCTATCAGATGGTCGATCTGCGAACCGACGGCTTTGTTCAGCTTGGCAAAATGTATGGAACTACTCCAGGCTTTTACCTGCTGGTAGGCCCCGACTGGCACGGCGAGGTCCCAAAGGGCATCACCAAAGTGTTCCGTTCTTCGACTAATACCGGCTTTGCGGCTCCGCGAATATTCATGGATGACACACCAGAGGACAGGGCGGCCATCCAGGGCGTGTTGCAGCAGGTCATGATGTATCCGCTGTCCGAATACGACGGCGCAATGAAGAGTAAAAATTGGAGCAGGATACCCAAGGTGGCGGGCGCAGCGACCGGCGAGGGAGAAACGAAATGGGTATTCCCGGATAAGTTCTTCGACGAACTTCCGGCGGTTCTCGCCGACGGGCCGCCGATGCCGGGCGAGGAAACGCGCTACGCGCAGGTGCGGGCTGTCCTCGAAGCCATAAAGTCCAATCCGGCCCTCAAGTCCGCGATGATCAAAGCGGCGGAAGAGACGGAGGAGCAACTAATTACGCCGCTGCTCCAGTTCCGCAACTGGGGCGAACAGCTGCTCTACAACTGGAGTACTATCTCGAATGGAGCCAATTTCGGCGCCGACTACTTCAC
>Ga0126373_10003982_pt1 | contig 11194 bp, 6 predicted proteins | sample PanSoiMetPlot_11_FD_92545 | JGI IMG/M metagenome (GOLD analysis project Ga0126373, IMG submission 92545) | Tropical forest soil microbial communities from Panama - MetaG Plot_11 | ecosystem: Environmental > Terrestrial > Soil > Tropical forest > Bulk soil | place: Panama | collected 2016-02-17
AAATAGATTTCGCCCAGATGACGCGTCGTGCCGCCCCACTGCCCGTAGTTCCAGGGGCCGATGACCATGAAGTTTTCATGGTGGGAGTCACGAGGCTCAAGCTTTGAATAAGCCTCCTGCGGGCCATACATGTCTTCCTGGTCCCAGAAACCGCCGACGAAAAGTGTGGGGACGGTGGGCTGGTTGAGATGCCACTCGACGCCGCGGGAGCGCCAGAACTCATCGTAGGCAGGGTGCCGCAGAAAAGCGACGCCGGTTGGAAGTTTATCCACACCATCGCGCTTGGCTGCGGCTGCGAACGAACCGGAGTGGAGAAAGAAATCGTAGGCATCTTCGTCGAGCTTGGAAAACGCGTTTTCTTTAGAGCTTTCCATTCCCAGCGTGTAGTCGTAACCGTAAGTCTCGCGGAACGCGCCATTGTGAAAGAAATCGTCGCCCATCCAGACGTCAATCATGGGGGCCTGGGGAGAAATGGCTTTTACCGCGGGATGTGGATCGATGCCGGCGGCCATGGCCAGAAAGCCGGGGTAGGAGACTCCAAAAACTCCGACGCGCCCGTTGTTGTCGGGAACGTTTTTGAGCAGCCAGGCCACGGTGTCATAGGTGTCGGTGCTTTCGTCGACGAGCTTGGGATCGTGATGATCCGCCATGGGACGGCTCATAACGAAAGTGCCTTCGGATTTGTAACGGCCCCGAATATCCTCGAAAACAAAAATGTAGCGGCTGGCCGCAAGTTCGGGCTCGCCGGGGTTGATGGACTCGGGCGTGTTTCCATCCACGCCATAGGGAGTGCGCTCCATGAGGAAGGGCAGCGGCGGGGCGTAATCCTTGGGGCGCAAAATGACCGCGTGTAGCTTGATCTCGTCGCGCATGGGTATCATGACTTCCTGCCGGGTGTACTCCGGCTTGTTGAACCGAAGCGGCTGATCGCTGATCTTCCTGGCGTGGTCGGTCCTTGGGGGCAGGCCGCGTGGTTCGCCAGTTTGCTCGACGATGCGGTTGAAGCCGATAACTTTTCCTTCTGAAGAGCGCAGGAACTTGAACTTTACGGGAGCCGTGGGAATACCGAAAGTGTCTTCGGATTCGGCGATCATCTCGACTTTCATGCTGCGGGCCGATTCCATGAACAGGCGGGATCCTTCAAGGGAGATGGAGCGAACGAGATCGGGATCATCGTCATAAGCATACTGCCCGGCGAAAGCGGCCAGCTTGTCCGCGGGAATCTGGAATTTGGGGGGCGGAGCCGTCTCCTGCCCGACGCTGGCGGTGGAGGAAGCAAGCAGAAGAAGCGCAAAAGCGAAACGACGACACACAGGTGTCATAAACCCATCCTTCCGGCGGGATTATCGTATTGGATTCGACGACAGAATAGAAGAGAGCCCGTTTTACGGACTCTCCTTCACGATCCGTCCATTGAGCGGCTGAACGGGGCGCGCATCGTGTGGATACAGCTTCGCGAATGCCTTGATCTGCTCCGCGGAAAGTGTCAAGGGGGTTTTTAGCACGAACCACTTGACGCCCTCCGTGCATGGCGGGGCGGTAACCGATCCCATGTACATGTAATACGCGGCGGTGTTCTGGGGCAAAAGCTCGCCGGGATTGATCTCCACTCCGGAAACCTCTTGCTGGCCTTCGCTGTTTGGCATGTGTTCCCAGACCTTCTGAATCGCGGGGCTGGTAGCGCCTGGCGTCACAAAAACCGTGACGCCCGCAACTTTGGCGTCTGCGCCCCGATACATCAGGTGGACTTCCATTTCGTAAGGTTTGCCGTCAACGAGCTCTTCGCTGGGGTGATGAAAATGGAATTGCGTCAGCTGATAGCGTTCGTTCCCCACGGCGAGAAAGTTTTCATTGTCCGCGTGATAATTCACGCGGATCGTATAACGATTGTTGGTCACGTATTTGAGCGGGCCGCTTTTGGATTCAAATCGCAGGACCGGCAGACTGACTTTCTCCGTATCTCGAATATCGATCGGAGACTGCTCCTTGCCATTGCAGGCCGCATACGCAGGGTCTAACTCGTGCCAATGGTCGGCTCCTTCATAGGTCCACGGAGTCTTCCATGGCGATACATAATGTTCATGCTCGGGGTTCTGTGCCTCTGCCGTGCCCATCAGGATTCCCGCGATTGTCAGCACCGCTACCGTCAACCAATGTTTCGCCAAATTGCACCTCCTTGTTGCGCTTGAGACGCTACCTTCAAATGACCATCAACAATTCGTTCCCCATCGAAATGATTTCGGCATGGGCGCTGCTCCGCCCTAAAGTAGATATTCAAGAGCACGCCGGTGCAAATCGCGCACATGAGCTGCAGCGCGGCTTGATACGATAGGACCACCCCATGAAATGTTCCAATTGCTTGGCTCCCATGACCGACTGGACGCTAGGCAGCCGCCTGGGGGCTCCGATCACCGTTGACGTGTGTGCGCCATGCCAGGCGTTCTGGTTCGACCAGCACAAAGACTTGCAGCTCTCTCCCGCTTCCACGCTGGAGTTGATGAAGTACATCGGCGAGCACTCCTCGTCAACGAAGCCAACGCTCTCCGAGAAGCTCTTGTGTCCGCGATGCGGGGCCGCCTTGACGCTGGCGCACAACATGGCGCGCAGCGTCCGCTTCGTCTACTGGCAATGTCCGAACGAGCACGGGCACTTCGTCGGGTTTTTCGAATTCCTCAAGGAAAAGAATTTCATCCATCCGCTCTCGCCGGCGGAGATCCAGCATTTGCGAGCGAGCGTCCAGACCGTGAACTGCTCGAGCTGCGGCGCGGCGATCGACTTGCGAAACAACTCGGCATGTCCGTATTGTCATTCGCCCATTGCCATCCTGGACCTGAACCAACCGCAGCAAATGCTCGCGCAACTGAAACAAGCCGCCGCGCCTAAACCAGTCGATCCGATCCTTCCTTTCAAACTTGCTCAGGCAAAGATGGAAGCGTCGGCGGTGTTTGCCGAGCACGACACGCAGTGGTGGGATGACGCTCAATCGGGCGATCTTGTGCAGGCCGGATTGAATACCGTCGCGCGTTGGCTCGCCAATCTGGTTACCTGATCCGCGTTTTCTCTCGGGTTCGGGTGCCTCATCCTTGCTTGGTCGAGTCTGCCTTGGCTCGCTCGCAAATCGGGTGAGCCCATCCGATCACGGCAACTCGAGCGCCTGCTCGCCGGAACGCAAGGGATAGCTACGACCTTGCCAGATTAGGCGCGCGGGAACTCCTTCCGGTATACGGATCTTCACGCTCGTGCCGCCGCCCGACCGAGCGCTGTAGGAAACTTCGATGCGTCCCTTCGGATGTGGCATACTCGCGGCCACGTCTTGCAAATTGCCGAGGTGTGGCTCAATCACGATCTCGGAGAACTGCGGCGCGCCGGGACGAATCCCCGCAACCACGCGCAGCAAATCAAAATTGGGATGCGCGCTCCACGCGTGCGAATCCGAGCGCGTGGGTTCGGGAGTCTCTGCCCAAGTCGTAAGTCCCATCTTCAGCATGTCGCGCCACGGCCGGAGTGTGGAGAGATAGGCGTCCGCCAGGCCGGCGTGCTCCATGGCGCGCGTCAGGTAAAATCGGAAGTAGTAGCTCGCCTCCGACAGCCCCGGGTCGCCTGTCTTCGCCGCAGTGCTGCCCGCACCCAAAGCCTTCGTCAGTACATCCTTTTGCTTTTCACGGGGAATCACATCCAGCCACACGGCCAATGCGTTGGCTTGTTGGCTGAAATGCGACCGCAGAGGAGTATCGGCAATCAGTCCAGCTTTTTCGTCCCAGCAAAGTGTGCGGACCGCTTGCGCGGCCTTGTCGGCGCGCTCGTTGTAAGTCTTCGCCCGCTCGGCATCGCCAAGTCGCTGTTCGAGTTCCGCTGCATTGCGCAACGCTTCAATCAATTGCAATGTGATTGCAGCCGACCCCCCGTCTGGGTCCTGTGGAGGCACGCCTCCCTGAAAGTCCTCGGTCCAGTCGACGAAAGGCCACCAAGGCAGCTTTCCCGTTAACCCATCGGCGCGCTGGTGCCGCAGAAACCAATCCAGCACGGTTCGTGTTCCCGGCAAATGTTCCCGCACGAACTCCGGATCGTCGCGATAAATAAAGAAATCGTGCACCATCCCGACCCACAGCAAGGAAAACGTGGGAATGAACTGCGGAAGCTGCGAGGGATAGCGGCTCGCGGTGATTCCATCCGGTATGCGAGAGCTGTCGATGGCATCGATGGCCTGCCGCGCCAGCCGGTCATCGCCGCTCACCGCATACGAAATCAGTGCCTGGATGCGCGTGTCACCGACATATTGCAGCCGCTCCCAGTATGGAGTGTCCATGTACGTTTCATGCGCGCACAGCCGTGCCGTTCGCCATCCAACTTCCCAGATTTTTGCCAAGTGCGGATCGCTCGAGGCAAAGCGCGCCTCGTCACGGAATGGGTAGGCGGTGAACCACACGCGCAACTTCTCTACTTCGAGAGGCTGAGGGCCGGTCGTTACGTCGACCTGCAGATATCTCCACGTGCGCCAAATCACCGGCATGAAAGACCGGTGATTTCCTCCGTCCGCAATGAATTCGTCGGACAGGCCGAGAATGTGCCTGCCTTGCGTTTCGTTGCGATTTCCTTTTTTCCCTTGTTCGTCCACCAGGGCTTCGGCATAGGTAAGCCGCACGCTTGCAGCCGTTCCTCCGCTGAGGATTATTTCGGGGCGGGCCGTCGTCAGCATGCCGGCATCGAACAGCACGGAAGCTTTCGTGCGCGCGGCGATTCGAAAATGGGTGCCTTGCAACTTTTGCGGGTCCAGACCGGAACTCGCGACGGCCAGCCCCGCCGGCACTTCCGTATATTCCATCTGTGGAAGAGGATCGGGCTGCAACATCCAGATGGTTGGCGAATCCGAAGACTCGCGCGCAGCGCCATTGCCGAGCGTTTTTGCCTTTCTCCAGCGCGTTGGGGCGGCTTCGCTCGCCGTTGTCGCGCTTTTCCAATCCCAGTCGTAGCGGCGTCCGTCGATGATTTCTCCTGGCGGTCCCGCATAATACGCCCGCAGAATGGATGCAAAATGCGATACCGAAACTCTGTGCCCGTTTTCGACCTCGACTTGCCAGGAGCCATCGGTGTTGGCAATTTGCTCCGCCTGGCCAGCGCCTTGCAGGATGAAACCGCTGCGCGAGGTCATTTGCGCCAGGGGCACTTCAACTCCGAAATTCCACACCGTCGCACCGATGACGTTCTTCCCGTCGTGCAGAAACGGCCTGAGGTCGAAGGTCTCGTATTTCCAATGGCTCAAGTCGCTGCTCGCGGGGCCTTCGCCAACCCGCGTTCCATTCACAAATAAAATAAAGCGATTGTCCGCGCTGACGTGGACGACAAATTCTTTTGGCAGCTCCGTCAAGTCGACTGTTTTTCGGAAATGGAAGACGCCGGCGTCTCGCTGCGGCGCCTCGGGACACGCAATCCACTGCGCGGTCCAGCGCTCCCTGGCCCAGTCGCGGCGGGTTGAGCCCTGGCCTGGACCGCACACAGCAAGTTCGGGGCTGCAGATCGCGAGGGCGATAGAAAGGGAAAATCGAAAGGAAAGGCGCATGGCGAGGCTAACGTATCAGGATTTTAAGTCCTCGGTCTAGCCGGACGCCGGCCGCTTCGAAGAATGCGCCGAGGCGCCTTCGAGCAAGCTGGTCAGACCAGCATGTGGATATAAGGGAATTTCGCGCTGGGCCCTAAAACACGCCACGAAAATATCCTGTAAGCTACGAGAAAACCTCGCTCGAGGAGGCGCGAATATGACCAGCAGACTCCGAACATCCATTGCCGTCCTAGCCGCCTTAGCCGCTCTGTCCCTGGTGCCGCCGACCACACAAAACGCCAACAGCACGGCGTTCCAGGCGGCCAACCAGAACGTGCCCCCGGACTGGACCGCATCCTTCCCGGCTTTCAAGGTCATCGGCGACGTGTACTACGTCGGAAGCCGCGGACTCGCCGCTTATCTAATTACTACGTCCAGGGGACACATCCTCATTAACAGCAATCTCGAAAGTTCCGTGCCGCAGATTCGCGATAGCGTCGAAAAGCTTGGTTTTCACTTTTCCGACGTGAAAATTCTGCTCATCAGCCACGCCCATTGGGATCACGACGCCGGAAGCGCCGCGATAAAGAAGCTTACCGGCGCGCAATATATGGTCATGGAGGGAGACGTCCCGGTAGTCGAGTCAGGTGGCAAGGCCGACTTTCAGTATCCCGACGGTCTCTATCCGCCCGCGAAGGTGGATCGCGTTCTTCACGACGGTGAAGAGGTCAAACTGGGCGGGGTTGTCCTGACGGCCCATTTAACGCCGGGACACACCAAAGGCTGCACCACTTGGACTCTGACGGCGAGCAGCGCGGGCAAAAGCTACCATGTGGTCATCGTCGGCAGTCCCAACGTGAATCCCGGATACAAGCTGGTGAACAACGCCAAGTATCCAGAGATTCGTTCGGACTACGAAAAAACGTTTCGCGTGCTCCAGCAGTTGCCGTGCGACATCTTCCTCGGCGCTCATGGCGGCTACTTCAACATGGAAGCCAAGTTCGCCCAGGTCACGAGCGGCGGGGCAAATCCGTTCGTCGATCCCGAGGGCTACAAGAGCTACGTAGCCGAACGAGCGCAGGCCTTCCGCTCGGAGCTGGCAAAACAAACGGCAGCCGAAAAACGCAAAACCTGAGTCCTCGTCACGCTTGGCAAACATTGGCCTAAATATCAGGAAATGACGGAGTTCAAGGGAGTTAAGCTGGGACAAATGGGAATGGAGCAAAAAATTAACGAATTCTTTGGCGATGCCGAGTCTACCGGCTTGGGAACGGGTTGGTGGAGCGGGATATTGTCAGTGTTTTTTGGATTTCTTGCCTTCGGCGGAGTGCTGTGCCTGCATTTTCCGCGGTTCCTGACGTCCGCGGAATTCCGTCCATTTTATACGCTGCACTTTGTGCGTGTCTTGATCCAATGCCTGATCGTGGCGGCGGTAGCGTTTGGAGTGACTTCTTCGGTTCTGCGAAAGAAAAAAATCTTGGCTTTAACGGGGATGCTGCTCGCGATCGCCGCAACCGCTTGGGGCGGCTCCAGCGTGAAGGTGAATGGGAACCGGCTTGCCGGCGTCACCATCGGCATGGATTGGTTTTTGCTCGATCTTTTGTTGATGGCGCTCATCTATGTGCCGCTCGAAAGAATCTGGCCGCGGTATCCAGAACAGGGAACGTTCCGGAAGGATTGGACCCAGGACATGGTCTACTTCATGTCCACCCATCTTCCCATTCAGATTTTGTCTTTTCTGGTGCTATTGCCCGCCACGCAGGCCACGAAGTATTTAAGTCTCCCCGCACTTCACGACTTTATTGCTCGGATGCCTTGGCTATTGCAATTTTTCCTGGGCATTGTGGTGGCAGACGTGGCGGAGTATTTCATTCATCTGGCTTTGCACAAAGTGCCTTTTCTTTGGCGTTTTCATGCCATTCACCACTCTTCGAAGGCGCTCGATTGGATCGCCGGCTCCCGCTCCCACTTTGTAGACGACACGCTGGTGCGCGGATTTATCCTCGTTCCGCTCATGCTCGGATTTTCGCAAACGATTATTCTGGCGTATTTGGTTTTCGTTACGCTTCACGCGACGTGGACTCATTGCAATTTTGGTCCCAATGCGAAATGGCTCGAAGAGTTTTTGGTCATGCCCAGGTATCATCACTGGCACCATACTTCTCAAAAGGAAGGGATCGACAAGAACTTTGCCATTCATTTTCCGTGGATCGATAAACTCTTCGGAACGTACTACTATCCGGACCACTGGCCGGAACGTTACGGCCTTGACGGCGAAGAAATTGCACCTGACTTTTTCAGGCAAACCATGGACCCATTCACAGGAAAGACCTATTCACAGGAAAGAAAAGAAGCGCCCTAACTAAAAACCTAGCGCGTCGAGCGGCACGTCTCTGGGCAGCTCCGCACCTTTCAACGTGGCCTTCACCAGACCCAAAGATTTCATGAGCTTTACCGTCAAAAATCCAAAGTCGTATTCAGCGTTATCATGGCTTAGCCGCAAAAGACCCTCATAGTGGTGATGATTGTTTTGCAAGCAAGCGCTAAAGGTCGCCGTCACCGGCAGCCACTCGCCGATATTCATGGCGTTGTCTTCTTCATCGTTGTACCGCCGGTATCCAAAGTCTCGCGTGTGGGTCCAATAGTTTTGAATCATATTGACCCACAGCGCAAAAACTCGAATTCCAAGCCACATCACCAGCGCAAATTTCAGGCTTCGAGCCAACTTCCATAGGAGGAAAAAATTAAAGCCTTGCGCAAGGATTGCAAAGACCGGGCTCGCAACAATCCGAAAAGTCGGAGACTTCAGGATGTTGTCACCGGCCAAATCCTCGGTGCATTTGTACGGCAAAAGGCAGAGATACATGGTTCGCCAAAAACCATCGCATGAAACTTTGTTCGGATCCTTTGCATGGTCCGAATACTTATGATGCAAGCGGTGACGATTGACCCAGCTGATGGGATTCACATAAATCGCGAAGGTGTTGCTCACGACAACAACGAGCTTGATGAACCACCCCTTATAATCGAGTGAACGATGAGCGATTCCCAAATGCAGGACATCGGACAAGTACAAACCGCCAAGAAACCAGCAAAAGACAAAATAGGCTTCGCCTATTAGCAGTCCCTTCCACGGTCCCAGCTGAGCCGGGGCGGAGAACATACCGGCCAGCGCGTAGCACACAATAATCAGATATCCATAGAGGTTATAGATTTTCATGATGGCTCCCGGTGGGAAGATTCAAGCAGAAATCATGCCATCTTTCAAATAGCTGGCTAGCGGGAGAGGTCGCGAAGCAACACGGCATCCGACTCCGTGTGGCCGCGCTCGAAGGCGATTTGCGAACCGTCTGGCGAAAACGCAAACTGCGCAATTCTCTCCGAGGTGAAATGCGTCAGCTGCCGGTAAGGCGAACGATCGAGCGGCTGCAGCCAAAGATTGTCCACACCTTTTTCGTGCACCGTGTAAGCGACCGCCTTGCCGTCGGCCGTGAATTCGAGCGGCCTTGCGGCCCGCTGATCCACGTCGTGATACCAGGATTTCTTGTCGACCGTCGAAATCAACTTAAGCATCAGCTTGTGGTCCAACTCGCGGGTTTCGAACGAGACCAGCGTTTTGCCGTCGGGGGACAGCGCCGCCCCGCCAAGCACGGAATCAAATACCCCTTCCGGCGCGCCGCCTCCGAGCGGCACGCGCTTCGGCAAAAAGTTGTCAGCCGCGTCCATGTAATAGACCCACGGATCGTCCAAGGCGCAACGTAGGTCGGTTTCGTTGTGCCCGAACGTAAGTTGCGTCGGATTGCTTCCGTTCGCATCCATCCGCCACAGATTCTCCGCGGTCTTGGCCGCTTTCCCCAATTGGCGGTAAACGATGTAACGTCCGTTCCCGCAAACGGCTACTTGGTCCGGAAGATGGCTCTTGTCCGAAAGCACGATTTTTTCTCCGGCTTTCGGATCCAGAATCCGGATGTCGCCGCCTTGCGGAAAAACGAGCCGTCCATCGGGGGTCCAGCTCCACCACCAAACCACCAGACGCGAGGAAAGCTGGACCGGGCGCAAAGCGTCCGGCGACTGCGCGGGCGCGAGGGAAACTTCATACTTGAACTGCGATTGCGTGGTCACCAAACTGCGCCCGTCGGAGGCCAGGCTGAGTAACCAATAGTTGTTTGTATCGGCGGTCAGTTCGCGCACTTGGCCCTGCGGATAGCTCAGAAACACGAGCTGCCGGTTCTGAAGCCCGTTTTGGATGGCCACCGAGGTCATGATCATGCCGGAAGAATCGGGCATCCACGCCGGATGGAGAAACAGCGGCGCATCCGGGACCGCCGCTCTCGTTTCCCGCTTACCGGAAGCTGCATCCACAACCAGCAATCCCGTGAACGTATCTGCGGTTGGCTGCGTCAGGGGAATCACAATAACTTTTCCGTCCGGAGACCATGCCGGGGTATGCGAGTCGCTCAGGATAGCAACGCTCGTGAACAGCGCGCGATCCGGCGAACCATCCTTGTTCGCGACCAGCAAGTCCCACAACGGTGAATCGTGCCGCGCCCGCAGATAGGCCAGGCGCTGGCCATCCGGGGAAAAGGTCACCGGACTGTCCACATCCTTAATGAGCAATTGCGGATTGCCGCCCAGGACCGGCGCGCGATAGAGCGACGCGATCGTATGTTCCTCATCATCGCGGCGGACAAAGTAAAGGTAGTTGCCGTCGGGCGAAAAGGTTAGGCCTCCGTAGCGGGTCCCTGCCGGCGCCACGACCTGCGTGTTGCTGGCCGTGGGAATGTGCCGCAGCCACAGCGATTGCAGACCATGCTCGTCCCTCACGTCCATCAAGTACTTTCCGTCGGGCGAAATCGCCGCAAGGACCACATGGCCGTTGTTCGTCAAGTTTTCAATTGAGAATTTGTCGAAGGGAACGTGCCGCGTTTTCAAGACGAGCGTATACACGCCAAAGATTGCCGCAGCCAGCAAAACGCCAATCCCACCGATGGTCAGGCCCGTTCCTAATTTATGCTTGCTCGCCGCGGCGATCAGCACGGAGCTACTTGGAGGCGCAGCCGCCGGGACGGTCGTGGTTCCTGATGGCGGAACCTGCGTCGCAGTCGTGGCGCGCCTGGACGCCGACGAGGCAGCGGCCACTTTTCCCGAATCTGTCTCGCGTTGCAGCCGCTTCAGATCGGCGCGCATTTCCGCGGCAACCTGGTAGCGCATGTCACGGTCTTTCTCGAGGGCTTTATTGAGAATGCGTTCGAGTTCCGCCGGGACTTCAGGGTTCAACGAAACCGGAGCGACAGGAGCGTTCCGCAAAATATTGTCGAACACCACCGCGCTCGTGGAACCGGGAAAAGGCAGTTTTCCGGTGACGATCTGGTAGAGCACCGCGCCGAGCGAAAACAAATCGCCGCGTGCATCGAGATCCTCTCCGCGCGCCTGCTCGGGTGACATATACGCAATCGTGCCCACGGCCGTTCCGGGGCTGGTGAGAAGCAAAGTTTCATTGTTTCCGATCGTTTCGCTGTCACCGTAGGCATGATGCTCCGGGGTGAGCTTGGCCAGGCCAAAATCGAGAATTTTCACCGGACCGCGTTCGGTGATAAAAATGTTCGCCGGCTTGATGTCGCGATGAATGATCCCTTTTTTGTGCGCCGCATCGAGCGC
>Ga0126373_10003983_pt1 | contig 11191 bp, 11 predicted proteins | sample PanSoiMetPlot_11_FD_92545 | JGI IMG/M metagenome (GOLD analysis project Ga0126373, IMG submission 92545) | Tropical forest soil microbial communities from Panama - MetaG Plot_11 | ecosystem: Environmental > Terrestrial > Soil > Tropical forest > Bulk soil | place: Panama | collected 2016-02-17
AGCTCCTCTGCTATGCCCCTCCACGTGACCGGTCGCGATGTCGATGCCGACCCCCCGTTGCCGTGCGTTCCCATTCATCGCGTACCCATCACAGCCCTTTGCCGAAATGCGCGGACCAATTCCCAACGATCCTGACGGAACGTTCAGGTGATCGCGATTCCGCGCCCACACCACGCGCGCTGACCCACGTTGTCATGCCGTGGCCTGTTCAGGCTATCGAGGATGCCGGAGACCCGGAACGGCTGCCCCACGGCAACAACCGGACTGGCCTCAGGTGTCCACGGTTATATCGGGCATCCGCTGCGGATTGGACAAACTCGCACCGCCGATATCACGCTGCCAACTTCTGCGACAACGCCTGTTCCTCTCCCTAATTCAGGTGCCATGAACGCGATCACCGCATACCCGCGCGATGCTCAAATGAAATGCGTGACGAGCAGGGTTGACAGGGCCACGAGTCGCGGGTAGTTCGCGCCGCAGCGCGCGATGATCTTGATGCCGTCGAGCGCGCGGCGAGCGGGAGCGCCGCCGGCCGCCGCCGAGCGCGCGTCCAGCGACATGCAGCGATGTCGACGGTGTCGTTGCCGCCATACCGGAGACGCTAGGCAATTCGGGCGCGCGGGGTTGGAAGTTATCCACAAGTCCGGCGCCGACACGTCGTGAGGCATGCCACGGGCGCGCCAGAGACGATGATCCGTACGATAGGGGCATGCGGCCGACGGTGCGCCGGGGGGTTTGGCGTCCGTTGCCGCGACGCCTGCGCCGCACGCTGACATTGACGCTGGCGCCGGTAGTTGGGCTCCACGGAGCTCGAGAACGCCATGGAGGCGCACATCCAGATGTCCAAGGACGTCAAGCAGCTAGATCGCGTCGTCATTCGTATCGCGGGGGATTCCGGCGACGGCATGCAGCTGACCGGCGATCGCTTCACCCAAGAAACGGCTGCCTTCGGTAACGATCTCTCGACACTGCCCAACTTTCCGGCCGAAATCCGCGCTCCGGCCGGGACGTTGGCCGGCGTCTCGTCCTTCCAAGTCCACTTCGCCGACCACGACATCCTCACCCCGGGCGACCGCCCGGACGTCCTGGTGGCGATGAACCCCGCGGCGTTGAAGGCCAACCTCGCCGACCTGCCGCACGGCGGCACGATCATCGTCGACACCCACGACTTCACCGAGCGGGCGCTTGCCCGAGTGGGATGGAAGAGCAATCCGCTCGACGACGGCACCCTCGACGGGTTCGCCGTCCACGCGGTGGACCTGACCCAGCTGACGCTCGACGCGCTGGTAGGCACCGAGCTCTCGCGCAAGGACGCGGGCCGGTCCAAGAACATGTTCGCGCTGGGCCTGCTGTCGTGGATGTACTCGCGCCCGGTCGAGGGCACCCTGCGCTTCCTGCGGCAGAAATTCGCGAACAAGCTGACGATCGCCGAGGCGAACATCACCGCATTCAAGGCGGGATGGAACTACGGCGAGACCACCGAAGCGTTCGGCGTCCACTACGAGGTCAAGCCGGCGGCACTTCCGGCCGGCACGTACCGCAATATCAGCGGCAACATGGCGCTGGCGTACGGGCTGCTCACCGCGTCGAACCGATCCGGGCTGCCGCTGTTCCTCGGCGCGTACCCGATCACCCCCGCGTCGGACATCCTGCACGAGCTCTCCAAGCACAAGCGCTTCGGCGTGCGGACGTTCCAGGCGGAGGACGAGATCGCTGGAGTCGGCGCGGCGATCGGCGCATCGTTCGGCGGTTCGCTCGCAGTCACGACGTCATCAGGGCCCGGGATCGCGTTGAAGGGCGAAGCGATCGGGCTGGCGGTGTCGCTTGAGATTCCCCTTGTCATCTGCGACATCCAGCGGGGCGGGCCGTCGACCGGCCTGCCCACCAAGACCGAGCAGTCCGACCTGCTCCAGGCCATGTACGGGCGCAATGGCGAGGCACCCGTGCCGGTCTTAGCGCCGCGCTCGCCCGGCGACTGCTTCGACGCGATCCTCGAGGCGGTGCGCATCGCGCTGACCTACCGCACCCCCGTGTTCTTCCTGTCCGACGGATACCTGGCCAACGGCTCGGAGCCGTGGAAGATCCCTGATCTCGAGGAGCTGCCGGACCTGCGCGTGCCGTTCGCGACGGAGCCGAACGGTCCCGATGGGGAGTTCCTGCCGTACCTGCGGGATCCGGAGACGCTGGCGAGGCCGTGGGCCATCCCCGGGACGCCTGGCCTCGAGCACCGGCTGGGCGGCATCGAAAAAGCAGACAAGACCGGGAATATCTCATACGACCCCGATAACCACGACTTCATGGTCCGTACCCGGCAGGCCAAGGTCGACGGCATCGCACGCTCGATCCCGCCCCTAGAGGTGGATGACCCGGACGGCGACGCGCGCGTGCTGGCGCTGGGCTGGGGCTCGACCTACGGTCCGATCGGGGCAGCCGTGCGGCAGGTGCGTCGCGCCGGCTACCCGGTGGCACAGGCTCATCTGCGACACCTGAACCCGTTCCCGGCAAACCTGGGGACGGTGTTGTCGCGCTACGAGCGCGTCGTGATTCCAGAGATGAACCTCGGGCAGCTGGCGTCTCTGATCCGTGCCCGGTTCCTTGTCGACGCCATCAGCTACACGCAGGTCCGCGGCCTGCCGTTCCGTGCGGCCGAACTGGCCGACATGCTCCAGGGAGTGATCAGTCATGACTGAGTTGAGCTTGAAGCCCAAGGACTTCAAGACTGATCAGGAGGTCCGTTGGTGCCCCGGCTGCGGCGATTACGCGATCCTGGCCGCCGTGCAGGGCTTCATGCCGGAGCTCGGCATCCCGCGGGAGAAGATCGTGTTCGTGTCGGGCATCGGATGCTCGTCCCGCTTCCCGTACTACATGAACACCTACGGCATGCACTCGATCCACGGGCGTGCGCCGGCGATTGCGACTGGGCTCGCGTCCTCCCGACAGGACCTCGCGGTATGGGTCGTCACCGGTGACGGGGACGCGCTGTCAATCGGTGGCAACCACCTGATCCACGCGCTGCGACGCAACGTCAACCTCAAGATCCTGCTGTTCAACAACAGGATTTACGGGCTGACCAAGGGCCAGTATTCGCCGACGTCTGAGCTGGGCAAGATCACCAAGTCGACGCCGTTCGGCTCTCTAGACACCCCGTTCAACCCCGTGTCACTCGCTCTCGGCGCCGAGGCGACGTTCGTGGCCCGGACGATGGACTCCGACCGCAAGCATCTGACGTCCGTGCTGCGAGCGGCCGCCGATCATCAGGGCACGGCGCTCGTCGAGATCTACCAGAACTGCAACATCTTCAACGACGGCGCGTTTGAAGTGCTCAAGGACGCGGCGACCCGCGACGACTGGACGATCCGGCTCGAGCACGGCCAGCCCGTGCGCTTCGGCGCGGACGGCTCGAAGGCAGTGGTGCGCTCCCCGGCCGGCGGCTTGACCATTGAGGACGGCCTGGCCCCGGACGACCCGCGGGTCGTGCTGCACGACGCGCACGCTGACGACCCGGCGTACGCGTTCACGCTGTCCCGGCTGTCGTCGATCGACGCGCGCTACACGCCGATGGGCGTGTTCCGGTCGGTCGAGCGACCGACGTACGACGCGATGATGGCCGGCCAACTCGAACGTGCTGCCGCGCAGGCGCCCGGAGACGCCGCGGCTCTGCAGTCGCTACTGGCAGGAGCCGACACCTGGAAGGTCGGCTGACCGCCCGCGGAACCGCAGCCCAGCACCAAGCACCAAGCAGCAAGCAGCAAGCAGCAAGCAGAGTCTGCCCGCATCGCCATTGACAGCAGCGGTTGCGAGGCTCCATCATGATTCGGTCGATCGACCGATCGATGATACCCGGATCCGAGCGGCGCAAATGGGGGAACTGGTGGCCGGTGAGCAGGACACGCGATCGCAGATCCTTGCCGCGACAAAGGCTGCGCTGCTCGAGGTCGGATACGCGAACCTGTCGACGCGCCGCATCGCAGACGCAGCGGGCGTACCGCTGAGTCAGATCCACTACCACTTCGGGTCGAAGCAGAATCTGGTCCTCGCGCTGCTGGACATGGAGAACCAGCAGCGACTGGCGCGCCAGTCAGCCATGTACGACGCGGAGTTGCCGTTGTGGAAGCAGTGGCAGCAGGCGTGTGACTTCTTCGACGACGACCTCGAGTCCGGATACGTCCGGGTGTTGATGGAGATGACGGCGGCGGGATGGTCCAACCCGGAGATCGCACGGGCGGTATCTGGCCAGATGCGCGCATGGTTCGAGCTGCTCGCCGATGTGGCTGAGCGGGCGACGAAGCGGCTCGGGCGGCGCAGCCCGTTCACGGCCGCTGAGCTGGGCGCCCTCGCCGGGCTTCCGTTCATCGGCGCCGAAGCCGCGATCCTGCTGGGTCTGGACGAGTCGAGCGTCGCGGCTCGCTCGGCGCTACGCAAGATCGGCGAGCTGTTGCGCACGATCGAGGAACCGGCCAAGCCGAGGCGGCGGCGATGAGAGCTTGTCAGCCGGTCGCCGAAGGCACCGTGGATCGGGACGGTGTCGAGATCCACTACGAGCGTTATGGGCACGGGTCACCGACGATCATGCTGCTGCCGACCTGGTCGCTGCTGCACTCGCGTTGCTGGAAGATGCAGATCCCGTTTCTCGCTCGGCACTATCAAGTCATCACCTTTGATCCGCGCGGCAATGGACGTTCTGGTCGTCCCACCGACGAGCAGGCATACGGCGAACGGCATTTCGCCGCTGATGCGCTTGCGGTCCTCGACGTGACGGACACCGATCGCGCGGTCGTTGTCGGGTTCTCGATGGGTGCGCAGCGCGGTCTGCTGCTCGCAGCCGAACATCCCGAGCGGGTGTCGGGCGCGGTATTCATCGCTCCGGCGGTAGCGGTGGGCCCGGTGCCAGCGCGCGAGAACTGGGTCGAGGAGTTCACGACGGTCCGCGAGTCCTACGCGGGCTGGCAGAAGTACAACCGTCACTACTGGATGTCGGACTACGAGGACTTCCTCGAGTTCTTCCTATCCGAGATGTTCACCGAGCCGCACTCGACGAAACAGCGCGAGGACGGGGTTGGCTGGGCCCTGGACACGGACCCTGAGACGCTGATCGCCACACAGCTGGGCTCCAGGGTCGAGGCGGACGAGCTGCGCACCCTGGCTGCTCTCGTCAGGTGCCCGGTGCTCGTAATGCACGGAACAGCTGACGCCATCCGTCCGTCCGCCTCGGGCGCGGCCTTCGCCGACCTGTTAAACGCTGCGCTGGTCCTGTTCGACGGTTCCGGACATGCGCCGCAGGCGCGTGATCCGGTACGGGTGAATCTCGTCATCAAGCAGTTCGTCGATCGGATAGCGCGATGAGGGCGTCACGGGAGGGTTCCATGAACGCGACCACCTGGCCGCGCGCTGCGTCACGCCCCAGCCGCGCGCTGTACTTGTCCTCTCCGATTGGGCTCGGGCACGCCCGCAGGGACGTGGCGCTAGCGAACGAGCTGCGGAAACTGCGCCCGGAGTTGCAGATCGACTGGCTGGCGCAGCATCCGGTCACGACCGTGCTCGAGGCCGAGGGCGAGCGGATCCATCCGGCAAGCCGGTGGCTGGCGAACGAGTCGGCGCACATCGCCGATGAGGCAAGCGGACACGACCTGCACTGCTTCCAGGCACTGCGCCGCATGGACGAAATCCTGATGGCCAACTTCATGGTGTTCCAGGAGGTTGTCGACGAAGGCTGCTACGACCTCGTCATCGGCGACGAGGCATGGGATGTCGACTACTACTGGCACGAGAACCCTGAGCTGAAGCGTGGCCAGAACGTGTGGCTGACCGACTTCGTGGGCTACCTGCCCATGCCCGACGGCGGCGATCACGAAGCGTTCCTGACCACCGACTACAACGCCGAGATGATCGAGCACATCGACCGCTATCCGTGGATCCGGGACCGGGCGATCTTTGTCGGCGGGGAGGCCGACGTCGTACCGGACACTTTCGGCGGGACGTTGCCGGCGATCCGCGACTGGACCGACCAGCATTTCTCCTACTCCGGCTACATCACCGGCTTCACACCCCCCGAGCCGGAGGAGTTGCCGATCATCCGTGACCGCTTGGGATACCGCGACGACGAGCTTGTCTGCGTCGTAGCCGTCGGCGGCAGCGGTGTCGGCCGCGCCTTGATCGACAAGGTCGTCGCTGCGTTCCCGCTCGCGAAAAAGGCGGTGCCAGAGCTCCGCATGGTCGTTGTCACCGGGCCCCGCATCGACTCGGCGGCGTACCCGCAGCGTCCCGGGTTGGAGCTGCACGGCTACGTCCACCGCCTGTACGAACACCTGTCCGTCTGCGATCTGGCGGTCGTGCAGGGCGGGCTGACTACCACGATGGAGCTCACTGCGGCGAAACGGCCGTTCCTGTACTTCCCGCTGGCCCACCACTTCGAGCAGAACTTCCACGTGCGGCACCGACTCAACCGCTACGGGGCGGGTCACTACATGGACTACGCAGCTAGCGACCCAGACCTCATCGCGGCCCGCATCGCCGAGCTCGTGGGCAAGCCCGTCGACTACCGAGACGTCGAGTCCGACGGCGCCGTCCGCGCAGCGCAGCTCATCGCAGAACTCGTCTAGCCAGCACCTGTATCACCGGCCTACCCGTCGGGCTCCATATACATATATTCGGTCGGTCGATCGAACAAACACACCGGTACAAGCCAAGGAGGCGTCCCATGACCACCGCGCAGCCAGCCGTCCGCAATGGCGTCGACACCGCGACCCTGTTCGCCACGATTGACGCAGTGAAAGCGAACCCTGAGCTCGGCCGATTCCGGTTCCGGGCGAGCAACACCTGGGTGAGCGGCACCCACAATCGATCCACGATCGACGGGTTCTACGGCACCGGGCAGGACTTGGCGCACGAGCAGGCGTGGACGCTCGACGCTGACCACCCGGCCGTGCTGGTAGGCAAGGACCACGGCCCAACGCCCGTGGAGTACCTCCTGCATGCGCTCGCGGCGTGCCTCACAGCTGGCCTCGGCAACATTGCCGCCGCCCGTGGGGTGACCCTCGACCAGGTCACATCGACGGTGGAGGGCCACATCAATCTGCTCGGGATTCTCGGGCTCTCCGACGAGGTTCGGAACGGATTCGAGCACATCAAGGTCACGTTCACGGTTTCCGGCGACGACCCGGAGAAGCTGCGCAAGATAGTCGAGCAATCCCGCGACCGCTCCGCCGTCTTCGACATGCTGACGAACGGTGTTCCGGTCGCTATCGAGGTCAATCCGGGATGACCGAGTCCGAGTACGACGCCGTCGTAGTCGGCGCCCGGCCTGCCGGGGCCGCCACTGCCTTGTTGCTCGCCCGTGCGGGCTTGCGGGTCCTCGTCGTGGACCGCTCTGCGCGCGGCGCGGACACCCTGTCGACACACGCCCTCATGCGTACCGGCGTGCTGCAGCTGTCGCGGTGGCAGGTCCTCGACCGCGTGGTCGACGCTGGGACGCCACCGGTCCGCAGCGCAACGTTCCACCTGGGCCCGGAGCCCATAACGATCCCCATCGAGCCCACGGACGGCATCGACGCGCTGTACGCGCCGCGACGGACCGTGCTCGACCCGATCCTTGCCAACGCCGCCGCGGCCGCCGGCGCAGAACTCCGGTACGGCGTCGCGGTGATCGGGCTGTGCCGTGATCGAACCGGCCGGGTCACCGGAATCGTGGGCCGCGACGCGGCAGGTAATGCCTTTACCGCCCGCGCGCGGATCACCGTCGGCGCGGATGGTATGGGCTCACGGGTCGCCCAGTGGGTGGACGCATCGATCGAGCGGGCCGGCGCCGCGGCCAGCGGCGTTGTCTATGGCTACTGGACCGGATTGCCGCTCGATGGCTATCACTGGTATTTCCGCCCGGGCGCGGCAGCCGGCGCCATCCCCACCAACCACGGCCAAACCTGTGTCTTCGTTTCCACGACCCGCCAAGGTCTCCGCGACGCGGTACGGGACGACCTGGCAACCGGATTCGGCCGTATGCTCGGCGCAGCTGCTCCCGAGTTGGTCGACCTGATCGGCGCGTCCGCGCCAGTTGGTCCGTTGCACCGTTTTTCCGGCCGCGCCGGTCACCTGCGCCGAGCTGCGGGACCGGGCTGGGCCCTGGTCGGCGATGCGGGCTACTTCAAAGATCCGATCAGCGCGCACGGCCTCACTGACGCGCTGCGCGATGCGGAGCTGCTCGCCCGGGCGATCATCGCCGCAAGTGCCGGTGACGAGGCCGCGCTGCTCGCGGGGTACCAGGCCATTCGCGACCGGCTCTCCATGCCCCTGTTCGGGGTGACGAACGCGATCGCCAGCTACAGCTGGGACACCCCGACGATCAGCTCCCTGCTCCGGCAGCTCAGCGCGGCGATGGCCGGCGAGCTGGGCGAGGTTCGTGGCTTCGACGACATGCCGGCATCTGCGATGTGCCTCGCGGCCTCCTAGAAAGTCGCGTCGACAGCCTGCATGAGGCGCCGCAGTAGGGTGATCAGCTGCTCTTGCTGCGCGTCGGTCAAGGTTGCGATGAGATCCGCCTCGACGTCTCGTTGCCCGGCCACGATGCGCTCGGCGGCGGCGACACCCTTGCGGGTCAGCGCCACGACGTTGCGCCTCCGGTCGTCGCGGTCGTAACGGCGCACGACGTAGCCGCGCCGCACCATCGCGTCCACGCGGTTGGTCATCGCCGCGCCGGTGATGCCAAGCTCGGCGGCCAACTCGGTCGGCCCGGCGACGTAGGGCTTGCCGCGCCGACGCAGCGCGTACAGCGTCGCGCACTCCCACATCTGCATGCCGAGCGCTGCGACGGACTCCGCCTTGCGGGACGAGACGTGGCGGACGATCAGCTGCATTCGCGTCACGATGCCCTCGACGCGCGGATCGATGTCGCCGAGAGCGGCGGTCCACTGCTCGATGAGCACGTCGACGCTGTCCTTCATGAATCGAAGTATCAACCTACCGAAGCATCACTGTCTAATAGTTTGATGTCTAAGTACCGTTGCGGAACATGGCAACTGTGGACATCGAGACCGTGATCGGTTCAGCTCGCGACCTGATTCGTGCAGGACGATGGGAGCAGGCCGCCCGCCTGCTCGACGCAACCGACCCATTCGATGCCCATGAGGCCGGGGCGTTGGCCGCCGCCCGGGCCGACGCCGAGGTCGACCACGCTTGGTGGACGCGGTGCGACCCGGACCCGGCGCGGCTGGACACCGCTCGCGCCCTCGCTGCCGACGACGCGCAGGCGTGGATCGTCGACTTCGCCGGGCTGCGCTCGTCCTATGCGCGCCAGCTGTATGTCAAGCTCGCCGGCGGATCACCCGTCGTGGACGAGCTCGCCGCGAAGGCGGACCGGCTGACCGAGCAGGCCCGCGATCCCGCCGCCCGCGCGTACGTCACCTTCTATCGCGGGCTGATCGCCGGCGTCCTGGACGATGATGACGCCGCGGCCGAACGGGCCTGGCAGGCTGCCCGTGACACCGACGACGCGTACGTCCGCTCGTACGCGCTGCGCCACCTGGGCGGGATGGCAGAAGACGCGGGCCGGCATGACGATGCGCTCGAACTGTGGCGCGAGTCGACGCGGTTGCGGCAGCGGGCCGGATTCGTCCCGGGCGTCCTCGCGCAACTGCAGCTCTACCCCGCCGACACGACCCCGAACGACATCGTCACGGAATGGGCGGATGCCCTCGGCCTGGGTGAGCTGTTCGGCGCCGGCACGACCACGGAGCCGGAAGTGGCCCGCGATCCCGCCTGACCCGCCCGCCAGGATCGTGGTGTGGCATTCACGCTCGAGCGCGACGACGGCCTGATCCTGTCCGACGATCCGTCCCGGCTGGATCTCGACCGGATCTGCGCATGGCTGGCCACCGCGTACTGGGCGAACACCCGCGACCGTGTGACGATCGAGCGCTCGCTCACGGCGTCGCGTCCGTATGGCGTCTACGCATCCGACGGGACACAGATTGCCCTCGCCCGGGCGGTCACCGACTTCGCGGTCATTGCCTGGATCGGTGACGTGATCGTGGACCCGGCATGGCGCGGCAAGGGGATCGGCACCTGGATGATGCGCGCTGTCGTCGACGACCTCGTGGCGCACGGCGTCGCGCGGATCATGCTCGCCACCAACGACGCGCACGAGGTGTACCAGCGCGTCGGGTTCACCGCCCTGCGCTGGCCCGAGCGGTGGATGGAGCACGACCGCAGCCAACTTCCTTGAGTTGTCCGTGTGCCGCGCGGCTATAGCGCCACGACACACCGACAACTCTTCAGGCCGGCCGTGGCAGGATGCGCGGCGTGCGAGCCGCACTGGTGTTGGGTGCCGCCGGACTGGTGACCATGGTGCTCGGCACGTTCCTGCCGTGGCTGCGATCCGGTGAGGTGCAGCGCAACAGTTACGCGTCGTTCGGCGTGCTGCGCCGGCTGATCGGATTCCACGGTGCGGCCGAGATGCTCCTGCGGGGCTGGCCGCTGCTCGGCGCGGTGTGCGCGCTGGTAGTAGTGCTGGCGGTGGCCGGACTGCTGCGGGTCGCAGCGGTGCTGGCGTTGGGGGTTGCGGCCTGGGCGGCTGCGGTGGCCGGCGGTGCGCTCGCACACCAGCCTGCCGCTGGGGTCCGAGTCGAGAGCCTTGGCCCGATCGTGACGATTACGGGCACAGTAGTTATCGCCGCGGCCGCTATTGTCATCCTCATCTCACGTATGTGGGATAGGAGGGCGTCACGTGACCGTGCCACCGGACGCGCCGTATGACCCCAATGCGATACCCGATCCGCACCGGCGTGTCAAAGAACCGCCGATGCCACAGGGTGGTTGGGTCACGGTCCCGCATGGGCGCACTCAATCGGACCCGCCGCAGTACGAGGCACCGCCGCCCCACCAAGGACCGCCGCCGTACGAGGGACCGCCGCCCTACCAAGGACCTCCGCCGACGGGGCCCGCACCTGCGCCAGGTCCGCAGCCCGGCCCGCCGCCCGAGTGGCAAACACAACCGTCCTCCGGATGGCAGCCGCCGGCACCGCCACCCGGAACATGGGAGCAGCTCGGGCCGCCGCTCCCCCAACCGCCGCGCAGCCGCCGCGGACCGGTCGTCGCGGCGATCGCTGCCGTGGCACTTATCGCCGGCGGCACCGTCTCGTACATCGCGATATCGGATTCCCACTCCGGCTACGGCGGCGCGGCGACCCCCCGCGAAGCCGTG
>Ga0126373_10003985_pt1 | contig 11187 bp, 10 predicted proteins | sample PanSoiMetPlot_11_FD_92545 | JGI IMG/M metagenome (GOLD analysis project Ga0126373, IMG submission 92545) | Tropical forest soil microbial communities from Panama - MetaG Plot_11 | ecosystem: Environmental > Terrestrial > Soil > Tropical forest > Bulk soil | place: Panama | collected 2016-02-17
TCCGGATCAGCCGCCAGTCCAGTCGATTCGACCGGGTCGAGGCGGCAGGTGGTTGCCTGCACCTCGATCGAGCTAGGCGCGAGGTTCGCCGGCGGCGGCTTCGGGGGTGGCAACGACTTCGGAGGCATCTGGATCTGGAATCCGGGTCCACGACCGTGTCGCCTCAGCGGCGCGATCACCTTCACGGCGTATTACGCCGGTGGCGCGTTCGACCGCAACGCTATGGCGAACCGGCCTGTGCAGCCCCTGTCGGCGAGGCTGCCGGCCCGGATGCCACGTCCACACGACGGGGCGGACCCGTCCGCCTACCTGATCGCGTTCCTGATGGGTCCAGAACGAGACGACCCCACTCAGCCGGACGCCCTGTGCCGCACCCAAGACAAGCTGTCTCCCGCGACGCTCGTTCTCTCGATTGGGACGGTGACCGTGCGAGTGGCGAACAACGACCCAGGCGCAGTTCAGAACACGACCGTGTACGGATGCCACGGCCGAGTGCTGTTCGAAGACGTGCGCGGCCCGCTGGCTGGATAACCGCTCACTGCAGTGCGCGCCTCGGGGCGCGGCTACCGGATCTGCCGCGAGGAGCGCCGGCGTTTCCGCGGGAACGCTCGCTATGCCGCATACAGCGCGCCAGGTCGGATGTGACCCGGCTGCCCGCCGCCGAGCGCTGCACCGGGCAAGACCCCGCCCCAGCGACCGAAGGTGACCTCCTGCGCCCAGTCGCATGGCCCGGTCCGGAACTCTACCTCGGACTACCTCGAGCTCAGCCTCACGCTGAGTGACGCAGGTGGTCAGGGAGAACGCTCGCCGAGCCGCCGATCTGCTCGCTGGCTCATACCGGGACTGGGGTGCATCCTGGCGCTCGCGTATGGGTGTTATGTGCCCGTGGGGAAGTCGCCGATCGCCTGCCGGCAGTGCTCCGGCTGGCTGCCGGGTTCAGGGGCGGATCAGGCCCTTACTGACAGGGATGGTCTTGTTGTGACAAGTCTCGGCGGTGCGGTCAGGAGCTTTCTCGTCCAGGTTCTTGCGGACAGTCGCCGCCTTGCCCGCCCCGTTCGGCCCCAGGTAGCCGAACGCACAGCCTCGCGGGACGCGTAGCTCCACGTGGTCGGCGGCGACCTGGTGGCCGAGGCGGTTGGTGAGCCCGTGCGCCTCGAGCGCCGAGCTTTCCTGCGCGGGCTCGCTGACGTGCCGCATCATGACGAGACTGTCCCGGGACCAGCCAGGATGATCACCTCCCAGAGCCTGCGTTGCACTTGGGTGCACGGCTCACCCGCTCCCGAGGCGGCGCCGGCCAGGTCCTCATCCGAGGTCACGCCGATAGTGAAGTCGCCGGTGATGCCCTGGTACGAGCCCGTACCCGAGCCGGCCACGACGGGGACGCGGGTGGTGAAGCTGACGTGTTCGGAGCAGGTGGCCGGGTAGCTGGGATAAGGCGAGATGAGCCGGAAGAACTCCCGGTCGAGCTGGGCGATGTTGAGCCGGAAGGTGCCGCGGCGGAGATCAAGCTGCAGTTCGCTGTTGTGTTCGGGGTCGACCTTGCCGTCGGGGTAGACGGCCACGGCCGGCCCGTAATCGCCGATCGAGCCGCTCAGCACCGCCCGGAAGTAAGGGCCGTCGCTGTTGACGCTGTAGATGACGACGTGCGTGGTGCCGCCAGCCCGGGCCGCCGCCTGCTTCGCCGGGGCCCGCGCTGGGGCCTGGGCGGCGGCCGAGGCGCAGCCGGCCAGCGCGAGCGCGGCGCCCACGATGGCCGCGGGGACGGCGTGCTTGGTGCGCATGGTGTGACTCCTTCTCTCTGGGATCTGGTTCGTTCCCGGGAGCATGATCGGCGGTCACCCGGCGTCCGGGCGTCGGCCTGGCAGCGCTTTTTCAGCTACGACTGGTGACGTACGGGCGGGCCCCGGCGGTGTCTTGTCAGCGCGGGCACGTACGAGCGTCTCGGCCTGGCGGCGCACAGCTGACGGCGGTCACTGGGGTCGGGGGGTTCACGGGCTGGCGTAGCGGGCGAGCAGGGGGATCAGGAGCTGGGCGTTGGGGCTGCCCCAGCCGGTGACCGGATCCCAGCCGGGTGCGGCCTGGTAGCCGGTGATCGTGGTGGGCGGGAACTTCACGGTGTTGTTTCCCGTGGTGATGTCGTGGAAGGCCTGGTGGTAGCGGGGACTGCCGGCGATCTGGTAGATGGCCGGGTTGATGAAGCCCAGGTGGCGGCCCGCGTACTGGTCGGCCAGCGCGATCAGCGCTGCCCAGATCGGGGCGCTGGCGCTGGTCCCGCCGTGGCTTTGGACTGTGTCCCCGGTTCCGTTGCTGAAGACGACCGCCACGCCCGGGCGGTCGCTGGCATCGGCGGACACATCGGGAACCCCTCGGGCAGCGCCAATGCCAGGGACGCCGGCCTGGTAGCCGGGCCGCGCGAACAACTGGCTGAACCCGCCACCGGAGGCCTGGAAGGACCCGCCCTGGTTTCCGGGGTTTCCGGACGCCAGGCCCCACGCCGTTTCGCTGATCCAGGCGCCGGTGGCGTGGCTGGCGGTCACGCTAGTGCCCCCGGCGCCGAGGACCAGCGGATCGGAGGCCAGCAGGCCGACCCCCTTGACCGGGGCAACAGGCGCGGTGCCGGTCAGGGCCGAGTACAGATCGCACTGATAGGCCGCCGCTCCTATATCGCCCGAGGCGGCGACTACCGTCATGCCACGGTCGGCGGCCGCCTGCAGCGCCGCGTTCACGCGGCCGACCTGCGCGCGGCTTACGCAGTGCTCGCCGCCGATCTGCCCCGCGGCGCTGATCGACATGACGCTCCCGAGGGCGGGGCCCAGCCGCAGCTCGGCGACGGCCGCGGCGACCGCGTCCGCAGTGTTGTGCAGGGATGTTGCCGGGAGCAGGAGGATGACGAGGGTGGCGTCGGGGGCGAGTGCGTGCACTAGTTCCACGTCCAGCACTTCCTCCCCGAAGGCAAGCCAGGGAGAGCTCGCGCCGGCGAGGGTGGTCACGACCCGCATCCGCGCGGCCGGAAGGTGGAACAGGTCATCGAAGCCCGCCATGTCCTGGCGCAGGTCAGTGACCAAGGGCGGGTCCAGCCGCGTTTCGGCGAGCTCTGGCAGCACCACGATCTGGCCTCGGCCGTTGATCCCGCGGCCCAGGAGCGGCTTGATGCCGTAGGCCACCTGGAGCTGGGCCGGGGTATAGCAGGTCGTCCCCGGGTCGCAATGTTCCGTCACGCCAGCCCGGGCGGCTGGTGACCCCACAGCGCCTGCCGGCCCAGTGGTGGCTGGTGATACCGCGGCGCTCCCGCCCCGCGGCCCGGCCGTGCACCCTGCGGCCAGCAGGCCCGCCACGGCCACCGTCACCGCCATCACCCGCAGCCCACGGCACCCCGCGCCCTGGCCACCGGCCCCGCACACCCGCCGCAGTCCCAGCATGCTCATCGCCGTGCCCCCTCCTCCCGGCCGCAACTCCGGCAACAGACCCTGGGCCGCTGGGAACGCCGCCGCCCGCTCGCTTTACGTCACATCGGCCGCATCCTGGCTCATCGCCGTCTGGCCCCGCCCTCCGGCGCGCCCAGGTCAGAACTACACTGAGTATATACTGAGAATAATACTACTCAGCATGTACCTCTCACAGGACCATGTGCTCCGCGCCGACCACACCGCCGACAACCTGTACCAGGCCCTCGCCGCCAACGGGCTGGCGCTGCGCCACCGGCCCCAGCGCGAGGACTACGACCGGCACGGCCGTTTCTTCCTGGACAGCAGCCGACCGCGCCTCTGACTCGCCGACCGAATCGGGCAACCGGACACCCCCGGCACGTCGCACTTGCGGATCCGATTGCGTCGCACTCCGGGGTAGTGACCGGCGCGCTTGATGCCGGGGTGCCGCTGCGCGACGTGCAAGAGGCCGCCTCACATGCTGACCCGCGGACCACGATGAGGTACGACCGGGCTCGCGGCAGCTTGGACCGGCACGCCACGTATATCGTGGCCGCCTACATCGCTGGGGCAGCCCGATAGTCCCAAAACGACGGGTAACTATTCCGCCTGGCAGGTCCGAAGCCTGCCAGGCGGACAGCCGCGGTACCCGTCCATAACAATCACAAGGCGGAGCCCAAGGGCGATCAAGAACCGCCTGCGCGGACGTCGGCTTGGCGCCGATCAAGACAAAGGTTGTGCAGATCTGGGAATCGTGTGCGCATGAGGTGCCATGCGGGCTGGAGCCGCAGGGGGCGTCATCGACGCTGGTCGCCCTGCTGCGCGCGGTGGCCTGCGGTCAGCGGGATCGGTACCAGGCGACGGTCCGCTGGATCGCGTCGCGGTGCGGGGTGGGTTCCAGGTGGCCGAACGCGGCTTCGAATTCGCCGGCATCGATGACGAAGGGCGCGCGGAACTGGTAGGTCGTCTCGCGCATCTCCCGGAGCAACGGCGAGAAGATGCCCGCGACCGCGAGCAGCGCCGGGCTGGCGACGCTGGCGCGGACCGGCACCGGCTGCCCGGCGGCCGTGGCGATCATGTCGAAGAACTGCTGGGCGGTCAGCGGCGGCGCCGCTGGAAGATGCCAGACCTGCCCGTCGGCCTCCCGCCGGTCGGCGAGAACCAGCAGGCCGCGGGCGATGTCAGGCAGGTAATGGAAGGTGTGCGGCTGGTCGAGACGTCCGGTCCATTGCGGCTTGTTTCCGGCCAGGATCCGCCCGAACACCGTCTGGCCCGCGGTCGAGCCGGTCCCGCGCGGGCCGTAGTAGTCAGAAGCTCGCCCGATCACAACCCGGGCCAGGCCGTTTCGGTGCGCGGCGAGCAGCTGGGCGGCCATCTCCACCCGGATCTTGCCCTTGCGGCCACCGGCGACGGCCGGCAGGTCCTCGCGCAACGGCCCGGCAACGGGCCCGTACGCATACAGGTTGTCGGCGAAGACCAGCTTGGCGCCACTGGACTCGGCTGCATCCAGGATGGAAAGCGTCAGCGCCGGGAACAGCTCGGGCCATCGGGTATACGGCGGGCTTGCGCAGTGATAGAGGACAGACGCGCCGGCCGCCGCGCCGGCCGCCTGGGCCGGGTCGGACACGTCGGCCGCCACGCCCTGCGCACCATCGGGCGCCTGGCCGCCGCGGCTGACCGCCCGCACATCACGGCCAGCGCGCACCAACTCGGTCACCACGGCGCCTCCGATGGCGCCCGCCGCGCCGAAGACCACGTGCAAGGAACCATCCCGCTCCGTCATCGTGACGCTCCCTTCTCCTGGCACCCATAGTGCCCGGCGCCGAGCATCCGCGAAGTCTTCTGTCAGCCCGCTCTGCAACGAACCACATGCCAGAGCGAGTACGTCATCCGTCTCCGGGCTTGCGAGCAGGCCGCCCGGATCACGAGAGCCACCGCCACAAGTCAAGTACCGCCCGTGGCCGACCGACTGGCCCCGGCAATCGGCAGTTCGGCGCGGTCCACACCAGCGCAGGCGTCCAGCTATCGATCACGGCACAGCGGCACATGAGACTCGGCTGTGACCACATGTAATGGGCCCGCACTTCTCTCCGCGCGCGTGTAACCGCCGTTCTGATCGCCGACCGGAGCGTGATGGCATGGACGACTCCGCGCGCAGATCAGGAGGATCGGCATGGCCGTCAACACTCGCACATGCTTGATGTGGAGGTGATCGCTGGTCTCCGAGCATCGCCGAGCGGCAGGCAGGATGCGGCTGGTCCTCCGCGGGGCCCCTGACCAAACCGCGCGGCGGTTAGCGCGGCGCGGGGGCCGTCGCCACGCTTGGGCCGTGTCAGTCGAAGGTCTTCGCCTGCTTGGCCAGCTCTTCCAAAACTGTCGCGTCGTGGCCGTAGATCATCGTGGCGTCGTAGCGGTGCTGGAGCTGTCTCATCCAGCGGTGTGAGCGGTGCCAGTTGTGTGAGTCGCGGCCCAGCCAGCCTTGCGTCAGGTTCTGCTCGAACACATCCCGCACGTGGTAGAGGTCGGAGTTCAGCATGAAGTGCCCGGAGTTCTGGGTCTCGACCTGCATGGTGATCAGGCCGGGGGTGTGACCGGGCATGTGCCGCACGGTGAGCCCGTCAAAAAGCTCGGTCTCCTCGCGGTGCAGCGGCTGCCAGTTCAGCTGCCAGTTCAGGTAGCCGGGCAGGTAGGCGCCGATGTCCTCCTTGGTGGCCACGGCGTAGTAGTGTTCCTTGATTTCCAGCTCGTGGGCGTAGATGGGGATGTCCTTGCCGGCGAACTTCTCCAGGCCACCGGCGTGATCGAGGTGCAGGTGGCCCATGACCACAGCGCGGATGTCGTCGATGCCGTAGCCGACTGCTGCCAGCGCGTTGTCGAGGTGGTGTTCGTCGTTGTAGACATTGCGCGGGAATGCTTCCCACGCAGGTTCAGGCCATTCCTGCTGGGCGTTCTGGGCGCAGCCGGTCTCGAACAAGATCGGCCCAGCGTGGGGGTGCTCGATGACCGCGGCCACCACCGCGACCCGGCGGCGCTCGAAGGACGGATGCGGATTGGACTGGACCGCGGCAGTGCCCCCGCGAATGAAAAAGCCGTCATCGACGTCCAGACGGCCGAGGTCGAGCAGCGAGATCTTCGACTTGGCAGCCATCAAGCTCATCCCTTCCAGCCAGCAAGGGCAGCTCCACCAGTTCGCAGCGGCGCACCGCCCCGGCTGCTGATATGCCTGGACAAAGACATCAACCCGTCAGCACAAAAGCATCCCCCGGGTTGCCAGGCCAAGTCCAGAACAAGACGGCCGCGGAGAGATTGGGCCGCGCGGCCGGGCGGTGATCGATGAGCTTGTCGCGCGCGTCACCGACCTTGAGCCCTGCGAGCACGCCCAGATCAGCCTGCCTTCTGGATCGGGGCCCGCCCGGACATGCTGCTGTGCGGCTTCTGCTACCAGCAGCCCAGGTGCTCGCTGGCAACATCGGGTGCGCGGCTTGCGGCAGCCAGCCGGGGATGCGGCCAGCGATACGGTCGTGGTCGCTGTCGCTGAGCATGCTGCGGGTATTCACCGACGCCTGCCACCGGCACGGCTGGCTGCCCCGGCTCGCGCCCGGTGCGGTCATCTACGTCGAAGAGCTCCCGCCCCACCACGACCAGGTGGCCCGGTTCATCCCCGAGTTCGTGATGGCGCAGCTGGAGTCCGACGCCGCCCTGGCCAAGCTGCCGTTCTCCGCCACCCGCAACCTGGTGGTGGTGCTGATGGAGACCGGGCTGCGCGGCGGCGACGCCTGTGTCCTGCCGTTCAGCCCGATCCTCGACGACAGCGTCGGCTGGCCCTGCCTGCGATTCGAGGCCACCAAGGTCCGCGCCGAGCTGCTGATCCCGCTCAGCGCCAAGGCCGCGGCCGCGATCCGCGCCCAGCAAGACCACGTCCGCCGGGCCTGGCCGGGCGGCGGCCCGTGGCTGTTCCCCGGCATCACCGGCAACGACGACGGCTCCAGCCCGTACTCGCACCGCACCTTCTGCCAGCAGCTCGAGCGCTGGCAGCGGGTCATCGACCTGCGCGACCAGGCGGGCCAGCCGGTCACCGTGACCGCGCACCAGTTCCGCCATACGCTCGGGTCCCGGCTGAAAATGCGCAGCGCGGCGTTGCTGGTTTGAGGACGCCTGGCCAGAGGTGGTTGCAGCCCTGTGCATGCGTCCGGTCCTGGCTGGGTACTAGGCCGTAGTTCCCCTCGGCGGCGAGGGTGCATATGCGTTGACCAGGCGAAACACTCTCAAGTCATGACTACGTAGACATGTAACTTTCGTGATCAAGGGCTCTACCACCTGGTCAGACGCGCCGATCAACCGGCTTGGGGGGAACTTCGGACTAGAACACACCTGCCAGCCAGTCCGGCCGCGAAACCGGTAGTAGGCAGCAGCGGGGGATGCCGATGACCACGACTGGTGAGCCGGTTGCCGGCCAGACCCGCCAGGCCCTACGTGGCCGACGGAAGGGGTCGGTCCTGGCGGCCTGGCTGTCCACGACCGATCACAAGGTGATCGGCCACCTGTACCTGATCACCTCGTTCGGGTTCTTCCTGATCGCCGGCCTGATGGCGATGATCATGCGGGCGCAGCTGCTGGGCCCGGACAACCACCTGGTGTCCGACCAGCAGTACAACGAGCTGTTCACCATGCACGGCGCGATCATGCTGCTGTTGTTCGCCACCCCTCTGTTTGTCGGGCTCGCCAACGAGGTCATGCCGCTGCAGATCGGCGCTCCGGATGTGGCGTTCCCGCGGCTGAACATCGTCAGCTACTGGTTCTTCCTGTTCGGCGGGCTGATCCTGCTGGCCAGCCTGGCCACCCCCGGCGGCGCGCCCGGGTTCGGGTGGTATGCGTACTCGCCGCTGACCAGCGCGATGTACTCGCCCGGCGTCGGCGGCGACATGTGGATCATGGGCCTGGTGCTGTCGGGGACGGGCACGATCCTTAGCGGGGTCAACTTCATCACCACCATCTTCTGCATGCGCGCGCCGGGCATGACGATGTTCCGGATGCCGATCTTCACCTGGAACATCCTGGTCACCAGCCTGATGGTGCTGATCGCCTTCCCCGTCCTGGCGTGCGCGCTGCTGGTGCTGGAGATCGACCGCAAGCTCGGCGCCCGCGTGTTCGACGCCGCCAGCGGCGGCGCGATCTTGTGGCAGCACCTGTTCTGGTTCTTCGGCCACCCTGAGGTCTACATCGTGGCGATCCCGTTCTTCGGCATCGCCACCGAGGTCATCCCGGTCTTCTCCCGCAAGCCGCTGTTCGGCTACAAGGGCATGGTCGGCGCCACGATCGCGATCGCGGGCCTGTCGATGACGGTGTGGGCGCACCACATGTTCACCACCGGCGCCGTGCTGCTGCCCTTCTTCTCGTTCATGTCCTTCCTCATCGCGATCCCGACCGGGATCAAGTTCTGGAACTGGACCGGCACCATGTGGCGCGGCGCGCTGACGTTCGAGGCGCCGATGCTGTTCAGCCTCGGGTTCATGGCCACGTTCCTGCTCGGCGGCCTGACCGGCGTGATCCTGGCCTCCCCGCCGCTGGACTTCGCCGTCAGCGACACCTACTTCCTGGTCGCCCACTTCCACTACGTCCTGTTCGGCACCGTGGTGTTCACCATGTTCAGCGGCTTTTACTTCTGGTGGCCCAAATGGACCGGCAAAAAGCTCAACGAGACCCTCGGGAGGTGGCACTTCTGGACCCTGTTCACCGGCTTTTGGATGACGTTCCTGGTCCAGCACTGGCTCGGCGTCATCGGCATGCCACGGCGGGTGGCCAACTACCCGTTCCTGCCGCACTACGCGACGGTGCTGAACCAGATCTCCTCGACCGGGTCATTCATCCTCGGCGTCTCCACGCTGTTCTTCCTCTACAACGTGTACTGGACCTGGAAGCACGGGCAGCGCGTCACCGCCGACGACCCGTGGGGCTTCGCCAACTCCCTGGAATGGGCGACCTCCTGCCCGCCGCCACGGCACAACTTCACCTCCATCCCCCGGATCCGCTCCGAGCGGCCCGCCTTCGACCTGCACTACCCGCACATCCCCTCCGGCCGAGGCCGGACGCCTGCGACGGAGGAGCCGGTGCTGGCCTCGGCGCAAGCCGGAGCCGCGGCGGGCGGGGAGACAGCCGACTCCGGACGCGACGAGGACTCCCCGGAGGCGCGCGGGTGAAGCGGCGTCGTGCCGACCCGGAAGGCTTCGCGATCGACGGGGACGGGCAGCGCGGCCTCACGGTGCGGGCCGTCGGGGAGAGCGGTTCTCGGAACAAGATCATCGAAGCCGGGCGCGCGCCCCTCAGTGCCGGCACTGCCGTAGATAAGCAGCTAGTCATGACCAGTGTGGTCTATCCGCCCGCTACCCGCGAGATCGGCGAGCGCCGCCGCAAGCTCGCTCCCGAGATCCATCAGGCATTCGACGCATTCAGCCAGCAGGTTTTCGCCGACGGCGCGCTGCCCGAGAAGACAAAGCAGCTGATCGCGGTGGCCGTCGCGCACGTCACGCAGTGCCCTTACTGCATCAGGGGCCACACCAAACTAGCCCACCGGGCCGGCGCACGTGATGCAGAGATCATGGAAGCCATCTGCGTCGCCGCCGAGATGCGCGCAGGCGGCGCTTTCGCCCACTCCACGGTCGCGCTGCACGCGCTCGCCGGAGAGCACGAATGGCGGCCCTAGCGTGCCGGGGCACCCGCTCCGACCCCGCTGTCGTGCGGCTCTGGGGGCGCCGCGCGCATCTGGTGGCGGGTACATCGCATGACCTGGCGCCGCGGGGCGACGCCCAGGCGCTGACTGCCGCCAGCGGCCGCTGGTCGTGCCCGCGCGGCGGCCGGACCTGCGGCTTCATTTGCGGTTCAGCCGCTCGCTGAGCGGCCTGCACGGCACTTACGACCTGAGGCAGGGCGACTCGCTTGACATGGCGCTGTCGTGGGGGCGTACGCATCGCCACCATCGTTTTTGACCCCGGGGCGATGCTGGAGGCCACGACCGCGGCATGGCACCGGTGGATGACGCGCGTCAGCTATGACGGCCCCGCAGCCGCACGCCGCCGGGCATCAGGTGGCCGCCCGGTTCGCCGGACAGCCGCACGCGGCAGCCAAGGGCCCCGGCCCATGCCTCGCCAGCCACCGGCCCGGCACCGGGCCGAGCGCAGCAGGCCACAAGCCCCGGGCCGGTGTCTGGTCACCGCGCGTCACGGGCCGCCTGGCGCCGACGGCTCGGGCCGGCATGCACCTGCCGTCTATCGGCTGCGCGCGGACGACCTGGCGACGGCGGTCAAGCGCGATGGTCAGGGCAGCAACTCCTGAACTGCGGTCTTCAAGTTGGCCAGCGCCTCGCGATAGAACCGGGGGCCATAGGAGACCCGTGCCACGCCCAGCTCATGGAGCCTGGCCAGGTCCGGGCCTCCGGGCCTAGTGTTGCCATTGATCGGCCCGGGCACTTCGGCGACCAGGGTGGCGATGTCCCGCTCGTCGCTGACGCCGATCGGGTAGATGCAGTCGGCCCCGGCCCCCAGGTAGAGGCGGCCCCGGCGTACCGCTTCGGCGACTCGCTCCTGCTCGGGCACCCCCGACCCTGGCAGGAAGGTGTCAGCGCGCGCGTTGATGACGATCGGGACTCCGGCGTCGCCCGCGGCGGCCCGGATGGCCGCCAGCCGCCCGGCGTGCGCGCCGGCGTCGACCAGCCCGCCCGCACGGTGGTCGGTGTCCTCCAGGTTGCAGCCGACCGCGCCGATCTCCA
>Ga0126373_10003986_pt1 | contig 11186 bp, 9 predicted proteins | sample PanSoiMetPlot_11_FD_92545 | JGI IMG/M metagenome (GOLD analysis project Ga0126373, IMG submission 92545) | Tropical forest soil microbial communities from Panama - MetaG Plot_11 | ecosystem: Environmental > Terrestrial > Soil > Tropical forest > Bulk soil | place: Panama | collected 2016-02-17
CCCCGCCGATCGCATTTTGAGCGCGGCTGCCAAATTCGGCGCAGACCTGATCGTGATGGGAGTGCGCGACGCTGGCGGTCGCATGAGTGCGGCAACGCATCTAGAGCGCACCACGGCCCACAAAGTGGTGACTCGCGCAACGTGCCCGGTTCTAACTGCGCGCGGCTAAGGCAGTGAAGTTGGAGACGATCTCGTCGTGCAAGGCTTACGAGCCGGCCAATTATGTCTCGCGCTTTATCATGAGGAACGGCGAACTGGTAGTAGTCCGTCCTATACGGCCTGCGGACGTCACTCATGGTCCAATAAAATCGGTCGGATTTCGGTAAGCCCAAAGTGCGGCTCGACCCCCAATTTACTTGGTTTCGATTGTCGAATTCGAGCCTGGATCTCTCCGAGTGAGAGTGGCTCGACGGCCTTCTCGGTGACGCTCGTCACAATCGTTTGTGATCCAGTACACTGCGACTCTTCCCGCGATCTCCGAAATTCAGTTTTCCTGCACCTACGATGGCTTTGCAAATAGACTTTGTTGGATTGTGGGACTGCGGCACCAGGAAGCGCGTCGAGGGCGCGCTCCGCGAAGGCATCGGTGACCCGCCTTCAGGTGAATCGTGGAATGTGTCGGTGAACTCATTCGGTGCCTATTGTGTTGTTCTTGCGAAGGCCACCGAACACACGCGAAGAAAAGTGTTCCTGTTGCGGGCTGCCGAGCTACCCGAAGCTATCCCGGTGTGGCTGAAGCAAGAGCCGCTTACCTGAGGAATCCTGCGGTTCTGTTGCTGAAGGTCAACTCCCGGAGGCGAACCGCCGCACGGTGTACCTAGAGGTCATTCGCTCCTAGGCGGTCGTCCCATCCTCATGGAACGCGCGGAGACTTGCCGGGTAGGGTCGTTCCCAAATTCGTCTCCGATGACGCACGACCCAGGATGAGTGTTTTAGCCACAGACTGCTGGCGTATATTTTAGTTTCGAGCAGTGCCGCAGAAAACAAATGGACGACTCAAAACAAATCTTTCCGCTCTAAAATTGGAGTTGGCCAGGTTTTGTCCGCAATGTCACGCGGACGCTACGTTCGACATTCAGGTCTGTAGTGCGCTGCCAATTAACGTTATTTAATTCTGTGGACTCCACGAGCCCGTCAGGCAGCACAAAAAATAGCAGGTGGCCGTCCACCCAGTAGTCCGTCGCCGGATATACGGTCTGCGTTCGAAGCGCGATGAGTGTGACGTAGCCCGAGGGCACAATGTCCTGCGCCGGAATGACTGGAGGCAAGTAATACACGTTGGAATCGTGCGGCAGAAACGACTCGTTCGAAGCTAACGCCGGCGCGGCACTTCCGGAAAGCGGCGAGGTGTAGGCCTGCACCTGAGGCCTGGTGCTTGCCTGTGGGTATTCGTGCCGTGACGGCACTAATGCTGAATATGCCGTCAATTGCGGCACCTCCACATCCGTCATCAGCTTCAGAGTGAGCTGCTGCTCGTTTTTCAGCCTGGGTTGTGGGCCGCGCGCGGGCAGCGTGATCACTTTCCACGGCCATAGCGGCGGAAACAGCCACTCCACAGCATCGCGCCTGGCGTGTCCATGGCCGATGATGCGGCCCTGGTTGTCAACATGCTGGCCCTGCGCCGCCACGACTCTCGCCGACAAGTCGCTGTCGGTATTCGGCAATCCGATGCGGTCAAACACAATCTGGAGGTAACCCTTGCCGACGAAGTGTCCTGGTTGCTTCTCCGCTTCGATGTGCCCGGCCAGATAGGAGCCGCGCGGAAATGCCATGCGGCCGAACTCTGTAAACTGACTGAGGTGGCAGAGCACCGGATCGCCCACCTCCGCGGTTTTTGGGGAAAGGTTCGGATCATCCGTGGTGCAGTGCAACAGAGTTCCAGCGGGTATCAGTGTCGCCTGGGCCTTTGCAACGGTCTGCACACACACCAACAGAACTGCCAGTAAGGCTAGGTTTCGCATAACGGTTCTCCTGGGGGTCGGGGAGTAGGCAGCGGACCAAGGGAGGGGGCTGTCTGTTCCCCGGAATTCCGCGCGGAGACGCTACGTCGGCGACGCGCTGCAGTCAATCCGGTATTTACCCGAGGAAAAAACAGAGCGTCGAACACTGTTGACGCTTCCTTGCGCGCACGCCCATCACGCGCGCAGTGGCGAGCGCCCCCTCAGTGAATCCGAAAAAAGCAAGACCTGCTGCACAAGATCTGCCAGTTCTGTCGGCGGACCCCCGGCGTCGTCTGACCCGGAAGGGCCTGCGTGCGTAGGGGTGTAGCCTGGTGTAGTGCTCTCGAAAGACTTCTCGGGAAAGCTCTCAAGAAGGGAGCTTCAGGAGGTAAGACACGACCATGCGCGACTACACGGCCGGTGCGGGGGCATGGCGCCGCACACCTAGCGGTTAAGATAACCCTTCGAGCTGGGTCTAAAACCGAACCCGGTGGGTGGTTGAAAAGCACCATCTGCGCGTGAAATGCACCAGAATCCTCAAGCCGAAGGAACATTGGATTTTCTGAGCCTATAGTCGTTACTAGACTTACCTCAGAATACTTCCGGGACAAAGTTGGCCCTGGTCGTGCACTGCCAGGCAGATGCTTAAAGGATCTTGCGGGCTCTCTCGAAACGCCATCATCGGCATAGGCTGACGTTGTAGTCAGCTCACCGCTCACAGCGGTGGGGGTGGGGAGATGTCAGATCTGCAAGAATACTTCCGCGCCGGTCGTTGTGCTTCGAGACATTCGTCGTTAAAACTCCCGTCCAGACAGCCGTATCTAGAAGTTTGCTGGTCGCATGCCAAGCAAGATGTTGCGGCGGGCGGAATTTTTCGGGCCTAACCAATGAAATTAAATGAACATGAAAAAGCTAGGCCCAACTTTGCCGGGCTCACCTCCCGAGAGCAACAGAGCGAGATGAAACGAATCCTGGGGGGTAAGTGGCCACCGCTCAAGCCGTTCCCGGTCTTCAAATATGGAACAGACGAGTATCGCGCCGAGATTTACTTCGATAGGACGCGCGGAGAGTGGGTGTGCCGCAAAACATGTTTGCTCTCGAACAAGGTTCAGGAACTGCGCGGTGGGTTGACAGAAATGACCCTGGCATTACCCCGTGGTCAAGCAGAAGGCTCCACCGAAGGCGTCACAGCGGAACAGCAGGACCAAGAATCGGAGAGCGAGGCCGATCGCCGTTTCCAGGTCATTCTTGACTGGAGAAGGAATTACGAGAACGGCGCACTCTATTCTGAACTGCAGGACTATCTGTCCGAAAGTCAGCAGGATGAAATCCACGACTGCATCCGAATGTCTCTTACTGCTTGGCAGCTTCAATTCAATCCAAAAAATATCGCATTCGTCTTTGAGGTGCTTTGCAATGCGGGCGGCAGGCTCTCAAAACTCCTTGAAATCGCGCAGCGGAATAAGGCGCAACAGGAAACGAATGCACACGCACAAACGAAAGCAGCCACCCTCGAAGCCGAAGGCCAGGCGTCGGTTGAGGCGATTTATGAGTCAACTTGCAGTGAGGAAGCGCCAGGGCGTCACGAGGAAGCTTTCCCATCTGAAAGCGCTGATACAAGAAACACCCCGGTCGACGAAACCAAACCAAAGCAGGGTCCGGTTCCGGTTCCAGTTCCAGTTCCTGCCTCCACTCCTACCGACTCCGCCGTTACGATGGCCGGCTCCGCTGCGGAAATCTCCATCGGGGATGTTCCACAGAACCAAGAAACCACCTTTATGCCGGAGCACGCAAAAAACTTCTTGCCCGAACCGTCTAAGACCATTGTTCCCGGGCTAAGTGAAGGCTTAACGTCGGAGTCTGTTGAAAACGCCCTTCCCACAGTCCTCGAAAACCTCCCGACGGAACCGATTGGAAGGTCATCTCTCGCTCAAGTCCAATCCTCATCGGCGGAGCTGATCGCGCGCTTGGCGGCCCGGGCGTCTCAGGTTGTGGCGCGTGAGATTCTAGGTGCGAGCCCTGTATCTCATGTCGAAGGTCTCCAGGAAAAAGGGCAATACCACACCGCGGTCGCCGGTTTTGGAGCGCATGTTCTAACAGACCGACTCGAGTCGTCAGCGGATCGCATCGGCGACTCGCCGACACAGCTTCATGCTTCTGAAATATCAGCTAAGAGAGGATTTGGGTTTCGGCTCGGTGCGTTCGTGTTTTTGGCCATCGGTTTCACCATTGGCTTCACAGTGGGGCTCAATACGCCTGCAATACCGCCGGAAACGGAAGAATCGCCCTCGCACGGCCAATCGGCTCAATCCCGAAGCGTACGACCAAACGATGCAGCGAATCGGATGAGAGCGACGGACGGGTCTTCAACAGCAACGAGCCAATCAGATCCATCGATTCATTCAGATAGCTTGTCGAGTGGCAATAAACTTGATGGCGCCACGCGCTCCGAGGAAAAACCGAAAGAAAGCGGTCAGGATGCTGTTTCTCTCGCCAAGGTGCCCGCGACAGATTCGACTTCGTCCCCCACAGTTGAATCTAGACGATCGCGTAATTCGGAGCCCAGCCCTGAGGCGAATGGCTCGACAGGGCTGATCGCCCGAGACGCGCCGCCACTCCCGATGCGCGAGCCCGCACATTCACCGAAGGCTGTCGATCAAGTGCGTGGCGCAACGAGACATGCTGCACTGCGCAGGGTAACGATTCGAACGCCGCGCCCGTCACCGCCTTCGCCAATTCTTGTCACTCCCCCGGGCGAAGGCAGCAAATCGTTGAGGCTGACTTTCCCGGAAAAACCGATCGCCGCTTCATCTTCATTCGCGATTACCTCGCAAATCTCTGTTCTTGTTCCTCCAGAGCCCGGACCTGCAGTGGCTCATACATCCGCTCGGTTGCAAGCTGGGCAGCTTATTTCGTACGTTTGGCCTCGTCATCCAAGGGTGAAGGATCGAAACGGATCGCCGGAAACCGTAAGGGTCCGCGCCACCATCGGACAGCATGGCGAAGTGTTGGATGTAAAGCGCGTGAGCGGCTCGATCTCTTTTCTTCCCGACGCAATAGGCGCCATACGACAGTGGCGTTACAAGCCCACCCTCTTGAACAAAAGGCCTGTGCCGTCTCAATTGGACGTTACGATTGAATTCCGGCCGCTGCAGTATTTGTCGAATTTGTCGCAGGTGTCCACTCCCGATCCATCGCCCAACTAGCGGCGCCTTAATCTTGATTGATCTGATTGACTGGACAAGTTGTTTCTAACGGACGCTTGTACTAACGAAGTCCTGCAAGAAGGCAGCATGTGTTCAGAGAATGGCTTGGAGATTCCGAGTCCCATCGAAACGCCGGTTCGGCTCCGCATCGAAGCAAGCGCCACAGCGGATGTCACGTAAGTTGAAAATAGAAACGCTACAACTAAGAAAAGCATTAGATTTTTCCGTTGCAGGTACACAACGGGTACGCAGAGCGAAGGCCTGTACTCGACGAGATGCGGGCCCGATATTCTTCTTCCACAGAGGAATACAAAATTGCCGCTGGCGACGTCGTTTCGGTATCGGTCCTCGAAGCGGCCGAGATGGAGGTCAGATTTGGCGCAGCCCTCGTGTCAGCTATCTCGGGGCGATGCCTCCCATGCGAAGTCTCTAGCAAACGCGCAGCGCGGCATTTGCCTATTTCGGAGCTCTTTGTCCGGTCTAGGTCCGTGGCCAAGCTTACTTGGCCGCCCGCCGAGGCCGAAGCCGCCAGGGAATTTCAGGAAATTGCGGGTCACCGTGGAATCACGATCGGCAATGCGTTCGGCGTTCTCGCTCATCTCAGCCTCGCCCGCGCTTGCGCACTACAGGGCAACACGGCCAAAGCCCGCGCCGCTTATCGGGATTTCCTAACGCTTTCGAGAGACACCGACCCGGATATCCTTATCCTGAAATACGCGAAGGCTGAGTCCGGAAGTTGCAGTGATTTCGGCGCAGTCGACTGCGCTGCGTCCGGCCAGACTGCTGTTCAATCTGCCGAAGGCCGACCATCGGAGCTAAGAAACCCCTCGAGTGATGCGGCTACCATCTCGACATCGTTACCATCGTGATGATAGAGCATCACTGGGCTTCTCGATTCCTTGGTTGTGAGTTGGATGTAGTAGCAATCGCCGAAGGAATCGCGCGCGAACGGGAAATTCTTCCCCTTTTTCACCTCAAGCCACGTTTCATCGAGGCTTTTCAAATCTGCAGGTAAGAACTCTGCAACATGCCATTCCCGGTCGTTCTGGTCCCGGAAGACAATGTCATGTGCTGTTATAAGCTCCGTCCGCTGGTAGAGCTCCTTTAGCGGCTCGGGAATTGTCATGCCGAAATATCCCTGCAAATCACCCCAGCAGGGATTCAGCAGTCTTTCTCGGTATCTTCGAACTGCCTCTTCTGAAGGAGGTTTTGGTTTTCTAAAGCGCGCCAGCAGCCAGTTCCCTCCAATGAGTACCGTGAGAATGAAAGCCACAAGGAGAATTACTCCTAGAGCGACCATGAGAATCATCTGCATGAGTGGAGAAGGCGGCCTCCTACCGGTACGGCCCATGAAGCCTAATCAGAGCTAGGTCTTGAACGGTGAAGTTGAGAGTCTTCTAAGCTCTTGAATCATGCCCCTAAGTTCTTCTGATGCTTTCGGGTCTGGCGTGGCGGGGCAGTTAACGAGCGGGTCAAGCGCGCCACATCTTTTGCGGTAAGCGTCCAACATTTTGTTTGGGTGACTGCGCTCCACAAAATCGGTCCATTCCTCTGGGTACAACGTAGTGCCATTTAGAAAACGCTCGATAAGGTCGGCCATTTCATCGGCCGCTTTCGGTTTGCGCCTGTGAGCTGCCTTTTGTCCGCCGTAGAAAACGAAGAAGAAGTAAACCATTGCTGGCAACACAGGCGCAAAAGGAAGCTGAGTCATGGCGCTGTCCTTGGCAAGTGGCGCATCGTTCGCGACGTTCGAGGCACACCAGACACCGACAACCAAACCAGTCGCCGCAAGCACGTGCGCGTATTTGGGAAGCCAGAATCGCGTGCGTGCCCAAAAGATGAAGAATCCCACCGCGCTAATCAGCAAAAGTACGCCGTGGAGTAACTGGAACCCTCTGAAGAGATTTTCCACGATGGAAGGAGTTTTTAGCATCAGCGGCAAAACGGAATCATTGAAGGCAGCGGGCGTGTCGCCAAACCGTTAAGCCATCCGTCAAGAGTCAACGCCAGCCAAACGTATGGTGAACCTGCTCGGGTCCGTCCACCGGAACCTCACGGACATTTCCCACAACGGCTCCGATCGATTTTGAAAATCACTTATTCGGCTTTCTCCTTCTCATCGAGGATGCGATTGAGGGTATCGGCGGCGAGATGATAAAAATTCTCCCAAGAGGGCGATAGCTCGCTGATTGCCCGACGCACATCGTCAGAGGTCAGCCGCGCACGCGTACGTTCTTGTAGAGCACGGCTGTACGCATTCCTCCAAAGCTCGATTGCATGAGGGCAGTCTTCGGCCCAATTCGCTTTCTGCTTCGCGCACTCCGTGCAAACTAAGGGCCGAACGAGCTTAGTCATTGGCTCCGCTTTGGCGCAACTTAGCATCACTGACACGAAAAATACTACTGGTCTCGGGGACAGCCTGCGGTGACACTGACTAGCCGGGCGCTTGGGTCCACGTCGTAAGAAGGGCCGCGAGGGTGACATAGGCCATATCCATTAGGTGGACGTCGAACAAGCCGCCTAGCAGAGACAGGAACTTCCTTAGCCACCACCATGGCAATCGCAGGAGAGCAGTCAAAGCGAGGAGCTGAATGCGCAGCAGGTAGAAATAAGGGATGCCAAAGCGGATCCGATTGATCATTTCCCCGCCCTTTCCGTGTATACGCTCCGGGTATCAACCCCTGAGTCGAAAACGGATCGTAAAATTGTGCTCCGAACGACGCATTCGGTCGTGCCGCACGTGCCGCCGATTGCTTTTTTTTAACGCACGTTTCTCGGATGAGTTTTGCGTTTGCCTACGTCGACCACGGGTGGCTCAGGGTCACGTCTTGTTTTTGAAAGGAAAAGTTGTAAGCAGCCACTCCCGCCCTGATTAAACCCTTGGTGACAAATCCCAAGTTTTTCTGCCGCACGCCATCGGCCGCCATGCCTTGCCCTCCATAAATTCGTTTAAAGATCAGGCAGAGTATTAGGTAGATGAACTTACTGACTAAGGGCCAGCTTCGTGCTTTACCCCGCCGCATCCGTCCGGCGGCCTCTCTCAGCGCATAAAACGAATCCCAGCACTTCTTGTTTTCTGCAAGAAGGTCTTCGCGACTGATGTTTGCGTGCCTGATTTGATCTGCCTCGTTCTTCGGTTTTAGCCAGAATCGATCCGCTGAAATTTGGGTTGCATGTTTCGGTACGAAATCCACCCTTCCGCGATTCCTTGCGTCGCTCATCATTTCGTAGAAATCTTTGGTGCCCGGATATGGGTGATAGAACGTAAATTGCGCGAGAATCGAACCGGACTTTATGGCGAACCTCCTCATAGTTCGAATCGTTTCGACCGTATCCGATTCCAGCCCGCAAATGATCGAGCTCAGCACCAGGATTCCGGCGTCTTGGATGGTTTGAATCGTCTCCACCATCCGCTGTCCTGTTGGATTCCACTGTTTGTTGGCGCTCCGCAAACCTTCCTCGGAAAACGACTCGATGCCGATCAGCGCCGCCCGTACGCGCGCTTTGCTGTACATCGCTGCGAGGTATTCTTCATCGCTGACGACTTCCGCGGTCATTTGGGTAAACGCGAACAGATTCGGAGGGACCGCCTTGTCGTATTCATCGAAGAATTTCAGCCGCTCCTTGCGAATTTGTTCAAGCTGCTTTCTCTTTTGTGGGCTTGGCTCGCGAGCGATGCGGCCCAATGTCGCCGGATTGAAGTTGTCATCCGCAAAGATGATGTAACGGAATCCCTTCTGATATAGCTCGTTCGCTTCTTCGATTATTTTGGCCGTAAGGCGCTGGCGCGGCTCGCGTCCATCCGTTACCCACACCGAACAGAAACTGCAGTTCTCCGGGCAGCCGGCAACAGTCTGAATCGTAGGAAACGTATATTGTCGAGGGTCGAGTAGGTTCCATTGTGCTTTGAGCAAGGCGTCGCCCGGCACGCGTCCACCGAAATATCTCCTCTGCAAACAATGACTCAAGGCGTCTTTCACCACCTTGGACCAGACTAGGTCTCCGTTGCCGGTGACCACTGCGTCCGCTCCCATTTCGAGCGGTTCATCGGGGAAAATGGTGGGGTGGATGCCACCCATGATCACAGTGGCACCCTTGGATTTTGCTTTCTTCAAGATGTCGTATCCGGCTAGGCAATTTCCGGTGCTGATGCCGATGCCAACGATATCCCCCGAATTGACTGTACCCGGATCGAACTTCTCGATTGCCTCATCGATGAGGATTGGGTCGCCGACGAGATCTCTCGGCGTGGCTTGCGCGATCACGAAAAGCCATCGTGGGGTGATAACGCTGTAACCCAGCCTTGTCAGCGAAGGGTTAACCAATATAACTTTCCTCATAGTTTGTCCTCGGACTGCGCGTGCCCGTCCACAAGCCATGCTTGTATGGTCCCGCCCCGGGGTATTCGATTCGCATTCCCTGCCTGTCCAACCGGGCTTTTCACCGGCGCACCCACGGGCCCCCTTGCTCTCGGCGATGCTGCGATGCAAGGCCCACCGATCAATCTCCTGCCACCGCCACGCCTTCTGGACCCCTCCAAGCAAGAACTACCGTCTCTGCCGCAAGGGCGTCAGGGGCAGGGCCAGCCTGACGCCCAAAAGAAAGCGCAACCGACGCCACACCCAGGATACATCTTCTGTCCCAAGGTAAATCACGCAGGAGGGATGAGTTTTTTAGCGGGGACCGCAAGTGATATCGTAAGGCGGGTCTCATGAAAATCTAAAACGCCGTGCTTTTAGACTAATTCTCCCGGGACGCCAGTCAGCACGGTGCCCAGGCACCCCAAATCAGAACCCAGCTCGCCAGCGTTATTGTTCCACTCGGTCAAACCGGGAGATTCGCCCGGCCAAGGGCTCCCCGCCACTCGCGTGCCCGCTCGACCTAAATGATAGTTAAAGGAAGTAATATGCGCTTCACTCCGAATCGTGTCGGGTGTATAACGAGCAAGTTCACGCCCTCACGTCCCCCAAAGCAAGTGCAATTGAGACCTGTCCCCGTCTCATGGTGGAGGTACTATCATGCGACGCCAATTCTTGTTTTTTGTTTGCCTCGTCCTCGCTGGTGGAATGTCCCTGGTCGCTTGCGGTGGCGGGTCGATGAATACACCCGCCCCGGCGATGAACGGGGTTCCTATGACCTTTACAATCGGCGACACACCTCCCGGCGGCGTGGCCATAGTCTTCTTTGAGGCCTTAGTTACGGGCGCCTCCTTACAACCCACAGATATGAACAAGCCGGCCGTTTCGGTGCTTACGACGCCAGTGGAGGTAGAGTTTGGGCATCTACAAACGGACACTGCGTTTCTAAGTCTCACCAATGTGCCGCCGGACACCTACAGCAGTCTGACGCTAACATTCGGAAGCGCAACAATGACAATCGTGAATCATACAGGGGGCAAGATTGGTTCATGCCTCAACAATTCCGTATGTGAGCTCAGTCCGAACTTCAATCCGGTGACGGCTACGCTTGCAACATCACCTTTCCCGGTTACGATCAGTCCGCAATCCGTGGTCGGAATCCGGCTGGACTTCGATGTCAACTCCTCGGTCCAGCCAGACCTCTCCGTGTCTCCAATGGTGAAGATCGCGAAGCTCACAGTCCGACAGCAGGACGAGGACGATCAGGAAATGGAAGAGGTTGACGAAGTAGATGGCGTGGTAACCGCAGTGCTCGTGAATCAGTTCAATTTAATGAATGAACGCAGCGGTCAATCCTTCGCCATCACGGTGGATAGCAACACGGTCTTTGAAGATTTCGGCCGTGCCGGCTGCACAGCGAACCCCGAAGACTTCAGCTGCGTGCAAATGAATCAGGTGCTGGATGTGGATTTGAGCGAAAACGGTACGGGGTCGATGCTCGCCAAGCGCGTGGAGTTCGAGGAGAGTGTAAAGGGCAGCGCCATTAAGGGCACGATCACCAGCGTGGACAGCTCAGTGATGTTCCACATGGTCGTGTTTAACGAAGAGCCTGCGGTGAGTGGTATTTCCGAAGGGGCTGCTATCGCAGTGTCAATCGCCCCCAATGCTAGCTTCCAAATAGC
>Ga0126373_10003987_pt1 | contig 11185 bp, 9 predicted proteins | sample PanSoiMetPlot_11_FD_92545 | JGI IMG/M metagenome (GOLD analysis project Ga0126373, IMG submission 92545) | Tropical forest soil microbial communities from Panama - MetaG Plot_11 | ecosystem: Environmental > Terrestrial > Soil > Tropical forest > Bulk soil | place: Panama | collected 2016-02-17
AAGATCATGGCCGGGCGGCTGAATGCCAGTACTGGCGGGATAGTTGTCAGGGATTACGGTCGTAGTTCCGCTGCTCACACCGAAGGAGTAGTAGAAGCCGTAGTTTCGATAAGATAGCCTTGCAGCCCTGACAGCGTCCCAAATATGTCCTCCAGGCGATTGGGCAACATCAGGGACCGGGGGCGTCCCGTTCGGGAAAGTGTTGGACAGCAGGCCTCCGTCCGGGTTGGTAGCCGGGAAACCGCCTGTCAGATAGTTGTTGTTCTGGCCTTCGAAGTCGTAATTTCGGCCCCTATCACTGTAGAAGTAGGGAACGTTCTTGATCACATACTCATTGCCCATCCCCTGGGTGCTCCAGGGCCAGCCGTCGCCGCTGACCTCGCCGCATACGTAGAAGTTGTCAAGTAGCACGAAGCGCTCGGCCAAAGCGTGCTGGTTTGGGGTAACGTCGTTTCCAAACAGCACCAGACCAGCGTCGCCGTTACCTTGCGGCAAGTCGCCAAGCACCTGATCGTAGGTGCGGTTCTCTTTTACGATGTAGATCACATGCTTGATTCCGCCTGCACGCAATCCGATACTGGCCAGTCCCTGTCGATCCTCGCCCTGTGAGTCGTCATCGTCACCTCGTACGTCATTATTAGCCAGGACAAGCTGGGTGTCCTTCTCCAACTGGCTGTGGCTGGGTATTGCGAGGAAGGACACCTGCCCTTCGATGATGTTTTGGATGTAGTCCGGGTCCACTTCGAAGACTCCCTGGTGGTAGGCAGGGTCGGGATTACGAGTCTGTGTGCCCTTAGCGTTGGTCACCAGCAGGTGCGATCCGCTGCGGACCACTCCCGTGGGATACCACCCAACCGGGATATAGCCGGCCAGTTCGAGATCCTCGCCTTCGATATCGACTACTGCCACTGCGTTCATGTCTCCGAGCGTGACGTAGAGAGTTCTTTCGTCCTGAGAGAGAGCCAGACCCGTTGGAGTGGCGCCGGCGATTCCTTGTAAACGGTCAGGCCTGAGGAGAACCGTAGCAATAATCTGGTCGTTCGCTGTGTTAATAACGCTTACCGTATCACTGTGTCCGTTTGCAACGAAGAGCCGATTTTGCGAGGTGTTCAAAAACAATGCGTCCGGATGCGACCCGGTATGGATTGTGTCAGCCAGAGCAGGCGCGTGTGGATCAGCTGTATTGAGGAGGTAGACGGCGCCGTCTCGCTGGCTGGCTACGAATGCTCGGCTGCCATTAGAAAGCGCGGCAATCGAGAGAGGGAAATTCGGTGTCCCGCCAAAGCTGTTCGTGAATGAAAATCGGCCAATCTCGGTCATCGTCCCCGTATCATACAGAGCGACGCTCGAGGGCGTGGAAAACGAACCGGGATCGTTATTGGCCACGTAAAGGATTCCGCGAGCGTCGAGGGCCAGTCCCGATGGATCGTCGCCCGCTTTGGTCTTTATCACGCCTGTTGGAGTAAAGGAGCCATCAATATCTGAAAGCTTGAAGATGGCGATGCTGTCGTTACTCCCCTGGGCAGCGTATAGGGTTCCATCCGGCTTGAACGCCAACCCGTAATAGAGCCCATTCGAGGTTGCTTGAGGTCCGGGGTTGTTTGGGAAGTCGAAATGCGATGCAGCGGTTCCATCGGCTGTGCGAATGGAGAAGAGCGATTGACGCAGTCCCATGTCGGTCGAGACGGCGAACTTTCCAGTTGGACTCAATACCAGGTTCATCGGAAGACTTCCGACGTTAGTCAGCGTGCCAAGCGGCGGTAGTGTGATTTTCTTGCCGGTAACGAGCTGGTCGGTCATCTGGGCGCCTACCAGAGCAGCGCATGGAATGGCGGGCAACACCAGACTCACGCATGTGATCCAAAAACGAACGAGCCTGCGAGTCTTCTCAGGGAGTATGGTCATGATTTGGCGTCCTTTCTATCGTCTCCTTGTGATTGTTTTGGCGGGTTTTTCGGGAGACTGGATAATCAAAGAACATATCGGAAGGCACACGCCTCCCATCACAATGCATCCGGGACTCGAGATCTGGTCAATCGTCTGATGAGGAGAGCCATGCTGACAGAGGCGCGTTACCTCTCGGATACATGAATCTTAATTAGTTGAAAACTCGCGTTATCATGATTGTTACCGTTCGGCACATGGAGAGGAGCGTCGATTGATGAGGCAGCCCTTTGGCCAAGGTGGCTCACCATACCGAGGTTTCCTTAAAGGATATAGAGGCGGCCTTCCGAAGGGCCTGGGGTCAGGCTTAGAATCACGACTATGGCCAGTTCATCATCACGGGATTGGGGGGACAGGTCTGCGTTCCGGCTGGACCGGGAGGACCTGTATCTGCGCGTTCACTGTATTACGGTTTTCGTTCGCGATCAGGATCGAAGCCTGCAATTCTATAGGGATCAGCTTGGATTCGATGTGATGTTCGACGTTAGGCTTGAATCTGGGCCGGGCTTGCGACCAGGTCCGCCGTCCGGCGACCGCTGGCTTGGGGTTGCTCTTCCAGATGGGTCTACGTTCCTCTTGCTCATTACACCCGAATCCGACTCTGAAGACGACGAGCGGATTGGGCGCCCCAGCCGGGTCGTCTTTGCCACCGAAGATGTCGCTGCCAAGTTCAGGGAATGGTCTGAACGCGGCGTTCGCTTCCATCATCCGCTTCGGCAGCAGACGTCGGGCGCAATGTTCACCGTCTTCGAGGATTTGGACGGTAATACGTTCGCCCTTACCGGGTTCGACGACCTGACGCGGGGCGTAGAGGCCGGGCGCCGGGAGGCTGCAGAAAAACTGGAATCTGAGCGCCGTGCTCGCCAGGAGATGGAAATCGCGAAGCAAGTGCAGGCTAGGCTCTTCCCTCAGAGCCTACCGTCCATTCGGACACTCGATTACGGGGGCGTGTGCATCCAAGCCCGGCAGGTTGGCGGCGATTATTATGATTTCCTCAATTTGGGTGGAGAGCGGCTCGGGCTGGTTATCGGCGACATCTCCGGGAAGGGGATCGCTGCCGCTCTTTTAATGGCCAATCTCCAGGCCAATGTCCGCCAGTGCGCGATCGCTTTGGATCAACCGGAACCTCTGCTGAGAGCTGTGAACAAGCTCTTCTACGACAATACGTCGGATAGCTCTTACGCCACGCTTTTCTTTGCCGAATATAATGATACCCAGAGGAGGTTCCGCTATGCGAATTGCGGCCATCTCTCGGGCCTTCTCCTTCGCGGCGATGACACGCTGGAGAGGTTGGATTCAACGGGCATGGTAGTGGGGCTCTTCAAGGAGTGGAGCTGCTCCATAGGCGAGCGGCGGCTCCTGCCTGGGGATACGATCGCACTGTACACGGACGGCATAACCGAGTCGTTCAACGAGGAGGGAGAGGAGTTCGGAGAGCAGCGCCTGATCGAATCCATGCGGTGTCATCGTCATCGGCCAGCGCTGGCTTTGATCGAGGCTGTCGTCAATGACGTTGAGAGGTTCAGCCTTCAGGAACAGCACGACGACATCACGCTCGTCGTCGCCAAATGCATCGGAGCCTAGCACCGCGATGGGGCGCCCCTGCTCCGGATTTAGTTGTGGCTTCACCAACCCGGCGGAGATCGGATGGTCTCGGCAGGAGTATCTATCCGCCGGAATGTTTATTGTTGTCTCTGTTGCTCGTTATCGCCTCGAGGATCGCGACCCAGCAGTGCCTCGAATGGGAAAACTGCAACAGTTGGAAACACGTTTCCGCAAGGCGTGTTGCTCGCCCTTCGCTCGGTTTCCGTACTGCAATTGGACCGATCAAGCAATTCGAAAGCCGTGGCGGCTCAGGGGAAGCGACCGGTATCGCTGTCCAGTTGCAGCAAATAACGCATTCGCGACTGCCGGGATTACTGTAACCGGGCCGACTTCACCGGTGCCGCCAAGCGGACGCGCTCCACTGTCTATGAAATAGACTTCCACTGGCGGCATCTCAGACAGGCGAAGCACTTGATAATCGTGAAAGTTGGATTGCACCGTCCGTCCGCGGTCAAAAGTGACCTGGGACTTGAATGCCGCCGAGAGCCCCCAGGCCACGCCACCCTCAATATTGTTGGCCGCGATATTGGGGTTGAGAACGGTGCCACAATCCACCACGCTGATCACGCGGTGCAGCCTGACGTCGGGTCCGCTGACCGATAGTTCAACAACCTGGCAAATGATCGTCGCAAATGCCTCGGTAAAGGCGATGCCGCGGAACACTCCCGCGGGCGCAGGTCGTGTCCAGCCTGATTTCTCGGCGGCCAGGTCGAGAACTGCAAGTCCTCGAGCATCGTCCTTGAGCAGATTACGCCGAAACTGGTAGGGGTCTTTGCTCGAATGATGCGCGAGTTCGTCGACGAAGCTCTCGGTCGCGAATATGTTTGGGCCATATCCCGTCGTTCGCAGGACCGAAGTGGAAGCCGCAATGCCGGCTTTAAGAAGATGGAAATCGACTCTGACATTAGGAATCCTGTAACGGGTTCCATGCAGCCCCTCAACACAGCTTGGATCGTAGTTATCCAGGACCGAAGGCGGAGAGACGTAGTGCAGGATCGAGGGCGAGACCAGTTGGTGCGAAACCGCAGCGATTCTTCTCTCGGAGTCGAGCCCTACAGTAATTCGATTCCTCACGGCCGGGCGATAGATATCGTGTTGAATATCCTCTTCGCGAGACCACACGATCTTGACCGGTTTGCCCACAGCTTTCGAAGCCGCGACTGCTTGAAGCACAAAATCCGCGACCAGCCTCCGCCCGAAGCCGCCGCCGAGCATCGTACGATTGATCTTGATCTTCTCCTGCGGCATGCCGAGCAATTGAGCAACCAAGATTTGCGCGAGTTCCTGGCCCTGAGTCGGCGCCCAAACTTCGCAGCCATCGGCGTTAACTCGCGCTGTCGCGTTCATCGGCTCCATGGCTGCGTGGGCGAGAAACTGCGATTCAAACTCTCCGGAATAGAGATTTGTGTAATTCGCCGCGATGTGCTCTGCGGACTTATCAGGTTGTTCCGGCGCTCCGGCCAACCGCACATTCGCATAGGAGTGATGAATAGCGTCCGGATTCCCGACCTCACGCACGAGAACCCAGTCCTGGCCCGCCATTGCCTGGCGATATTGCTCCATGATCGTGTCGGTGCTCAGGTGTGCGAGATCCCCTTCATCCCAGGTGACTCGCAACGCATCGAGAGCGAGTTTTGCCTGCCAGTAGGTAGGGGCAACAACGGCTACTCCACCGGGAACCGGAACGACATCGATCACTCCAGGAAAGCCGGCAACCGACGACCCGTCGATCGAGACTAGCTTTCCCCCAGGCACAGGACAATTCCGCACGGCGGCGTAAACCATCCCTGGAACTTTGAAGTCCAGTCCAAAGAGCGCGGAGCCGTCAACTTTTGATGGATTGTCAATGCGTGGAAGCGGCTTGCCGAGAAGGTTCCATTCGCTCTGCGGTTTGAGCGGGGGATTTGCGGGAACCGGTTTGCGGCTAGCAGCCTCGGCTAGCTCGCCAAACAAGAACCGCTTGCCGGTCTTCCGATGAAGTATCGTCCCTTTCTCTGCCATGCACGACGATGGCTCGACGCCCCACCTCTCGGCCGCAACAGAGATCAACATCTCGCGCGCGCTCGCGCCGACCTGCCTCATCAGCTCGAAAAACGACATTGTACTCTCGCTGTTTCCAGTGAACTGCCAATCGATGCGGGGATTGCGGTAGGCCGGGGCGGCAGGCGACATTTCCAGTTGCACATTGTCCCAGTCGGCGCCGAGTTCGTCAGCAAGCACGGCAGGCAGTGTCGACATGATGCCCTGCCCCATCTCCGCCTGTGAGACCACAATCGTGACCTTATTCTCCGGCGAAATCCGCACCCAGGCGTCGACCGCGATCTTGTTCGCGTCGGGCGTTACACCAAATGCCTCTATCTTGCCGTTAAACAGGCAACCGAGGATGAATGCCGCCGAAGTCTGAGCTGTGACTCCCAGGAATCCCCGTCGCGTCATTCCTGAGGCGGCCTGAGGGCCCGAGGGCGGCGCTTGAGGGCCGGCGCTGGCTTGCGAATCCTCCGCGTGCTCGATCTTGTCCTCGTTCGTATACGATATCATCGTAAGCTCCTTCGTTCTCTTGCGTCTCGGTTGGCTCACTTCTGCGAATCTTCCGGGCACGCTGCGCCACTCTGAACCCACTCAATGAAGTGAGCGACGAATGCGTCGTGCGAAATCGGAGGTACACTGCGGCCGAGTCCCGGGTCCCAGCCCCAGTTCACGAGTCGATCTTGCCGAACGTGCTCGATTAGCTGTGCTGTGCTCCTGCCGCCATTCATGGCCGGATCTCTCAGCGTCCGGCATAGATCTCGAATGTTCAGTCCTTGCCAGGCCATTCGCTTATCGGGAGGCGGCAGCCGCCAGTCAGGACGGCCGGGAGGACCATGCGGCTGCTGTGAGTTTTCGTCCTGATGGCAATTCGTGCATCGCATCGCGGGTGTGCCGCGACCGTCCGGTCCCCGCTTCACGTTCATTGTGTGAACCAGACTGCTATCGCCTTGCAGGGGAGAGTCTCCGGCGATGTGGCAGTTCATGCAGCGGGGACTGGTCAACACAGATGCTACAATCGAAAACGCTCGGAGCGACCGTTCATGATCCGGCGATTGTGCAGACGCGCGTCCCCCGGAATTGCATATGCTCGAAAAGCCGAGCCCTGAGGCGACAATGACTATCGCGACTCGGCAGGGATACTTTGTCCATCCCATGACGGGTTAACCTCCTGTTCGATGATTTCGTCACCTGCTTCGGGCGATCTCCGCGGCACGATGAACGGCCCGGCGAATCCGGTGGTAGGTGCCGCAGCGGCAGATGTTGCCAGACAGGGCGTCATCGATCTCGGCGTCGCTAGGGTTCCGATTCGAGGAGAGAAGGACCGCGGTTGCGATGATTTGACCCGACTGGCAGTAACCGCATTGCGGAACCTGTTCCATCAGCCAGGCTTGCTGCACTGGATGGCTTCGATCGTTCGACAGTCCCTCGATCGTTGTTATCTGCTTGCCTGCCGCGCGCGAAAGCAATACCTGGCACGATCGGACGGCATCGCCTTCCAGGATCACAGTGCAGGCGCCACACTGCCCGATGCCGCATCCATACTTTGTGCCCGTAAGATCGAGATGATCGCGTAGCACCCAAAGCAAAGGTGTTCGTGGATCCGCGTCAACAACCCTCTGCTTCCCATTTACCGTCAGCGTCGTCTTAGCTGTCGTCTCAATCATTATCTTTTGTCCTCTTCAGAAACGATAAATTATCCATGGTGAGATGAAGCTCATGTTTGCCGTGCCGTGTACCGACTGCTCCTCGAACGCCGCATTGAACACGTATATATAGTTCACATGAGCTGACAGGTGGCGTGTGATCTGCCAATCCAGCTCGGCGATCGGACGGCTGCCTTCGTACCGGGATTTCACCCCATTGCTCGGGACGAGCAGATTGCCGGGGATTCCGTACAATCCATCATTCGCACTTTCCCGCCAGAAAAAGCCCCAGCCCGCGGACAGAGTCACACGTTCCGTAAGGGAGAGTCCAATGGAAGGCTCGAGCCTGATAGCATTGTTGGGCCCCAGAATTTGGGCGCGGCCCGAATAGGTTCCGCTCTGAAATAGAGCGTCGAAGGTTTGCAGGTTGGGATTGCGCGGGTCGCGGTCTCCACTGGCTACATCGGCGGCAAGCCCCAACTTCGGACGCCAGTGCACCGACGAGAAGACATAGGTATTGTCAGCGGCCACCCGCCACGCGTTGATCTGCCCCGAACCAAACTTTCCGAACTGATACATCGCTTCGGCGTCATAGCCCCAGCTCTTGTAGTGTCCCCAGACTCGCACGCCGAGCGTCTGGCGCCGCTCTCGCGCTGCCCCCTGGTTGTACACTGCGCGCTTGCGATCCAGACCCAGGTAGTAAAGATCGACCGAGGGCTTCGTTGTACCGGACGACGACCGATGCGTTGCATATGCGCCCCAAAAGGCGAAGGCATGTTGCGGCGGATCATCAAAGAACCCCGGATTGTTTTGGACGGGACGAGTCGCAAAACCATCGACGTGCCAGGTGTTCGAATGAATTGTGAGCCGGATTCCATCAAAGCTGAGCGGCACATTAGGCCCTTCGCGCAAGGCGATCAAACGTCCGGAACCAAAAGCCATTTCCTGACGTCCTAAGCGTAACATCAACGATGAAGGCGTTGCCGCCCTCCACAAGTTCAAATCGAAAAAGCCTTGATGCACATCAAGCTTGTCTTCGTCGATGACCGGGCGAGGACCGCCCGTTCGCCCATCTTCCAGCGAGCTGCTGACCTCGCCGAAAAACCGGAATCGCTGCCCGGCGTGGAGGTCTGCATGAAACAGGTAGCGTTGTAGCAGGTATCCATCGGGGTCATTGGGGGAAAGGCCGAAGTTCGTGTTTTGAAAGCGTTCGTAGGTCTCGCGGATCTCGCCTCCGAGCGACAAGAAGATTTTGCCATCATCCGAAAGAGGAATGAACTTGATGGCGTCGAATATGTCGCTGTGCATGGAGTGATCTTTCAGGAAGCTCCAATCCTCGTCGTACCGCGGGAGTGGATACGAAGGATGGGACAGGGAAACCGGGTTCTCCTGCGCAAATGCGACAGATGCTCCGATTCCGCTGATCAAGATCAGCAGAACGTATAACCCGGGGACGCAAGCCAGTCGCTCCACTTTGCAATCACCCTCCCATCAAGTACCTGGGGCCGGAAGCTCGGGCGGCCAGAGAGCGGCCGCCCCTACGGGTTATTTTCGTGGTCTCAGGGCGCCACAAGCGCGAGGCGGCGGCGCTTATTTGTTTTTATCCTCACGGACGATATGAAAGTTGAATTTCGTATGGCCGAGAGCGCCAGCCAGCCGTAGCCATATGGGCAACAACATCTCTGTTCCGCGGGCGGTTGTAATGTCGCCGAGATCGATGATGTTCTCTTGTTTCCAACCCAGGTCTCCCAGTATCCGGGCCGCGACCGACTTGGCGTCCGGATCATTCCCGCTCATAAAGACTGTGTGATGGCCCGGAAGGACCTGCGGGTTTATCATGACCTTAACATTCATCGTGTTCAGGGTTTTGACGACTCTGACTGTGGGGAATGCTTTCTGGATGCGTTCGGCCAGCGAGTCTGTGTTGCAAAAAGCCAGCACAGGCAGGCCGTCGGATGAATCCAGCGGATTGGCGAGGTCAATCAGGATTTTCCCGTTGAGGTCTGTTTCGCCGGCAATCTTCAGTGCGTCCAGGGAAACGACGCCTGAAGTGCAATTGAAGATCAGTTCACCGAACCTTGCGGTATCCGCGAATGTTCCCTGTGATGCTTTCGGCCCGGTGGACTCGACCCAGGCCGCTGCTCGTTCGTTTTTGGAAGTACGTGATCCGATCATTACCGTGTGACCGATCTCAACAAGTCTCCCAGCGATGGCCTGGCCAACCATACCAGTGCCCAGTACTCCGATTTTCATAGTTCCTCTCTCTGTCTCCTGTTCTCTAACGACTTCCCGTTCTCTAACGACCATGTTTCGATGCCGCTGCCGTTCCTGGTCTGACTGTCTTTTTTGTCTTTATGGCCGCGGGTCCTGGTTGAACAAGACGCTGCGGCGGTGCATATTAGGATACGGTTGGTTTCGGCGTTCAGTAATGGTTGAGAGTCTTGATTTTTTATCCAGGAATCCAAAAAGGGATGTTTTGTAGAGGAAGGGCGATTGTAGAGAGCGCGCAAGGCACCAGGAGCCCGGTTCCGGAGGAGCTTGAGTGCTTGAACCAGGCAGGACTGTATGAATAGAGCTGAACTTCCTGACACACTAACCCATGTACTGACCGCGCTGAAAGGAGATTGCCAGGTCTACTGGTACAACCAACTGGACACGCCGTGGGGGCTCACGCTGCCGCCGAGTGAGTTCGCTTACTTTCACGTCCTCGAGCGCGGCGACGGTATCATCAAACTCAAGGGCGAGAGCGCTGTCAGGCCGGTGACGAGCGGCGACCTGGTAATTCTTCCACACGGCGGGGGACACGCAATTGCCGACAGCGCCCGGACGACTCCGCAATCTCTGGATGAGTTTATTCGGCTGGCTGCGGAAGGATCGTTTGATGACACGAACACGACGGCCACTCGTCTGATCTGCGGGAAGTTTCAGTTCGAAAACACGGCATTGAATCCCTTGCTGCCGCTCTTGCCGGCGGTGATTCACATTCCGGGCCAGGGCAGCAAGACTGACGAGTGGCTGGGTTGGACACTTAAGCTTCTTGCATTCGAGGCGCGAAGGCCCCGGGCGGGGTCCAAAGAGATCATTTCGCGCCTAACTGGTGTGATCTTCATTCAAGTGATGCGCACCTGGCTGGAACAACAACCCGAAGCTCGGGGCGGATGGTTCCAGGCTTTGCGTGACCCGCAAATCGCCGCAGCGCTCGCCGCGATTCACCGCGATCCGTCGCGCCAGTGGAGCGTGGCCAGTCTTGCCGAAGAATCCGGAATGTCGCGGTCGAGCTTCGCAGCTCGCTTTACATCTCTACTGGGCGTGCCGCCGCTCACTTATCTGAACGACTGGCGTCTCCACCTTGCGGCGGGGCTCCTAAAGCGGGGTCACCTGATTGTTAGTCAGGTCGCGGAACAGGTCGGGTACGGATCTGAGACGTCCTTCAGCAAGGCCTTCAAACGCCGGTTCTCAGTCGCGCCTGGGGTCTATCGGCGATCGGCAAGCAACGGGGAGGGAAATTCGAAGAGCGAGAAAGTGTAGCCAATGGGAGCTGGGCCGGTTCCCTGACTGAATCTGGAGCTGGACTGTGAACACAGTCAGCAGCAGCCGTATGCTGGCTTTGGGGTACCACCTTTAGGCCCAGGCCGTCGATGGAAACCCGTGGCGATCGCTGTTGCAAAACGACTGATTCGCTCCCTACGGTCAGGGGATACGCACCATGGTTTCAAGCAATGACTCGAGCACGACGCCGGGGTCCTGGCAGTATCCAGTGTGAACAGGCGATGTCTGAATGACAGTGCTTCGCGGTGCTGTGAGCCACTCAAACCGCCTTCTCGGCGGCAGCATACCGATCTCTCCCGCTTCTGGGCCGCCGGAGCAGATCACAGCGATCGCTGCCAGATGAGTACGAATGGATTCCATATCCAGGCCTGGATCCAAGGCCTTCACCCGCAACTCATCGAGTTCGATGTGCGCTT